>Ga0268247_10000328_pt1 | contig 16587 bp, 10 predicted proteins | sample AgamicOrMae_FD_200245 | JGI IMG/M metagenome (GOLD analysis project Ga0268247, IMG submission 200245) | Agave microbial communities from Guanajuato, Mexico - Or.Ma.e (v2) (version 2) | ecosystem: Host-associated > Plants > Phyllosphere > Phylloplane/Leaf | place: Guanajuato, Mexico | collected...
ACCGACAACGAGCGATGGTGGAAAGCACCATCGTCCCGATTTTGATGTTACCACTTTTGCTGTACAGCTACCCCTACCACGAGATGGTATAGATTTGGCCTATTCTAGGTGGATGCAAACTTTATTGGTCCTACTCATACCCGAGTTTCAATACGAACCTCTCCTGGCGAATAGTATGCTACAAGGGCAACAGGTTGATAACCATCATGATCACAATAGCCATCATCCCAGCGGCAAAGGTCTCAAAATCGTGAACTCGTTTCCGCTGCTGATCGATGTGACATTAGCTGTCAAAAATAGAGACGATTCTGAGTGGACTCTATTCGGCAAGAGACAAGGACTTAAGAGGACAATCAAGTTCCAATCACCTGACTTCAGCCACAAACTAGACTGTGAGCCTCTACAGCTATTCGAGCTACAATCCTTGCATTATGACTACTACTTAATCAATTTTGAAATCCAAGAGGACAAAAACGCCAACCATTCGTTCCAGTTTCCCGGCAGGCTAAACGAAGTCACTGGGGTTGCCATACACCATAATGGTGGTTTTACACAAATATGGCTCATATTGAAGACCTTTTTCTTCGCCTCTACCCTAGGAACTCTCGTTTGGTACTGCCGTAGGCTGAAAAGTTTACAGAGGAAAACCATATTGATTGAGCGCATACTGGTTGGACTCGGGGCAACTCTAACCCAGCTCAACTTTCCAGTCGAACTGTTGTCATTGTATATTGAGATACCTTTTATGATGTTCCTAAACGACCTGAGACAAGGGATATTCTATTGCGTTTTACTTTCATTCTGGATCATATTTGTGGGCGAGCATCTTCTCGACGGAACAAGGAAAAACAGCCAACTGATTGGATATTCAAAGGAACTATTGGCAATAAGCATTGCATCGTTAGCATTGTTGATATTCGACCTGAGCGAAAGAGGCATTCAAGCTTTCGATCCATTCATGACAATCTGGGAGTCGGAGCCCTATTTGGCAAATCTATCGATCACGGTGGCTAGTTTCGCCAGTCTAGCTTATCTGGGATTCTTGCTTTATTATATATACTTAGCTTTTAACACAATTTCCGGCAAACAGAGCGCTCTACCAAAGATGCAGATAACTAAGCGACTCAAGTATCAAGGTATGATTTATCGGTTCAAATTTTTACTTTGCGCGACAACAGTCTGCGCCATAAGCACACTTGTTTTCTACGGACTTAGTCACCGGAACGATTGGTCTTACGACGAGGACCAGATGAACGGATTCACCCCGACTGGACCATCAATCGAGTGGACCAGTGCCATGTTGACCACAGTGTATGCAATGTGGAATTTGTATGTAATTGCCCTGATGATACTCTATGCACCTTCATACAAAGGGGCCAACAACTGTGGTTCCGGTTCGGCAACGTATTTCTCGGATGAAATCGAGTTCGACTGTCTAACTGACGAGCGGTCGACCGACGACCAGGAGTATGGCCAGGAGACGACCGACATCGAGCTGCTGAAGGATATGATCACGAGGGTTGTTGAGGAGAAGAATAAATAAATAAGAAAAATAAATGAGCTCATGGGCCTGTATGCCTTGTCATGCTACAGGCGCGAGCTAACAATTATCAATCGACTCATCTGAATCATTGGAAGTTCTGCTGTGTAAATTCCAACAAAATTGGAGCATTTTGGAGTTAAGGAATCAATGAGCATAAAAGAGAAAAGTATTTTTTTTTTCTAGGAGAAAATATATTTCATTGGCAAATTTGATGCCCTCTTATCTTGTTTACATGACCCAGTGGGTCTACTTTGCATCGAGAGGCCGCGATGGCTGCGCAGTGGTGGTTGTGGTGGAGGCGCCGCTTGATGATTGGCCACTGCTCGACTGGTCCACCTTTGGCAATTGGCTAGACTCTGGGCCGCCAGCTTGGGGCCCGGAGGCGCCGGTTCGCGTTTCTTGGTCCGCCTTGTTCATGGTCGGATAATGGCTGGCAACGCTTTGGTGCGGACCCTCATCGGGCTTTGTGTTTTCGTTTGACGAGATAATTGTGTAGGAGGGGGAGGAATGAGATTGAGATGAGGATGAGGGACTTCTACTATTGCTACCGATCGACTGGGCAAGCATGCTGGCAACTCCGGCAACAAGGGTACGCGTCGGCTTGGAGACTGCCGCCGCGTTGCTTGGCGCCGGCCGACTGGTGGCCAGCTTGGAATCTGTTAGTGGCTTACCCCTCGAGCTGGTGCTTGAGCTTGCGGCCGCCGAGGGCCCACTGGCGGCAGGCTGCTGGTCGGCGGGCGCGGCCGGCGAGCTCCGGTCGGTTTGCTGGGCTGAGGCACCGGCCGTCTGCACGTTGGCCGCCGCCTGTTTGTTGCCCCCGTTCAGGCCCAGAATGTTCAGGGCCGTCGAGCTGACGCTTGCGATGATGTTGGACATCTTTGGCAAGCTAGCGTTCGTTGGCGAGCTCGCGGTGCCTGTGCCTGAGCTGGAGCTCGAGCTTGAGGCGGGCGAGGCCGCCGAGGCCAGCGGGCCCGGACTGGCCTGGTTGGCGGCCGACTTGAGCTTCTCCTGCACCCAAGTGGCCAGCTGGCCCTCCACTGCCTTCCACTGGGTGTTGGCCTGCTGCTGGACGGTGCTCATGGTGCGCTTGACCACCTCGCGCCACGACTCGGGCAACAGTTTTGTCAAGTCCCTCTGCTCGGCGGCCACCGTTTGGCCGCTTCTGGCTAGACCTTGTTGCTGGCGTCGCGTGTGTGCCAGTTCGCCAGTGGCGTCGCCGAAGTGCAAATGAGCCTCCTGCATTGCCGGCAGACTGTTTAAAAGAAGCCTTCTGGCAAGCTCCAGTTGTTTGGCCAGAAAGTTGCCGCTCGTCTGTTGGCTGTCTGAGGCGCGCTTCTGCAGACTGTCTCCGTTGGCCGCAATGAGAGCGAGTGGGCTCTTGGCGATCCTTGTGGCCAAAGGTGTGCTCATTGCCGCCCACGAGCCTGGCCCAGTGCCACTTCCCACTGCTTGCCCACTGCTTGGGACTCCTTTTGGCGATTCCAAATGGAGGAGCCTTGATAATGAATTACCCGTCGTTTGCTTGGCCTTAGGTGCTGCGGAATCGTCTGAGCGTTTCTCGAAGGTGGTCTCCGGTGGCGCCTGTTCGCCGGGCTCGGCGGCCAGCAAGTGTTGTGGTTGGCCAAACTGGTGGTGCTCGCCCAAACGTTTGGACGCCATCCCAATGGGCAGGGGAAACGCGTTAGCCTGTTGCTGCTGGAAGCTCTGCTGCATCAGTTGCATGGGCGACTGTTGCTGCTGCTGTTGCTGTTGCTGTTGGAGTTGCGCCAGACTGTTGCCGGCCAGCAAGCTTGCCGCTGCACTGGCTGGTTCCGCGTTGCCGCCAAAGAGGAGTTGGTTTCCAAAGGACGAGTGTCCCAGGGAGCTGGCTTGCTGCTCTTGCATCCGTTCGTGAGCTTGCTGCTGCTGCTGTTCCGATGGACTAGCTGCCGCGGCGGGCGGCCTGTTCCAGCTGATTGCGGGCTGGGCGCCAAAGGGCGCGCCTGCGGCCAGATAATTCACAGCCTCCATGTGCTCCTGTCTGGCGGCCGCCGCTGGCTGCTGCTGGCCGCCCAAGTCGAGCCCCAGCGGGCCCCCATTGGGCGCCGCGCTCGGCCGGAAGGGCTGCTCGAGCATGCTGGGCGGCGGGGGCGCCTGGTGGGCGAAGAGCGAGGAGGCGGCGCTGGCCAGCGAGTCCGAGTCGCTCGAGGAGGAGGAGGAGGAGCTCAGGCTGAGCTGGGGCGCCGCCAACAGGGGCTGGGACTTTCTGCGCGTGCGCACGGGCCGCCAGTCGGCGCCACCGGAGGACAGGGACGAGGCCAGCAGCATGAGCAGGGCGGGCACCGAGATGTCGCGCAACAGTTTGCTCGTGCTCGAGACGGGCCCCTTGGCGGGTTGCACCAGTCCGTGGGCGTGATACTTCGTCTGATGCTGATGATTGTGATGGTGGGCGCCTCCTGCTGGCTTGAAGAGCGAGCGGAACTCGGAGGCGAAGCCGTCGTAGCCCTCGGCAAGCCGCTTCCAGAGGGGCGAGCGGAAGAGTTGGCCGATCTGTTCGGCGGCCACGCCGCCCAGCCGGTTGTGGTGGTGCTGGTGGGCGCCCCCTGAGGCCACGCTGAGCAGGGCCGAGCCGAGCAGGGAGCCCATGCTGGAGGCCGCGGAGGAGGAGGCGGAAGCGGAGGCGCTGGAGCTGGGCGACTCCTTGCCGGCCAGCTTGGCGGGCACGTTGTAGAAGGGGGCCGCGTGGTCGAGTTTCTTCATGTTGTGCAGGATGTTGTAGGGCACCTCTGGAATGGAGTCGGCCAGTTTGATGGCCAGGTGGAGGCCGGGCGAGCGATGTGGGTGGCCCGCGTGGTGCTGCTGAGAGTTGGCGGCCGTCCCGGAGGAGCCGAGCAGAGAGCGCGCGTCGCTCGTGGCCAGTCCTGCGTGGGTTTGGGCGGCGGCCACTGCGGCGGCGGCGGCCGCACTCGCCACTGCAGAGGACAGCGAGGCCACGATGGAGCTCTGCTCGCTCGACTTGGACGCCTCCTCGCCGGCTGGCTTGCCGCCCGACGACTGCGACTGCTCAGCCTCGTCGCTCCTTCGCTCGTTGGACGCCGCCTGAGGTCTGGCCAGAGTGGGCGCCCCTTCCGGGCCGGCCTGGAACTGCGACTCGGACTGCGACTGGGCCTGAGAGTCGGCCGCCTGGGCCACGATCAGCAGGTGGCCCGCCGCCAGACACACGGCCACAAGCAGACCCAGCGCCCTGAGGCTCGTGGAACCATTCGCCGAGCTAGCTGGCCACTTCCCGGCCACTCTGGGTGGCCGCCGGAAGCCAAACATGGGCGCTCTCTGTGTTGCGGCGTGGCCCTTTCGATGGCGGACGGCTGTGGATGGATTTGTCGAAGAGTGTGACTCGTTGTTGGTGATGCTTTTTGTTGCAATTGTTTCACAAATGGCACTTGGAAAGTTTCTTCGTCTCAGCTGCTGACAAACTGCTGTCAATGTGTTGCTCGAATGTATTGAGTTTCTCATTTTTCTCATCTTCTTCACTGTGTTGCCCACTCCATTTGAGTGAAAATATCTCATCTTGCATTGCTGCTCATCATCATAATTCTTCTCAACCATCTCAATTTCGCCCTCACTTTGGGCGCCCAACATTTTGCTCACCAACGAATCGGCAATCAATTGTTGTTTGTTCAACATCTCTTCCTGCTTGCAATCCATTTCTTTCGCTCGGACCTCACCAGCTTGGGAGCTTGCAACTTGCAGATGTTAGTTCTTAGTCCTTCTTAGCTCTCTTGCTGGAGAAGAAGAATCTTCCTCTCGATTTGGAGCTACTCTTTTTTTCACCTCACCTAATTCGCTAAAGTTCCCAAAAGTGGCCACTTTCGATCATCTGAAAAAGCCAAACTTTGCTCCTTCCTCCTCGCGACTGTCTCACTTTCTGATCGCTCTTTCCTCCGCTGGCACTAATTGCACTTCGCCCCTTTGCAACCATCAACACATGAGTGAAGAAGGAGGAGAGAAAAAAGAGTGATCTTAGCTCAGCTTGTTGTTGTTGTTGTTGTTGTGGTTGGTGCTCAAGTAATTAACTTAGAGGATGCACTTTCTCGATGCTCTCGATGGACGGCCACTGAATGGACTGGTTGCTGCTGTTGTTGCTGTTGTCATATTTCGTCTGTTGCTCATTTGATGCGCTACAAGCTCAACTGAGGCGGCAAAAGGGCTGCTGGAGTGTTCTCCAGAGGGAGAGAGAGAGAGGAAAGAGCTTAGGTTAGCTGCTGGCTTGTGGCTTGTGCAGAAAGAGACAGAGAGAAATCGAAGGATGATCGCTGGAAATGAACGGATGAATCAGGAGACGCGAGTCATCAGGTGAAAACGCTCGCCTCTTTGAGCAGCGCAGCACACACGTTGAATATGAAAATGATGGATATTATCATTCAGCCTTTCTCGCCGCTTCTCTAGGTGGTCTTGGTGGGCATGCTCGTTTGGTGCCGTTGTTGTGCTGTTGCTGCCTCTTTTTTGCTGATTCTTCTCTCTCTCTCTCTCTCCTTCTCTTTGGCTCGCCTCTAAGCTTGCTGCAACTGGCCAGTGAGCTATCCAAACATTGGTCGGGGCTGTGGGCAAACCAGCGCTCGGCGCTGTAGTTCAATGGTAAAAAGCGAGCGGGAAAGATTAGCGACTTGCTGGAGAGCTGCTGAGCTGCAGAGCTGAAGCTGGTTGGCCGCAGACTTCCCGGCCGGCTTGCTGCAGGCCTGCATCCCGTTATTCCGCCGGCCCAGCCAGGCCAGGCCAGCCGGAGAGCTAAGCGCGCCGAGCTTGCTGCAAGGCGCCGCCCAGCACTGCACACAAAGCGCACCGGTGCGCTCGCCGCAACTCTGCAGCAGCGCTTGCGTCTGCCTGCGGCCGGCCACACGCCGCACGCAGCCTTTGCCTGCACACAAGGTGCACGAGGCCGCTGCAGAGCGCCGGCCGGCTCGCTGGTCGCCTGCCCAATACTGTGCCGAGTCGGCGCTTCTGGCCAGCTTGCCGCCGGTTGGCTTGCCGTCGGTTGGCTTGCCACTCGGAAGGAGAGACTCGGAGAGTCGCCAAGAGAGGCTGAGACATGAGCAGAGACGAAAAAACGTCCCTGTCGAGCGCGCCCGTTCGAGCAGAGATCTAGACGCTGGTCGCTTGGCTTCCACCTTGGCTGCAAGATTTGTGCTCCCTCATGATGATGTCGAAACTCCACTGCGCCTTCACCCACCCACCAGCAGCACCTGAATGAGCCAGAATCCGCCCGCAATCGTCCGCCTGCAGACTGTCTATGGGCTAGAGTTGGTTGGTGGGCAAAGAGACGCTCAAGTTCCAACAAACCAAACAGGAGACTGCATCATGCGAGTCCGTTGGTGTCTTTGTTAGCGGCCTTCTCCAAGACATCATTTGGAGAGACCACGAAAGCGTGGAACCATTTTGGCAGCCAAAGTGGAGCGGAAAAGCTGCTTGGAAAACTATTGGCGACAAATATTGGCGCGCTTTTCCACCAATGACAAATGCCTCTCGCCAACTTTGCACTCCTTGTCCTCGGCTCCAGTCTTCAGCAACATGGCCAGTTGGCCACAAGAACAAGCATGAGAACTTTCACTCCCAGTGGGCCGATATTTAGCTCATTCATAGAAAACATGCTTCCAACTGGCGCATAAGTCACACCACAAGAAGCCAGTGGGAAAGGGGGCACATTTTTCCACTCGAAGTTTGACTCATTTTCGAGAAAAAATCGCCCTTTTTCTCTCTGCTCTACTCGCCCTGTTCTGCCCCCAAGCCTCGACTCTGGCGCAGTTTTCGCAATTATTGTTACTGCAGCATCTTGGTATTGTTACTGCAACAGACCAGCAGGCGAGCTCGGCAAGACATCACTTGGCCCAGAGTGGCACTTTCGGGCGCAAGCCAAAGGTCAAACTGTGGGACCTTTGGGCCGGCGTCCTTCATGCATCTGATTTTTGGATTGGGCATCTGTGCTGTGGGCATCTTTGGGTCAACTAGAGAGGCTAGAGAAGAGGTGGAGAGTGGGCAAAATAATGGACTCCCGCGGTTGTTGTTGATGTTTTGTGGCTTAGAGTAATTTCCATTGGCTGCACATGCTAATGAAATTTCTGCACAGCGCGCACTTTTCACTGAGGGCCATTTGGAGCTCATTTGAAGGTCTTCTGCACGAAAGTTGATGAGTGATTATGGCCATGGTCTGGTTTCTTTTTCCCTTTCCTTTTTCTCTTTCCCATTCCTTGGCCGCCTCTCTGTCTCTCCCACTCCACCTAAGCTCCGGCGGCCACTCTCGCCCTTTGGCTCGTCCCCGTTGGCCGACAAAAACTGCCGCTGCTGAGAAACAACGCCGAGCACCAAGTCGGCCGGCCGGCCGGCCGGCCAGCCGCCTGTCTGTCCGTCTGTCTGGCTGTCTGTTTGTCTGTCAGTTTTGTTACAGCGAATTTTGTTACCGCCAGCCGAGGTTAGGGAGGCGATTTTGGAGGACGAGGGAAGCGAATTAGTGAGCGTTGGCGAGCTTAGCGCCAACCAACTCGGTTGCATCTTGGCCGCCCGAAATGGAGGCACACCAAAGGCGTGCTGTCGGCCTAGCTTGTTGATGGCCAGGCGAGTGTGTTGAAATTATTGGCCGCATTGGCTTGCAGACGCTCGCCTGTTGGCGTCCAAAATTGACTATGAACTATGAGCTGGGCGTTGGGGCTAAGCAGCGGCTTGTTTCAGGCCCAGCCACCCAATCAGGTCGATTCGGTGGCGAGCGCCGATCGATCGACCTGAATCATGAGCACAGTTTCCCTTAGCTTTCCACTAGCGCCGCTTCGTTTCCACAGTTTCTCACTTCGAGCTAAGGTGGCGCCGAGGAGTGCAAGCAGCCCCGAGAGGAGAGGGACTCTTACTTGTTGCGGCTAGTTTGCATCCAGCCGCCATATCTGGTTGCCTTTGGGAAGAGAGAATGAGAATGAGAATAAGAATAAAAAGCAAAAAGAAAAAATATAGCATCGCCCTGACTTGGCGGCAGCGAGCAGCCAGCACCATGAGCTTGGCCACAGCTGGAGAGCCAGTTTCTGGCGGGCCAACTTTTCCCTTGATGATTATTTTAATATGATATTAATGAATTGGCAACTTTTCCCTTTCTCAGTAAATTAAATGTAACGCAGTTTTGTCTCTCTCTCCAACGGAACGACCGCTTGTTCCATGGACGGCCAATGGCCAAGCAGCAAAACGGGAGGAAACTGCCCCCAAACTGGCTGGCCAAGTTCGCAAGCTTGCCATTTGCCCATTTTGCATGCCTCACTAAACGCCTCTTCTTCGCCTTCTTTAACCTCTTCTGCTTCTCCTTTTCCTCCACTTCTCCTCTGTATGTGTGCCCTTTTTCTTTTTCTCTCCAACGAGCAACCTTTCTCACTGTGGGCCAAAATGTTATTGAGTCCGCCCAATGGTCACTCGCGAGTGTCTCTTGCGAGTCTCTCTTGCCAGTGTGTCTCTTGCCAGTGTTTGTCCCACTCCGCAAACCTTTGCCGCTTCAGTTTATCTAATTTGACACACGACTCTCGAAGCGCATGCAAAGCCAGCCCATGCGAACTTGGCACTCGTCGCCAACTCGCCCAACTGCCGGATGAAGAGTCTATTTATCTAAATTTATATAAATATATCTGCTCATCTATACTAGCGGAGCGCAATTCGAACGTGAGCTTGGGGCTCAACAGTGTCAAGCGGCCTGCTCCTGGACACTGGCCGGCCGCTCCCGAGGACTGGCCGTGTCTCTTATCGCCGAGGCGCCGGCTGGACACTAATCTCGAGCGCTTCCTTAGCTCTTTCTCGGCCAGCCGAAAGGAGAACTCCCTTCGAACGGCGCCAAAGCTGGTCGCTCCCCTTCTTTGCCTCCGTCCGACACTTTTGCCCAACTTCTGGCCGCCTCTTGTGCACAATTGTGCACACAAGCTAGCTTGTTGCAACTCTCCACCGAGTCTAAGCATAAACTCTGCCGCCGCCACTCTCAAGCTGGCGGCTCCTTCTCGTGCTCGACACGACGAGCCCACAGACACCAGACGAGCTAAGCAAACTGGCCACTCGCCGGCGTGCAGGTAGGAAATTTTGCTAGAAGAAACCAAAATCTAATGAGCAGCTCATCTCACTCGAGAGAGTATCTTTAATGCCTGTGTGTTTCTTTAATTTGCATTAGCTTTCGCTCCTCCACTGCCCAAGGCGGCGCGCCTCTACCTCTGAGCAAATTTCCAGCTACTGTCTTTGTTTCCACACCGAGCTTGCCAGCTCCACCGAGCGCCGCCGCCGCCGCCGCCGCTCGCTCCTGATCGATGTGATCACGAGCCGCCAGCTCGCCAAGCCAATCAGACCACACTGAACTCGGGCCAGCCTCGAGCGCTTGGGCAAGCGAGCCGCTCGGGTGGCGCAGGCTGACTAATGGGGTCCAAATTGTGTGGCGTGAATGCAATTCCGAAGATTGATTCCCGCCCAATTCATCTGTTCCGCTCGGCCGTCCCTCTGGCAAACGATCGAGCGCCGAGCAAAAGCTCCTCTCAAAAGATATCCTCTCCTGGACGCCTCCACGAGCTAAGCTGTCCAGTGCTTGTGTGTGTGTGGACGGGCACACGAGGGGCGAGGACAAGTGCCATTTAGCGGCGGAGTGAGTGCTCAAGAAATTGGCCTGTTATAAGACAGACTTATAAGTCTTATAATTTTCTGCCCCTCTTGTGCGGGCTAAAAATAGAACGGGATCTCACACGGAGATCCGAGAACTCACTTATGCTGATTGGTTGCTCGCTTCCTCCTCTGCTTAAAGATCATGGATCCTCTGCTCTGTTCTGCTGAATTCAGAGTTTATTCAAAACAAACCACTGACACAAGATGGGCAAACAAGGCAGAAAGCAAATAGAATCAGCCCTGGTCATCGTTTAATCTGGAATACTTGATTACGAGCCACTTGGACTGCCCCCAGGTGGCCAGTTGGTCCACCACGAGTGCCAAGTCAAGGGAATCCATAAAAGAGTTTATGTTTGTTTTCATCCTGAGGATGAGAGTGCAATCCATTGCGTTCAATTTATTGTTCTCCGAACGCTTCCAAAGAGATAACGTCTAATAGGAAGCGACGTTTCCTTTGGCCGGAAATGGTCATGCTGAATGATGGAAAAGATTGCCCAATTCATCTGATGTGGTCGTTTCAAATTTTCAAATTTTGCCAAGATTTTGAGCATTCTCCATTAGGCTCACAGATACTTTGCCAGCAAACAAATGGGCGTCCTCTGATCACTGTCCATCGTATTTATTCACTTAGAGAAGCTCTCTTGAGTGCACAGAATAAGTGATGAGTCAAAGTTTCTTCGGAAGGATCAAGTCGGCGCATGATTGGCTCTGTTTCCACTTTGATTAGGCATTGCAGCCAGATTTGAGCGGCCAGATATTGCATCTGGCAGTTCGATCCGCTCGCCTGGTGACTTATTGTCTTGGAGGAGTTGCAAATTAGCGCCGAAAGAGGAAGCAAAAGGTCGCAAGGATTGCGGCTTGAGGTGGAAAGTTGAAGCCTGGCTTGCTTGCTCGAGCAGCTGAACAAAGCAGCTGGTTGGAGATTAGTGCTTTGAACTGGCCGTTAATGTGCAACAATATAAATGAGAGGCGACTTTTCGACGGTGCCCAATGGGAAGCGGACAATTTGGCCCACCGAAGCCTCTTCGTGCATATGATCTTTCTATTCTTCCAGCAAGTCCTTTCTTTTTCGTCCTTTCCAGCCCGCTGGCTAAGCGCGTTTTGCAAATAAGATTGTCTCGAGCTCCACTCAAAGGAAGAGCAACGAATAAATGAATGGAAGAGAGAAGAGTGCCGGTTTCGAAGTGGCTGGTGGTGAGCTGGCTGGCTGGCTGGCCGGCTGGGCGATGAAAGGGCCGCATCAAGAAGGAAGCGGCCACTTGGCGGCGGAAAGCTGCAGGCTTCGCACCTTAACGCCAGCTGGCCGGCCGGCCGCACACTGCACACTGTACAGTGCACAGTGTTGCTCCCGCAAGCTTGATAGCCTGCAATTTGATTCCCCATTCTTCGCTAGTAATGATAATTGCCCACCACCTGCAAAGGTGGCGGCTGTGGAATCCCTCGGCGACTTTGTGATCTTGGCTCAGGCGAGCACTTCTTCCGCCTGGCCCAATCGAAGCGCGACTTTGGATGGGCCGCGGGGTGAGATTTGGCCCGAGCAAGCGAGGGAAAGTGACTGGAAGAGATGGCAGAGTCTGAGCAGCATTGGTGGCGGAACATGATCCGGAAGAGAGACAGTCGGCCGGAGGAGATAGAAATTCGTCCCTCTTAAGTGACTGAGTGAGCCCATTGCGGCCGATTGGCATGAACGAGAGCATGAATGGATGGGCACGAGCGAGCGGCCACTTTGGGCGCCTCGGAGAAACATTTTTCCGCTCGCTCCAACTCGTCCAAAAGGGCACTCGGCAAGCTAGCTTGCATCTAGTGTGCTCCTCTTTACTTGTATGGTAGCCAGGCTGGCGCGTCTTCATCCAGACGGTGCACAATGTTCCGGCGCTCTCCTGTGCCTCCCTGACCAACTTTCACTCCTCGGCCAACCTTTTGCCCATTCACTCGTTCGTTCTGGGCCCATTTGGTCGGCGCACTGGTTGGAAACACAACAGAATTGGCGCATTCAGAGCCGACAAGACAAGAGCCTTGCCAGAGGAGACGAAAGAGAGAAAGGCAACACTCTCCTGCTCGTAGGCAACTCTGTTCACAGACAACAGTGTTGCACACTGCATGCTAAAGACTAACCCCAGTGCAGTATGGCACACGCGGCGTCTCCCCAACGCTGCACAACAACCGCAACAATACCGCCACTTAAATGCCCTCCCGACACACGAACTCGGCCGCCCCTCTTCCCCGCCCGATGGCTCATTTGCATGTCTCCCCGGCCGGCCCATTGGCAAGACTCTCTCTCTCTCTATAAGCTCGCCCTTTGGCTCCGGCCGGACCTTTGTTCCAGTGCGGCGCAACCTTTGGCACCTTTGGCCTCGCGCCGGCTGGCGTGCAACTCGGCCAGCCGGCCGGCCTGCTGCTGGTGTCCAGTTTGGAACAATTTTGCTGCCTTGCGGCGCCACTCAACAGAACCAACAACAATTATCTCGCGGCCAATGTTTTACAGAGCAACCCGGCGGAACTTACGTGATCCTCTGGCCAGTTCGTGCTCTGGCGGCGCTCCAAATCGACCCCTCGGCGCATGGCCACGCCACAGCCAGAGCTAAGTACAGCCGAGGATGATCACCTTCTGGCTGATTGCAAATTCATTCATTGGAGCACTTTAGCCTCGCAACACTGCCGCCTGTTTCCGCCCAATCGATTACTTTCTCTCCCCTCAAATTTCACCCCAGGCAACTTGTTGGCGGCCCACTCCAAATTGGCTTCAATCAGGCCCAAGAGTTGGCGGGCTCGAAGCTCCAGGCTGGCACCCTTCTGCTGGCCACTTGTTGGGCGGCAATGTTGCAACGGACAAATATGTCCAGCCGCTCTGGAGCAGCAGAGCACAGCCGCGCGTTAAAAGTCTCGTCTCGAAACACGGCACGCTTTGATGATGGCCTACCGAGGCGATGCAAACTGGAGACAAACAAACAGGCGAGGAGTTCTGGCAAGACTGATGTTAACGGTCGAGAGTGGAGAATAACAGACAAGCTTGAGGAAGAATTGCCTCCGGAGGAGAAGCCTCGGAGATTTGTTGTTGTCCAGTGGGCGCTCCTTGTGCGGCTTTGTCTCGAGATGGCCGACCACTGTGATGCATTGGGCGCCAAACCGACGATTAGCCATTCATTTTGTGACTTACCACCAGCCGGGAGAGAGTCTGGGGCGGACAATGAAATGGAGCTGAGGCTTTCCAGCTGGCTGGCCATTTTCGGCTCGCCAAATTGGCTGGCGAACGAGGAGGCACTCGATCACGCTCGAAGGCACAAGACCAAGACCAAGAGGGTGCCGAGTTGTGCAAGTGCTCGCCGGCGATCTGCGGGTATTGTTTTGGTCTGGCGGCCCAAATGGAAGCACATGGAGGGGCTTATGCTGCACTGTATGCTGCAGTTAGAGGAGGTCTCGGATTGGAGCGTTTGGCAAACACAATTACATATTAACTGGCATGCACGAGCAGCAAAGGATCAGACGCCGGCCAGAGAGGATGGGATAAAAGTGCTTGCCTGTCTGGGGGGCTTTTGGATGTAACGGTGGTGAAAAAATTGGGCGAAATTGTTAGACCCGTGCTCCGAAGGGCCGAAATGGTGCCCGAGGCAAAGGTTAAGCCAATTGGAATCTCGGAGCGAGAGTTGTGCTCCAAAATAGAGGACCATTGTTTTGCGCTTGCGAGATAAGTCGCTGGCATGATTGCGATTTCTCTCGCTCTCTCTTGTAGACCTGCAACAAGTGGAAAGGAAGCAAAACAAACTGACAACAACAAGCCCAACAGGCAAATTGCGTGCGCTCCTCAACGAGACACACTGTGGTCTGTGGTGTAAAAGTGTTTGGCCTTCTTTTGGAAGCACGCCTTTGGGAAGCGCCACTCGGTCTAAGCGAGCCAAAGACCGAGGCTAAGGCTCAGAGGCTGAGGGGCAACACGAAGAGAACTGGAGGCAACTCTTGAGACTGTTGTTGTGCTTGGAAGATGTGGCCAAACGCTTGCCAGGCGCAAATAAACACTTGCACCTTCAACTCAACTGCCACACTCTGGAGCAAGCCTGCAGAATAAGCTCGTGTGTGTTTATCTCTGTCCAAGACATAAACATAGTCTCCAGTGGTGGGCTAGTTTTTGCATATTGTGTCCATGAGCTGCTGTCGTCATCTGTCTCACTCTCGTTTGGAGGACTCCATGCAACACTGTTAGAGCACTGGTCGCACTCAGGCCAATTGTTCCGTGCACACAGTCGCAAGCAAGACTCTCACTGCAACAGGCGGCTCTTGAGTGTAAGTTTGTATTTCGAGCTCCTCGAACTTCGAGTTCGAGCCTCCAAACTGGCCGGCCAATCATTGTTAGTGTTTGATCGAGATGGAGACTCAGAGTGACCAAGGCGAGCCCGAGCGGCTGGCCAGGGCTCTCATTCCTCGAGTGGCGGTCAGCGCACGCCAGAGACTGTCTAGACCGTTGGAGAGTGAGAGAGTCTTGGCCGACGAGCCATCAGGTGTCTGCTAGTGTGACAACATGAGCTTGGTCTTCGAGAGAAAGAAAAAGCGCTCGCCTCATCTCGGCCGCTTCTTTTTTCTTCCTCCCCGAATGGTTGTGGGCCACAAATGAGAGAGACTGGCTCAGGCAAGGCAGCTTGCAGTTGGAAGAAGCATCTCCATGACAAAGATTGTGGCAAGGGAAAAATAACACTTTTTCGCCTTCGGTTATTGCTCCGGATGAGCAAGAGAAGAGCCTCTCTCGCTGGATGCGCTCCCTTTTGCTTGCACTTGCGGCCACTCGTTTGCCCTGGCGGGCGGCCCGTTTTGCATACACTGGCCGGCGAGCTAAAGATGGCCGCCATTTCGAGCACTTGCGTGCACCAATGCATGCCCATTCTCAGCACCTGTTGCTCGCCGTTCGATTGACATTCTCAGCTTCATACAGCTGAACACACTTTCCAGCCAGCCTCAAAGGTGGCGATTTTTCTCCATCCACTTCACTTCGTGTGCCACCTGTTCCTCGAGGCAGTGTTCATTAGAGAGTGTTGGAAATTTGCCAAATGGAACATCCATTAAGACGTTGCCAAACTGAGATGTTAAACATAACTTCAAAAGTGTGCTGCTTCCCCATCGCGCCCGGGGCCACGGAAATGCGTTGTTGTCTTTAATCGTGGCTTCCAATCGGCTCTCGGCTGCCCATGTCACGTAGAGAGTCGCCGGTGCTTAGGCGAGGCCGCATCAGCGGGCGTTGCGGGCCGCATAAAGTCGGCAAAATCCACCATTCCAAGGGAGGAACTCGCGCCACAGCCGAGGGTGTCCACCTGTTAAACTTTCGCCCATTGAAACCGGGCTAAACTTAGTCCGTTCCGGCGTTTCGGGAGCGGCAAAATGCTGTGGAGGTGAAGGAAAAAGGGCAGTCTGTAGAGTTTTGGTCTACAATGTTGCCGCCCTAAGCTGGCGTCTGGCCGAGCTCGCATCCATGTGCATTCACCTTGTCGCTTGGTCAGACCTAAGAGCTGATTCGAAGGGAGGCAAGTTGGCGAAAACAAGCCAATGCTGTGAATAATAATCACCGGCGGCCCGAGGGGGAGGAGAAGAAAAAGGAGAGGAAGAAAAATCATATAACGGATTATAATGGAGAGCGAAAGTTATGGAAAGTTGCGGTTGGCGCGCAGTGGATGTGGCGTGCAAATGGGAGCAGGAGGGGGTTCAATCGTAACTGGAGATTTGTGTGTTACTTTTGTGTGTTACTTTTCACTGGCTGACTTCCACAAAATGAGCTCCCATAATCTAGTTGGGTGTTTGGTTTGTTTGGACATGCTTGGCGTCATTTGCTTGGCAACTTGGAGTGCCATTGGAGCACGTCCGCGGCCAGCAGTGCAAAGGGGCAGACAAGGGAGAGGATTCGAGTCACGCGCACAAGTGCACTGCTTTCCCCATAGACTTGTGCCGGTGTTGCTCCACAGGCAGAGAGAAAAAGGGAAAGTTGCGCATCGAGTTGGATAAGGAGCAGCCCAGTTGGCTGGTTGCGAGAGAGAATATGCCTTCTTTTGACTAAAGAGTTGCACTCGAGAGCTCATTTGACATGATGATAAAGTGAAGCTCATTTGGAGAAGGAAGAAGTTCGAGAAGAGCCCGTTGGAGGTTGCGGCGGATTTGGCGGCGCATGTCTCCTTGTTGTTGTTGTTGTTGTTGTTTTGAATGGAACCGATGACGTGCAATGGAAAGAGAAAAAATGCGGGATCATTTTGGATGAGAGCCGACATTTTGGACGGACAGTTTTGCGGCAAACAACCACAAAATGGACGCCGAGAGAAAGCGAACGAGGCCGAGCAAGCGAGCAAGCAACCAACTCCGAGTGACTTTCTCCCCTTGCGACTGTCTCTCTTTCTCGCTCGCTCACTCAGCCACTTGGTCACTTGGTCACTCTT
>Ga0268247_10000331_pt1 | contig 16560 bp, 20 predicted proteins | sample AgamicOrMae_FD_200245 | JGI IMG/M metagenome (GOLD analysis project Ga0268247, IMG submission 200245) | Agave microbial communities from Guanajuato, Mexico - Or.Ma.e (v2) (version 2) | ecosystem: Host-associated > Plants > Phyllosphere > Phylloplane/Leaf | place: Guanajuato, Mexico | collected...
CGATTGGCTTGGCAAACGTTAGGAATGATACCACTGAGGAGCCTTCGATGGCTAGTATGATGGCAGCGGCAGCTCTATAATATTCATAAGTTGACGTTTAGTTTTTCATGGATAGAGTTTTTTTCACCTGTGTTAATGGTCACTTCTTGGCATAGATCGAGAATGGTCGTATTGTTAACTCAATCGGTCAGATACTTACACTTGCAAACCTCCGGCTATGGCGCTGTACAAACTGAATGTGATAATATTGAACGCTATCGCTAATACTCCTACAAATCCAAGTGCCACGGCTCCCATACTTGCCAACCAGCTGGAATACTTTGCTATCCACCAGTTGTCAGGCGGTGGTTGTTGTTCTGAGTAGCCGCCGGCTTCGGCGGCCCCTATATTGGAGGCCATCATTTTGTTGAACTTTCAGGTAGTACGTAAAAGGGGCTAATAAGGTTACAGGCGGTTTGGGCCGCAATTATGTGAATATTTTATATATAGTTAGATGAGAATAAAAGTTGAGGATGGAGAATATTTATTTTTCTGCCAATGCGGTCGCGCAGTTACATTGGCGCAGAAATTGCAAAACCATGCAGAGAACCATACGGAAAGTTGCACGCACCGGCTCATGTCAGTTTGCTCATTCTCACCATATGATCTTATGATTCCCTAATGGCTTCTGTTCGAATTTTCCCATCAACCCCGTCAAATGGAATATCCTTCTTGCCCAGCAGAAACAATGTCCAACTGATACTGGTCGATTGATACTAGACGATAGGAGCCGCGTTGTGTGTCGTTGCCGAAAGTTAATGAGCTTTATCTCGGAAATAGAATGGACTAGCCGTGAGAAGAGAGCCTTGAATCACCCGTTTGACAGCCATGCATAGATCATGGCCCGAGATCTGAAGGAGTCCAAGTGGGGAGATCGGTTTGCCGCCTTGCTCGAGTTTCAATTCGATTGGCTTGGCTCCCGATGAGATAGTGTTGTGTGTTGTTTTGATAAGACTTTGGGCCTAGGAGGAGGAGGAGGAACAAAGCCTGACGTATGAGACGCCAGTTGGCTCTGTGGTCGGCCTGCGGCGAGGGGGCGCTCACGAGCCAAAGGGAAAATCCATTGTCGTTTGTCAAGGCGCAAGCGCAAAATGATCATCATCATCTCACAATATGCCATTGCCTCTGGAGGGTGCACTAGGCGGCCAGCTCTTGGCCATTTCCAACAGACTTGAACTTGGCTCGAGAGTTCGGGCCAGTCAGTTTTAGATTTGGATCTTTTCGCGCAAAATCATTCCAAAATGCTCTCCACCGACTTTCTTCACGCTCGAGCTTGTGGACGCTCGTGAAGGTGGTCGCGTTGATCGAGTGGGATTGTATTTGGGAGTGAAAGTCCCATTGTTTAAAGTACCGATGATTAGGGAGGAAAAGTTGAGTGGAAATTTAGAGAAGGCGCGATGAGAAAGCGACGAAAAGTGAAAAAGGCTCGACCTCGAGCGGCCGCCAAATGCGAGGCTCCTATCAAGCGGCCAGCAGAGCTCTCAGCTCGAGTGATTGGCGAGCCTGATGAGCCAACAACCAGAACAAGATTCAAACCGTTGAAGCGACAAATGATGTTACTAGTTGCAAGTTTTTTCATCACCCTAAGCCTAATCTTAGCTGCAAACAAGCCGGCCAACAGTCTGTTTCTACTCAGATCAGATTGCCTGAAATCGGCGCCCAATTGCAGTTGCCTTTGGAGAGGCGGCAAGTTTGTCGCCAGTTGTTCTGCAAGATCTCTCTACCAAGTGCCAAAGGTAAGTGCTTGGGGGAGAGTTGATTGAGCATTTGTGGAGAATTCACAATTAGGACATTTCAGTTTGTTTTGAGATATTAGAATAGAAATAGAAGAGATTACTTCTAATTTATGCAGGCAAAGTTATACTAATCAAGGAGAGCGCACAACTAATACCGATCGATCGTTCTTCTGCCCAAATAATCATTCATCAGAATGATTATTTCGAGCTGTTGCAAAACAGTTCGGGCGACAACCAAATGTCCACCCTGAACAGAGACATCCAATTGTTGGATTTGGCTCGAAATAATCTGACAATTTTGAGGAGGCAAGAATTTTGGAGGAAAAATTACAGAAATTTGCAAAAGTTATTCCTCAACTCGAACCAGTTGGCTCGAGTGCACGAGGCTGCCTTTTTCAAGTTGACCGGTTTGATCGAGTTGGATCTGAGTGAAAATTTGCTCTCTCGTTTCGACGAGCAGTTCGAGTCAAGAGAAGAAGAAGTGGAAGAAGAGGCAAGTTTCAGAGACGAGAAACATTCAGAAGAGCACCAAGAGACGTCCAGAAATGAAGGCTCACCTGAAGAAAGGAGCAACAAATCAGCCAAGAGCTTTCTGCATCATTTGGTCCAATTGCGTCAGTTGAACTTGAACTCGAACCAGTTCACCAGTTTGGGCGAGAATTGTTTCTCTCCGTTGAGCCAATTGCGTCAATTATTCTTGTCCAGGTAAGTGTGTTTGGCTTTATTTCTATGGAAGAAAAGGCTTATCAAGAAGAAGAAAGTAGAACCAAAACTGACCAATCTAAATGAACAACAATTCCAAATTGTTGTCCATTGTCTCACCAAATGTTGTTGCACCCAAATTGCAACTACGGAATATAGAAACCAAATCAAGTTTGTCGATAAGCGAGCCTTCGATGGTCTGAAATGGCTAAACACTTTGCATCTCGAGTAAGTATTCCATGTCCATATTTGCGGCCTCGCTCAAGGTTGTCGCCAAGTTTGAACAAATTGAACTCTACTCAAGTTGGCAAGCTCGTGAAGTTGGCACTTATTTGTATTGGACAATTGGCCAAATAGGTTCCAGTTGTTGAATTCCAGAGTTGCCGGCCCAATTGATCAGATTCCAAAGCCAATCCGACGGAACGAGTCAATTTGGAATGGCTCAAATTTATTGCACCCTCTCATTCTCGAGCCGTTCTCTGTCTTAGGGCGAAGTGAAAAAATTTGGCCCAACAGTGAAGAGAAGTGGACGCCAACAACTTGGTGAAGTCTCTTTTGTGGCCCTCAGTCAACTTTTATGGCCGCCACAGAGCAACAAAATCCGAGCAAACTCTTTACGATTGCGGCCAAACGGGGGCCAGACTCTCTCGGCCGTCTGGGCCAAAAACAGGCCAGTCTTCAAACGACAATTCCAAATGCAACGCACAGCACAAAAGTGTCATATAAAATGTCCCCCTTTGGCTCTTTCTCTTTCTCTCTCTCTCTCTCTCGGTGGTCCAACCGCCAATTTGGGCGCACGTTCCAACACGAGTTAAAGTTGGCCTGAGGGCGGCCAAAACTCGACCTAAGGGAGGCCAGAGGAAGACCTAAGGGTGGCCAAAAGGAGGCAAACTTCGCCCTTCTTCTCTCTCTCTCTCTCTCTCTCTTGGGCCGATATTGCCAAATATTGAATCGGAGCGCCGAATGTGCGCCCATTGGCAAGCGAAGGCCGCCGAGGTGTCATATGTCGCCGGCCGGCGAGCTGAGAGGGCAAAGAGTTGGCCAGCAGTTGCGTGTGGGCCGCGAGAGGCGCCGTGTGGGCCCCTCGGAGGTGCCAGGCAGCTTGGGGCTGAATTGCAGAGCAAACTGGCGCAGAAAGTCGGAAATCTGACCCCGAGCAAAGTTCAATTAACGAGATTCGGATTTGCCCGCCCAGAACACTTGGGCGCGCCTCTGGTGCAGCGGTGCAGCGCCCGCGGCCACCAGAGACTGGGGCTAGTGGCTGGGTCTAGAGACTGGGTCCAGAGACTGGGGCTGGAGACTGGCTCATATCTTGGCGTTGGCGGTTTGGTCGCTTCCGTTGCTCTGGTTTGGGCGCCCGCCAGTGTCATTAGGCGGCCAGTTTTGCTCGCGAGGGGCCAGTGCAGCTCGGCTGCGTGTGGCCCGCCTGGGCGGAAGGGCGTCTCTGGGCGGCGCGCGCGGTTGCCGCTTGGACGATCAGCAGGATTGCGAGCTTTGGAGCTGAGGTTGGCCCCAAGGCGCCGGCCCATTCGGGGCCAGATTGCGGCGATTGAAAAAATACAGCAGGCCAGAAATGGGCCAAGCGGGGGCGAGTGGCAAGCTAGAGGCAGCAGGCTTGCCAGTGGAGCAGGCCCGTGCGGCTTGTGTGTAATTTTTTCCACTTATTGGCCCGTCGTCTTGGCGCTTTGGGCGTGCAGCGTGGCCCAAAGCGCCTCCAGAGGCACTGCGGCCGCTCGTTAGTGTTTACAATGCCAGACGAGGGGTGTTGAGCGGGGGCCAGTCGGCTGGGCTAGACGTCGGCGGGCCACGTTCCTTGCGCCCAGACGGCTGCTGGCAAGACATTTGTGTGCAGGCGAGGGCGCACAATTGTTCAGCAATCAGCCCTAGTGGCACTAAGCCGGCCGGAATTGGCCGCAACACGAGCTGGCGAGCTGGGCGAGCCTCTTGGCGAGCTTGTGGGCGAGCTTGTGTGCGGCTCGCTTGCCCCAAGCTCAGCCCAAAGCTCGGCCAGTGCTTGCGGCTAGCTGGCCACTGGCCAGGGCCAATCAGTGCGATTGCTTGTCGCGCACGTGCGCCACACTCCGGCCGGCCCCTGGCGGCTTATTGAATTAAATGTACATAAAATTAAGATCAAGTCTCACGTTTCCTGTCGCCGCCAGCCAGCCCTTAGGAGCGCCCCCAAGAGCGCCCAGATCTTGGCCGCTTTGGCGTCCAGCTGGAGCGCCCACCGCTGCTCGCAAGCGGCGGAAGCTCGCCAGGCCCAAGTGGGCGCCCTAAGGATCCAGAGGAGACGCGTGGGGGGCAGGAAGCTGGCCAGAAGTCCTGTTTGCTTCCGCCAGGTGAGGGCGCCCGGCTGGAGCAGCTCGCGGGCCATTGTCATCGAGCTACAAGGTTGCTGCTTATTGCCGGCCCTAAGGTGCGCCCTCGCTGCGCGCTGACACCTGTCCAGCTGGCCGGATGTTGAGCAGCTGCAGCGGGCCGGCTTGGGAGTGGGCGAGATGCTCGCTCGGGCGACAAGCGTGGCCAAATCTCGTCTCGGCTTCATTCCATTTCTCCTCCTAAGCTCTCCCCTCGCCTCCTTTTTGCCCTCCCCTTTTTCTCTGGCTCGCACAAGGCCGCCCTTTGCGTTCCTCTTCTGGCGCATCCGCCGAGCTGCAGGCGCGCGCTGTCACCCAGCGCGCCAGCCACTGTGTGCGGCAGACTGGGCACAACTCTGCGCTGAAGCAGTGCGTCGGCCAGTGCGTGCGGGCCAATGGGCGGCCTAAGGTGAACTAGCACTAAGGTGAACAGGCTCTAAGGTGAACAAGAGGCCGGCAAGCAATTTAGTCGCGCGCTCTGCCGCCTCCACGAGAGCAAACGCAAACATTAGGTCCAACTTTTTTGGCTGCAAAAGGGCAGAGGCTTTTTTGGCCCAGCCGGAGAGAAAGTCGCACGATAGGGCCAAGGGTTGCCTTTGGGGGCGCCGTTTTGGGGGGCGAAAAAAGGAACAGGTCGGCAAATTAAATTCTCTGCCGAGGGGCAAATTTGAGATTATTTAGTGGGCAAAAGTGGAGTGTTGGCGGCCGCGAGTTGGGCTCTCATGTGGCCCAAAAGGGGGCACACCTAAGGGGCGGCTGGAGTGCGCCGGCGGCAGAGTGGCCGCACACAAAGTATTGGGCAATGTCCGGCTGGGCAGCTCGCTCGTGGCTGGTCTCATTAGGCGCTCGTTTCCCGCCGCCGCTCATAGTCTGCAGCTCACTTACAGCTGCACACTGCAACCAACGGCCATAAAGCGGCCCACCTGCGGGCCCAGCCGAGCGGCCGTCCAATGGGTTGCCCAATTGCCCATTGGCAGCCTGGCGAGACGTTTGGCGAGCGAGCGCGCGGGCGGCTTGCCAAGACGTTGGCTGCCACAAGCCGAGCACACAGCGCGCGCACAATGCAAATCCCGGCGGACTGGCTGCGGCAAAGGCGCGCGACTCAAAGCGCGAGCATTGCACAGGCGAGCTCCAGCGCGTCCACTCGAGCGGAAGACAAGGGCGCGCGGGCCAAGGCCGAGCTGCTCGTCTTTTATCGGCTTTTTTGCAGCGCTTTTTTGCGCCAACTGCCTGGCGGCGAATTCGCAAATTCGCCCCCACACGGCTCGCTGGAATCGGGCGACTCGAGCAACGCGAGCAACACGAGCGAGCGAGCGAGCAAGTGTCTGTCTCTCTTATTCTCTAGCCAAAAGGGGCCAAAACGAGTTCAGAATAGGCCAACTTTGCTGGCGAGCTTCCGGACGGCTAGCTCGGCCAGGTGAGCTGGACGCCGGAGGTGTGGCGTTCTGGAATTGAATTGAATTATCCCTTTTGGTGCGATCGGGCTAAGGGCTGTTTGTCTGCGCGTTGTCGCTCTCATTTCTGGCCCAATTTTGCGGCCTCTCGGGCGGAATTTTGCCAAAAGGAGCCCTTTTTTCGACCCGAACGCCCCCAAAAGTCCCCCTCTTTATCCCCCATTACTCGAGGACCAGCCGAGCGCGAGTGCGAGCACCTCAGGCGCAGACAGGTGGGCGCCTCCTTAGCTCTGCGGCGGCGCTTCGGGCCGCTTTTTGGCCTCCAAGAGGGCGTGATTTTGCACACGCAAGCAGCGAGCAGGGCGCCGTCTGGCAGGCGCCGACATTTGATCATCATCTTGGCCAGCATCTACCCGTCCGAATCATTAAGGAGTGAGGCTCCTTTGGTCTGGCGCTTGCAGAGGTTGTTGTGCGCAGAGGCAGTTTTGCCCAAAGGTTGCCGCACACAAGCGCGTGCAGCAAGCAGCAGCAAGTGCAGAGCCACCACCACTAGACACTGTCTGCCGCGGGCGTGCTGTGTGCGCGGCCCCACAGGCGCACAGCTCGCACACTCGCGCTCGCAAATATTGACAGAGACTTGTCCAAGCGGCGCCCAAACTGCCAACTCAACGCCCAAGTGCTGCGCCCAAACACTGGCCCTCCAAACTGCGCCAATATCCACCCAGTCCCAGTCTGCCGCCGTAGCTCTCCAGCAGCACCGCAGCCCAAAAAGGAGTCCCCGCCAGCAGCTCGCCCAGAGTGCTTCCGCTTTACACTTCCGCCCGCGCGTCTCCGGAAGCGGCCGCTCGTGTTCCGCCAAGTTTGGGCCGCCAGCCAGCAGAGACACGCCGCTTGCGAGCAAGTTGGCGAGCTCCAGTTTGCGCGCTCGCCAACGTGCCCGCTTGAACACTGGCGCGCCCTAGTGAGCCGCCAAGGTGCCCGCTCGGCCGCCCGGCTGCCAATCTCGCCTCGCTCGCTCGTTAGGCGCCCGATCGGACGAGGTGCAAGCGGGCCGCCCAAGAGCTCCCATTGGGCGCTATTATTTAAACTGGCTCGCCATCGAACCTGCGCGGCTTCCTGTGCGGCCAGAGGCGCAAAAGGGGCGCCCACCAGCCCCCAGAGCTTGGGCGCCGCAGCTCGGCCGCCGCGATGCTTATCTGCCGCTCGCTGGGCTCAGCTGGGGCAACCGTGGCCGTCTCACCGTTCTTGTGTCTCGCCGTTTGAAGCAGTCTCGCCGTTTGGAGCAGTCTCGCCGTTCTTGTGTCTCGCCATTTGAAGCTTCTCGCTGCTCGGCGCTCGCATGCCAGCGGCAGCTTATCTCTCGGGGTTCCACAGACAAGCTCCCGCAGAGGCAGACAAGCTCAGGCAGACACGCACGCGAATTGGCGCGCACTCTGCAGAAGCGCTGACGAGCGAGCAGAGTGCGAAGGGCACGCAGCCCAAACAAGGCGCAAACGAGCCTTGTTTGCCTCCGACTGAACACACTGCTGCCATTGGCCAGCAGCAGTCTCCAGCGGCCCAGAACTCCCAATTGAGTGTGCCACATTTGCCACTGTCCTCGGCCCATTGTTGTCCGCTCTTCCTCTTCCTCTTCTGCCAACCCTCAACTTTCTCTCCAAACTCGCCGCCCTTTTCGGCCACTCTTTTCGTCGCCCCCCAGACACACACTCGTCACTGGCTAAATATGCACTCAAAGAGTTGCTTTTCATTTTCATTTTTTTCTCTCTCTCTCCATCTTTCTTCTTATTTATTTGCCCCACTTCCGGCCCAGCTCTGCCTCCTCGCCTCTTGCCGCCTTGCCAGCCCCAATCCTCCTCCCTCAGGGGAGCTCAATTTCGCACCAATAAAGCCAAAGATCTCCTCCCTCAGATACCAGCTCCTGCTGTTATCTGTTCGCCGGTCCAGTTTACTGTTTATTGTTCGCCAGACTGTGTGCGCTCCTCGCATCACAGTCTCGCCTCCTCGCGTGCCACAACTCCTCCAGACGAGCCCAACTGGCAAGCAAGCCAAGCCAAGCCAAAGCAACACTCGCAACGCTCCAAACTGCTGGCCAAGTGCCACTTCCGGTTCGTTTGTGGCGCCTTGTGGAGCGCGTGGAGCTTGTGGAGTGTGCTTTTTTGGGCAGAGAAAGAGAGGGAGAGAGAGAGAGCTAGAGACTGGGGCTAAGAGCTAAGAGCTAAGAGTTGCTGGAGAGCTGCAAGGAGGGGCCTCTTTGCGGGCCAATTGGCGTTGCGTGAGCTTAGCCGACTGGACTGAATGGTGCTCGCTTTCCATTGTTGATGTTGGCCAGTGGCCAGTTCCAGCGGCCACTCCTAAGGGCAAGCTCCAGTTCCATTGGCCAGTGGTGTTTACTCTTTGCTTTAGGGCGGCCTCTGTGCTGGCTGGCCAAATTGGGCTCGCTTTTTATCGTCCGGCCGCTCGACTGTGGCTGTTCGCAGCAAACGAGAGACACTCTGCCGCAGACAGTCCGCCTTGAGGCCTTTCTGGAAGAGCAGAAAGTAAAGAGCAAGAGGGGCACAATTTCAATTAGAGAAACAGGAGCGCACGCAAACATCCTCCGGCCGCCCAATTGGCCCAAATGATCAGCGTCAAAACATTGGGCCCCAAGTTTCAGGCTCGAGCACGAGCGGGGCAACATCGCGCGCCCTAAGCAGCAGCAAGTCCAGAGCATAAACGAGCCCACAGAGAACTGGCCACGCTCGTGGCGCGCTCCTGCTTGTCTGCGGCCAACCAGACCTAAGCTCGTGCATCTGAAGCTCGAAAGAGGGACACTTCATTTCGGCCCAAATGTAGCCCAAATTTAGCCCAAATGCAGCCGCGAAACAGGACTCGAGTCGAGCGGCCAGCCCGTAGCTCTGCCTAGTCTTCCGCTTTACTTTACTTTCCGCTGTTTTTCTCCTCCTCTTTCGCTCTCGCTCCTTATCGTCCGGCTCCACGTCGGTTCGCCTCCACTAGGCTGCAACGAGACCGTCCACTCCCAGAGTCTAGCCACACTGCCACCAAAGCAGGTGAGCTCTAGTCTGAACTACTGTGGGCGTCTGTTGGGCAATCATGCGCAAACAACGAGCTCCTCCACGTCGCCTTCCGGGTTTCCTCTTTGTGCGCCCGAGAAAGCGCTCGAGTTTCCGTGCAAACAAGTGGCCGCTCAACGTCGTTGTCTTTTTGGCCCTTTTTGGTCTGCTGCCGGCGGACGCGTATCGAATGTCTGGCTGCATCCGAGTGGGTGGGCCAGTTGGTAACCACCCACCCGGCTTGCAGGCATTCGGCTTGGACGCATTGGGCGACCTCTGGTTTTGGGGCGCGGCTGGCGGGCCGCAGACTGCAGTGCGTGCGCGCCTGCAGAGTGCGCGACAAAAATAAGGTTACATTTCTACGCAGCTTTGCCAGGAAATTTATCACCATATTTTTGGCAGATACTGCACACTGTTTTGAGCTGCTGCAGACTGTAGCGCCCGAGTTGCGTGCTTGTGCGCCAAGTTGTGCACTTGAGCTGCGAGTTGGGCGCCTCACAGACTCAAAGACAGACTGGGACAAACACGGGCAGCCAATTGGCGCATTTTATGTGGCCAAAAAGGGGCCAAAGGGGGAGGGAAATTTGTGGCAGAGTTGCCAGTTTGCCAGAGACTGGCTCTGGCCGCCAGACGGCCCACAATTGGCTCCCCTGGGCAAATGGCAGTCGCGAGTGGGCGCGAGCAGAGAAGAGAGAGAGAAGAGAGACAAGCAAGGAAGGGAGCAAGCAGGCAGACAGACACAAGAAGAAGAAGAAGAAGTAGTGGTGGGGCAGTAAAAATGGCCGCCTGATTTGCCTCTCTCGGTGGTCACATTAGTTTGCCCATGTTGGCCAACTAATCGATTGGATTTGGCCCATTGGCAAGCCATTGGCTTGGTCCGGAATTGGCTCACCAGCGGCGCCAGTTCGCTCATTCATGTAGTTGCGGTTGTGCAACTTTGTCGAGCCAGCCAGACAGTCTCTCTGCCCGTTTCTGCTACTTAGCATCTCGGATTCAATGTGCCAGCTTTGTTGGTTGCGCCAGAGAAGGAGGCAAAAAGACGTCCCGATTGCAGCAAATCAGCCTAATTTGTTCCAGCTTCCTGTCCCGCCGAGGGACTGTCTCTGGTCTGCCTCGAGTGGCGTTCTTTGGCCGCTTTGGGCCGCCCGAAGACGAGGGTTGGCCTCTTGCCCAAGGCGAGGGGGCAAAGTGGGCCCGTCTTGCCAGTTTGCGGCAAGAATGGCCCAAACGCGAATGCTAAATCTTGCAAAGCCGCCGCAGAGCTTAGGCGCAATTCGATTGGGCGGCCCAATCGGGCGAAGCTAAGGGCCGGCGGCCGAGGGGAAATGGCAAATGGGAATGGGCGCACTCACTCAGTGACACTTGTGCCTGGCGAACAGAAGGCGCCTCTGTCCTTCTCTTCTCTCAGCAAAAGCCCTGAGCAAAAGCCCTAAGCAAAGCCAGCTGCTTGCTCGCTTTTGGGGCAGCCAAAACTTATTAGCTAATCGAACTGGCGACTCGGCCTGTTCGCCTGTCGATCTTTAATCAGCAAGCTGCAGCCACTTGGCCGCTGCTTGAGCCCAATTTGCCTGCCATTTGGTGCTATATGATGAAACGGGAAGGAGCAAACTGCAGCCTGTCCTCAGCGCCAGTTGTTGTGCGCTTGTCCTTTGAGCTTTGGGCCTCAGCTTTGGGCCAGCTCTAAGGACCAGCCAAGACGCAGGCCCAAAGGCTCAAAGGGCGAGCTCAAACAGGCCAAGCAAAGGCCAAAGAAGGCGGCCAAATCCAATTAGGCCCAAAACGGATTGTGACGCCTCCAAAGGCCACCAACGAGGACCACCTGCTGGCGCCACTTGGGCCTCGCTGCTCTCTGCTCGCTGCTCTTTGTTCGCCACACGCGCACCCTAATCTTGTTGCCAGCGTGTTTTTATTCATCTTCATTATCATCTCTCCTCGCACGCCTCTTCCTCCTCCTCTTCTTCTTCTCTCTCCTCCTCGCCCGCCGCCTCATCCAGCGCGTCAAAGTGCATTCAGCAAGACTGGGGCCGGCACTTCCGGTTCAGCCAGACATCAAGTCCGAATCAATTAGCACTTGGCCGCGACCGCCACCTGTGCTCATTCGAGGAGCGCGTCTGCGGCGCCCTCGAGCTGCGGGGGCCACTCTTTTCCGGCCGCCCACCGTCGGCCTGTCTGGCCGAGCTTGGGGCGAGCCTGTTTGTGGCGTTTCCGGCGGCTGTCTGCGCCAATTAGACGCTGCCAGAGGAGGCGAGACTGTGAATCAGAGTCCCGCAGAGCAGGTCAAATGCACGATTCGTGCGAGGCCCATTTGAGCGCCAAAAGCGAGCACAGACAGTTGCTTACAACTGTCTGTGTACAGGCCGACTGGCTGGCTGGCTGGCAGCACTGAGACTGCGCATTATGCTAATTGCCCAATGCTTGTCGGCGCCAACATTGCTCAGACGCCAACAAACAAGCCGGCGAACACTCGAAAGGACAACTATTTGGCCCCCCAAACATTTGGGCGCCTTGTCGTCGGCCAGTCTCTGTCTCTGTGGAATAGGTGTTTGCGTGTTTATTCAGGCCAGCAGCAAGCGAGTTCGAGGCCACACAGCGAGCGAGTTCGGCGAATCTCTCCCTCGTCTGTCTCTCCTCTACTTCCGCTTTGGGCCCATCGGCTTCTGCTTGTGCGACTGGAGCCCCAAATTGGTGACCCAATTTGGGGCAACAATTGCAGCAGCATGGCGCTGCTCGCGAGCTGCTCACTTGCGCGTCTGCATTGCGGCCAGAAAATGAGAGTGTGCCGCTCGCTCGTTGCGGACTCTCTGGAGCAGAAGAGCGCATGGCAAAGAGCAGCCAGAGACTAGCTCGCCAAGAGCCGCCGAACAGGAAGCGCAGAATTGGCAGCCTTCTGCGACCACTCGAGACAATTGTGCTCGAGTGTTACCTCAAAGGCTGCTCAGTCTTCGGCCGCTCCTTAGGACAACTCGAGGGCCGCTCCTCAAAGCCACACACACACTCTGCAACTCTTGAGCTTGAGTTGAGCAGCAACTCGAGCACTTGGCGCCAGTTCGGCTCGACAATTCGACTTGAGCCAGTGGGAAATGTTCAAATCGTTCGGCTGCTTAATCAGGCCGCCCACTCGAACGGCGCACACTGACAATAAGTGGCCGCCCAATGCCACTTTCAAACGGCATACAAATGCAATACAAATCGAGATGATGATAAATAGCCAAGTTGTCCTCCTTTGTCGTCGTTGCTTTGCCTTGCAATGTTGGGCCGAATTGTGGGGCCAAATTTGGACAGATTTCTCCAAATTTGCCCGAATTTGCCCTCCCAAAATGAACTCGAGCGAAATATTCCAGCGGCCAGATTTCTTCCCTTTCCCCAAAGACTGTCTTGGGAGACCCACCAAGCTAGTTCTGATTCTGGTGCACTTCCAGGAGGGCAGCAGAACGCCGATGAATTGGCTTCCTGTTCCTAGTCAGAAGCATCCATTTGGCTGAGGGCTAATTTTGGCAAACTCTAAGTGGCCGCAGTGTTCTCAGCGGCAACCATTTGGGTCCATTTGGAGGGCGGGCGAAAGATTTATTTCGCCCCAATTGGAATTGGCGGCCAAGTTCAAAAAGCGAGCGCAGCCAACTTTTCAAAACTTGCCCCATTCTGTGCAGGCTTAAAAGTGGCCCCACTTTTAAGCTTGCCCCTTTTGCTCAAGTGGGAGAATAAATTATATTTGATAAATTGTCCCAACTTGTGCACTAATGTTCTCCTGGCGCATAAACTAAAAATTGCACAAATTTGCAAACTCCGCCCAGAGACTGGGACTGGAATTGCTCGCCCAAAAGCAAGCCAAGAAAGCTTGCCAGATTTGCCTTCGTTTTCCCTTTCGCTCTCGCTTACGCTTGGGAGCAACTTGAAGCACAAAGCTTTGCTCAGGGAAGACTGTCGCCAAAGGGGAGCAGAAAAGGAGAAGAGAACGCCAAAGAAAACAGGATTACTTCAATACTTCTTGCTCCTCGCTCTTCTCCACACCTCAAGTGGAGCGGCCCAAGTGGAGAAAAAGGGCACTAATCGCGAACACAATGCAAACTCGAGTGCATAATGCAGTGCCTATTCTTTCTCATTCGAACTTTCTCTTTTTTCCGTCACGTTTTTTCGTCTTTTCTCTCCGATCGAGTCGGAAAACTTTCTGGACCTAATCTCTAATGCCAAAACTAACAAACTGAAATGAAAAAATGTAAACAAAAACAAAAAAATGAACCCAAAAAAACACAATCTGGATCGCGTGAAATGACGAAAAATCACGAAAAATGGCGAAAAATGACGAAAAATTGGAAAATCTGACAAATTTCCCAGCGGAAACAAGCTCACCCACTTGGATGGGCGAATTCTCCACCAAATGCCGCAACTTTATGCCATCCAATTAGCTGGCCAATCGAACGCCTGGAACTGTGATTGCCACCTACGTGCCCTAGTGCGCTCCCTAAGGTCTGGCCGGGCCCTTTCCGGTTCCGGTTCCGCTTCGGGCTGGAAGTCGAGGATTTTGCAGGACGAGCCGCAGTGTCACTCGTTCGGAGTTGAGGCTCGGCCGAGTTTGGCTTTGCGCGAGCTCGAGGGCGAGCTTAGGTCCGACGCCAGAGGAGAACAGTTTTCCCTTTTGGCCTCTGGACAGCAGCAAATGGGAGACAAGGCGGAAGTGGAGAAACCGAAGCAGCCAAGTCGAACGGGCGCCACTTTGCCCTCCTGGTCCAGCATGAGTAAGTAGTTTGACATTGAGATAGAGATAGAAAGAGTTTGGATTTGTTTTGGCCGCTCAGTTGGCGAGGGCCGCCCACTGAGCGCCGCCAAGAGTGCGCCCACCAAGCCAGAAGACTGCCTGGAGGGTTCTCTGACCATGGCGAGCTCGTTCGCCCCAACGAGCTCGCCAATGAGAGAGTGCGAATGGGAATGAGCAGGAGATTTGTCGCCCTCTTTTCTCCATTCGCTTGGAGCCGCTTGAGCGGATTCTTCAATTTGGCCGCCAGCCACGCGCTTTTGGTGGCCACCAAAGTTCCATCTTCTTGGCAAGACTTCCTCTCTCAGCTTTTCGCTTGCCTCCGTTGAATTTCCATGCCGCTGGCTCGATGGATTTGCCAAGACCGCGAACAAAACGGCCGCCCAATTGCCAAGAGCGCGCCGGCCAGACTAATGATCTTTTCAGTTTTTCCTCTCAATCTGGGCCGAGCTTGCGGGCGTTCCTTAGCTTGGCGGCGGCCCATAGCTTGGGTCTATTTTGAGCGCGCTAGAGTTTTGTGCACGAGCCACAGACAGTCTCTTGCTGCAGGCGGTCGCATTTTTATCACGAGCAAAAAGTCCCACCGAGACGATCAGCGGCAAGAGCGAGCGCCAAAGCATAGGGGCGCAGACGAGAGCAAATGGGCACAATATGGCCACTCAAAATGGGCCCAAGATGGACTTCTCTTTCTGCTCAGTGTGTCTGTTCTCAGTTCTCATTGTTTGGGCTACCCAAAAGCGTCCAGAGGCGTCCAGAAGCGTCCAGAGGAGAGACAAATTAAATTTAAAACCAGCTAAGTGCCGCCAGACAGACGCCCAGTCATTGGAGCCAAGCCCAACCACTGGCCCCAACTCTTAGCGCCCAACTCTTAGCGCCCAACTCTTAGCGCCAGAAAACACCACTCGAGCAGACGACAAGCACTTCCGGTGAGGCGGAAGTGGCCAGAGGAGGAGGAGGAGACACACAATGGTGGCTAGAGAATGAGAGTGCTAATTGGGCGCAAATTACTGGCTGGCTTGTTGGTTGGAGACTTTTGGTTGGTGGTGGCTGCTTTTGTAGCTTGTGGAAAACTGGCTGGCTGGCTGGCTGGCTGGGCTAAGCTGAGCCAGCGGCAGTTGCAGAATGAGAGTGCTTACAATTGGGGCCCAAAAGTCGCCAAAAGTCGCCCACTGGCCAGAGTTAGTCAACAAAGGCTGGCCAAAATAGTTGTCGAGCGAACTTCCGCTTGCGCGCTTTCGGCACAGCAGAAAGTGGGCCGGATTTGGGCTTGCGAGTTCCACTTGCTCAGTGGGAGCTAAGAGCTAGAGAAGCTAGGGAGCTAGAGAGCTAAGGGCAGAGGAGGGATGGAAAAAGAGGAATAGGAGGAACAGTGAGCTGGCTTGGCAGGATGATCAGCTGGCTGGCAGAAAGCTGTTCCTCTGTGCCCATTTCTCTCCACTGGGCCGGCCGACCACAGTCCCCCGAAGCCAGCCGGCCGTCTGCCCCACAGCACGACTCACGCCCACCAGCCGCTCGCCGGGCCAAGATTAATCGCCGGCCGGCCCGAGCGAACTCTTTGGGGCCCCAAAAGAGCAGTCGCCCGCCGTCTGGGGGCCAAGCGGGCAGGGCTGCGTGTGGTCTGCGCGCAGCAAAGCCGGCCAAAAAGCAAGAGGCGCCCACCAGCTCGGAGCTCCCAAAGCTTGGGGGCGGCACAAGTGGAGTGCAACTAATCATCAGGCAAACTAGCTTGGCGCAAAGAGAAAGAGAAAATGAAAGAGAGAAGAGCACACAGAGCTGGAAAAAGGGCAAACTTTTAAGTGGAGCGCCAGGCGCGCATTAGTCTGCGCGTGTGCTGCGCCATTGGCTTCCAAGTGGCCAGTTCGAGTGGCCGGCCGAGCAATCAATTTGTCTCGCCGCTGCTCCAAAGGGCCGCCTTGCCAAAGCACCACCTCGCCAAAGCGCCGCCTTGCCAAAGCACCGCGGCCAGTCCATAGAAGTGGCGCCACTTCGAACCATTTTCCAATTGGCCCCCCGAGCTCGTGCGCTGCCTTGCCGCACCTTGTCTGCGGCAGCAAAGCACTCGCGCCTTGAAAGTGCCATCCTCTGCTCCACAGACTGTCTGTCACATGGACCGGGCAGAAACACTTCCGGCCATTGAGAGTGGCCCATGTGGCCGCTGGATGCACATGCGGGCGGAGCTTAGCTGCGGGCGAGAAGGAAAAGCTGGCGAGACTGTCTGACACATGTTGAAGTAGATGCTGATGCTGTGGCCCAATCGGACGCCTTGTCTCTGGCAAGCCCATCAAGCAGACTGTTTTTCTCCCGCCGGAAGGAGTTCTTCTTCCTTTTCACTGTTCACAAGCAACAAAGCAGCCGCCCCGAAATGCAATCTCCCAAATCGAGTGCACGCTCTTGGGGCTCTTGGGGCAGTCGCCCTCGCGGCCGCCCCAAGTGATAGGGGCCAAGACAGTGTGCGGCGCCGAGAGGAGAATTTTATTTTATTCTATTTTTCTGCCCAGCGTCGAGCGGCGAGAACATTGATTGATTTGGGCG
>Ga0268247_10000334_pt1 | contig 16504 bp, 21 predicted proteins | sample AgamicOrMae_FD_200245 | JGI IMG/M metagenome (GOLD analysis project Ga0268247, IMG submission 200245) | Agave microbial communities from Guanajuato, Mexico - Or.Ma.e (v2) (version 2) | ecosystem: Host-associated > Plants > Phyllosphere > Phylloplane/Leaf | place: Guanajuato, Mexico | collected...
CTGTCTCTCTGTTTAAACCACCGCCTTGACCGTGACGGGCAAAAGGAAGAGTCAACCTTGAGTAAAGATGAGATGAAAAAAGCAGAGCAAATGGACTTGAGCACCCATACGCCAATGATGCAGCAGTTTTTCTACCTCAATCGCTGAAACCCTTGCTATAAGCGGCTTACAGGCCAGCGTTAACAAGTCCGGCACGGCACCATTTTCCTATTATTAAGCTGAATTAATCTCACTACTGCCCCAAGAATGCCCCAACACCCTAAGCAGAATTTATTCCTGTTAATAAACTTTCCAATCAGAGAATACCAACGGATTACCGAACGCATAGCGCCGATACTCTACGGTTGAGTTATACGGCATGTACACCTGACGGCACCCTCCGGTATCAACCCCCGTTCCATACACTACAAGTACCCCAGCGATAACTTCAGGGTAGTTCAGCGCCAAAGTCGCATTACTCGTCACGTTCTGGAAATACTGCCCTAGTGATGTCACTTCGTTCAGATTCGTTCCTGCTGGCAGAGCCGCGTTAGCAATGGGTACCGCGCCAACATCAGCCGCCGTCAGACTGTCTTTTGTGGCCAGCGCTTTAAGCCCCAGATTAGTACGAGCAGCAGTTTGTGCAGTAACACCAGTGGTAGCAATTTCAGACAGGTTATTTTTTATCTGTAGATAGGTTTCTACCACCACCGCAGGAGTAACAGTTACCGGCCTGCTGGCGGTTTTGCCCGATACTATCCCTGTTACTGTAATATTGGCGGTACCCTCCCCTGAAGCAACCAGCGTTCCATCGCTGGAAACCCCAGCAACGGAGGTGTCGCTTGAAGTGAAAATGATGCTTTCTGTGGCATTAGATGGAGTCTTTGTAATGACAAGCGCGTATGAATTTCCTGCTTGCTGATTCGGGATAGCGGCCATACTGATTGCTGTCAGCAGAATATCAACACGCACCGTTACCTTTACGCTTAGTCCTGATGATACGGATGCGATAACCTCAGTCGTTCCGGCTGTGGATTTCGCCGTAAACAGCCCGCTGGCACTGATTGTTCCCACAGAAGTATTCGTACTCGCCCATGAAACAGGAAATTTACTTGCTAACTCCGCAGGGAGTACCGTTGCCGTAAACTGCTGAGTCTGTCCCGTCCCAATAGTTAACGATGACGGCGATACAATGATATTGGTTGGCGTGGGTTCCGGCTTGATGTTATCTGCCTGATCTGTTTTAACGATATACATCAATGCAGTGTTGGCTGGATAAGGCTCTGGAATCCCGGCCGCCCCATCTTGACGCTTAGGGTTTCCCGTAGCGCTAAACTGACCAGTCCCGCTCGACGGATATCCCCCCTGCCTTGACCACCCATTGTCCCCTGTAATTACAAACGCACCGAAGGATTCTCCGCTACTGTCATCGCCACGATTTATAAGCCATATATCATCATTCCCCCCGGCTGGTGCCCAGAGCCTACCGGTATAATGGTAATGACTCATATCTGACGCCGCTTGCTGGCTCAATATTCCCCTGCCCGGTTCGGGATCGGAATTTGAACCATGCGCCCAGCCTCTTATAAATTTACCTCTCAGGTCTGGCACTGCTCCAGATGGAAAAATTGCCAGAAGTTTGGGGTTTTTGGTTCGGTCGAATGCCTGACCATTCGCTTCAATCCAGCCATCGGGCGGGACGGTTGAACCCCAGGCAACAATAACACCCACCGGTAACAGGAAGGGAGCCATCTCAGTCGTCACTTCACCAATCGCATTTTTGATAGATTGTTTGAGCGTCGGCGGGGTAATGATAAGTGAATCGTCGGTACCTGCATCGGCTTCGCCCTGCGTCGCTCGGCGGTAAATGAAACTTTGCCACTTGGATCCATCAGTTCCGGGGATAGCGGTGTTGTTATCCACCAGCGAGACATAGTTGGTGTATATCCCGTTAGCCAGATACCGAACTACAGTACCCTTATCGTAGGGATACTGCGTTCCGCCGTTATCCGCTGCGGTAATATATTCAGGGAATGCGCCTGTCTGGTACTGACGTAAGGCAGCGGTGATGGCGTTAAGAACACCGTTCATTTCCTTTCTGCCTACAGGTTTTGCATTAGGATCGGTCTTTAAATCCCGCTCGTAATCGCCTCCCCAGCCCTCATTGAAACTAACGTAACCGTCTGTGGTTGTTCCGTCAGGAATAGCTTGTTTATCCCCATTAGATGCAAAGGGAATTCTAAAAAATTTATTAGCCAATTTTTATTTCCTCTTCCTGTGAATTGTCGCCATAAACTGAAATTATCTGACCATATAAATTCTCAGAGGCAAAAAATTCGCCATTTACTTCTGATATATCAGTATCATTAAAAATAAGGATGCCATTAACATTTAAAACCCTGAGATATTCAATAAAGTTATCATCAGATTGTTGATAATCTATGGCGTCTTTAATTTCTTTCAGTAGTTTCATTTTTATTTCCATGATGTAGGTATCTGATTGTAATCAGACAGACTGGTAGCACCTGAGAATGTTTTTGTATGGTCGGTTACGTTTGGTGCTTTATTTATAAAAGACAATCCACTACCTTTTATTTTCTGGCAACCCTCAAATGCATACCATAGGTTTTTAATTGCCCCATATGACGCCAGCGGAAAAATATCATTAATATCAGCAGTCAGGGCACTACAACCCTGAATTACATTAGAAAAATCCGTGGCTAAAGGAGCTTTATCAAACAGCCCCCCCGGTATGGATAGCAGCCCAGGACAACTACCGAATGCGACCGCAAACGAAGTTACCAGTGTGTTTTTATCAAATAAACCCACCGGTACTGTTTTAATTAAAACACATAATCTGAAAGCAAACCGGAACGTAGAAACCAATGGATTGTAATCAAATAATCCAGCGGGTATATATTGCAATTTACTGCACGATAAGAACACATACCCAAAATTAACAACCCGTGGGCAATATTTAAATAAATTATCAGGTATTACTGGTAACGACGAACACCCATAAAAAGCATATTCAAATGTTGTTACGTTTGACAGGTAGTCAAAAGCTCCATTTTGGATCGTTACCAATTCATCGCAATGAGTAAATGAATAGGACATATCGGTGCGGGTTCCCGATACCGATATAATTTCAATTACTTTATTAACAAAAAGGCTACCATTCTTACCGTTGGTATAGTAAAAGTGGCACGACTCACTTCTCTTAATTTTTATTGAGTACACCGTACCTGATACTAATGCCCTTGTTGAATAAACCAGACCCAACGAATCAACGGTGTAATCTTTACTATCAACACCGTCCCCGTAATCAATAGTAAAGTTCCCGGCCTCGGTGAATGTTTTTATATGAAATATTGGTGCAGCAGGATCAGTTACCCGGATCCTTACTTCTGCCCCTGGCAAAATATAAGTGAACGTTAACGGTCTCGACTCAACATCATCCGTGGTGCATATCGGCGTAAATATCTGCGTTTTGGCGATAACGGTATAAGTACCAGAATTACTTACCGGGTCAGTAAACAGTCCATCCGCACCCGTAGTGACATCGTGCGTAAAGGTTTCACCTGTTGATTTGGTGTAGAACAGCGTGACATCAATACCGGATAAATCAATCGTGCTGTCAGACGATCCGACCTGCCCATGCAAAACGCCATTATCGGTATCAAAAGACAGGTTGATACGCCAGGCGTAGTTAACCAACGCACCACCATCCCAGAACGGCGCATTCTCGAAGTTTTGGTAATATTGTCCGAAGCCAAAAGGAACATAGCGAATAACGCGATATTTCAAGCCAACAGTAGCCGGGCGCGGCAACAGGTCATACTTAGCCAGGATTAACGCTACCGCGCTGGCGGGTTGCTCGGTGAACACATACATGATGCACGACATATCATTAGGGTCGAGCGCATAGGCTTTCCCGTCTTTTGTCGCGAACAGGTTCATAGTGATCTCGTTCACCTCCGGGATAGTGCAACGAGTGATCAACTGGTAGTAGCGTAAGCGGCAGATGAGGCGCTTTTGCTCGGTGGTCAGCACCTTACCGGGGCAATCGGGCACAATGAACGATACCCCCAGGATAATTGACCAGATTTCCAGACCGAAATCGTTGGCGGTTCGGATGTCGAACACGTCACGAAACCAGCTATCCCAGAATTTGGTTTGTTCCTTTTTGTACCATTCATTTTTCTGTGAAATTATAGACTTAACAGATTCAGCGGTATCATACTGCCAGATAATGCTGCGCAGCAGATTAACGCTGGTCTCTATCTCTGGTATTCTGGTTGACATAGGTTATACCTAACGTTTTTGATTAATCAGGCTTATTTAGATGGAGGTAACGCAATGCGGAAGCTAGTTTTAATGGGTTTGTTACTAATCAGTGCTAATGCTGCATACGCCGAAGATACGTATCTGTGTGATGGCGTGATTTTTGACAAGGAAAAACAAACGACGACAGACATACCTGATACTAAATTTCAGGTAAAACACGCGACTTTAAGTCTGGAAATTAAAAATCTTAAAAACAATAAAGAATGGACAGCATTTCGTGACGCTTCTGGAAAATATTACCAGAATGGAAATGTAGTATTGATGATATATAAAGAAAAAGAGAAGACTACTTTTAGCTATCACAACTTAGCAAACAATCAACGTGTCATATTTGAGAACTGCACTGTTCCAACCGATTTTTAATCATAGGATCATGAATCAACGGTTACGCTAATGTTTTCAGGTTTTATTGATGGCTTCTCATTTTTCGCGATAATAACCTGATTTGCAGTAAGAGGCTGGCCCGTGCGGGCCACCAGCAAGTTCTTCACAAAGATGTCAGTGCGGTAAAGGTTGATAGCCCCCGCCAGTTCAAACGGACTGACGTCGCCACCAACGATAAAGCCCCGTTCACCGTCGATCTCGCCGTCAGCATACTGCATGATGGCCGCTTTCACCTGGTCAACGGTTCCGCGCCTGACGGTCACGCTTATCTGGATCGGTACATCAATCGGGCGGTCAAACAACACCGTGTAAGGTATCTCTGCATGAGGCTCTATAACGGTTACTGATACTGCGCCATTCCACGCAGCACCATCTGTTTTGTTCTTCAGCAGCGACATAGCAATGTCAGCGTCTGTTCCCCCATATACGCAGGCCCAGACGCTGTGCGGCTTCATGTAGATACCCTCAACCGTTTCAAAGTTGTGGCTGATGTTCTCCAGAAACGACAGCGATTTAACCCCCGGTAAGCCATACAGACCGCTTATCTGGGCTTCCATCGTAGAAATCCCCTGATTGGCGAGACGTAGCTGGCGTTCAAGGCGCAGTGAAATATCACTTTGTTCATCTTCGCCCGGTACCGCTGCATTGACGTTATAAACTGTCTCCCAGCCCAGCACAGCATCCACTACGGTGATCAGATCTCCCGGTACACAGGTTACCGGCCCGGTTTCCGTGGCGACGAAATCCACCACCGCCCGTCCGGCGCTGCTTAATGTTATCGTACTGACGGTTGCAAACGTATCACCGGAGCGGCTACGCGCCCGCGATCCCTGCGCAATCTGCGTCAACGGAATGCCTGTAACTTCGACCCCAGGAATGACTGAATAACTTGCCGGGTTTCTACCAATATCAAGAAAAGCTGAAATAGCTTCAAGAAACACGCCCACCGCCAGATTCGGGTTAATCTGGTTGGCCAGTTGTGCGTTGTTCCTGACTACTGCTGTTCGCACGTCAGTTTCGGTACTGATCAGTCTGCCCTGCGGGGTGTTAGGCGAAACGGACATTCGTTCGCCCAGGGCGGTCTTAAACTCCTGCTCGACTTCAGCTTTGATATCAGCCGTGTCGGGAACGATAACGCCGTTATCAGCGATGTACTTATAATCAGCCATTAATGGTACCTTTCCCCCATTGTGTTTCTATCGTGGCGTTATAGCTGAACGTGTCAGCCTGCCTCATCATTGAAAAGTGCGTGATACGCAACACGCCAGGCATTGCCATAATGGCACTACGTGCGGCGGCTTCGAACTGCGCCGGACGGTATAAATCCCAGACCGCCGTTTGCGTTGGCACCCCTTCATCCATTGAATAAATCATCTCGTCACGTTGTGCGAGAACGGCGGTTTCACAATTCTGCATACAGGCATCCAGATCGGTCGAAACAGATAAATTGCCTGCGTCATCAAGAAAGATATCGTGATCGCCATTTACGGAAATGCTGAGTGTCATTTTGTTTATCCTGGTATTTTTGTTACCGTACCCCACTCTTCGTCAAGGATGCCCTTATGAAAACGGATTACGACACAATTAAAAAGTTACTTGATATTTTCCTGACGAGTGACAGCACCTTTATCACGCTTGATGATTTGGTTGCTGGCTCTGATGCAGGAATTATTGATGAGAGTTTCCTGTTTCATTTTCTTCTGATCGTTGAAAATGGCCTTGTGAGCAATCACAAATTAGAGTGCAGCTCTCCCCGATCTGTTGGCCTCTCTTTCGCTCTAAATGGGCACATCCTGACAAACAAGGTACCTATCAGACTTACACAGAGCGGTATTGATCTTGCCAACGCGCTTAACCAAAAACCGGTACTTGAAAGGATAAAAAGAGAACTGGCGGATGCGCCGTTTGAATTCGTCAAAACCGCTGCGGGTAAGATTTTCAGTAAGTTTCTGAGTGAAAAGTTCGGGCTTGATTGATTGTTACTTTGCTGAAATTTCCGACAGAACTTTCAGCGCATTGACGGCGGCCAACGAGTCTGGCCCTTCAGCGAGGCGCTTTAGTTTGCCCACTATCCACTCTTTGCTTAAACAATGAGACATCTCTAACTGCTTGTTGCTGATAAGGAACTCGATATTACTCATAGCATCCGGGCAATCGTTAAACGTTTTTGTCAGTTCTTCTATTTCCGAATCGGAATAACCACTGACCGCTAAAGTGCTAATTACATCGTCTAATTCCGTAACGCTTCGTATAGTGAGTGTCATAATGGGCCTCCTGTTTGGCCACTGCCAGTTTCTACGCCGCCATGAGTGTGGCTTGCGCCTACATTTGTACCGTTGTGTTTCATGCCGCTGGCGTTGAATACCAGTGACTGGCCTCCGGCAACCATCGAAATACCGGTCTTATCAAGGGTGATCGATGTAGTACCTACTACCAACCGTATCCGGTCATCCCTTACGCCCACCAGCGTTTCGCCATTTTTGTTCTGGATAATCACTTCGTTTTCATGTTCAGCGGGCAATGTATGGCTGGCGAACATGTCGGGCACGAAGCGGCCATCTGAAAACTCATGCATACGCAGGGTGTTGGGTTTAGCTTTATCCTCCGTCTGCATAAACAACGAAATATCGCGGTCGCTGGCCTCTATCCAGCCATGATCCCCCGCTTTTAACGGGAACGTAACAGCGAAACCACCACCACCCAGCGCCAGTACCGGCACGCTGGCAATAGTGGCCCGTTCTACCGGTTCACCCTCCGTTGTTAACCGGCTGATAAGCGGCTGTACCGTGGCGCGGTTGGATGCGCGGTCATAGCTCACAACCACTGCGGGGAGCTGGCCGTCTATGCCTTGCAGCATTTTTTTGAACGCGAATTCAATCACGCCGGGGAGCGATTCCCGCGACGCAGGATCCCCTGATGTTAAATTAGTCTCTGCCACAGGCCCAACCTCCGACATTCAGCAATGTTGTAAAACGGGGTGTCCCGGTTGCTGATGTCATAACTGAGTTTGAAAATAACGTAAGTGCCATTGGCAGCGGGGTTCAGATCGCTTTCAATCGTCAGGCTTCCACCGGGTCGGCTGGATGGGTCAAGCAGGTATTTAACCTTTACCCCTTCCTCAGTGACTTCCGGCACGCCGATCATGCCCGTGTGCTTGTTCAGCGTGGTAGCGGCGTTCGTCAGTGGCACATCTGCGTTTTTGACGATCAGCCGGTCGTCGTCAATGTAGGCGTTGTAATTACCCGCACTGGACAGCTTATCCACCTGCTTTAACTTAGATCCGGTGTAACTGAAGTTGCTGATATTTTTATCTGATGCCTGAAAATCCAGCGTTAAATCCATGCTTTTTGCGGTATCCCCGGCAATTTTGCTCAACGGGATGTTGGCCGCGTAACCGCTGCTCATAATGTCGGTCATAAAAAAAGCGCCAGTACGCGCTTTGATAGTGAGCATGATGTCAGGCGGTTGGCTGGGCGTACTTTGCACAATGTCGCCCTCGAAAACCTTAAACGTACCGTAGCTCTTACGCCCGGCATACAGAATGATTTTTTTACGGCGTCGCGGACGATTAAGCGGTGAAGTTTCTTTTATCAGGTAATCACGAACAGATTTTTTCAGGTTAGCGATAGTGATCGTGCATTCATTCTGTAATGTGTTGGCCGTTTTGCTACCCGATGCCGAAATATACAGGTCAGAATACACGTTTAATCGTCCTTCAATCTCCATCGCCAGCGTGACTATGCGCGGATCGAATTCCACATTTACACCTCGCCGGTCTGGTAATAGTAAAGCTGGTGGTCACCGCCAAATTTTTGATAACTGGGATACTCATCATTCACGGTGATAAAGGCAAAGTTACCCAATCCCATTTCCATGTGCTTCGGCAAAAATAGCGTTGATGGCATCGCCCGCACGCCCTGAATCAACATAAGGTTGTCTCGCATAATGGAAATGCACATCAGGTCATCGCTAATCGATTTGAGCGCAATTTCATAACGGTGATCACCCAGACGAATTGTAAAATTCTGGTTGGGTAAGGGTTCTAACTGAATTAACTGCGGCATGTTATTTCATCCCAAAAATTGGCGCGACGGCATCAGACAGCGCATCAACACCACTCGCAACCGTTGTTTTTTGTTGCTGAGACTGCTGTTCACCCCGATTAACCGTACTGGTGTCTTTCTTGTCTTTCACCTTCCGGGGCGGCAGTGCCTGGTATTGGGTGGTGATGATCTGCGCTTCTTTCAGTTGCAGTGCCATAGCAACAGAACCGGCCTGTTCGGGGCTTTCTTCATGTGGCATTGCCTGCATGGCCATCCGTGAATAGATACCGGTTGCCAGATGCACCACAAATAACTGTTCCCCCCTGAAAGCCTGGCGAATGTTTTTGTAGCTATCTTTGTAAGTACCGGCAGGCAGGAATACCACCAGCTCGATTTCCACCGGGAGAATAATTCGATGGTCGGTAACAGAGGATCCATCCTCCAGGGGATGTTCCATTAACTTTGCCTCTTCCTGCACAGTGGCTTTCATGCTGATCGCATCGGGGAACATCACGTTAAAATTGTCGTCGTAAACACCGTAAACTTCTGTCGTGGTTTTCATTATGCTGCCGACCCATCATTAAAGTGCCCGAAAGTATCAGATATATGCTTATACATCCCATCCGCCACACCTTGTGCATCCGTTGCTTGTGTCTCAACAGTAATTGAATCGATACGCACATCCGTTTTTTTGGTGACCGTTGATTGCTTGCTGTTTGCAATGCTATTGCTGGTCATAGTGGTAATTGGTGATGAGTTCATCGCAGCAATATTGCTTTGGGCGCGAGTTGCTAAATCATTAATACGCTTGTTTGCGAGATATTCATCCATTGCAGCCTGCTCCAGAGCAGGATCTACTTGAGGAATATCAGACCCTGGCGCTGAAGCTATCCTGTTGGCTTTTTCTACTTCTTCCTCCCCAGCACCGAAGAATTTTTTCACTTCTTTCCAGGCGTTTTCAATACTTCTGAATCCAGCAAGAGCGATGTTAACGACATTATCAATCAACTTTTTCAGGTCTTTCCACAGCGCTGAAACCTCATCAGCAGCCCGGCCCATAAAATCAAAAATCGTATCGCCTGCGCCTTTCCACAGCAGATCATCAAGCAATCCCTTAATTTCATTTTTCAGGTTTTCAAGGTACTGCATTGGGTTGGTGAAAAGCGTGACCAGCGCATCCCACAACGCCAGCACTTCTGCTTTTGACGCCTGCAAGAACCGGTCTAATTCCGGGAACTTTTTCGCCAGTCGCCCGGTGATGCTGTCCCAACCACGGAAATAGCCGATTACGTCAGCAACCACCAGGCCCAGCAAAGCAATAGCAGCACCGATGGCGATAATCGGCCATGTGGCGGCAATCGTCGCAGCGGCGGCGCGAAGCATGGCAGGTAAATAATATGCCGTCACAATCCCGGCAATCACCATAAACACATCGCCCAGCGGCCCTTTGTTCTCTTTGACCCACTTCGAGAGGTCATTCCATTTGTTCAACAGGTATTGCAATACCGGGATCAGCATCAAGCCGACTTCGGTTTTCAGATTGCCGAAACTCATGCTTAACACGCGCAAATCCTTGTTAAACTTGTCGGTCATTTCAACCTGCTGTTTGGTTATTACCCCTTGTTCTTTCTGCTTTTTAATCAGTTCTTCAACGCTCACTTTGCCCTTGCGCAGCAGTTCTATCGTTCCCTCATCCAGGCCAATCATTTTACCCAGACGTTGGGCGCGGAAACTGCTCATACCGCCGAGCACCTTGCTGTAGCGCAACAGCGCCGCCTCTGGATCGCGGAAACGCTGCGCCATATTACCCAGGGTGGTAGTGAAAGCGTCCGCATCACCGTCGCTTTCGGTCACGGCCTTGCGCCAGGCGTCCAGCGTGGATACGTTGACATTCATCTGCCGCGCCTGCTTGCCGAGTTCGCTGGTGGTTTCCGCCGTGCCAATGGCGAGCATCTTCAACCCGCCAAGACTTAACCCTACCCCCAGCAACCCCACAGCGGCTTTTGACAGCGAAAGAAACGAGGAGCCTAACTTATCGGCGGCAGCATCGGTTTTTGATACCGCATCTTTGAGTTGATCGGCCTTTTTCTCGCTGTCAGACAGCCCCTGGTCCAGCTTCGAGGCGTCTGCTGCAAACGTGTAATAAAACGCCTCCAGCAAATTCATTTGGATGTCCTTTGTGCGTGCTCAACGGCCAGCATTTCGTTATAGCGCTGTACCGCGATGATTTCGAAAAGGTCTAAGGCTTCTTCGAGGGTGTAGATTTCTCTGAGTTCGCGGAGGCTGGCGCGTCCTTCCCCGATGATGGCCGCAATAAATCCGTCAACGTTTGGGTAATCGACTGTTTGAGCTTCCCGGTTAACCCGGTTAAGAAACCCAAGGCCGCGCCGTTCCTGAAAAAACTACAGTTGTACTCCATCATCGCCCATTCCAGTTTCAGCAGCGTTTCGAAGTCGGGAACGTGGTTGTTAACCAGTTCTTTCGTCGTCAGTTGAAGCTGGCCGCTGTCAGTAGGCACCGCCACAAACGCCATCAGTTTTAACATCAGCGCTTCATTGGTCTTGTAGTCGCCCACTTTTGGCGCTCCGGTGGTCGGGTACTGCGTGACAATCTCCCGGCCTGCTATCGCCGGGAACTTACTCAGAATGTAAGTTTTCGTCCCGCCGTCCGGCAGCGGGATAGCTTTTTCCATCGGTTCAAGCATCATGCGATCACCTGGTTCTCAAATTTGAAGATATAAGGTTTGGACTTCATGCGCCCGGCGCTGGCCACTCCGTTACCCAGGATGGCATCGGTAATAACACCGCCTGACAGGGTGCGGCTTTTTCCATCCGGGTACGTAAAGGTGATGGTTATCTCATCATGCGCACTCGTTTTGCCTTTACCGGCACGGTTGGCTTCTGCCAGAACGTAGAGATTTTTGTCATCATCACTGTTGGGGATCACGTTGATGGTGATAACCAGCGGTTGCGCAGTAGACCAGTGAACCAGATCGCCATTCAGCCCCATGCCCACATCATTAATCTGCTGGGAGGGGGAATCGAGCGGATCGGCATCATCGGCAAACTGTGTGACATTAAACCCAGCCGGGTACGTGGTTGAGGCGCGAATATTCGCCACCAGGCCAAAACCGGAAATATCGTTGCTCATTGTTTTACTCCGTTAGATAAGGGCGTGAGTGCCAACAACGCGGCGGATCGCATCGTCTTTGCTGTAAATCAGGGTGTAGACACACTGCCATTCCGTGCGCCCGTCCGGGGTGACGTAGCTCTGCATCACCGCATCAATCCAGTAGCCAATACCCTGCACCTGCTGCCATGCGCCATCGTCACCGGTCATTTGAGTGATATACAGTTTCTGCTGGGTGTTGAGCGGCTTATCTACGCTTATCACGCCGTTAAACAGTGCTGCGTCGATTGGCGTCTGCAATGTGTTAAGGATCTGCCCCCGGCCGGTTTTATTTGCCGAAATGCGGCCCAGAGATAACTGCAAGGACAGGATCGCCGCCGCACACACATCTTTCAGCCATTGTTCGTTGGCGTGAACATTCATATCAACAGGCGCGGTACTCGCCCCCATCAGCACGCCGCGCTGGTAAAAATCAATCTGCTGGCCTGCGGTCTGGGTTCTGCCGTAATAATTGACGCGCAACTTATCGTAGGTATCAGACAGCGGGGTAGTGGTGACTTTAGGGGTTACGTTCGGCACCTGACGGTACATGTAATTGATCACCCCGTTGCGGCTGTCGTAGTTCGTTGCCGCCATCAATGCACCGGGGATCTGCTCGTCAAACTCGGTATTGGTATCGGCCACCAGCGTTAACCCGATACTGGCAACGGAGAGCAGCGCGGCGCTCCATGATTCCGCCTCACTGGCTTTGCACCCCGCAAGCAGGGTATACGCGACATTTTTAGCGGCGTTGGCTTCCGCCAGCGGGAGTAACTTATCCAGCGACAATTTACGGATGAACAGAAACGAACCGTAGTTATTGCTCATGTTATCCGCTGCCGCAACGCTATCCGCTTCCGTTAATGCAACCGGCACACCGGGAATAGCGGTGCTGTTTGTCAGCCCCATTGCATCCGTTACCAGACCCGTTTTGAACCTGGTGGTCGCCACATCGTTAGTGCCGCTTGTCACCACAAACCGGGCGTTTAACGGATCGTATACCACCGTGCTCTGTGTCAGTACCGCCACCCCGGCCACTGCACGTAATGCCGTCTGCAATAACGCGGCTGCTGCTGACATAGTGCTGCTCGCCGGAACGGTTACGGTGGCCGTGGTAAAATCAACGCCATTTACCGATCCCGCTACGGTAGCCGCTGCGGCGGGCAGGGTTCGAACCTGCGTACCAATGACCTTTGACGGTGCAGCGGTATTCTGATCACGCGCAAATGACAGTTTCGCCGGTTGCACAATCATCGGGGAAATATAACCGAAGTAGTTAACGGCGCGACGGTACTCTTCCGTGTCTCGCCCGAAATAACTGGCCACGTCTTCAGCGCGGGTAAATTCAAGAACGCCGTCAGTAGGTGCCAGCGTGTTTTCGGTAAAAATACGCAGGATTTGCTCACGCGCACGGACGCTGTTAGCCGCGCCCACGCCGGACGTAATTTTTACATATTTATCAATTGATATGGACATTGCTACCTCTTTTAAACTCGACCCATTCGGTAAATAGTTGATGTGAGGTACGGGATTTCGATCACGTCCACATCGGTATGATTAATGGTGATGTCAAACACGGGGCGCTGTTCGTACCCCGGCCCTGCTGCGCTGATATCTACGCCCGTCACCGTACCCACGCGCAGAATGTTGGCCTGGTGTCTGACCAGTTCATCCTGAAACTCCGGGGATTGCGTCACACGCGCCGCCGCCTTGACTAAATCAGCGGGGGTGATAGCAAGAGGATCGGTGTAGTCGTAAACGGAGGATCCACTTACCTGATACGATGATTCGATGATTTCCGTGGTTGTCCGGCGTAGCACCTGTGCGGTAGCGTCGAACTCCTCACTCTGACCGGGGGAGCCGCGCCGGACATCCGTGATTTTATGGATAAAAACAGTATTACTGGTGGGTATTCCCTGCTGTGTCGGCTGGTAGCTCTGCGTAACATCAAATAACCGGTATCCGCGTAACGTCAGACCAGCGGTGAGATTTTTTATCAGCAGGGTTATCAGGTCATTGTCTTTCACCTATCCCCCTTGGGGCGTGGGCCTCCGTTGTATTTTTTCCTCGCAGAGCGCAACGCACCAGCCGTCCTGCTCCTGCCAGTCCTCCGTGCTACCGATCACCCAACGCTTTCCACCCCATTCGATTTCATCCCCGCTGGCGTCACGCTCTACGCCCAGCACCTTGCGCGGCACAATCCACTCCAGGAATGTCCGCGACACCCACAGCCCGTTCTGGTCTTCTTTGCTGCGCTGGATGGCCTGAGCACTGCCGGTACGGATCACTTCAACCGGGGCAAACTGAGTCACCCAGATACCGTTATCCAGTTTCTCCCGGCCAATATCCCGGTAATACTTGACCACCTGAGAGCCAATAACGCCCAGCGCCATATTTAACAGGTTGGAACCCGGTATCATTCATCACCTCCGATAACGACATGTGTGAGCGTGGCCAGCATGTAACCGGTATCGTTTAACGGTTTGATGGACACGGCTTTTGCACCCGGCCCCGCACGGCGTGCGCGAGATTTCAGCGTGGCGGTAGCCAGAGGCGGCGTAGTAATGAGCGCGATTTTCTTTCGCACATCCCCCGCCGCCATAAGGCCCAACGCCTCCATAACCTGGGCGCTGGTGCGTGAGCCTTTCATGACCGCTGAAAAACCCTTTTTCATGGTGTTATCCCACTCGGTTTTCTTTTCCGCCTGGGTGCTGCGCATAAATGACCGTGAAGGAATGCGCCCGTCTTCTGTGCCATATTCCTGCACCACCGCCACACCGGCTACAGGCGTTCCATCCGGGTACCGGGTAGAATCAAACCACCCAACGCGCGTCTGTAGCTGATTGATTGCGGCCAGCTCACGCTTAATGCGGGCCACTGTTTCGCCGCCCGTACTACGCCACCCGGCCATCAGTAGAACACCCCGCCAACTTTGCGAAACGAGGTACGCTCTGGTAAACCACCGATAAACGCGCCACCTGCTGCTTTGATATTGAGCAGCGCCCACAGTTGCAGGCCGTAAGGTGTGGTGGATAGCCAGAACTGCCATGCTGATCGCGATGGGGGAGGCGTGATACTCACCGAGACTTTACTGATCGTCGCGCCGGTCACCACACCCGCCGTAGTCTGACCTAGGCTAATCATGTGATTAGACCAGGTGAGGTGTGCGGTCATCAGATACAGGGCGTTTTCATAACAGCCACCGTGCAGCGTTTTCCCCGGACTGATGAAGCATTGCGCCTGCATCCATTGCGCCCGGATCAGTGAGTCCGGGAAAATGTCAGGATCTGACATGGCCGGGAACAGATCGCGGAATAACTTGATATCAATCACGTATTCCATAGCTCACCCCGATGTTATTTTTTCTTGCTGTCTTTGGAGGTAGTCGGTGCCTCATCATCTTTGAAGTCGTCAGCCGTCAGTGGTGCGGATTCATCCCGCGCTGTCATGTTGGTGGCGACTTTTTCCGGATCGGCTTTTTTTGTTTCTACGGTGATAAAGCCGTTTTTCTGGTGCATGAGAAAGACCGGGTGAGCATTGAGGATGTCGAAATCGGCATCCTCGACCGCCGTCATAACCCCTTTGGGTGTAATGAGGTGTTTTGTTGCAACGTTAGCGCCACCCTTGATGGTGATCCGTTTTTCAATGGTTGGCAGGTCGTTGACAGATTCGCCATACACGGTGTAATCAACGTCAGTGGAGAGGGTAGAAAAGACATAGAACATAGCGTTACCTGCAAGTAAAAAGGGAGCGATAAGCTCCCTGTAGGCGTAAAAAAAGAGGCTTTCGCCTCCCGTATGTTTGCTACGGATTGGGTCAGATACCGACCATACGCGACACGGCATACGGGCGTTTGAGCAGCGTACCTGCGGTACCGTTGCTGTAGTCTTCGACGTAGTTTTTGCTGCGCTTCTCCACGCCCAGGGCATAGAACTTGCTCTGTACCAACTGACCCCAGACATTTCCCCCATCGCTTGAGCCATCTTCGAGCGATTCCGGGTACGCATACATCACATCCGCGCCGCCTACTGCCCCCACCAACTCCGGCGCGGTGACGAAGGTCACGTTCGGGTAGTTCTCGGTCATCCAGTTACGCACGGAGTTACCGAAATTTGACGTCACGGTCAGGTACTGGTTGGTGCCGGTTGGCAACGCGATCCGAATTGGCGTGGTTTCCGGGTCAACGTTATCCATGCTTTTCACCTGGAGATCCGTTAACACCTGACGAATATCAGCGGTGATTTCCAGGAAAGTTTTATCCTTCCATTTCGTCGAACCACCGGCCCCCGCCGCCGCTGTCAAAGCAGGCAACAGACTTGGCTCATTCAGATAGCCATACGTATTGTTGGCCCCGTTGTTATAGCCATAGAAGCCGACGCGGTTACGCTGAACCTCTAAGAACAAGCCCGACCCTGAGCGTTTTTCCGCTGCCGTCGCAATGTTTGCGCGAGCCGAGCGGGCTTCTTCAAGAACGCTGACCGACATCCCCGACTCAAAACGAACCACAGTACGACGCGCATAACCCACATCCCATGACGCGAGCGGAATATTACCGTGATCAGTGTAAGGTACAGCCTGACCTT
>Ga0268247_10000336_pt1 | contig 16435 bp, 7 predicted proteins | sample AgamicOrMae_FD_200245 | JGI IMG/M metagenome (GOLD analysis project Ga0268247, IMG submission 200245) | Agave microbial communities from Guanajuato, Mexico - Or.Ma.e (v2) (version 2) | ecosystem: Host-associated > Plants > Phyllosphere > Phylloplane/Leaf | place: Guanajuato, Mexico | collected...
GCATCGACTACTAAACTATTTGCCTGATTGTTGCTTGAATGAAATTGGCTATGGTAGTGGACCGCGTTCGCATTGACTCCATAGGCATGGGCACCACTTCCACTGTTCGCTATCTGATGGTAAATCGAATGCTGTTGACTCGCTAGATTGCTACCCTGAGCTTGCTGATGCATTTGTGCTTCTTGTTGTTGCTGATGCTGGTGCTGTTGCTGTTGCGCATGACTATAAGATTGGTCATGAGTGGGAATTGATAGATGATGGGCAGTTGCTTGCGGATTAAACGAGTAATGGTGGTTCAATTGGTGATGCTGCTGATTGAGACCCAAATTCGCGGCACCTCCGCTCATGTAATGATTGTTTAAATTATCTAGGTGCGATTCCGAGGTTGTCATCGTGCTGGTTGACGAATGATTCAATCCAGACGGAATAATATGATTGGAACCGTGGATTGGATTGATCGCTTGCATGTCATAAACTCGCGGCGATGGACTTGAATTAGTGGAATTCGGTGAGGAAGATTTCGAAGTGGATGTAATCAAATTGTACTGATGATGACTATTATATTGGTTTGAAACGCTCCCTCGGTGACCTTGATGATGGGCTAGAACATCGCGATTTAGCGTTTGCGTGTGTGTACCAGAAGTGTCCAATTGCTCGCTGTGCCGCTCGAAGGAACCAGAAAAGTTACCCGATGAATCGATACCATTATTTAGGCGTCCAACATAGGAGTTGTCAAATTTGAATTGCTGTCCTGCTAGCATTGGAGTGGTGAAATGGGTCTGCTGATACTGGTTTGAGAGAATCTCTGGCGCATTTGGGTTCGTTCTATCTGGCTGAGTTGATCGATTCAATCTAGAGATGATATTGAATTTGTTGGCGCCGTGATGACTATTATTACTAATATTATGCAATGAGATGTTGCTCTGCTCGATGTCTTTTTCAACCGTTTGACTTTGATAAAGATTGCCTTCTATAACTGGATGGCTTAGGGAGATATTGGTTTTCAGATGTAAATTGTCAGCACTATTCTGTGCGATCGAATTACCTCTATGGGATGAGGCGATTGCCAGTTCATCAGCTATCTGAGCGTTCTGCTGGCGAACTGGTGTCACTGTTGGCGCCGATGATTGTGCTAACTTATGCGAACCACCGATTTCAATGCCATCTATGCCTTCTCTGTTCAATGGGTTGTGAATATGCTGATTGGCTTCGGCAGGATTCAGAGTATCGGCTGTATCTTGTGAACAAGCTTTGGGCAATCTTGTTAAACTGTTATTCTGCATCAACTGCCTTCGATAATTATTGTCTCTTTGAGTGGCGCTCGATCTAAGCTCTTGGTACAGTGCACGGTTAGTCCGGTCTAAGCGTAATCTTTCACTGCATTCAGCACTCTGAGTGTGTAACAATGCACTCGGTGTCATATTATTCCTAACATAACCGCAGCTGAATCCCTTTTGCCGGTCTATTTCGCTAGACTGTGCCCTGCTCTTGCCAGTAGCGCTACTGTGCCCGCTGTTGCATTGGCTACTTCTAGGGCTCGGCAAGTTATCTGTTCTCTTGCGTTTCCGTTCCTCTCGGTCACTCAAGAAGGCTGCGTGATCTAGTTGCTGGCCCTGTGTTGCGCTATTAGCTACTGGCCCGCCGCTAAGCTCCGCCTCCTTCGCGCCCTTGTTCGATGGAGCGATACAAAGTGAACGATTGGAATCGACCGCTGAGACTGGCGCGATGCCACTACCACCACTGCTTTGTTGGACCAGACACTTGGACTCCTGTTGTGCTGGATTATCTGCGCTACCGTAGACTTGGTTGAGCGAAAATTTTGCCTGTCGGTGGTCAATTTGGCCAGATTCGAAGCAGTTCGACTTTTCTATATCTAGAGATTCATGCTGCACTCCTCTCGAATTATTTGTGTGCCGCGCGACCAATCTATCATGAGTTTGCTTATTCCGAGCGGGCTCTCTCTGAAGGTTGATGGCTAAATTACCAGATTAGTCATCTTTATGATTTATCTAAAGCAGTGGGATACATTCTCATTACACTTACTTTGTTTGTCTCGCTGAGAGACTATAGTCTTATCGAAGGCAGCATCAAATTGTTCACTGCGCTCTTTCTGTTTCTTGACTAATGAATTCAGTTTCGAATTTGGAGATTTGGGCATATAGTTCTTTAGTTTAGAGAGGGCAATTATTGGAGTTTTCGTCTCGATACTCGTATTGTCTGCATCGCTTGTCGATTTACTGCTCTTGTGCGTGAGACCAGGCAAATTTGGCACTTCTTTAGGTGGTTGACTCATTGCATCTGGAATGGAACTGGCCCATGGAGTATTGAATAATCACTCGATGATAATAAACCTCTCACCTGACAGGTCTATGGTATAGATCCCTAGGATCGAGGCATTAGTTTTCATCGTCTGGAGCTTGCTCATTTAGATTGAAAAAATTTGCTCCAGAGTTCTTCTCGGGCTCCATAGGATGATGTAGAATTCGTTGGAATTAGAAACATTCAATTAGGACAAACAAAAAAACCTTTGCGACCCACTTTTTTGACCAAGACTTTTTTCTCTCCAACTGCAAACACAGAATTAGCCACCATAAGAACCGACGGGGCAAGATCGAATTTGGCTGTGGCTGCGAAAGTTGGCCCGAATATCAAACCTTTGCGCGTGCGCGACGGTCCAACGAGAGAAAGAAACTGCCACATAGTTCTTGGTGTCGCAATGGTGAGCACGATAGGCTCTCTTGAGGCCGTTTCCATCATAACCGACGAATGAACCGGCCGGGCCCAAAGAGGTAGGGCACAAGGAGGGGAGGCGGATTGGAGTCGAACTCGGATTGGCGAACGTGCGAGCGTGCCACATATTCGCATGAGCGGGGGCTCAGTGAGAAGTAGGTAGCACGATCAACAACCGTTACACGCTGCTCGCCATCGGGTTGAAGTCTGCGAGTGAGAGTTGAGCAGGGCCCTGAATTTTCCTCAGAAGGAGCTGAAGTTGTGCTTTCCTGATATAGTTCATCAGAGCGAACCAATGGCGGCAGTGTGCCGTCTTGTGCAATGCGCGCGGTCATGCCAGCAACTCGCTGCTTGGACAATAAATTGCGCTCCCGCAGTTGCACGCGGCCTGTGTGCGCTGCAGGAGCCGTTAGTGAAATTTGGAGCTGATTTCGCTGCTACTGCGCCTGCCCAGTAGCGAATCATTGATTTTCCGCAAACTTGGTTCGCTCTCGTTGGCGGCGAACCCTGCGGCTAACTTTGATAATAAAGTACCGCGCTGGTGCAGAAAATTCACCGAATTACGCTCCCTAGGCCCAGACTCGGTACCGAGTTCAGTTGCCTGTCTCGTTTGTTATACTGTGGTGCCTATATTTATCTTAGTAAGCACTGGATCGTGAAATGAGGCTCCCTTTCGAGTTCCATGGATCCTCTATAAAGGAATAATTATTTAACCAGCCTACCGTTGATTAATAGGACGAGAAACTTTCATTATATGAGCCCCTCGAGGACCAAAAGGGTAGGAAACGAAGGGGGTGAGTGAAACACGAGACCAAATAATGAAGGAATGCCTCATGTGCATCTGATGTTTTTTCTAACCAGCTCCGATTCTCAAAGAAAGTAACGCAACCAGAAAGAGGAAGAGAGGGCGGAGAGAGTTTTTTGCAAGGAGCTCAGGTCTCTCAAGTCATCGGTTGCTCACTTGGATATGTTTTGTTTCCTTTGCGAGCAAGTGGCTCGAGTTGGGTAAGTTTCAGGATCGTTAGTGTGAGCCTAAGGGTTTCATAATGAACTTTGGTGAATAGAAGAGCCATTCAAGCAAGTAACAAAGGATCCACAAAGTGACAATTGCAGCAGACACCCAGCGAATTATCCCACTAGCAAGAATGTTACTTAGGACTCGAGGAAGGCTCTCTTTCTCCGTTCTTCTGATTAATTGCAGCATGCAAAAGAGGCGAACACTTGATCATCGTCATACCAATAGCTTAGGATGTCCCTTTGTGCGCTCCACTAATGGATTATAGCTCCCTCCATGGGGAGTGATTAGCCAGCGCCAGATAGTCTCGAGGAGAGGCACGCTCAAGAGCAGAGCTCCGCAACTTCAACGCTAACTCGGAGATGCATTCAAAATTAATTACTTAGTTTCCTGGGTGCATTCGAAAGGAACCTCTCACTGTGATGATCACTCTCTGTGCCTTGAAAGAGCGGGCAACTATTTAATTCTCCTAAATAATTCTTGCATAACATACAAAACCACTTTCAGAATACGGGCGTGATCAATTTGTGAAGCGAAAATGTGTATCCAGGAAGGGGAAGTGATGAGGGTGCACGCGATAAAATGATTCATAAAACTCACGAGGTTGAAAGTGGTCAATGAAACTGAGATACTTGTTGCAATTATCTTGACCATGTGGGCAAGTGAGCACTCATGCGAGCACTTAAACTGTATGGTAATCGTGCAGTTGAGCTTTGCGTGTGCCGAGTTAAATCTGAGCCAGAGAATGGGGTAGATTCCGACACACAGGGAGGACACTGAGATGGAAGGGTGGACAAAGCGGCTTGAATCAGGTGGAGAAAAAAGATACAAGTTCAAGAAGGAAAGCTTTCGATGGTTCACACGCCAAATAGCAACTCATTCACAAGGTAGAGATCATGGTGGCATGGGATTGGCTCGCTTAGTGAGGCTCTCACCTTGTGCCAGTGAGACGTTTCACCTTGTTATTGTTTCCCATCGGGCATCTCTTTTGGCCGCCCATTTGGCTGAGGGCACAGACATTACGTCACACGCTGAGACTCGAGTTAACGGTACCGAAAATAAGGGGAGGCCGACAAATGGCGGCGGTGGCGGCGGCGAGTCTGTGTGTGTGTGTGCAGAACAGATGAGCGTGGTTAACGCGTGTGAGCAACACACAAAGAGGATGGTTCTCGCTTTGATGCCAGGGCGCTCATATTGCGACTGTGATTTGCATGCGCCGTTTTTCGGCCCAAACGGCCACCAAGTCGCAAAGTGAGAGAAGTTGCACGAGAGCTTTCACTTTCACTTTCACTTGGAAAAAGAGTGAAAGTTGCCTGGTTCACTTGTGGTATAGGGGTGAGAGAGGAACAAAGAGAGAGAGAGAGAGAGAGACAAGCCAGGGGCCACGAGGAGGGAGGAAAAAACGCAATCAGTGGGAACAGGACAAAAAATTGCAACTCCGAATCAATCAAGTATCGCACTAATGGAGTTAAGTAACGGTAATGGCGCTGGCTTGGGCCTGGGCCTTCTCGGGCCAGCGGAGCGGGCACTCAGTTGGGGCCAAAGGATTCATCTGGGGAAGGAGGCCAGATGGTGTTCATTTCTGAGCCAATCCATCTGTCGTCTTATTTGTGACAGAGCGCACTCTGGCAGTTGTTTCGCGCGCGTCCACCACTCCACTTTGGTGGGGCCCCTCTTTTGGGGCGCGCGGGCAGCACAGATTGTCTGCTCAGGAGTAACATTGCTACACCACCACCCATCGTACATGCACCGCAAGGACGAGCCATCTGGAGCCGAGGGGACGAAATCGAGGCGAGCCGAAAGCGCAAGCGGCCGAGCCAAGCGAAAAGGGGCAACTCCATTCAAATTGGCCGAAAGGGTTTTGCCGTTGCAATTGGCACGCAACAGATGCTCGTCGACATAGCCGGCCAGTGGAAAGGGAACTCCAGTTGGCTCAGCAACTGGAGCTCGCCTCAGCGTCGAGCCGAATTTGCGAACGATCGAACACTGGGTGGAGCTGCATTAATCTAATTTGGTACTTACGTCAACCTATTGTTTACATCGAGCTAATTCTCCCCGCCTAAGTCTCACTAAGTTTCTTCCAACTGTTCAGTTCTGGGCCCAAAGAGATGGTGATGTCTCGAATTGGTGCAATTGTTTATGTTGTCGATCTGAAGTAGTGGAGGAAGTTTTGGGCAAATTGGAGATTCTTCAAACTAGGATTGCTCACTTTGTGCCATGGAGAATGTTATTGCTTAGCATTGTAGGAGAAGTCGCCACACTCGTTGACATAATCTTCGTGCTAGTCTTGCTGATGGAGGCTGGAGGCTGCTGCTTGAAATTAGGGTCACTTTCCGAGTGATTTGTTTTCCCACTTAAAACTTTTGCTAGATTGATGTTTATGGGAGAAGAGTGGGCGAAATCAAATGAGATAATGGCACAGTTTGTCTGATTTATGCTTGAGAAAACTCACATGCCCAACATTTGTTCAACACTGGCCCATTGGATAAGTCGATCATGGGGCTCAAGGGTTGAGAGAATGATCCAAAGGAAAGTTTGGCAGCTCTCTAACAAGACACAACAAGGGGACACCAGCAAACCAACATCGCATCAAGCCAACTCGTGCCAGCCGAGTTTAGATAAGAAGAAGGTTCGCGCAATGCGCAAGACTCAAGGGGAGCACATTGATGCTAACCACCACACACACACAGATACAAAGACATGCACTTGGGCAAAGCTTACACAGTGTATACTGTATGCTGTATACTGCACACTGAATACCCAGATGAGGTTGACAAAACTCGTGATCGTGGCTCAGCGGCTGGAGGCAACTTTCTACATTCACAGGCGCATCTTTGGCTCGCCAATGGGAGGGCGATGTTGTTAAGAAAGGAGTCGAAAGTAGTAAAACTTTCGCATACAAGAACTCACTTGCCATTCTGTTGGATAAGCTTCACGTCAGCTCTAAGGGAAAGCTAAGGCAAGCGATGTTGTGTTTAGCAGAGGAACGTGTTCTTTGGAGATTCTGAACACAACTGCGCCGGCGCACTCAACATACCGTAGACAGTCCTGCTGGAAGATCAACACGCAACACGCAACAAGCAGCCTTAGTGTCTTATTAGAATCTTTCTCTCTCTCTCTTACTCTTGCTCTCTCTTTCTCTCGCTCAGCTATGGAGATTGGATTGAGTTGCAATGTCAAAGAGAACAACTTTTAAATACAAAATATGTTGATGCTCATGGACGAGAGCCGGCGCGCACTTGGAACAAGCACTCACCTGGAGTTCGCTTGATCTGATCTAAGCCTCAAGCAAAGCTTGCATCAAGCGGCAGCCTCAAGCCCCACCAACTCGGGCACACTTTTCCCCCGCTGCTCACCTCTGATCAGGTACCAGATTTGGTATCAGATGTGAATTGTGTGTGTGAGCAAATATGTTTGTGTGTAAAAGAGGTTAGTTACCTAACAATGAGGCAAATCAGTGTGCAAGCGTGGGAGCACAAAAAGTTTACGATCATAATTCGGCTAATCTACACAAGCTTCAAGAGAGTTGCGGAGCTGCATGGAAGTTGTTCGAAAGTTGCAAAAGTTGGCCTCTAAAGCGACTATGAGAGCTCAGCAAGATGCCATTTGGGTCCATCAGCTCAATCAGCTAGCTTCAAGCACGTGAGGTAGAGTTAGCTTCTGGCAGGGCGTCAATTGGTAGCCATTCAGTAGCCAGTAGGCGTCGTTGGGTCCGCTTTTGTTGCACTTGATCATCGTGTAAGAGAGTCGATTTCGGAGAGGAATCTGCTCGCCATCGTCGAGAAACAATAGGTTGATTCCATGGAGAAAGGACGATCGGCGGTTTGCGGGAGCTGATCCATTGAGTTGCTCGAGATCCTCTTGGTTCGACATGATCTGCAGGAGTTTCCTGTGAAACTGGCCTGAAATTAAGATCTTCTGAGGGGCACAATATTGTTCCAAGGAGTGGACCTGCTCGAGGGGCTCGCCGGTGAGTAGGTAGCGAGCCAGCACGAGTGGACCGGCGTAGTTTGGGTTGGTCGAGCGGAGGGGCCCGATGCAGCCCGCGTGCATGCGGCCGCCCGTCTGCAGCACGCAGCTAACCTGAAGGCCCGCGCCACTGGGCAGCCGAAGTCGATTGGCCGCCTCAAGCAACTGCAAGGCGAACGAGGCCAACAGGATGCACTCGTCGAGCTCGTGGTGCCGAGCCAGCTTTGAAGCCTGACCAGAGGCGTCCAGCGACAGAGGACCTCCAGCGTAGACCATGAAGCGGAGCAGAGAGTCCGCCTGCGAGTCAACGAGCTGCAAGTGGCCCTGGTAGCTGGAGACCAATTCGTCGAGATTCCTCAACACAAATTGGACGTCGTCGAGTCTGGCCTGCGCACTGTCCAGGGAGTGGCCATCGCGTGAGTGGAGGAAGGAGAATTTGGCCAGACAGAGGCTAATATTGTGGAAGGTGGTCGGCGTTTGCAAGTGGGACGGGTGGACCGTTTGCGGCAGCATTGCAGCGCTGAGGCGCTCGCCTCGTCTCGCCTCTCGGGCCACTTGCTCGCTTCGGCTGGCCGCCGTTTCCTCCAGAAGCTTCGAGTAGAGTTTCAACAGCTCCAGGTGATGGTCGTCGGAGTTGTCATGCGCGTTTGAGCTGACATCTAGCATGGGACTCATTTTCAGGGCCAAAAATCGTACCAATCGAGAGCGAACAATTCCAATGGACTGCGGCCTGTCGCTGGCCGAGAAGGACCAGCAACACCTCAACACTGTCCTGAGATCATCGAAGCAGAGCGACAAGAAACACCTCCCAGGGCACGTGCTAATGGAGCTTGAGGTTGCCAGCAGTGGAGAGTTTGCGTCAAGAAGGTGGAAGGCGGCAGAGTTGTGGCTCGTTTGGCTTGTAATCTGTTGCCTGGAGCTAACTGATTTCAGATGATATCTCAATGATGCGGCCCCCTCGAGATGGTTCTCCCCCTCGAGGGGCTGCAGCTCTTTGGGGTGCAGCTCGTCGTGGAACTGGCGGCGCTGCTTGACGTATGGCTCCTCCAAGACTGCTCCTCCTCCTCCTGCATGGAAGTGGCTGCCTTCAGAGGAGCACCACGGAGCGCTGGCAAAGTGCGGCCGCTCAGGATCCAGTTGGGTCTCGCTCGTTTGATCAGTGGCTTCGTGTTGGTGTTGAATGAAACTGCACAACACATTATCTAATCGCTCCATCGGCGGCCTGAGACCTGGCCGAGCCTTGAGCCTGTCGATGAGGAGCACTTTCTTCGAATGGTTGAGCAAACAGTTCACATCTGGTCCCCCTTTCGTGGTGGGCGGTGTTGATTTTTCACAATTGACTTCCAACTGACTGTCTTGGAGGGCGCAAGCCCACGGGTCTCGGCCAACAAACAGCTCGAAGAGGACCAGCGAGAGCGAGTAAATGTCGGCCAACTGGAGGGATCTGGAATCGAGTTCAGAGCGTCTGGTGTGATTTTGCAACAACTCGGGAGCAAAGTAGAGAATTTCCTCATAGTAGTTGTCCAAGTCTGCGCTCTGCTGCTCCTGGTGGGCCGCGCCAATGCTTGCTAGACGCAGCTCGTAGGGGCCCAACGAGCGGCGCAAGTGGTCCCCATGGAAGCCGGCCAACTTGAGACGCCAGTCGGCCGTCAGGAAGCAATTTTTGGCCCACAAATTTCCGTGATACTTCACCTGCGAGTGGTGCAAATACTCCAGACCATTGAGAAGGTCGCTGGTTAGGGAGCGCCACAGATGAAGCTTGAATGTGTGCCAAGCCCTTGCACTTAGGTACAGATTTCCATTGAGCAGCCTGAGCTCGTCCCTGAGAGTTCCCCTTTCGGATGGGGCAAACACCAGCTGGACTCCCTTGCCGTCGAGCAGCTTCGGTTGGCTGGCGAGCGAGATGGCGACCAGTTTTTGCACATTCGGATGGTCCAAGTGGTGCAGATCGCAGAGAGTCTGATTGGGCGCCTTGTATTTGTGCAACAAAAGTCGCACCATGGCCGCACCAGAGTGGCGGCCCCTGAAGAAGCCGGCGCGCAAACGGCCGTCGAGCGCGCTAATCTGCCGCCCGCCGGCCACACAGCGCCACAGACTGGCCCTTCTGGTGGGGGCGCCGTCAACTGGCAAAGCTAGAGGTGTTCCATGCTCGCCCGAGGCATTAGTGTGGCTCTGGTGGCCCACTGTTGATTGGCCAGATTTGCTGTCACCGCCAACGAGCGACAGAAATGCCCGAAGGAGGCCGGCGCGCAGTTGTGATTTGGCGCCGCCCAATTGCCACTCGTGTTTGGATTCCAAACAGGCTTCTGAGCCATTGCCGCTTTGGTCTCCATTTCCATTTCCATTTCCATTTCCATTGGCATTTGCATGAGCGCGAGCAAATGTGGCACCCTGCAAGTTCCCAGTGGCCCTTTGCTGCGGCCGTTTGTGGACCATTGGCGAGGGAGCTGCGTTCTGCAAGCCTTGCATGGCGTCCAACTGGTATTGGAACAGCATCTCCTTGAGCTGATGCAAAGCCGTCAGCCAATGGACAAATCGGCAGCTTGGAAATGCGAACATGTAACAGTGAAGGTTGACAGTTTGTCTGTGGGCCAAGCGGCCATGTTGGCCGCTTGTCTTGGGCTCAGTTGTTGTTGTTATGGCCGATTCCTTTGCAGTAGTCGTTCGAAGGCAACAATTGTCCCCAAAATCAACGACATCTTCATCAGGGCCAAATTTGGCCCAACTGGCCCAACTGGGATAACTCTTAGCCCGCGAACCATTTGCCGCTGTGCCACTTGCATGTCTGGTTGACGTTTTGGCCAGAAGGCTGAAGCTGGCCAGGTCGCAGCTTTCAGGGCTTTTGGCCGAGCGATCTTGGCCGATCGTTACATGTAAATGGTGTTCGCTTGCTGCTGCATGCGGCGCTCGTCTGGCCGCCGGCTGGCCAGTGGCCGCGACGACAACAGGCGAGCTCTCGGCCAGGCGGCAATCGGTTGCGGCCAGGCAGTGGGTCTCGCGGGCCACAAGCAGCTCCTGGACGATATGCAGAAAGTTGGCCTCGTCCCGCGGGCTGAACCACGAGGCAGTGCTCTTGGAGCTGCCTGCAGGCTGCTGGTCGGCGTTCGCCGCGCTTGATCGAGCACACAGCGCCGACCACAAGCTCAGGCCGGCCGCCCGTGGCCGCTTGGAGTGTGCGGCCGATCGGCCAGGAGAGTCCATTTGGCGCAGTTTGCAACCCTCCTCCTCCCTGAGCTTGTCTGCGGCTGAGTTTGCGGCAAACGTCTCCAGCCGCAGCGCCAGCCAGTCGGAGAGCAGCAGCAGCGCCAGCCAGCCACTCGTCGCCAGGCCCACCAGTCTGGCCACGGCCAGCGCCACGCTCCAGCCGCCAGCCTCCGAGTGGGCGCCCGCCGGCTCGCCACTCGCGCCGCCAGCTCGCCAGGGGCGCCTCCTCAGCTGGCTGCAGGCCGTCCTGGCCAGAGGCGAGCTCTCGTTGGCAAGGGCGCACCACAGAGGCAGCCACACCTCGTCCACGCTGCCCGGCTCCACCCTGAGCTTGATGCCGGGCAGCTGCTGGTCGTCGAGGGCCCAGTCTGGGTTGTGGAACTCGCCGATGGGCGCCATGTCGAACCCGAGTGCGTCCTCGCTGGCCGAGCTGGCCGCAGACGAGGAGGAGGAGGGGTCGTCTTCGCGAGCTCCCGACGACGAGGAGGACTGGCGATTGGCCAGCCAGCGGCCGATCAGCGTGTAGGAGCCCTCGTCGCGCGCCCGCCAGTCGAGCTGGCCCCAGCCGCTCGGATCGACGGAGCTTGCATACTGGCGGCCTCTGAACCAGGCGAAGGCTTGGGCGCCGTCGCGGCAACGCTCGAGCGTGGCGTTGGGCCCGCGAGTGCAGTGGGCGAAGTAGCGGGCCATGAGCTGCACTGCGTCGTGCAAGTAGTAGGCCTCGACGGGCAGCCGCGCCAACTGGAGCAGGCGCACCGTCAGCTGCAGGGACGCGGTGCCGCCAGTCTGCAGGGCCTGCTCGATGGAGGCGCCCGAAGTTGAGGCTAAGGTTGAGGCTGAGGCTAAGGTTGAGTTTGGGGAGGCGCCAGAGAGTGTCTGGGGCGCGTCGGGCGGCCCGAAAGTGTTCTGGTTGGCGTAGAAGTGGCGCATCTCCTCGAGCAGCTCGTGGAACTTGGCCGGCCGGCTGGGCACTATGGCCACGTAGCGGCCGTACTTGCTTGCGATGGAGCCCACTTGGTCGCCTGCGCCTGCCGCCGGCCGCTCGCCGTCCAGTGGGTGCCGCCTGTTGGGCTGCTTGTTGCCTTTGTCCCAGTGGACGCCGTCCATGAGCAGGCCGCGCAGGAAGCGCGCCGAGTGGTCGCCCTCGTCCTGGGGCTCGGTGTCCACGCCGAGCACGATTGAAGCCGGCCGGCGAGGGCGCGCTCTGCCTCGGCCGCTAATTGTTGTCCAGGTGGAGTGAGTGGACAACAATCGGCCAGACTGCAGCTGAGCGCTGTGGTTGCGCGGCCGCGGCACGCTCGGCTGCCGATGCATTGTTGACAAATTGTTTGCGGCCTCGAGCTCCTTCGGCGCGCCCTCCTCAAGCCCGCCGGACTGGCCACCCTCAGCCTCAGCCTCAGCCTGAGCAGCTTGGCGCTCGCCCTCGTCTTCGCCCTCACCTTCGCCCTGAGCGCCGTCCGCCGAGAGCAAATCCTCGTCCAGCAGGCCCAGCTCGTCGAGGGCGAGCATCAGGCCCAGGTGCTCGTAGTAGTGGCCAACAATGAGAAAGACTGCGCCGGCCGCTCGTTCCGGCTCTGCTGGGCGGCCGCCCACTGGCCCAGAGCTGCCCCAAGAGCAGGGGGCGCACTGGCCGCCCTGGCTGCCCACTTGCCCAGTGTGGCGCCGCAACAGGTGGCGCCTGATCAGAGTCCGAAATGGGTTCTTCGTGTAGCCGTAATGGAAGGTCGTGTGCCAGTTGAGCACGCTTAATGAAGCTTCTGGCCGCTCACTGTCTCTGTCTCTGTCTCTGTTGGCGCCGCCATGATCACTTGTTGTGCGGCTCCTCTGCCTCCAATCGGCCAGCAGCTCCCTCAATTTGCTCTCCAACAGTTGGCCAATCAGCTCGAATTGTTGCGCCTCCATCGATTGGCGCCTCCGCTGTCTCGCCTGGGCCTGTTTTTTGCCGTAATTAAACTCGCCCTCAGCAGTGCCATTCAACTGGAAGGGCCGGCCTGCGTCGAGTGGCCGGCCTGCATCGAGTGGCCGCCGTCTTCCTGTCGCCGCCGCCGCAGCTTTTTCTCCGCCATTTCCGGCCATTTCAGTTCCGCCAACTCCAAGCTGCGAAGGGCGGCCGAGTTTGTCGCCCTCGGTCGCCGCTCTCGAGGGCTGTTGCTCCTTGTAGTAGAGCAGGACAAATTCCTTGGGATAAGCGTCGAAGGAGTCGAGCAGTTTGCTCACCAGCGCGAGCACGTGTTTCACAATCTTCCAATGGGGCGGCTTCATTTGGACAAAGGTCAACGAGGAGCTTAGCTCGTCTGGCTCGCCGCTCCTTTGGGGCCCATTTTCCCCCATTGTGTTGGCCACTGTGTTCGGGCAGAAGTGCGATATCATCAGAATGTTGAATATCTTGCCCAATTTCGACTCCATCTCGCAGGTCTCCTGCGGCCCAATTATCACGTCCACTCGTTGGCGCAAGATCAGCTCAATCGTCCTCTTCACGCTCTCCTCCTCGTCCCCAAAGGTTTCGGCAACCACCGGCGTGAACCTAAGCACTGGAGCCTCATCTTCATCCTTGACTGCCGCCTCACTTCCACTGGACGCGCCCGAGAAGTTGCTTGTCGCCGTATCTTGTCCATCATCAACTAGTTCCAAGTTGTTTGGACTTGCGCCTCTCGTCTGGATAGACTGCAACTGCCAGGGAGCCGCCGAGAGTGCTCTTTGCTGGGCGAGACTGTTGATTTTATCGATGGCAAAATTGAACACATGGATCAACTGTCTTCCTGGTGCCGAATAGGCGCGATCATGAGTCAGTCTTCGTTGGCCGATCAGAAAACCCACTCGAATTTCGATCGTTTTTCTCCTCGTTTCGTTTGTTTTATTTGCCTCCAATCCAAAACTCTGACTGCTGACGTTTTGTGCTGCTTGCACATGGTCGGCGAGCTGGCCAGTTGCTTTGCTGGATTGAGATGGTGACAAAAACTGGGCAAAGATGAGCAGAATTGCCGAATAATCAGAGGCGATGCGCCAGAGGTGGACCATAATTTGCAAAATACTGAATGAAATCTCAGATCTAGACTCTAGAAGTGGCCAATATTTGCACCATAATTGTTTTCGTTGTGATTATGGGCCCAGTTTAATTGGCTGAGATCATGTTTACATTGTCAGGAGTTGCAAGTCGGAAGAACTAAGGCAATGGATATCGGGCCGAAAATTGCACAATCCACTCTAGTCTTGCCTTTAAACTGGAGACCAATATGCAAATTGGCGCAAACTTGCTCAAGTTTGTAGTATCGCAGCTGAGGACCGATGAGTGTAGCTTGCAGCAGGCTCACTCAGGTCCATTGCGAAGGGCAAACTGCAGCGGGTGAGCTAATCCTTAGAGGTGAATTACCCGATTGTTGTGGGGGATTTGCAATTTTTGAAGTGGAGCACGCGATTGGCATTATGCAGGACCAATATGGGCTACCAAATTGCGAGCTTTTTGTTTCCTTCTGTAAACCTCCACCTATTCTAGTCCAACCAGATGGAAAGGAGGGAAAAAGTGTGCTCATGTGCAATACCCACATGATGGCCAATCGATTAATGGCGCAAGCTCATCAATCATCTCTCCAATTTTCAGCTCAGACCTGTGCTGCCACAAACAGGCTGGCCATGCGCGAGAAATCTCCTGGCACATTCCAATTGGGCTGGCCGGCTGCCTTGCTCAGAAAAAACAATCCTCCCTCCATGAGGCCTCGCAAGATGAGAGACACCTGTTTGCAGATTGGAAGGGCGCAACAAGAACCTTCGGAGGAGGCTTCAAATTATCAATGTGTCTTTATGCTTCTGCTCATATTGGTATTGCGCCAGGCCAATGAGCTTTTTCCACCAATATTTTCACGTGGTGAGCCAAGCTGGCAAGCAAAGCTTCCTTGTCCAGCGGGCAAGTGAGAAAAAATTGCCCAGTTAGAAGATGGAGTTGCTCATGTTGGTGAGGAACAAATTTCCGAAAGTGAGGAAACTCCACAGGTGAGGAGCAGCTCTTGCAGCTTGGGATGAACTTTTCCAATTGCCTAGTGTTTGCAAAGTGGGCATTTTCTCAATCAGGGCCACTCGAGAGTTGGACAGAAATGAATCAGGAGAGGAATTCCAGAGGGAAAAAATCAACCAGACGAAGATAAAGTGCTAGAGATTGTTCTTTTCTGAATTGGAACTCATGATGGATAATTATAATTATAACATGGGTGTGTGTGTGTGTGTATGGTTCGCTCTTCGTCGTTGCTGGTAAACAACAACTAGGCAAATAAGCAAAGATAGCTTGTTGCTAAAAGAGGTTGTTGGATAGTAGTAGGGAGCCCTTAAATCCAGTCTCGGGTTGTGCGCCTGCTAGCGATGGGGATGTGTTTGCGGTCAAATTTGGTTTCGTATCCACAGTTGCACAATCCATAGTGTCGCCGGAGTTTTTTACAATCACCGTGGTGAATGGTCCATCGTGTCATGTGGTTCACCAACATCGAGTGACCATTAGGTAGTGGAATGGTATAGTGAGAATGTGAAACAGAAAGTTAGCCACTAGTTTCTAGAGTATGCATGTCATTAGCGATCCATTGACGCGTTTCAACTAGGCTTCTTCTGGAGCGTAAACTCGGCCTTCTCTCCAAATGGTCAATGTTGGCGGAGGGATCGATTGGGGAAAAGAGAGAAACTTGACGCGAAACTTACATTGCTTTCGAGAGCTTGACTCATCCTCTATCAGGTCCATATTATCACCTATGGGTCGATCAATCTGTGCCGGGCGGGTTTTCCACAAGGAGGGATATGAAGTTAGTAAAAATGTTCTCAACAATTTTTCTACAAACTATCATCCAGATCTTATGGCAATAGTCTAAAGTTCTAGTAGTACTCACCTCTAATCTCAATGAACAATTCGGTACTATTCTCAGCTCGGACATGGTCTTTGCATTGTCGTCTAACAAAACATCCTCCAAGAATAACCTTTGATCCACAGGTAAAACTTGGCATCTGTTGAAAATTTCCTTCTTCAGCTCAAGCAGTGTCTGCATGGGTGTTATATTATAAGCTTGCTCCCGACTTCTGTTTCGTCTTGCAGTCCGATTCTCACATTTAGTGATATAAATCGTTGCTGTATCATAGTTCAGCAGCTTCTTCAACTCGTCCTGCTTCAATATCTCGTGACATTCAGAACAATAAGGTGGATCGCTTACAATACATTCGGTCCAATCTATATCGGTGAAGTCAATTTCTTCCCTCCTGTCAGATTGGTCAGACAAAGCTACAACATCACCTTGATTCTTGTTTGTCCAGGAATTTGAATCGCTGACTTTTGCCGCCTCTTCGCTAGTGATCTCAGATTTATTGCTCTGATCTCCTCCAGAATGATTAGATTGTTGCCTGACACTTGACGCTTGATTGTCAGATATTTGCTGCTGTTGCTGAGATTTTTTGGTCTGCTTTTGGTTGACCTTGTAATTCCTCATCGTTTCTTCAACTAATTTTGGATCGACATAAAATCTAACATCGTGATCAACATCGAACATC
>Ga0268247_10000337_pt1 | contig 16425 bp, 15 predicted proteins | sample AgamicOrMae_FD_200245 | JGI IMG/M metagenome (GOLD analysis project Ga0268247, IMG submission 200245) | Agave microbial communities from Guanajuato, Mexico - Or.Ma.e (v2) (version 2) | ecosystem: Host-associated > Plants > Phyllosphere > Phylloplane/Leaf | place: Guanajuato, Mexico | collected...
AGATTTTGGGCCAAAAGTGGAAAGCGATGAGCAACTCGGAGAAGCAACCTTACTACGAGGAACAGTCTAGGCTGAGCAAGGTGCACATGGAGAAGCATCCAGATTACAGATACAGACCGAGACCCAAGAGGACCTGCATTGTGGATGGAAAGAAGATGCGCATCAGCGAGTACAAGGTGCTCATGCGCAAGAAGCGCACAGAGTTGGGCATCGACGCGGCCTCGGACGGTCTGCAGGAGTACGCCATAAGCCAGCACTTGCAGAAGGCGGGCTTGCTCGATGTGGACTTTGAGGTGGACGACGAGGACGAGGAGGAGCATGAGGAGGAGGAAGAGGAAGAGGACGAGCTTGGCGACGAGCTTGGCGACGAGATGCAGGTGGACGCACTTCGAGTGGGCGGCCACAGCGAACGCGCACAGTCTCTGGCCCCATTCGGGCTCGCACAAAGCAGGGCCCAAATGGAGGTGGACGACTCGGACGAGACCTCGTCTGCGGGCCAGCAGCAGCAGCCACAGGAGCAGCAGAGGCGCCGCGTTGGGGCCGCGCAGCTTAGGGCGCGCCAGAGCCAGCCGGCCGAGAGTCTGTTCGACCTGAGCAAGCTGGCCGACACGCAGAGACACCAGAAGCAGCAGCAGCAGCAGGCCGGCGAGACTGGGGCGCTGCGGAAGCGCACGAGCGAGGGCGGAAGCGAGCAGGAGGACGAGTTCGAGGAGCAGGAGGAGGAGGAAGAGGAGGAGGAGGAGGAGGAGGACGAGCTTGGGGCTGAGGAGAACTCAAACTCGCACATTTCGCACTCAAACCCAAACTCAAACTCGAACCTGAACTTGAACTCGAACTCGAATGAGAACATCTCCAACAACTCTAACCACTCGAACCAGTCGAACGGGCACAACGAGTACGAGTTCAGAACCGATGGAGAGACGAGCAGCGAGCCGCAGCAAAGAGGCGGCCTGTTTGGAGTTGGCCGGCTGGCCAGCAGCCAACTGGGAAGCCTCAAGAGTGCAATAGTTCACAGCAACAACAACAACAACAACAATAACAATAACAATTTCAGCACGAGTAGCGCACTGGCCGAGCCCAGACAGCCGGCGAGCAGAAGTTCGGGCACGAGCGCGGCCGAATTGGTGGGCGCAAACAAGCGCAAGAGCAGACGCGTGTGAGCTCTTCTTCGCTCTTCACTCTTCACTCTTCCTCTTCGTCGTTGGGTGCACCTTAGGTGTACCTTAGGTGCACCTTAGGTGTGCTCGCGGAGGAGCCAAAGGATCATGCAATAATGGGCCCAAAATGGAGAGCTTCTTGGACTCGCTGGTCTGAGAATAAGTTTTGACGTTCGCAGCGGCGAGAGAGGCGCCAAAGGGAAGTTTCCGAAGAGGACTAGCAGCTGCAGGGCCAGCTGCTGACAGAGTTGAGTGGGCTGGTTGCAAGCCGCATCATGTAGATATTAGGAGTTATAATTTGGGCCACTTTGCGGCCAAAAGTGCGCGAGTTGAAGAGCCAACCAAAGCACAGACAACTCTCGTCTCGTCAGGCGGCCGACTTGCAGATTAATATTATTATTATTATTGTCATTATTATTATTATTATTATTACAATTAGTGTCGCCGCACAGTGTTTTTAGGGCTGGAGTGAGCATTGGGCGAGTGTGAGCATTGAGCCGCAAGATGCCGAAAGCAAGAAGGCGAGAAGGCAGGATGGCCAAGTGGCAAGAAGGCCAAATAGGTGGAGAGAGCAAGTAGCTCTCTCCAGCGGCCAGAGAAACGAGAAGGAGGAATAAAGAGCTCCGCAAGTTGAGGGAGAGGAACAATATTTAATTATGGCAAAAAGGAGAATAGATTCCACTGGGCCACTTTTCTCCAGACCTTTCACTTATTTTCGCACGCCCTGAAGTGTTCTTGCACTTCAACACTGAAAAGTGTCTTCTGGCTCGCTTCAGACTGTCTCTGTTGCATTTGTTTGCTTTCTCCTTTGTGTCTCACTCTAATTCTCGCCTGTTGTCTCTACTCAGAAACAGACAGTCCTCGTCTTTGTCTCGCAAGCTCCAAAAGTGAGCTTGTGAGACACACACAGCAGCACACAATGCCGGCTTCTAAAAAGGAGAACCCGCGCAACTTTCCCAACCTGTTCGCCCTTTTTTCCCTCCAGTTTCCACTTCTGCTCTCTCTTTTCTCTCCTCAAACGGCGGGTTTGTCCTCTGCTCTGCTAAGGCAAGACGAGCTCAAACGCATCAGACACATGTTGACAGGCAGCCTGCATTTGTCCCCGCGGCTTGAGAGTGAGACTGATGATAATGGGCTCTCGTTTCGCTTATTCCAAGCTCTTTTCAAGCTTGTGCTAGAAGCCCGCGCCAAGACTGCGCTGGATAATGCTAATATAATAATAGAAATAATGCCGCGCCCAGACACTAATGATAATCGAGCCCCGAGGACGAGGATGAAGAGGGGCGGCCGAGCTAGCCGTTAGGAGCGATTGTTGGCCCTTTGCTTGTGCATTGTGCACTCTGCTCTGTGCTCTGTGCACTGCGACCACTGCTCAGCGCCACTACACCTTAGGTGCGGCCAACGAGCACAAAGCTGGCGAGCCCAAAGTGTCCAAAACTCGAATCATTTGCTCGCTTTCCACAAGCGAAACCGAAACAGAAACGCAAACAGAAACCAAAGCCAAATGGGCAACAAAGCTCGGCCGCAAAGCTCGGCCGCAGAGACAAGTTTTACTGTCTTCGCGCAACTGTCTTGGCCCGTTTTACTGCTCGACGACTGTGCTGGGCGAGCACAGTTGCAGAGCGCAAAGCGCGCCTAAGTGGCCGCCCGATCGCCGCGCTCAGACACCCTCGAGTGCGCCTCGTTGCAGCGAGCAGCAAGGCGCTGGACTGGCCAAAGACTGGCCAAAGCTCGCAGCTCGCAGCTTGCAGATCAGACAGTGGTCAGTGGTCAGTGGTCGGCGCTAAGCGGCGAGCTTAGCGGCCGCCCAAGAGTTGGCCATGCGCGAATGATGGGCGACTTTGTAGCCGGCCGCTCATTGTGCATTCATCAGCATTAGTGCTTAGGTTTGGCGGCTGGCAGAGTGCAGTTTTCAGTGCGCAGTTTGCAGACTGTAGTTTGCGGCAGACAGTCTCGAGTGGGCCAACAATGCGCTGGCCAAAGGTCGCTGAACTGGCCAGTGCAGCCCACTGGCAACAAGCGGCCGCAGACTGTGTGCACTGTTCACTGCGAGCGCCTCTGCACCGCACACAGTCTCTCGTAACATGCGCCCAAAGTGCCTTCTCCTGCTGGCCTATAAGCAAGTTTGCCCAAGACAGTCTGCGGCAGTGGCGCCCAATCCAAGCGGGCCACACGCGCGCCGATCTTGATTGATTGTCTCGCCGCCATCGGAGAGACGCCTCATGGTGGTCGGCCCAGTTTGTTGCGGCGCGCTGGCAAAAGGCGGCCGACTGTTTGTTTGGGGCGCCCACTGGGGCCCAGTTGTGTGCGGCCGCGATTAGATTAGTATTTAAATTAATTCCGCGTCTGCCTCCTTCCAGATTCCGCCCGATTTGAGGTGAGGGGCCGAAGAAGCCGAAGAATGGCTGCGAGCGGGGGGCTGTAAATCAAATCGATCGATCCTAATCATCCGAATGCAAATTTCACTCTCTCGTCCGTTTTTTGCCTCATTACTTTGCAATTGTGGCGCCGCCCAGAGAAAAGGGCCCAACTGGCGGCCGGCGACTTGGCCTAATTGCCGGCCTGACGAATCAATTGGGAGCGGGCGCGATAAAAAGGGCGGAGAAAACAATAATAACTCGCCGGGGCTGATTATTGGCCATCGGCGGCGACAAGTGTGGAGGGCGGCCCGCAGCGTGACGGCGGGCTCGGCGGGACGCTCAGTGCGCCATGCTCAGCGCAGAGTTCCCGCCGACGGCCCGCAGCGAGTGCGGGCCGCAGTCCGTCCGCACGCTGATGTTCGCCGGCCAAATTAGCCTGTGTCTGCGGCCCGCGCGGACGAATCCGAAGCAGGCGCGCACTCTTCGGGCTGGGCCGCGCAGCGCATGGCCCGACCTGCACTGTTCGGCCGCCGCTCAGCCCGCCCTTTGGAAGCCGCGACGTTCGGGACCCGAAGCTGCGGCGACAAGTTGCAGCTTTGCCCAGAAGGAAAAAAACACTTGCATTGCGCCACCAAATCGAGCTTCCTTCTCCCTATTTTTTCCCTCAATCTCCATCTTCCTCTTCATCTTCGTCTCCATCTCAGTCTCATTCTAATTCTCCTGCCCATTCGGTTCTGGCCCATCCAGTTGCGCTCACTCGGGCCGATTTTCCTTTAGATTCCGATTTCAATTCCGATTTTGATTTCAATTCAGATTTCGATTCCGATTCAGAATCTGATCTGCGTTGGAGTGGAAATGGAACTGCATTTGCTGCTTGGCGACCAATTCGGCCAACGAGTTCCAATCGGCGGCCAATTGGACTCGTTGGACTCGTTGGGCGCCCACAACGAGCTGCTCCACTGGGCTCATCTGAATGCGAGCGCGGCCAAGCAGAGGGGCAAAAGTGGCAACGTCTGCCCATTTGGCCAGATAAAATCAGCATATTTTGCGACATTTTCCTGCTACACTTGTTCTAATGTGCAACGCGGCCAAGAGCACAACTCCCAGACAGCTTCCATTTGGCCTTATTTGGTCTCATTTGGCCTCTGCTTCTGCCCATTTGTTTGCGCCACATCTTAGCTCTGTCGGCCAGAAGCAAACTGGGCCCGTTTGCTTCTGGTGGGCGACATTTTTTCTCACTTGCTCACTCAGATTGGCCTTTTTTGGACCTTTTTTGGGCCTTTTTTGGACCTTTTTGTCCAAAGTAGCCCCCAAAAGCGGCCCCAGTCGCTCCTTGTCTGCAGCTCTGCAGCTCTGTCCAGTTGGCGCTGATTGGCCGGCCCAGAGTGGCCACTTCTTGCTCGTTGGAGAAGGCGAGGCGGAAGCGCGACGAGTGAGTGGCCAAGAGTGGACAGTGGACGTTTGGGAGGCGGCGGGGCAGAAGCAGTGAGTTTTGATGGAAAAATGGGCAGTGGAAATAGCGCGCACGAGAGAGAGACTGTGTGCGGCGGCGAATTGGGCGGAACGCGCGTTGTTTGTTTGTTTTGCGCGCGCCCTCAGCTCTGCGCGCGCAAAACAGTGCCTCTTCTTCCACAGCTTGTCTCTGGGGCGCTTTTCTTCCACTGCTTGTCTGCGGCCGCGACGCTGCACTGTCGCCGCTGTCAGTCTGCGGCCCAAAGAAGAAATTCCAGCCCAAAAAGAGGCCAAGAAGTGCAGAGAAACAAACACCTGTGCGTGAGTGGCTGCGTGCCGGCGCCAAGCAAATCTTATCTGCGCATTCCGATCGTCTTGCATGGCCGGTGACAGTCTGCGGCCGTCTGGCTCGAGAGAGTCTCTCTTTCTGCCCGCAGAGTGTCTCCATTTCTAGCTTTCTAGCCGGCAAAAGAGGCAGACACGCCAGCCAAAAGTGCTGCCTCCAAAGACTCCAAATCCACCGTCTCGAGTTTGCCCGAGACAGACACAGTGTCAATTTGGGACTGCCTTTCGGCGAGCGCCAAACTTGCAGAGTCTGGCCAGCTTGTTCGAGTGGACAATAAAAGGCGGGCCGTAAGGCGAGCAGCAAGAGGCAAAGAATAAGGAATAAGAGAAAAGAGGAATAAGGAGTGGGAATTAAGCCTTGGAGAATGGAGCCAATTTGGAGGCGCTTGCGCAAGCGGCCAGCTAAAAGAGCAGAGAGCAGAAAGAGCAGAGAGAGAGAGAGAGGCACTTGATTGATGCGCGCGCCGCAGGTCAGCCGACGGGCGATTGTTGTCGCCAAGTTGGCCCACGATCGAGCATTGCGAATAATGATAATTGAGCGCCGAGTGAGCCTGGAAAGGAGCTCGAAAATGCAGCTTTGCGGCTTTGGTGCCGCCAAAGGCCAGCTGGAGTGGTGCCCAGTTTCTAGTGGTTTCAGTTCCATTCTAGTGGAATGGGCCAAGAGAGAGAGAGAGAGAGAGAGAGAGAGACTGCCTTTGGGCCGCTTTTCGAAGCACGAAGATTGGCGCAGCGAATCGCGTGGCGGCCAAATGGGACAGAGAGAGAGAGAGAGAGAGAGAGAGACGCAAAGGTTAGTCGTGTGCTTTTCTGGCTAGTTTGCGCATTAATCTGGCTCGTTAGGCGGCCAGAAGAGCCAGAAGAGAGGCGAGAGAGAAGGAGGAATAAAAGAGCGAAATAAAATCATTGCGCCTCAGCACGACAATCGAACATTCCGATACTGCTTCTCGATTTGGTTTCTCGGTTTGGCTTCTCTATTTGGCTTCTCGGTTGCATTGTGAGTTGGGGGCCATTGTGAGCGGCGCACTTCAGGCTAGCACTTGTTGCGCGCAGTGTTTCTTAATTTTGCGTCAAAATTAAGATTACACGTTTGCGTTGAGTTGCACAGAAATTTATCACCGTATTTTAGGCGCAAAGTGCGCGTTGTCTCTCGGGCGTTGTGTGCGACCACCAGTTGAGCGGGCCCATTGTGTTGCTGCGCTTTGTTTCTGCGCGCGGGCGGCCATTTATTCAGCACGGCCCGAAGACTGTCCAAGGCCGAGGACTGTCTTCGGTGGGCCGCGAGCTCGGCCAGATTGTCACCTGGAGGAAATTTATGGCCACCAGAAGGAGGCGGCCGCGCTCGATCGGCGCCGAGCACAGTCCCAGCAACAAGTGCTCACATTAGACGACAGTCCTCCCTTGGCTCTCTCTCTCTTCTGGCCCTCCTCTTGCTCTCCTCTTGCCTCTTCAAGCAGCTTGTGTTCGGCCCTCTCAATTCTCAGCTCTGCCAAAAGCACAAATGCACAAATGGCTGCAGTTGGAAAGCCACCAGGTCAAGTTTGTTTGCTTAATTGCGTGTCCACTGGCGAGAGATTGAGAGCTGGGCACTTTGTTTCGAGGTTAGTCTTGCGGTGGCCAAAGTGGAGCTGCCCTCTGGAGCAGGTCCGCTTTTATGGCTTTTGTTGCAGCGCCCAGACGGAGCCCAATTGGGAGCAGCCCTTAGCTGCGGGCCGAAACTGAGCGCGTTCCGCCCAAACACTTGTGACTTATGAGCCGCAAGGGAAGCCAAAGTGGCCAAACTAAAGCTCAATTGGCCACTACTTTTGGGCGGCACAAAAGTCCAAAAAGCTGGAGGAGCAAAAAGGGCCAATTAAGCGACATTTTTCTCCCGCAAACTGTTGCAAAATTTATTCCCTCCCGTCAAAAGAGAAGCGCTCGTCTGGCGCTCAATCTGGCGCTCGTCACAAACAAACATTGGCCGCAAGACAAATAAAAGAAAGCAGCTCGTCTTCTTGCTCGTTTTGGGCCGCAAAAAAGGCGCAAAAATTTAGCGAAAATCCATCAGAGCTGCACACTAGCTGAGAGAGGCCAGACGAGGGCCGACAGGTGAGGAGAGCTCGTTTGGCTTATTATTGTTGCAATTATTTCTGGCCCAAAATTGATCCCAAATGATAAGTCACGCAGATCACAAGCTTCGAGGAACAGACAAATGTTCGCTCCATTTGCGGGCCCACGAAAAGGCCAAGGACAATGAAGGGCCGTTTGTGAATCTTTGCAGACCTTGGGAGTTGTCCTCTGGCCAAAGTGGCAGCATTTAGCCGATACGAAGCAGACTCGTTGGGTTTGAAGAGCGAGAAGTGGCCGCCTGAGAAGAGCCATTTTCTATTCTCCATTTTCTATTCCCCATTGGCCATTTTCTCCATCGGCCATTTTCTCCATTGGCCGCTCGCCAGACGCCCAGAAGGAGACGCTCTGGAAGTGGCGCAATAAAAGTGGAGAGGAATGGGCCGCAAATTGGGAGACAATAAAAGATTTGAGTGGGCGCCAAAGTTCAATTAGTGGCAACAATGTGGAGGAGCTGCAGAGAGCAAGCCTGCAGAGTGCAAGCCTGCGGGCACAGACAGTGTGCATTTGTGTGCGTTTGTTGCCATTTGTGTGCTGCCCACTGGCTCTCACAAGGCTCACAAAAGGCTGCTCACACTGCGACGTTTGTTTATTTGTGTGCGAGTCTTCGGCCGCGCCTCTGCACTGGGCACTGGACTGTCTGCAGCTCGGCCGAGAGACGAGGATGCGCGCCGCACACGAGCCAGTCTCACTGTGCGGCGGCCGCGCAGAAGAAAGTGGCCGAATGCGCGACGGGCTGCAGACAGCGCGATGCCGCCGCGCTTTCTCCGCCCTCGTCCAGTGGCGCCACCATTTGATGGGTGGAGGCGCAAACGGGCGCCCGCCGACGCCAAATCTTGCTGCTCGAATTCCGCGGGCCCAAAGAATTGCCTTCTGGCGACAAACAATCGGCCACAAACACAATTGGAGCCTCTCAAAGTGGCCCCTCTTTGCCCTAGAAAGCCCCAAAGAGCGAGGCCCCAAGATGAGCTGGTCGCCTCCCCCTCTGCCCCCTCGCAACGCAGATGGACAGTCCACTCTTTGCCCCTTGCAGCAGAGAAGGCGGACTTGATCACTGGATAGATGCTGGCCAGGCAAATGGTTGCACAATTAGCGCCGCCTAATGATTGCACTCTTTCTTTCTCACGCTCGCATGTGGCCAGCGCGAGAAGGCCGAGCAGCAGTTGGCCGGTGGTCCCAAGCTTGAGGGCCACTTCTAGTCTCAAGCTCTGGCCAGTGCTTAGGACCGCCAGCACTGCGCTCTGGTTGCAGGTCCAAGAGTTGTGAGCCGTTGGGAGACCAATTGGTCTCCATTGCTAGTCTGTGGGCGAAGCGCAACTCTCAGAAGCTCGCTCGATCTCAGGGGCTAGTCCGTCGGCCAATTGGGGGCAGTTGCCGGTGAAGAGCAGGGCAAATAATAATAATAATGAGTCGAAAACGATACTCTCTAATGCATTCTAATGTCTGCCAGCGATACGAGAGGAGAGGAGAACCTGTTGGACGAGCGAGCAAGCAAGAGACAGTGAGTGCTAGCGTTGCCTGGAGGCTGATCCGAGTGAGTTTGGGGCGAATTTTGAGCGAATTTGGTGATGCTGTGCGAGTTTTGCGCACGTTTCAGCTGCGCGCGCAGCCCAAACACAATCGCACAAAACGGGACAAAAAGCTCATCAGCCAGACTGGCTTCTTATCAGTTCTGGCTCATCTCTACGCATTTGGGCCCCAATCCAAAGCGCCACAGACGATCCTCTGGACTGTCTGCCCTTCAATTGCGAGCCTCTGAAGAGGCAGCAATCTGTGCCTCTTCTCACCGCCACGCTTCAACCTTGTCCAAATTCCAGCCCAAATTCTGCCCGTTTATCAGCATTTCAGAAGTGCATTATTTCTGGCCGGCCACAATCAAGTGCACTCAATCTAATTGAACGCTCGCTTGGCATCAATCTAAATGGCTGAACAGAGGGCCCATTTGAGGCGCCAGTCTGAGGCCATCCAGTGGGACCAGTTGCAGCTGCGTGGGAGCATTGGAGACAGTCTCGTCTGGCTGTTTGTCGCCAGAGGAGACAACAATGATTGTGGATGATTGTGGAGGAAGGAAAGCAGGAGAATAAGATGATGATTTTGCATAAAAAAGCTGGCAGCCGAGCGAGAAAACAAGCGACAAACAGGCCAAGAGTGGAACATTGTGCCAGAGCTTAGGGTCCGCTGGCAAGCTCGAGGGTCTGCAATTGGAGAGCTCTGTCTCTCTGTGTTAGACTCTTGTGATGGATTGGATTAATTCCCATTGGCTAGACTGTAGCCATTTCGAGGAGTGTAACAATCCTGAAGTGGGCTGAACAACAAGTGGCAAACGTGGCCAGTTTTGTGCTGGCAAGAAGAAGAAGAGCAGAAGTGTTCTGTTGCAGAGCTCAGGCCAGACTAGGACACAAAGGAGGAGGCACAACAAAGCGCGTGTGTTGAGTTGGCACAATCGAGCGCGAGTGTTCAATTTGGTGGCCATTAAATTGTGCTTTTGGGGCCACAAGACAAGAGAAGAGAGGCCTCAGGGCAGACTGTATGCGGGGGACTGTCTGCGCTAGTCTTCGGGTGTTTTTGGGGGAGATTTGGGGCGAAAAGTGGGCGAACGTTCAGGCGCGCGCCACAGACTGTCTGCGGCCCAAACACCAAAGACGGTCTCTGGCGCGCGCCTGAATGTTCGCCTCCAATGAAGAGTGAAAGTGGCCTGATCGCTTTTGGGGCGCGCCAGTGCATTCGCGCGCACAATCGCCCAATTGAGAAGCAAAACAAGCGGCGCACAAACAACAAGTGTCTGTTGTTCTCGCTGCGCCCCAGCGGCAGACTATCTGTGGCGCGTCTCTTCCACTCACTGTCCTTAGGGCTTTTTGGGGCCACTTTTGGGCCGACTTTCTTCTCTGTTATTTTTCTTTTATATTTCTCTTAAATTTGTCTTATTTTTCTTAAATTTTCAGCCAGAAAATTTAAGCAACAAATTCTCATCTCTATTTCACACTGTTGAAAAAACTCTCCAGGGACGAAATTTGGAAGGTGCCCCACTGTTGCAAATGCGCCTCCTGGCACACAATTCATCCAGACAATCCGCAAACACTTGGAGTGAACTGAAAGACTGTTCACAATCCAACAATCCTGGAACATTGCAAAAGAGCAAACACAGACAGCAGAACACAAAGAGACTGTCTTGGAGAAGAAGAGCGCAAACAAGATCAAGTTTCAAGCCTGAGCACTGTTTCTGTTGGCTTCGATTTACTACACAAAGCACAAAGCAAGCTTTCAGCAAGCTTTCAAACAAAAGCAAGACTCCCAAGAGAGCTCGTGTCTCGCCCAGTGGCCCAATTTCTCAGGCTGCCCAGTGGCCAGGCGGAAGAGCGAGACTAGAGACAGTGGTAAATTGGGCCACCCAAAGCGAAGGAAGTTTCGATTGTTGCCGGCCGGAAGTGGCGAGAAGCAACAGAAGTGAGAAGTGAGAAGTGGGCTCAAGGCAGAGGAAGAGAAATGGGCAGCATGAGGGCGTCAAGTGTGTCTAGCAAGCAGGAGACCAGCTCGAGAGGCGCGCCCATTCAGCTGGAGGAAGAAGTGTGGGCGCTGCTGGCCAGTTGGCGCGCGGGCGGCCTCCAAGTGGAGCGTCTGGGCGAGTGCGGCGCCTTGTCTTTGGGTTCAACTGGCAAGACTGTGTCTATACAGTCACGCCTCACTGGCCCAAGTGAGACGATTCAAGTTCAAGAGCAGCCAGCCAGAGACAAGCTCAGAGGTGGGCAGCTCCAAGAAGAGCCACTGAAACGTCTGCAAAGTGGCGCTCAGCAAACTGCAGACAGTCTGCGAGACAGTCTCCATCAAGCAATCAATCGGCAAACTGTGACCTCTTCAAGCAGCCACCAACACGACCAGGTGAGTCCTTCTTCTTTTGAAATTTACAGAAAGAAAAAACACCACTTCCGGTTTGCTTTCGGCACTTCCGGTTGCCTTTGAGCTCAGCGTGTTTGCGAGTGGCTTTTATAGCTCGTCTGTAGGCCAGTTTGGGCCGCAGACTGTCGCGCGTTGGGCCACTAATGACCCGGAAGTTTGGGCGCAGAAGAGCAAGAGACAGTCGAGAGGGGCCAGCGCGAGTGGGCCGAGCCAAAGCAAAGCAATCGATCGGCTTGCATGCGGGCGGACCTTTTCCATCTTTTTGCAATCTGGCCGCCCTAATGGTGCGCCTAATGTGCGCCCAATACGTCCAATGAGTGACCAGTCTGCGGGGCGTCCCGCTGGGCTCTTGCATAATGCTCGATGCGCCATTGTTGCAAGTGCACGAGGGGGCGACCAAAGACAAGCAAAGAGAGGCAATGAGCGCTGGCCGGAAGCAGTGGCGCCAGTGCGCATGGGCCCAACCTGGCCGGCGACTAAGCGGCGGCGGCAGCTGTGCTTAGGAGCGGCAGCATTCTGATCATAATTATCACTGGCCGTTAACTGGAGTTTGCGGCTCACTTTGCCACTGTTGCGCGTCCCAATGATTGATGATTCATTGTGGGCGCGCGCGAATATTCAAAGTGTGTTGTTCGCACGAGCTGGCACACAGTTTTCTCTGCGCAGTTCGCAGTTCGCACTTGCCACAGTCTTCGGCTGCTAGTCTTCGGCAGCTAGTCTGCGGCTGCCAGTCTGCCGCTGCCAGTCTGCGGCCACAGTTCCAGGCGAACTTTGCCCACGCAGAGCAGTGTGCGCGCGGCCGCAGACTAGGCCTGTTGACATTGTGTCCAATCGAGCGGCCCATTTGGCTTGTGAGTCAGGCGCGCTAAGTGCACGCGCCCCAAAGAGCGACGCCCAATGACACGCTAAATAGGCCAACTGGCTCTCCAAATTGACGCGAAATTGGCCCCACAAAACTCCGCTCGGCCGCTTTGTCTTTGGCGGAGCTAAACTCTCTTCGCCGGCCCTTGTTGCTCCATTTTGCGCGCCCGAAAACAATTAACGCCGCCCAAATGTGCCCAGCGGCCAGTTGGTGGCGCAAACTGAACTTGGGCGCCCAGTTCAAAAGTTGACTGTCCCACAAAGCAGCCAGACCTAAGAGCTCCCTCGGAACTTGGAACTGTTGGGCGCCCATTCAGGAGGAGCAGTGAATGAGGAGTTTGAAGGAAACAGAGCCAGTTTCGTTGAGACAATCTGCCGGCGATTAGCTCAGCCCGCAGCTCACTGTTCGCGCCGTTCGATCTTGATTCTGTGGCCAAGCAGAGTCGTCTCGTGCTCTTGCCGCCCAGTCTAATTAGACTTGGGGCCAAGATGTGTGTGATTTATTGCCGCGCGCCGCAAATGAGCTGCTTGGCGGCCAGTCTGCGGCCTTAGCTCAGGGCCTTTGTGTCTGGGAGTTGCCATTGTGCCCTTGTGTCATTGTGGCCGGCAAAGTGCGGCCGCTCCTTAGGGCTGCTGCTCGTGCTCCAGATCGTCACTTTGGGCCGCTCCTCGCAAGCCAGCCACAATTAGCGCACACTCGCCCAATCTCGAGCTCTCCATCTTTCTCTTTCGCGCCTCAAACGAGCCAGTTTGCCTCTCTGCTTGTTGCTGCTCGCCTCTGGGAACTCTAATTGCGCAAAGGAAGTCGCCCTGTCGCCTGTGAGCAAACTCGCGCGAGCTAGTCTCTGCAAGTCTGCAACTCCTCAGCTCAGCTGCTCCATTTGTTTGCCAAAACTGGCCCATTTGGCTCCTTCGCTCAACAATTGTGCCCAATGAACAGCCAGTTAGCCCAAGCTGAGGAACAGGAAGTGTATATCAAATGTGTATGAAATGTGTATCGAATGTGTATGAAATGTGCAATCGAATGGGCGGCCAAAGTTTGCAACAATTGCCCACTTTTGCCACTTCACTTCGCCAATTTGCCATCGAAAACTGAACCCCAACTGCTTTCCTTTCAAGCCAGTTGTTGTGTGCGGCCAAAAGTGTGCAAACTTGAAAGTTCGAAGTTCAAACTTTGAAGTTTGCGCACTGCGCCACAAAATTAAGATAATATTTCTACGTAGCGTTGCACAGAAACTTGTAACCATACTTTTGGCAAATGGTGCGCCCCACTAACAGTCTCACGGGCACAACGCACAACGCACGAAGCGGCGTCAAGCGTCGAACAGACAAACAAGCACTCAAGACGCTCCTAAATGGCGCCCAAATGTTGCCCTTCGAGAGGCCAAAGAGCAGCCCGAAATCCAAATCCGATGGGTCCACTCGAATAACTCGCTCCGATGAGCACTCAACACGCTCGCTCACAACAAACAGACACTCTCTCGGCTCTTCTGGTGTTGCAATAATTCGATGAGCAAAACAATGGAACGTTGTTGCAACAACCTTCCTCAGCCTGAGCCTGAGAGTGAGAATAAAACGAGAACTGAAATAAAAATAACAACCATCAAACACTTTCCTCAGCCGGAAAGTGTGCCCAAATCAGCACTCAGTTCCAAACAAGCGGCAACTCGTCGAGGACCACTGTCCCAGTGTGCTCACTTCTTGCTCACTTCGGCCAACTCAAATGGCACCCAAACTTTCCCTCAGCCAAACAAGACCCAAAGAGGCCAAAGTTCTCGGCCGGAAGTGGAGGTTATTCTCTGGTGGAGGTTGCTGTGTGATGATTGAGCAGGATGATCATTATTATTCAATCATCGGAGGAGGAGAGAGTGTCTGAGGAGAAGGTTGGGAGAAGGAGAAAGAGAAAGAGTGTGTTGGATGTGTTTTGATTGGCGCGGAGAATTTGCATGCAGTTTGTGTGCGCGCGTCTTCTGCGCTTTGTGGGAACTTTCCTGCAGAGATTTGGACGCGCCGCAGCAGCACAGAGCCAAAAGCAGTGCTTCTCGCCCAACCGCCACGTGTCCAAAAGCGGCCCACTCTTGCCCCTCGTCCACCCTAAGCTCACTCCTCCACTGGCTCTTCTCGGCTGACCAGAGCAAAAGAGCAGTCCCCAGAAAGTGTTCGCCCACTTCCAAGTCCACTTTCACTGCCACTTTCGCTCCCAATTTCGCCACTTCCACTTTCCCAGCCCCAGTTGCTGGCCTGAAGTGTGGCGCCTTGTGGCCCTCAGCTCGAGCTCAGAGGGGCCACAAGGCGCCCCCACTGGTCCCCAAGAGCTCGGCTCACACTGCGGGCCACCAGCGGAGACTGCAGACGGCCGCTAGATAACAATCAATTAAATAATAAGCAGATTTTCTCCCTCAAGCTCGCCAATGGACAGCCCAATGGAGAGAGGCTCGAGCTTGGCCCGAGCGCTTGTGTGTGGCGCAATTCCGATGGAAATCGAAATGGGAATCGGCTGCTCTTTGGCTCTTTGGCTCTTTGGGCGCCCAAAGTGCAGGGCCAGAAAAGCCGCCAGAGAAAAGGGGCCCCAAAGCGTCACGCTGGGCAGCCACTTGCATGCGTCCCAGTCTCTGTTACGCGAGCTTGTGTCCAGTTTGCGCTCGTGTGTCTAGTAGTGTCCACCACTGTCCACTACAGTCCACCACTGTCCACTACAGTCCAACATTGGGCCACAATTAAGCTGGTCTGGCTCAATGTTTGGCTCGTGCGCAGTATAGAGTGTGCAGTGCGCACTAGGAGTGTGTGTCTCTTTGCGTGCGTCTGTGGATGAAAATAATCTGGCAATTAATGAGAGTCCATTTTTGTTCTCCTTTGGCCCTCAGTCTCACTCACTCTCCTCCACTTCTTCTCTCTGTCTGTCTCTCTGTCTGTCTGTCTGTCTCTTGGTCCAGCGGCCACTAAGTAGCCGTCTTGGCCGCCGCTGCACAAAGGGGCGCACACAAAGGAAGTTGACTTTGCTTGTTTCGCAAGCAAAGAGCAGAGCCAAAAGCGGCCACCGCTGGAGGCTGATGATTAATTTGGCAACTTTTTTCCCCGCTCACTGCACACAGTCTTTCGCGCACTATTGCACACTATTGCAAGCCGAGCTGCTCTCTTCAGGCGACTTTGCGGCTCGCCAACTTGTGCACTTTCTGGCACAGATTAAACACTCACAAGCCACCCACCGCGCCAATCGGAGCAGCCAAAGCTCACCAAACTGGCGCTCACTGGCCCCGTAGACTGTCTCCCGTCTTCCATGGCGCCAAGGACGCCCATTGGAGGCGCCAACTGCGAGATAAATGGGCCCATTTTGGCTCCAATTGTGGCCACTTCCTTCGCCCCAAGCTCCTCGCTGAGCTCCTCTCGAGCGCCCCCAATCAATTGCGGCTCCTCTCCGACTGTTGTCCTTTGACTGGCCAACTGTTGTCGCCAGTCCAGCGCCAAAAAAAAGCCGAATTTCGATTGATTTTCGTCCAAGAGTCTAACCAAAGAATTCCTCCTCCCAAAAACGTCCGCCTCTGCCAATGGAAATCTGGCAAAAATGCAAACGAAAATGCGAAAACTCAGCCCATTCCTTTGGACTTTTCCCAGAAAACTAGCGGCCAAAGAGCGGCCAGATGGCACGAGAAGACTTTCTCGCCATTCGAGCAGGAAAGCGAGCGTCTGAAGGAGGAAAAAGAGACTGAAAAAGAGACTGAAAACCAGCGAAGGCAGATGGCCGACCTGTACGCGGGTCTCCTGCGGGCCGCCCTCGAGCAGCAGCAGCGGGCTCGTTCGGCGGCCCGACAGAACGCGCGGACATTGCACAGCGGCGGGCCGCTGGCGTGCGCGTGGCCCGCGGGGGCGTGGCCGGCCGCAGTCCCGAGCGCGCGAAACAACTCGGCCGCCGCACACTGGCAGCGGCCACTTGTTGAGCCGCGGCCGGCGGCAAACGGGCTCGCTGGGCTCCGCTGCAATTCCCCGCCGAGCTTGGGCGGCAAGCTGGAGGTCGAGGGCGAGCAGGCCGAGTGGCCAGAGGGCAGCTACGGGGCAGGGTTGCTGCAGGCGGCCCCATCGAGGAGCGGCGACAGCAAGCCGGAAAGGGGCGACGAGCAGGGCCTGCTGACGACAATCACGAGCCAGAACAAACTGCTTGGGGCCAAGATCATCAGACAGTCGAAGCGCAATGGGGGCGAGTGTGCCAAGTCGCACATCAAGCGGCCCATGAACGCCTTCATGGTTTGGGCCAAGGA
>Ga0268247_10000338_pt1 | contig 16420 bp, 20 predicted proteins | sample AgamicOrMae_FD_200245 | JGI IMG/M metagenome (GOLD analysis project Ga0268247, IMG submission 200245) | Agave microbial communities from Guanajuato, Mexico - Or.Ma.e (v2) (version 2) | ecosystem: Host-associated > Plants > Phyllosphere > Phylloplane/Leaf | place: Guanajuato, Mexico | collected...
CTTGGCAATTCGATGTACTACTTCTGCCAAATCTATATGGAGCTGTTTTAACCAATATAGCTTGTGGTCTTGTGGGCGGACCAGGATTGACTTCGGGGGCAAATTATGGCGATGAATATGCAGTGTTCGAAACGGGAGCTCGTAATACTGGAAAGACAATGACGGGAAAGAATATAGCCAACCCTATAGCAGTAATCAACGCAAGCGCAGATTTGTTGCAATACCTCAAGCTAGACGATTATGCGGAACTAATTCGAAGTGCGGTCCACCGAGCTCTGAACGAGGCTAAAGTTCACACCCCGGATCTGAATGGGCAGCACTCGACAACCGATGTGGTAAACTTTATCATAGACGATATCAGGCATCAACTTCATCTTGGTTAGAAGTCGCTGATCACACCAACTAACCCAGATCGCAGGGAAAAAGTGAGAACTGTGTATCGAGCACATTTTTGCTCATTTCCCAGTGATTTCCGGCAGCAAATATTTGGAAGCTTTTTGGAACCAGGGATCTTTCGTTCACAATTTGTCATGCGATAAAGACCATGTCTTAAACTGGAGGCATGAGATCGATTTTCATCTGATACCGACCAGTCTTAATTATAGAAATACACTAGCCAAAGGTGCTTACACACTGCAGTACTCATGCATTGAATTTTCCAAAATAGGGCTCAGAATAATCTAAAAAGAGAGGACCGTTACTAGCTGATTGGAACCTTTGTTCTTTCGAGGAGAACGTGGATGCATGGACAGAAGTTTAGGTTGATCTGAGGAGCGAACAGATTAGAACACTGCCTTTTGGTCGTTAATTTTCCAAGATGCTCAACTAAATTAGGAAGTATCCATGTGTGGAATTTTTATTTTCTAAAGAGAGGCCAGCTTTGGTGTGTTGTGACGTGGATAGAGTTTGCCTGGTGGTGTCTAGTGGTTGGTTATTGTCGCTGAGAAGTTGCGCCTGACGAGCGTTGTCTGATCAGTTCTTGCGTTGCCAATCGTTTTGGGCCGATTGTCATTCACGCGTAGCCAATGGCAACTGGAGGGAGGCGTTTTCTTGTAGAAAACTAGGTTAGAGAAATTGATCATTTAAATGGCACTCGATCGGGTCTCTTCTGTTAGTTTGGCTCCTGTGGTGCTGGTGGTTGTCACTGTGTTGTCTGTGGCAACGCGGAACCTGAGATAAATCATGCTCCGATCCAAGACACAGACCTGGAGACACACGCAACTACCTGAGCTTGCCACTGGCCTGGAGTGCCCACTCTTAGCTCAACTGTGTCTCTCTCGCAAACTGGCCACAGGCAAGCCATTGGCTCCTTCAAGATTTGCGGCGTCCTTGGCGCACCGAATTACAGGCAAACTACACGCGGACTTCTCTTCCCATGAAACTGGCCACCGATCACGTGTCCACTTCCGGCCGAAGAGAAGCTCTCCTCTGGGACGGATGTGGATCTTAGGCGAAGGAGGATAGAAGCATGGGAGGTCTAACAGTGTTTGGGACTGTTCTTGGTGTTCGGCTGATGATGACATGGTTCGACTTGGTGCTGTGTTTCAATTTCACGGGCGATCTTTTGCCAAATTTTGAGAGCTCAAATTTCGTCGTAAGAGTGTTCCTATTTTTCTCTGGCACCCAAGAACCCACGATATTAGTGAAAAACAATCGGTGAATTCTTCCAGTGCCAAGGAACTAAGGAATCTGTTGGGTCTTGTTGTTCGTCGCTTGTCGCTTGTTGTTTGAGCTTAGTTGAGCTTTCTTGTGGCTTCTTGAGCTTCACTGTTTCAGCTTGTTGTTGTCTGTCCGCCGTCTTGCCGCCGACTTGGAGTGTCTTCGACTGTCTTCGCTTGGTGCAAGCTTGCCTATGTTAAGGATGGAGAATTTCCGGCGAGTCTTGGGGCTTTTTGAGTGCTTTTTGGACTCAAAATGAGAACTGGTGCAGTTTGGAGAGACAAGTTGCTCCAAATTGCTTGTCCTTAGTAGACTGTCTGGTTCACTGGCGGCCCCTCAGAGTGATTGATAAGTGATAAGTGGGGCTCGCCGGCGAGGGCGCAACTGGAGACGCCGGCGAGGAGGGCAAGCTGTTTGGCGGGGGACTCGGTGGGCGAGTGGAGGGGAACTGGATCTGTGTCTGTGTGGAGGTCTGGGTTTGGCGAGTGGGATGCGAGTTTGGTGGTGGGCCCACACACGGCGAAAGAGGAGAAGGAGAAAGAGAGAGAGAGAGAGAGAGAGACAAACGGGCGGAGGTTTTGGATTGAAAAAACAAACTGGCGCCGCGGTGGACTGTGTGTGGCGGGCGCAGAAAGTTGCGTGGGCCAGACTGCTGAGCATGCGCACCAGGCCGAGCGGGCACCAGAAGGGCCTGAGTTGAGCCGCCGGTGAGCTGCCAGCTGGCGGCCACGCGCGCTCCCAAAGACAGTCTGTCAGTGCTCGTTACGAAACGGGCGAACAGAGCCGCCGATCAGCTCAGGCCGAGTGAGGCGCACCGGCGCGCAGGCCCCAACACGCAGCAGTGCATTGGGCGAGCGGGACTGTTCGCCCGCTGGTCCTGCTCGCCCGCTGGTCTCGCTCGCCCCAAACGCCCCAAGTGCGCTGACCCATTGCCGAAACACGCAAACACGCCCACCTCGCACGAGGCTCCCCCGCACTTTGAGGGCGCGCCTAGACACTGGGGCTCTTGGGCGGCAAATGGGCGAGTGGCGAATGGGCGGCCAGAAAATGGCATTAGGGTAATCTTGAGACTGTGTGCTGTAAAGAGGCGTGATCTTGACGCTGATATGACTTGCAACAATGGCAGAGCTTCCTGAGGTGAGCTAAGGTGTAGTGGTGGTCTCTGTTTGGTTCTGAAGACCTCAGCCGATGCGCTCTTGATGCCTGCGAGTGAGTGTGCCTTTGTTCGAATCGCCAGCTAATAGCACTAGAGAAGCCACGGAACATCTAGCCCCAGTCTTCGGGCCCCAGATTAGCGCCGAGCACGAGCTGCGGGCGGCCCTAGTCTGCGGAGGCGCGCAGACTCGCCAAGCCAGGCCAGTGCGGCCGCCTGCTCAGGTGTCTGGCCGGCCGGCTGGCTGGCTGGCTCGCCCGAAGTGGAGCACGAACAAGAGGCCCTTAGGGGCGACTATGAAAAACCGTGAATTCTACCAGTGCCATTAAAGGCAATGAACCTGGTTGCTTGTGCGCGTTGCTTTTGGGTGAAAAATTCGGTAAAGTTCGGCGAAATTCGCTCAAATTGGGCTTGCGTCTTCAGCTTGAGACAGGTGTGCGCGTTGCTTGCCGTTGCTTTCCGCCCACTTCTTGCGCCGCAGCCACTCTCTAACCCATTCTTTTTCTTCCTTCTCCTTAACTGGACAGTCTCGGCCCCCATTTGGCGTCCAGTCTGCTTCCTGCTGGGCCCGAACTCACAATGCGGCTTCAGGGGCGTCCAACTGTCCAAATGTCCAAAGATTCAACTGTCTAAAGATTCAACTGTTCAACTGTTGAACTGGTGAAATGTCGAAAGGACAAGTGGGAGCATTTGTTCCTCCGCGCCGATCAATTGCTCCCACTGCCAACCGCCCTAAGCTCTGCCCGCATCTTGTCCCCCCAGGCGAGCGAACACACACCAGCGAACATTTTAGCCAGCGAACTACACTCGTTCGCTCGCTCGCTCGCTCGTACGACACACAACAACTGGCCGGCCACAAACTCGCCTCCTCAAAAACTCAAACTAAACTCTCTTCTCAGCCACTTCTCTCTAGCTCACTCACTACTTTGTGTAAAATGTCCGGGAATTTGTGGCGCGCCCAAATTGTCTCGTCATCAAATAATGAGCTTCCTCCTCGTCCTTGTTCATTGTCGCGCTCGACTTGGCGCGCTCTCCTGGCCAGAAACTCGAGACTCTTGTCTCTCTCCCAGTCTCTCCCAACTTGTTCTTGTTCTCCCTCCTCTTGCCTCAACTCTGCCCCTCTAGTCTGTCTCTGGCACCACAACAACCATGCGACAATCGGAACCAAGAGGCAATTGATTCTGCGCTCTCAAACTCCCAAACTCTCAGACGAACAATCCGACACACAGCACGACGACGTGGACACACTTCGGCTTGGCTCCGTTTTCTTTTTTGCTCGAAAATTTTGACAAAAACTTGATCGATTTGTGTGTGTGCGAGTGCGCGCAACAAGTGCCCAACGCGCTCTGCCCGATTGATTCAATTTGAAGCCCACTCGAGAGGAGCGCCAACGACAAGGAGCCGAACGACAAGAGACGAGCGAGGAGCGACCAACGACCAGCACCAGACAGCAAGATCCTGAAGCCACCTTGCTGCGAACGTTGTCGCGCCCGCTGCCCAAGTCTCTCTCTCTCTGTACGGCACTCTCTGCAGCTCTTTCTGTGACTCTCTCTGCCTCTGTGACTGTCTCTCTCTCTCTCTCTGTGACTCTCTGCCTTTCTCTCTCTCTCTGTTTCTCTCTCTCTCTCACTCGGCAACTCTCTGCTGTCTCCGGCTCTCTGTGGCTGGCGAGTGAGCGCGCCAATGAGTTTCGTGAACTTTTTCTCCTCATTGGCGCGCGCACACACACAATTGCACACACATGCACAAACACTCGCCAAGTTCGTTCGCTCACTCTAGTCACTACAGTCAGTAGTTCGCTCGCCGGTTGCCTCACTCTTCATTCGTTCGTTCGTTCGTTCGTTGGCTGCAAGTTCGCCCCTGCAAGTTCGCTGGCTCTCTCTCTGCGCATCTCGTGCATTGTGTGCAGTGTGTGGTGCACTTGTTCTGCTGCGCGCCCCAAAGCCGCCGCCTCGCATCAGGCCGCGTGTCTGACGGAGGCGCATTGTTCGCGCAACACACCAGCAGCAGCACTTGCTCGCTCGCTCGCCTGCTCGCCTGTTTCGCCCCAAGCGTGCTGCTACTCGTCCCCCACTTGTTGCTTATTGTCAGCGGCAGTGAGGCGAGCGGGCGGCTTTGTGAGCGCGTCCGTCTCTGTGTCCCTGACAGTGAGTGTCTGCCCCCAAAGTGTCGTGCTCTGTGCTCCGGCTTGCCCAGTGGAGTTAGCCTGCCGACTGCAGCCTGCAGACTACAGACTGCGGGCGGCGGGGGTGCGCGCAGATCTGGGCTCCGCTCCCACTGGCAGTCTCTCTCTCTGCCTTCCACTACTACCTAAGCCCCCACCTTCTGGCTTCTGGCTTCTGGCTTTTCTGCCTTTTCAGCCTGCTGGCTGTGCCGTTCGGCGAGCACCGCCGAAGCAGAGCCAGCGAACCTCAGAAAGCTAAGGGCACGCTTGGGCCGTGCTCGCGTGTGTCACATGCCGCCGAATGGACGAGCAGAAGGAGCGAACTGTTTCCCCGCAACACACTGACTCTAGTCTCACTCTACTCACTTCACTCACTTCACTCACTCTACTCACTTGCCTCACTCGGCCAACGAACGAACCGCCGAACCCACAGACAAGCTTCCCCTCCACTGTCATCGGGCGGCCGACACACAATGAGCAAAGTGTCGTAATGTTGCCGCCGGCGCCGCACTTCCACTCCACTTCCACTAAGGACACAATGCTAAGGCCAGACGCCGCCCGCCAACTGCTCGCTCAAGTGCCCGCCCGCCGCCCAACAACCAACTACCAAAGACCAACGACCAACTACCTGCGACCAGCCCGGCCCACTCGCGTCGACCACCGACATGCTCCAAGAGCCCCAGACCAGCGCCCCTCTCCAGAAGGAGGCCAATTGTTGCCCACTTGGGCCTCCTTCTGGCGCTCGCCAACATGCAATTGAGTGCCGCTTCTTGCCCACCTCTGTCTCTGTCTCAGGGGCCACAAGGCGAACCCAGTCCCAATCTGGCCGCACCTTGTCCGAATCGAGCGCCTCCTGTGGGCCTCCAACGAGCCTGCGACTGTCTGTTGGCGCCCGCGCGCCCGGAAGTGAGTGGAAGGAGCCAGGAAAACAGACAAGAGTTGGAGAGAAAAGTTCCAAGTTCGATTGGCAATCCAATTGGCCGAATTGGATTGCCCATCTGATTGTCTGATTGGATTCGGCGCGCCGGCGGACACTAATTGTCGGAAGTTGAGGGGCAAACAATTGGCCGAGAACAATTGCTCGCCTCTACTAGATCACACTGTTTGGGCGAATCTGCGCGCAATCGGCCATCAAAGAGAGAGAGAGACTGTCCTCCCGGCCCAGCTTGGCTGAGTGTCGCCGGCAGATTGTCGTGTGGGAGCCAAACTGGAGCGCAAACTCAAGTGCACTGGCGGGGCAACCTGCTTGCTTGGAGGCCGCCGACACTCAAGCTCAGGTGAACAATGGCGGCGATGCTCTTTTTCTGGCGCCACTCCAGCGAGCTGGCCGAGTGCGTCGCCTGTTTCCTTGTTTCTCGCCGCCACTCTGCCGCCGCATTACAGTCGCCGGCCGGCGAGCCAAGACAAGGGCCAGGCGCACTCGCCGGCCGACCTTCCGATGCAACTCAATCGAGTGTGACCAAAGTCGTTGCGCTACTTGTTTGGCCAGAGACTAGGTAGAGTAAGAGACAGGACACAGGGGCAGTCGAAGGAGAAGAAGGAGAGCAAAAAATGTTTGTCCAATGGCGGCCTCTTATTTGTGGCGGCCACTTTTGCAGCGGCGCCCGACTCTTAGGTCTCTTGGGGCAGTGAGCCTTACGAGCTCTGAGCTGTAGGCCATGAGCTGTGGAGCTGCGAGCTGTGAGCTGTGGCCTCTGCCGCCAGTCTCTGGCCCGCGGCAGTGGTGCAGCCGGCCGAGTGGCCGACGGGCCTGGCTGAATGGACTGCGACGGACTGGGATGGAACAGAATTGACAATTATCTTGTCGCTGCGGAGGGAAGACAAACAGCGGCGGCGCAGGTCCTTTTTGTGCGCGCGCTTTCAGTTCCAGTCTGCGTGTGGAATCTAGATCCGCGTCCTCGCCGAGCTGCTGTCGACCGATGCGCGCACAGAGCAGAGGAGGAGCGCGCGCTCACAAACAGCGGCCCGCTCGCTTGGCTGCCTCTCTCTCTTGCAGACTGTCCTCAGCTGGCGCGCAAATCCCCCCAAAGTTCGCTCAAGTTCGCCCGCCCTGCCCCAAAAGTTCGCTCTCCTTTTTCCTCAGGCTCACTCTCCTGCCTGCTGCCTGCTGCAAGCCGCCCGCATGGGTCCGCTGGCTCCTCTCCAAAGGTTCGCCCGCTCGCTCACCTGCACACTCGGCCCACTTGTTCGCTCGCTCTCTCTAAGCCGCCCCTCGCCAGCATCCAAGCAGCACAAATGAAATGAAAAGAATCTGGCTCCCTTTCTCACACACTCAGTCACTCGCTCACTCATTCGCTTGCACTTACCAGCAGCACTCATTGCGCAAACCTCGAGGGTGGAATTCGCTCACAAGTCAGTCTCTATTTCTATTTCTAGTTCGCCTCTGCAGCGCCTGCAGCAATTCGTCCCCAGCGAACCGGCGCACAATCTCAAGTTGGGACAGTTTTAAAGAAGGAAAATGGGGGCTTTCTTGAGGGCACTTGTTGATGTTGCGCAACAACGAGCACGCGCACAAAAACGAGAACCAAAACGGAGCGACGCGCAATTGGCAACTGGCCAACTGAAGCGGCCAAGCGAAGCGGAATGGAATGGAATGGTTTCTAGTGAGATGGAATGAAATGGATTTGCTGGCAATGTTCGTCCTTCTGGGAGGACCGTCTTGTGGAGAAACTGGACGAGATTTGGCCTCTCCTTTGGGCTCGCTCGCAAGTGTTCAGAGCGCCATCTCTGTGCACCGGCGGCAACGCTTGAGCGGCGGCCCTGAGCTCAGGTGTGGGACGAGCCGCGAGAAGACTGGCACTGCACTGCAGTGTAGTTTGGGTCAACATCTCTGCACGCCTGGCCCAGCTGGTCGGCCGGAAGAGACACACAGACTGAGGAGGAGCAGAGGCCAGCAGACGCACGGGCAGCCAAGGGAGCCAATGGCATCTCTCCCTAATGATAGTTCGGCGAGGAGTTCGGTTGGGCGCCAAGATTGCAAAGTTTTGAGCGGCGCCCAAAGGCAGAGGTGCGCGAGGAGCGTGGCCTTTGGCTCGGCGGCCAACTGAGCTGGAAAGAGGCGCACAGGACAGCACACTTGTTGCTTGGGATTGGGGCTCGCGATGACGCACAGAGCTGCTCATTCTCGTTTGGGACCTTCTCGTTCTGAAGCAACGAGGCTGAGGGGCTGAGCATCCGACAAACAACAGGCCACGAGAAGCGGAAAGTGCTCGGCTCGAGTGTGTGTGTGCAGTGGCCTGTGTTGTGTCGGAAAGTGGCTGGCCCGCAGACTGTCTGCCGCCCCCAAGGGCAACCATCAGCAGGATCATCACGGCCGCACCATTAGGCGCACTTGTCTCTGGGCGGCTCTTCTCTGGCTTGTTAGTTGCGCCGTTTGGAGCTTTGGCTCTCTGCTGTTTGGGGCCAGTCAGAGGGGGGAAAAAAGGGGGAAAAAACTGGACTAGAAGCTGCGTTTTGGACGAGCTGGTCTTGTGACAACAGTGCACGACAGCTCCTCAAACAGCAAACAGTTGACTCTTGTCGCCCCATTAACAGTTTGAGTGCGGGGCCCGCGCCAGTTGGGCGAAACATGACGAAACAGGAGCCACTTAGTTGACTATTAGTTGCCACTTTGTTGCCACTTTGCTCTTCCGGATGTGCCAGCCTGAACGCCGAGCCAGTTCGTCCACCAGTTGAGCTCATTCAGCCGAGAGTGTGGCCCGAACTCGAGTTGCCGAACTCTGTGCCGCGCGAGACTGCCTTTGGTTCAGCCAAATTTGTTCAGCCAAGAGTGTGCCTTTTGCCGAGGCTGAGGGCCAACTCGTGAGCTGGCAACAGGTGACAGTGTGAGAAGCTGGAGGAGATAATTGAATTTGGCCTGCGCGGAGTCGACTCGCGCGGCGCGGTACACGTGCGGGCCCAAGTTCGGCGGGGCGTGTCGGGCGGGACGCGCGGCAAGCAGTAGTTCGCGCGCTGCATTCTGCCCGAAGCTGAGCCTCAGGCGCACGCGTCCGCAGCAGCCCGCACGCTCAGGGCCCAGCGAACAGAGAAGAAGCACGCGCGCACCACAGACTGTCTGTGGCTCTTGCAGCGGATTGCAGCCGAAGGGGGCGAACAAATTTCAATCGCCGCCACAAAGTCATGATTTTCTCCACTGCTCATTGTGTGTCGGCCAGGGCGGCCCTGCTTGCCATTTTGCGGCCCGATCGTTGCGCAACACTGGCCCAAAACTGCCCAGCCGAAGCCCCACACGCCGCTCTGGACTCTGGACTGTGTCCGCTGGCCCTCCCTCAGTCAGTCTGTCTGTCTTCCAGTCTGGTCGGTGGGAGCAGCAAGGGCGGCAAAGGCTCGCCGCCGGTCCGCTCTGCTGGCCAAACGCCAGAGAGAGAAAGCTCCAGCCAGTCCCAATTGGAAGTCGGTTGCTTGGAAATGGGAGTCCAGTTGGGGGCTGGTTAAAGATGGGCAAAGAGTGGGAAAAGAGGCGCTCAGGCACGAAAGCTGCGATTTTGGACTTGGATTTGGCCACAGGAGAATGGCCAAGTCCAAAGAGGCAAAGAGGCAAAAGTGAGGCTCGCAACGTGTGTGTGTCGGCCAATTTTCATGGTTTCAATGTCTCTCATTCTCGTGTGTGAATCAAGAAGTCGGAACAGTTGTCCATCAAGAAGCAGAGAAGGAGGAGCAGCAGTGGAAAGCTTTGTTGCAGCTTCTTTTCTGCAGTTGGCCGAGCAGAGTCGAGTCGAGAAGGAGCAAAAGGCGACTTTCGGGGAGGAAATTGCGCGCAATCAAGTGGCTTACATGGAGGAGGCGCCCGCGTCAAGCGCCGGCACGACAATGCTCGAGCGAGGCGAGTCGAAGGAGGAGAAAAAAAAACACTTACCTGCCCATTTGGCGCAACCTCAAACTGGCCAATCCAGCTCAGCTCAGCTTCACCTCAAACTTGAACCAAATTCAGCTCAGCTCCCTCGAGACCAGCTCAGCTGAGGCGAAATTTCAGCTCAGCTCCAGAGGCACTTCGGCAAAGGTGCACCTTAGCGCAAGTCTCCATCTTCGAGGATTCTTCACTCAACAAAAGCTCTACTCAACTGAAAGTCCACAGCTGCAAGTCTTCTTGGAAGAACTCAGAAGAAGCTCAAATTTCCATGCGGTTTCTTTTTTTTTTCTTGCCTCCCAAAGACAAGCCAACGGCACTGAGCGTCTATGTGTCTGTGTCTGAGTGTGTCTGTGTGTTTGCGGCTGGCCAGCTGAAGGAAAGCGGACGCGAAACGAGATAATAATTATGTAATAAGTTTGAACTTGAAACTTTTCCCCCACTCGAAGAGGGCAGACAAGGGCGGCCCAAAGTGAGGCTTAGGGTGGGGAAAGAATGGAGTGTTTCCTTCAGCTTTTGCTTCTGGCCACCATTGCCGAAGCTTAGGGGCAATTGCTCACGATTTGCCACACGAGAATGTGTGCCCACTTTGTGTGGCGGCGCCCAAAAGTGAAACAAGAAGACGAGGCCAGACACAACAAAGGCAACAAGTGGTCACCATTGTCTGAAAGGCGCCAATTTGAGATTCGCCCTTTTCGGCCTCAAATTTTCTCCCAGAGTTTGCACAATGTAGACTGTTGAATGTAGACTGTTGGATGTAGACAGTCTGCAGTCTAGAGTTTAGAGTCTACACTATACAGTCTACACTAGACAGTCTAGAATGCAGAATCGGGAATGTAAAATGTGTTCGAGTGTGAGCGCGTGTTCCACTGAAATGCTCACTGGTCGCCAGCTTGGCCAGAGAGGCAAAAAGCGTGCCAATTTGTTCTGCTCCCAATCTGTTGGCGCTCTTATCAAGCTGCCTCATCAACTTGCGTCCGGCCCACTGGCGCCCACTGGCCCAATTGAGCCCGCAGACTATCTCTGCAGACTGGCTGCCTCTGCTGCCCTCGAACCAGAAGACACAATTGGCACGAAAACACGCCAAGTCTCTGCCCAGACACTCAGACAGCAAAGAAACACAACCTGCTGCACCTCAGGGTCCCCGAAAAAGTGGCCAGCTGTTCCTCTTCTGTGCCCCTTTTTCCAGACTCTCTTCCAAAACTCGACGCCACTCAGGCTCGTCCTCTTCCTCTTCCTGTTCCTCTTAATTTTCCTCTTCCTCTTCCTCTTGCTCTTCACTCGCCTCCCAGCGCCAAACACCGACACTCGTGACTCGTTTTCACCACTTTTCTCCTTCCCTCGTCTGCCCTTCGACACTGCATACTGCTCAGCCCAGGCGAGATCCATCATTTGCGAATAAAATTATCCACCTCTAGCTCAGCTCTTCTTCCTCGCCTCTAATTTGGCTCCAATCCAAAGGGGAAACACTTCTTCTTGCTCGCCTGAGGCTGACGAGCTCACTTTTCACCAAGCAGGCAAACTCATGGCCTGTTTGTTTGCCCCTCAGGTTGACAGTAATTTTTCAAGGAGAGCTCATTGCAATAGCCATTTAGCCGTTTTTCTAGACCTTTTTTCTTGTGCCCTTGTCTGTGTGTGTTCGAGTGGGCTTCTAATGAAATTAAGGAAACGAGGGAGAGAGAAAAACTTGAGAATTCTACATACAGTCAGAGGGAGACCATTGACTGTGTGTAGAGCTCCAACACTTGGCATTGTCTCTTGAAACGATACTTTTCCGCTTCGGCAAGCACAAACAATGGCGGCAGACTAGCGCCACTCCAGTCCAGTTTCGTTCACCTTTTCACCAATTGCGCTGCTAATTCCAAGACCCAAGTCTCCCCTCATTTGGACGATCCATTCCAACAGGTGGCCAGCCGATACTTGTGCATCTCTTCCGCTCTCGTGCTCGCATATACGAGCGTCTCGAAATGATCAATTAGGCTCACGAAGCTGCAATGCTCAGCCAGGCGCCTGCAATGATTTACACTAATCACACACTCACACTCACACAGGTCTAACAACCAGCCCTGATCTTGGCCCTTGGGCTGCCTCTAATGGGGAGCAGTGGAGGATATCTCCGGTGATTTTAGACTCGACTCGCTGGCTTCTTTTCACCGAGGCCACCGACAAAGAATCACCTCTTGGCTGTCATTGACCAGTTCCGACTGATGTCCAAACAATTGGAGTCCTGTCCAAGTCTTTTCCACTTAGCCAACTCGGCTCCTGTAGAAATAAGCACCGTAATACTAATGCACTGCTTTTGAAATGGTCAATCAATGACCACACTAAACTACTATCAAAGTCGGTATGCCAATTGATTGGCATAATCAAGTGGCCAAATCAAGTGAGCTGACAAGTATCTGAAATCGAGCAGGTGGTCCACCAGAGATTTCAAAACAAGGGCGACCCTCTCTCTCTCTCTCTCTCTGATGGTCTCTGATGGTGAGCACCCACAAATTGCAGGAATTCATATACATCGATCTGTGATTACAGTGTCAGATGAAAACTCTCCAGAAGAGACCCACTTTACAGAGTGCTGCTTTGAAGCGAATCCGTCACCTTTCGATACGGCACCATCCGCTCACAACTCAAAATGCCGACAACTTCGGGTTGGAAATCTCAAACTTTTCTCCATAGATCTTGCCATGATGGACAATAGTCTCCAGCCTGTTTATGTGAGTGTTGTTGCTAGCAATCCTGTTAACACGACACTTTTAAATCATATCTGTATGTCCGCATTCGAATAGGCGAGGGATAACCAATTCCGACAAACACGAGTAGCCCAGTCTTCAATGGTGCTTGTTACTCACCGTCGACTGCTCAACTATGAACTATCGATCATGAACTCTAAGGGACCAGATGATGCAAATGATTTCGACACTCTAGTGGCCTTGTTCCTTGTACAATCAAGTAGTTATTCAAAAAGGTCAGATCATTCGATTGGTGTCGAGAATAGAGAGGGAGTAGTATTTATCATTCAAGTTCGCAAATTGCGATCACCTTTTAATATCTCATAGGATCGAGTTGAAGACCCACAAATGTTCCAGTTTGTACCTGGAAATGTGGTGCCTTCATACAAGAGCCCGTCCTGTCCAAGAGCTAAGTCAAGGCAATACGAGTGAGAAATATGAGTAGTATCAACTGGAGTGAACCTACGGGCCGATAGTGCCCTCTATGTCTGAAGACACCGGTCCGTCATTACCGCATGGGGAGATATACATGCTCACGGAAGTTGTGACAATCGAAATAACCTTAACTTCCAAGGTTCTCAATATACTAAATACTAGATGATATTAGAGGTTAGCTGGATACTTATTCGATATGTGAGTAACAATTCGAAGTGAGAGAGATAAACCCGTTGATCGGTCATGACAAGGATGATTAAAGACCTAGATTTCATGGTCTCCTTTTTTTATTGGAAGATGCACTCCAATATGGTGCAAGAATTACATGAGCCGGTATGAATGCTGCATGCTGCTACTGAGATACTAGATTAGATTGAGATTTCATATTCTGGACATCTATGCCTAAGGCCTTAAGGATGCTCTCAGAATCACATAGTTCCCCAGGCTTCATTTTATCTTTGATTATGCCCGTTATCTTCTTGAGGACATCATCGGCCAGCTTCGCCTCATGCTCGTCCGGTTTTATGGGTGCTGATGAGGCAGAAAGCCTCTTAGTCTGCACATTACGAAGATCTTCCAAAAGTGCGTCAATCTCATTCAATTCATTTTGTACCTTTACAACCTCGTTGTGCTTGTTGTCGGTCAAATCGTTCATCATTTTGTCTACCATATTCTTGACATAGTTACCCGCTCCATTGGCAAAATTTTGAATGCTAGCGGCATACTCAACACAAGTAGGATTGCCACCATAAACCTCTAACAATGTTTCTGAGTCTTCTTTTGTGATATTGGCAAAGGTAGAATCATTAATGGGTAAATAGGATCCAAAAGCAGGGGGTTCAACAAACTCAACCGGATGGACTTGCTCGACCTCCTCACTGATATCTGGTGGGAGTATATCGATACCATCTTGCAAAGGACCGCAAACATGCTCTAAATCTAATAATCTCTCATTATTATCTTCAGGTTCCAACATGGGACCAATGATTTTTAACCTAACACTGCCATCTTCAGCTAATTTTAAAAACGATAATTGAGTCTTAAGAGGTTCCAACTTGTTGACTGGTACTTCAGGGTCCTTGGGCTCGGGAATTGGAGTTTCTTCTTGAATCTTTGGGCTGGGAGCCTTGGTCTCTGGCCCAGGAGGAGGAGGAGGAGGGGGTTCTATTTGCTTTTCAGCATCGTTGGCCAATGGCTGATGCGTAAAAATCTCTGTTCGTGCATCATTGATGTTGTTCTCGGGTTCTTTAGGAGTATCAACACGATCTGTATCTAATACTTTTTCACTAGCATCCTGAGGTCCTAAAGTGGTTGGACCGTCAGTGATTTTCATTACAATATCGTTTACCTCCTCAGTTGGGGCCACGGTAACTGCTGGAGCCTTGGGCGGCTCCAGCTTATTAGCCTGATTATCATTTTCTGTCTCTGAAAATGGAGGCACCTCTTGCTGGTGCAGGGGCGGTGGAGTTGGTTCTCGATTGATAGGTTCTAATAAGGGTGGTAGGACCTTGATTAGTGGTTGAGAGTGGTGATGGTGCTTATGGTGCTTTTTGTGTTTTTTGTGTTTCTTGTGTTTTTTGTGCTTCTCAATGTCCTTGAGATTTATTATAAGCGGAGGCACTTTCATCGTAGCTATATAGTTGAAAGCTGATCTGCTGGTCAAGAGTCTAGAGAAATACTCTGGGCTTTACGGAACCAGACAATTTTGGCGGCGCTTTGGAGTGAACGAAACATTGAGCGAATTTCGCCTTTGCATTGCGTGCAGTACGTTGCACGCGGGGATGTAAAAGTTCAGCGAGCTGAAATCACTCGCAAAGGCAAAGCTACACGAGCATGAGCATGCCAGACGCTCGACTGGTTCTGCGAGACTGAAATCGTACACTTCCATACGAAATTAGTACAAACAAGTATAGGGTTCAATTCTTTGTGCTTTACTATTGCGCTCTAGAAACAGTTCGCGCTGTTAGATTCATCCACAACTTACAGCAGATGTGGAGAGAGTACAATAACAAACGTATTAAACAAACAAACGTCTGTAATTGGATGTTTTTCTCTTCCCATGATTTGATCCCCTAAGTGCATTGATCGAGGAAATTGAAACTAGTGGTCTTAGTTTCCCACGTAACACTCCCCATAAGTAGCTTTGCATTGTTCTCTCACTCTAACTTGCTAGAGAATAATGGTTAGAAAGGATAAAAATTCAGGCAAGCAACCGAATGCGCCTGGCCTAGAGATACTCTCGCAACAACCACCTCTCAATCCATACTACCCGGAGCTGCCCTCTTCAAGTTCCCAACTTTTGCCACCGCCACCACCATATCCAGATTCAAGTTCTAACAATTTTCGCCATCAAGCCGTCATCATGAATGGTCCTAACTCACGTAGCGATGTTAGCTATACACGTTATCCAGTTCAAACTCAGAATCGCCATAACATTGTGATACATGGGGTTCCATACGACCATAGAACGCTACGTTACAGCAGGAAGGTTCGCTCGTTCAATACTCAGCTCGTATTGATTGGAATAATTGCAGTTATTACTTCCTTGGCTGCCCACTCTCTCTACAAAGACAGACCATGCTTGTTCAACTTCACTGTCCACAAGCCAGACAAAGATTTGAACATCACCATAGAGGACGTGAAAGAATACCACTTCACTATCGCTTACCTGAGCATTTTTATCATATTCATCTGTTTGATCAAGAGCTCCATCGGCTTTGACGGCAAGAGTCATTGTTGCTACAGGTTCCTCATAACTCTGACTACATTCGTGGCCGCCTCAAGCACATTCTATTTAGCTTACTTGGCTCTCTACAGTCCTTGTGCAATCAAGACAAACGAGATATTATCAAATATCGGTAAAACATTCTTGAGCTCCATTAGCAACAGTTTGCCGTCACCTGATAAGAGAGTTTTCGGCGAGTCAACCGTTCTTGATGTTGCCAACGAAGATCGCAGTGGGGTGGCAATATTCCTCATCGATGCCCTCAATTTCTTATTCTATCTCGCTGCCTTCTTGAATTCATTACTATTATGAGGAGAGCCACAAGCCCACAAGAGGAAAAGAGATTGAACCTGGGCCATATCAACTGCGGTCTGAGCGAAAATTATGTGAAAACAAACGTGACACAATTCTGATCTGGTCTCAAAAGATCCAGCGAGCTCCATGAGAGAGCTCTCGAAGAGATAAGTGATGGCACCACAAACAGATAAGAAAGATAATAAGTAAGCAATAAGTGAGAAATTGCCGCAAGTTGGATCGCATATATGTGGAGTCCTTATTCACAAAATAAAGAATAATTTACAGAAAATGTAGTTCCAAGTCCGTCGGTGAATCTGATCAATCTAGACCATCGTCCAACTCCTCCTCTGGTTTGTTATTGGGCTCGTCATCGTCCATTCTCCTGGCGGCAGGCTCTCGAGAGCCTCTGAAT
>Ga0268247_10000341_pt1 | contig 16378 bp, 14 predicted proteins | sample AgamicOrMae_FD_200245 | JGI IMG/M metagenome (GOLD analysis project Ga0268247, IMG submission 200245) | Agave microbial communities from Guanajuato, Mexico - Or.Ma.e (v2) (version 2) | ecosystem: Host-associated > Plants > Phyllosphere > Phylloplane/Leaf | place: Guanajuato, Mexico | collected...
CTGGGACGCATTGGAAACAGTCTTCATTTATCGCTCTGGTCGAATTTGAGTGTCGAATGGGCGAGACTTGCAAGAAGGAGGAAACATCTTTCTGAAAATGTTTTCATTCTAAAAATGTTTTCATTTTCATTTGAAGCGAGAGACAAGGATAAGGAGTGTTACTTTTGGCCAAGCGAGAGCACACTTCTCCTTGTGTGTTTGGTGCCAATCGGCGGACACTAAGCAGTGGAGCTGGTCAGTGTTGCTCAGTGGTGCTCGCTTGTTGCATGTCTTGAGAGGCAAGTGTTCTCGAGTTTGCAAGTTTGCGACTTTGAGATTTAAAGAAGACTCAAAGAGCAGCTTGAAACAATTCTCCACAATTCTCCACAATGAACAGCAAGCGAGACAGAAGGAGAGCAGAAAAAGGGGCTCAAGAGGCGCTCAGAGTTGCCACTTCGGCGGCTTGTCTCTGCGGCCGGCGGACAAGCGTGAAGGAGCGGCCTGTTTTGTGTCTCTGTCTGTCTGTCTCTGTTTGTGCTGGGCCGCAGCTTGTGGCTTTCGGCTGAGCAGAAGTGCAGTTCAATGCAGTTCAGTGCAGCTCATTGCGGCGTGTCGGCTGCTTTCTGGGCCCATTTGGAGCTCTGGATCCAATGGGCAGCGATCTGCGTCCGATTGCTTTTGGCTCAGCTCGTCTCTTTGCAATTCAGCCAAATATTCCACTTCGCGCCGCCCGATTAGATTGGCGCCTTTCTCTCTCTCTTTGTTGCGGCCAACTGGCAGTCTCGCCCAGTTGCAGTCTCGCCAAGTTTTACTCTTGCAAACTGGTACACTTGGAAACCACAGACAGTCTTTGGGACTTCTTGCAGAAGTCTCCTCTCTCAAGTTTGGGCCATTTCTTTGGCCCGAAAAATCTCCTCTTTTTGCCAGCCAAAAGAGAAGGAAAATCTGCACCGTCGGAGGACTGTCCGCAGTGGAGGAGTCGAACCAGTGCAAAGGCGTGCACAGTGCAAAGGGCCGCACAGCAAGCGGCACGAGAGCGCCTTTTTGTGTAAACAAACGACCAATTGGCCCTCTGTGTCCGTGGCCGCTCGCTTCCTTGCGCACGCCAAGCTCGCCAAATGGAGCTTCTTGCACACACACACACAAGAAGACAAGCGGCAAGCGAGACGAGCTGAGCAGAGCAAAGTCGAGCAGAGCAAGTCCAGTCCAGCCGAGACGCCAAATCATCAACTGGAACCTAAATTGATTACCTTCTTCCGCCGGCCGAGAACGCGCGCCAGAAACAACTCAATTGCTCTAATTCAAACTCGCCACTCCCTCAGCCAAGCTCTGCTCCATTTCCATTTCCATTTCCGAGCTAGTTTATTTCAAAGCTCCTTTCGAGGCGCAGTCAAAGCTCCGTCGGGCCCACTTGAGGCGCCTTCACTTGAGTTGCCTTTCTCGCCGCAATATGCGCCCAAACGAGCGCCCATTCGCCCTCGTCCACCGACGGCGCCACTTCCGCCGGCTCCGAGCGGCCAACTCGGCGAGCTCGGCGCAAAAAGCGAGCCTCCCAAGCTCGAGATTGAGCGCCGCCTAAGGTCCGGCTTGCAGTGGGCCAGCCTTGTTAGAGGCCAGCAGAAAGTAGAGTGGCCAGTTGTTTATGTGCGCAGCCGTTGCATGTTTTTCCGGCTAATTCCCCGACGGCAAGACAAAAGTGTCCCGAACAGACAGAGGCCAACTGGGAGCTTGGCAAGGCGAGCTAGCAGCAATCTGGCGGCCGTCCAGTGGGTGCTGTTGTTGCGGTCGGATCTCTCGTTCGTTAGTCGCGCGTCAAGCTTGGCCCCCATTAACCATTAATTATTGGCCTGTTTGTTTTGGGGCCCCAAAAGAGAGCGGCTGCCAGAGACAACTGCTGCTTCTGCCGCTTTGGGCGCCTTTCCAGCAGCCAGTCTTAGCCAGTGTGCGATTGTGGATGGTCGATGGTCAATGGTCAATGGGCCAGCCATGTTCCAGCCTGTTCCGCATATTGAAGCTGCGCGCGCGCTTGTGTTTGTACACTTGTCTATGGGCAGTTCCATTGAGATGCAATGCATGCGCACACAAATTGCGGCCCAACTCAGTAGACGCACGCACACACTAAAAAGAGAACACAAGCGCCTCATGAATGCTCGCGTGCGCCCTCGCGGCCCATTTGCCTCTGCCTCTGCCTCTAACTGTGTTGCGCCGCCTCCAACCGGCCACTGGGCGCCTCCTTCTGGCCAGCTCATGGTCCCAAGTGGAAAGAGCTGACCAGCGTATCATTAGGCGCCGCTCGAGGTCTGCAATCTAGCAATTTGGCCGCCGCCATTGTGTGTCTGTCTGGCGGCGCGCAACTGAGACTCCCTCCGGAACGAGCCTTCTTTCTAGCTGGCCAACTCTAGCTGGACCCTGGACTTCACAATGAGTGGCGCTTCCTGTTGTTGTTTTTGTCCCCATTGATGCCGGCTCAGTCTGTCTCTGGTCTTGCCGTCGGTGCTCACGTGAACTGGGCGCGCGCCACTGTATCAAGCTGCCTGACCCAACCAGCCAGCCAGCCGCCCACTAGAATGGGCGCCAATATGCAGCCTCGTTGGAAGGGCGCAAATGATACGCCACAGACAGTGTCATTTTTTACAAAGCTCCCTCCAAGCACTCATCGCACTCTCCGCCCACTTCCGCCTCTTCTCCTTTCGCCCAAACGGTCCAAACAGCAGCGGCCAATTGTCCGTTTCCGCTCTGGTCTTTCTGGCTCTGTGCACTGCTCGCTTGCCAGCTCGAATTTGCTCACTGGCTCGCGTGCTTCTCTCTGGCAAGCTCGCCGTCGATTGCGAGCTCAACTCAAACCGCAAACAGGAAGCGACCGGCGGCCTGCAGAACGGCCACTTGGGCGCCGCTAAATGATTGATTGGAGGCTTGCGGGCTGCTTGCTGGCTGGCTGGCTTGGGGGCGCCCCTTGGCGAGCTGGCCGACGCTTAGGAGCGGCCCAGAGGAGTGCAGAGGGGCTCTTTTGAGCACACACACACGAGCCTGGCCTAAGGTCCGTCTGGCTCTGAGCTCCATCTGTTTGGGGCGCCCTTTTGTTGGCTAGCTGCTAAGAAGGCCGCCGCTGCTAAGGGTTGGCAAGGGGCGCTTGTTGCCAGCAGCCAGCAGCCAGCGGACTCTAACCCGAGCGAGTTGCGTTGCCCCAATCGATCGGGGCCACGCAACACAATCGGCCGGCCAACTAATCGATTTGGGAGCTCGATCGAGATAAATCTGAGCCTCTCGCTTTGGTCTGGCAGCCAAATCATTACAAAGGCTTCACTGCCAGTCAGCCGCCAGTGTTTGCTCGCCGCTCGCCGCTCGCAGACTTGGACGCGCGTCCGAACTGCGCGCTCCGTGCACAGTGCACAGTGCACAGTGCGCACTCTGCGCCAGCCAGTCCAATGCGGCACAACGCGCGCTCTGCTCCCGCTCCTTAGGGCTCCTTAGGACTCCTCAGGCTGCTCGCCAAACGCCGCCCCTAAGCCCACGTGTTTGGACTGAGGCTTGTGAGCTCGCCGAGGGCCAAAGAGGCGCCCGCGAACAAGTGGCCGCCGCTCGCTTGCTGACGAAAGGCCCAGCTTGGCCGCCTGCTCGCGTGCCCTAGTCTTCGGGCGCAACTCGCCGTCTTGGGCCCGCTAATTGGCCTCCGAGCTCGGCCAGTGGTGCATGAAGAGTTCATGAAGTCCCCCTTTGACGCCCTTCATTCAGCGAGCCGAGCTGGCCGGCCGAGCTCCAGTCTGGCCATTGTTTCGGCCCGCGAGACTGTCTCGCGCGTGCACCAGCCAGATGGGCGCCCAAAAGAGACTCCAACACGGCGGCCAGTCTGCCGTCTCGCTCGAGACGAGCGTCCAGCTGGGTCTGAGACAGTCTGGCGGCCACACAAGCGAGCAAACACGCGAGCTCGCCGAGACAAAAACGGCCAAAGTCGGGCTGAAAATCGAGAAAAGACTGCGCGGAAGTCCATTGGAGTTGGTGGGCTGGAGGATTGCTCGTTGGGAGAGCAATTGCCAGAGCTAGAGGTTAGCTGAGGATTGTGAGCGCACAGAGCAAGCACACACAGTCTCTTATCTGGCGGGCGGCCGGCCGGGATCAGCGAGAGATATCTGGAAGGCGGCGACTTTGGGCCGACTTTTGGCGGATGGAATAATTTGAGATAATCGTGGGCCGTTTTGTGGCCTAGCTGGCCGCGATCTTGCCGGCCGATCTGGAGGCGCCCAGTCGGCAGAGTTGAGCTGCAGTCTCGAGGGCACGCCAGCCAGCAGAGAGCAGAGAGGCGAGCAAAGAGGCGGCCCAAAAGTGGAGGAGGCGGCCCACTTTTGGGTCAGAGCAAAAGGAGACTTTGCTCGGCCCGCAGACTGACCTCAGTGGAGCAGCACGAGCGCAGAGTTGCACACAGATGCACACACTGCGTCAAAAATAGGGTTACATTTGTGCTCAGCTTTGTACGGAAATTCATCGCCCTACTTTTGGCGCATAGTGCACACAGATGCACACAGTTGGCGATCAGGTAGATGAGCGCGCTTATGCACTGGGCAAACTCAGCGCGCGGCCACAAACAACAACAACAAACAAACCAGACGGCCCAATCCACTCCGGCACACAGTTGCCCCTTTTCCTCGCCTCTCATACCAAGTCTCCTTTCATACCAAGTCAGCCTTTGCAGCCGCCAATCTTCCGGCCGGCTTGCACACAAGCTCACAAGCTCGCCGGCCAATGCTCCTCGGGCGCCCTTTATGCAGAGGGCCAGCAGAGCGCCGGGCGGGCCCAAAACTGGGCCGAGCTCGCACCCTTAGCTCCCTCAGCCAACGAGCCTTAGCCTGCTCAGCCTGGGCGTCAATTAGCTGATTGGAATCAGCAAAATATGGGCGTGCTCCTGCAAGCGAGCGGCCAAATTCAATGGGCCGCTGCGGGAGGGGCTCGAGTGAATAGGAGGCTCAAGTTGGCCTTTGCGAGCGGGCGGCTGAATAATTTGGACACTCTCTAGCTGGCCAAACGGTTTTCCTCGTCCTTGCGTCGCTTCGAGTGCCGCAGCCAGTCCGTCGTGGCGCCTCGAGTGTGCCAAATGTGCACCAGCCACTTGGCGCCGCAGTCTGTCAGCTGGGCGAGCAGCGCGCCGTTGGAGCTTCCCGCTGGGCAGGAGTGCGAAGAGAGGCGGCCAGCTGGCCGAAAGTTGTTGTGATGAACAGTGATGAAGCTGGAGATTAGCAGTAAACGATCACCTTCTGGCCAGCGGTGGTCTGATGAGGCGTCCAATCAGCTTGCCACTCGCAGACCGTCTTCGGGAGCGCAAAGCCAAAGGAAAAGCCAGAGACAAAGAGAGAAGCTCACCTGAGCGAGCGTCTAATCTAACGAAACTCAAATGACTAACCGCAGAGATGGAATCAATCGGCGTCCAATCGAAATCCGCGCAGACTGAGCCCCATTCCGCCGTGGCGCTGGCGGCGGCGGCCTTCGCCTCCTCCATGAATCCGTTCCTAAGCGTCGGCCGGCTGGACGCGTGCACACAGCAGCAGCAGCACGGCCAGTCGCAGGCGGCGTACGAGGCGGCCGCGCGTTACGCAGCGGCGGCCGCAGCGGCAAGTGCAGCACTGGCCGCTCAGCAGCAGCAGCAAAGTGCCACTGCCGCACACAGTCCCAGCAGACAGCCCCCCCAACAGCTCAGGCCCAACACGAGTCCCCAGTCGAGCGGGGGCCAAACACAAATCCAACAGCAAAACCACAAACAGGAGAAGTTGGGCGGCTCGCTCGCCGACTCGCCAGCCAGCCACCAGGACAAGAGCTCCACCGCCTCCGAGTCGCCCCAGTCGTCTTCCAGCTCGAACTCGGGCTCCTCCTCCTCCTCAGCCTCCTCCTCCTGCTCCTCAACCAGCTCCACTTCCGCCGCCACCGCCGCCGCCACAGACCAGCAGCAGCAGAACCGCATTCAACAGGAGGCAGTGAGCGCCGCCGCCGCCGCCGCAGCAGCAGCCGCCGCCACCTTCGCGGCCGCCGGAAGTGGCGCCCCGCCACACGCGGTCAGCTTGGGCGCCGGCCAGACGCAGGCGGACCAGCTGGCCGCCGTGGCGGCCTACTACGCGGCGGCGGCGGCAGCCCAGCAGCAGCAGCAGCAGCAGCAGTTGCCGGCCGCCAACAACTACCAGCAGGCCTTCATGCAGGCGATGGCCTTTGCGGCCGCCGGATGCGCGCCCCCTCCGCTCGGGCTGGGGGGCGCCTTTGCGGCGGCCAAGCAGCCAGCGGTGTGCGCCTTTTGGGAGCCGGCGGGCTTCCTGCAGCAGCAGCAGCAGCACCAGCCGCTGGCCAGACTGGCCCCCACACTTAGGGCGCGGCCGCAGAATGGCTGTGGGCCGGCGGGCTTGTCGTCGGGCGGCCACGCCCCCTCTCACGTAAAGAGGGCCGCGCCGCACGAGGCCGGCTCCTTGGCCGTGGAGCTGCACTGTGATATTGGACTGGAGAGCAAGCGGTTCAAGGCCGCAGTGGAGGGCGAGGGTCAGCAGCAGCAGCAGCTAAGGAGTGGCGGCCAAAATGGGGCCCCAAAGGGACAGGAAGAGGCGCCCAGTGGCCAGCAGACGGCCGGAAACGAGCAGTCCACTTGTGATACGCCCAGAGGAGCGCCCAAGGAGGCGGACAGTCGCGGGCTGCCCGAGAGCAGAGCCAGTGGAGCCCCAGCCACAGACGGCCACTCGAACGGACTTAAGACGGAGGACGAGCCGCCGGAAAAAGAGGCAGAGGGAGAAGAGGCCAACCGCACACAGACTGCGGCCAGCCAGTCGAGGGACAAAGGTGAGTGTTTGCGTCTGGCCAAGTGGCCAAATTGGCCCACTGATGTGCCCACTTCCACTTCCTGCCCGCGAAGTGGCCCGCTGATGAGGGCAAGTGAATGAGAAGAAGCCGATTCTCCTTAGCTAGTCTTCCGCTGACGCCTCCTCGACGGCGCCGCCTCCGCCCTGACAGACTGGCCGCCGAGCTGGTCCCGCCGAGGCCGCGCGCAATTAGCAGCTGTCGGCGGCTCACTGTGTTCGCTCGCCCTTGTGTTGCTTCGTGGCCACACGAGAGCGCGCCGAAGCCGGCCAGGTGGGCGCCGCTTCGGAGGCGCCCGAGCTTGTCGGCCGCTCGCCCGAGCTTGTCGCTCGCTGGCCGCAGCTTGTCCTCCGCACAGAGTGGCTTCGTGGGGCGCCTCTTTGGCGAGAACTGGCGTTCTGAGGCGCCCGGCCGGCAGACAGTCTGTTGTGGCTCGCCGGGCTCGCTCTGCTCGCTCGGGGTTTGCGAGCGCTTGCGGCTCGTGAGCAGCATCAATTTCGGCCGCCCAGTCACTGTGTGCAGTCAGAGGGCGGCCCCAGTGGCTGGCTGCGGCCTGGGACTAGGACTTGGCAAGGCGCAGGCAGTAAATAAGGCGCAAATTGAGTCGTTTTATTATTGTTGCGCTGGACTGGGCCTGGCCACTCGAACATGGTCTCCTGGCGGCCGCACACACCGAGCGGCGACATCACGTAAGTTCTCCTCAGGGCGCCATTGTTAAGAAGCTGCCCGAGCTGCTCTCTGCCCACGCGCCACACAGTCTCCCCCGGCCGGCCGGCTGGCTGCCTCTCGGAAGGCCGCACACAAAGAGAGTGGCCCAAATGGGGGCCACTCTTTGGGCCACAAGCCGCGCGACAAGAAGCACGTGACAGGCTTTACGAGACACACAGAGAACACACCTCGCCAACCTCCAGTGATCCGCAGTTGGCCGCACACAGTCTCTCTGTCTGGGCGCTCGCTCGCACGCCACTTCCGGCCAATCTCGTCGGGCTCTCTTTTGAGCGCTCTTCTCGCCGGCCGATAGTCGCTAGGACGACCAGTTTGCCACACACTGAGCTCTGGGCGAGTCCAGCCGCTCGCTTGGGAGAAAAATGAACAACAACAAGCGGCCATATTCATCAAGCTGGAGCCCATTTTGTGCACTGCTCCAAACCGGAAGTGCCAGTAGAAGTCTCCTTCTTGCCAGTTTCAGGCCGCAGACAAGCGTGCACTTGTCTTGCGAGCTGGGCGGCTGGAAACTTGTAGCTGGTGGTTGACTGGAGAGAGAGAGAGAGAGACGAGCCAGCGAGTAACGAGTGGCCCGAAATGGAGCCTCAGGAGCCAGCGAGAGACCATCAAGCGAGTGGCGAGCTCGAGCTCGCCAGTTGAGGCGCGAAAAGTGGAAAGCTCGGCGGGGAGAAGAAGGAGAGCTAAGGAGCGGCTAGCGAGCCAGTTGCTCACTTGCTCAGTTGCTCACTTCCTCACTTTGCTCGCTGGCAGTTTATTTGCTTTGTCTTCCGCCTGGCTAGTCTGTCATTTGCTCTGCACCCAAGCGCGAGGGCGTCCCTTTTGAGCTGGAGCAACACCGTTTTGGCCAGATGAATCTCTTTTTAAATTGCGCCCCAGGCAAGCTGGCTGTCCTCGAGCTCGAGCTCGAGATGGCGGCCAACCATCATCGTCTGGGGCGAGTTAAATTGCACGTGTTTAATGGGCAAGCAAGTGGAGGAAGGAAGATAAACGATTTCGCGCGTCTCTCGGCCAGTCCTTGTCTTTGTGGCTCTAGAGCTAGCCAGAAGTCGGCAAGGAGCGCTCCTTGGCCGGACATATTCCCAAGCAGCTTTAAAGCTGCCTTCTTTTCCTTCTCAAGCTCATTCCACTCAGCCGGCCGGACGTGCGCCTCTTGGTGCCTGTTTGGTGCCTCTTTTTGCCTTTCTCTTGGAACACAGACCGACCGAGCGGCGCCCAAAACAAAGCAAGAGACTTGACTTGCCGAGATGCTGGCCCATTTCGTCCCCCAAGCGGAAAGAGAAACTCCGCCTGGCCGGCCCACTTCCGGAAGTTTGGCCGGCGAGCTGGGAGATATTGTTTTAAGTGCGCTGGCCAGTCGTGGGCGAGCCATAATTTTCTATTTAAGCGGAAAGGGGATTCAGTGGGCAGAAAAGGGGCCCTTTGCCCCCCTTTGCTCTTTTCTGCTCCACACACACTCGCAAACACTAGTCCAAAGTGGCCGCCCTTGGCCCTTCTCGAGGGCGGCCTTTCCTTTCTGCGAGTGCCTCTCTCTGGTGGCTCTCTGGCGGCGGTCAAGCTGGGCCAGCAGACTCGTGCTAACGACACGCTGACCATTAGGACATGTCTATAATCTTTCGACCCGGCTCACTTGGCCCCGCGGGCGCCCCTCCGGCCCAGGCTCTTGAGAGTTGGGCGCAGGAGTCGCGCAAACACTCGCTCGGGCCGCCCCACAACAATGGGCGACAACAGGCGCTCGAGTGGGCGCGCCCTCTCGCCAAAAGGAAGAGAGAGAGATAGAGAGAGAGAGAGAGAGAGAGAGAGAGAGAGAGACACAGCGGTATAAATATAAGGATTTATATATAAAAGAGGCCGAAAGAGGCAAAAAGAGGCGTCCGGAGCAAGCTGAGCGGAAGGGGCGCGCATATGTCTGCATTTCTCTTCCTGGTCCAACTCTGCGCCCCACTTTTCGCGATCATCGTCCTCTGGGGTCCACTCCCAGTCCCAGTGTGTAGTCCACAGTCTACAGTCTACAGTCTGTAGTCCACAGTCCACACTCTGCAGTCTGCAGTGGGCCAGCCCGCGCATGATAATAATGGAAAGAGCAATAATCATATTGCGCGCATTGTGCCGCCGCCGCTTCCACCTCGGCCGGCCCACCGGATGCAGCGGGCAACTTAATACGGCCTGCGGGGCCACTCTCACTCTCACTCTCTGGCCTCACACTGGCCGCCTTCTCTCTGGACTCCCCAAGCTCACTGGCCGCTCCTCTGGCTCGGCGGCCTTCTAGCTGGGCGGCCTTCCGGCTCGCTTTCCAGCCGAGCTCCAGCACGAGCGCCCTTTTTCCCCACAAGCCCTAACGACTTGCCGTTTTGCCGGCTATCTAACTAATTGATTCAAATCACATCTCCCATTCCTAAGCCATGCCACTGCAATGGAGCCTTCTCCTTGGCGGCCAACCAGCAGCTCTGTTCCTCCTGCCAATGAAGAGCTCCCCAATGAAGACCTCTGGCCGCACGTGTGACTCGCATGCCAAAAGCAACCGCCCACTTAGGTGTGTCGATGATAATCTTGCGCGCCCCATTTCATTCGCGGAGCCCAATCCATTAGCTGTGTCTCGTCCTGGTTGCTGGGCGGCGGCCAAACACAAGCCCCAAAGCACACCCAAAGCAGCGGCCCCAAATGCCCGCTGCTTCCGGCTGGGCTGGCGAGCTAACGAGCAGTGTGTGCAACTGGGTGCAAGTGTGTGCAAGTGGGTGCGCAAAATGAAGTGAATGGGCCAAAATCATCATCATCTATTATTCATGCTCGTTCTCTCTGATTTTTTCAACCAAACAAGCAGAGCCAAGCGCCCAAGAGGCAGCCAAGCGGATTGTGAAAAAGGAAAACTTTTCTCCTTTTGCCACAATTCAATGGGCAAACTCGTGGCCAACAGACAGTCTCTAACAGAGAGACTCTCTGTACGCGAGGTGTGCGTGTCTCTCTCTCTCTCTTGCGGCAACGGCGAGCAAAGAGGGCCCTCCACTTGGCAAAGAGCCCTCCTTGCTCGCAGGAATAAACTCTGTTTACATTCACAACAATCTTCCCCCAAACACAGACATGAATCATGAATGAGACTCGCGGGCCCATCAGAGAGCTGTCCTTTGTTGCTGCTCTTCTGCCGCTCAAAAGAGCGCTGCCCAAAAGAGAGCTCCACTCTTCTTCTTCTTCTTCTGCTTGGAGCCCAAATGAGCTCCAGAGCAAGACGTCTGCCCGCCTGTCGCCTGTTTGCAAATTTCCAGACCTCCTGCACTGCTCCCACTCTCAAGCGGCAATTCTTTGCTTGAGGAGCTCCTCGCAGCTCCTTCTTGCATCTCCTGGCGGCCTGGAAACAGCGGCCGACCCTTAGGATCGGCTCTCAGGACTGCTCGCAAGGCCACAAAAGCTCAGCTCCAGTCGAGTTCTCCAGAGCAAATCTGGCCAGCTTGACAAGCTGGCAAGCTCGTCCTCCTGCTGCACAGTTGCAACCAATCCAGTTGATCATCAGACCAACTGGTGGCCCGTCTTTAAACTCTCCAACCTCCAGGTGCAACGCTAATCGTCAATGGCAGCCAGTTAAATAAACAAACTGCTGCCCCTCCTAAGCAGCTACTTGCCTTCCAAGTGAAGGCGGCCAACCGCAGTCGCTTGCCAGCGAACAGTTGCCAACCAAGAGCACGATCAATCAATCATGAATGCTCGCATATTAATCACCATCGGCTGCATCTTCGCGCAGGATTGCATCACGCTCGCTCGCTCGCCAAAGTGCCGCCGCCGACACACAAGCTCGCCCCCTTTGAGCTTCCCGTTTGGGCAGCCCTTTTGGGCCAAACATTGCCCGTCCGATTGGTTCAATTTGATGTGTCTGAGAAGAAGAGGATGGCGCAGAAGTGAGCTCGGACGGCGCCTTGTCGGGTGATTGTCGGCCCAAAAGTGGACCATATGATTTGAGACTGTCTGTGCATTTGTTGGCCCCATTCGCTCGTTCACTTTGAGCGCCATTGGCTCACGATCGAGCGTCTTGGCTGCAGCAGCTTCTTCAAGCAGAAATCCTTGAGCAGAGCTCTTTGTTGTTGTTATTTTTATCCTGACAGTTGAGAGCTGCCAGTCGATAGTCCAAAGTGGGGACGACCACAGTCTGCAAAGTGCAGTCTGCAGTCTACAGGAGGCCGCCTCAGCCTCACTTGGCTGCTCGCTTACGCGCCAGCTTTGCTCACTGACTGCTGACTGAGTGCAGCTGGCCGATAGTGCACACTGAGAAAGTTGGCGTCAACATTCAATTGGAGGCTCGCATTTGTCTGCAGCTCTCTAGCTTCTCTGCCAGGCTCAATGCCAGTTTATCGCCAGTTGAGCAAAGGATATAACCAGAGCAGCGCTGAAACTGCGGCGCCCAAACGACCAGATCCAATTCAACTAATGCACCAATGGGCTAGTCTCTCCAGTGTCCAAGTGGACGAGCCGCCAACTGGCCAATTTGACGCTCTCAGTCTCTCTCTCTCTCTCGTGATGAAAGATTGAGTGGGCAGCCATCGAGTGGCCAGTGTGCTTGGACCACTGTCTAGTGTGCTTAGACTGAGTCCAAAAAGTCAGCCTCAATCTGCCTCTCGAGCACACGACTTCAGAGCGGCCGACCACCAGGCGCTCACCGCAAGCCTCTTAGTGGCTCTGCTCTGCTGGACAAAAGCTGGCCAGAAGTGTCCACTTGTTCGGCGTCCAATCTGCTGTCCAATCATCCTCGCAACTGTCTCCAGTGTTTTTCCTCCTACTCTCACGCCTCCTTGGCTGCCGATCGGCTGCCAAACTGCCGCCTTTGGATGGACATGGAAAGCCGCAAGTGGGCCATACGCCGATGCACACAAACACACACACACTAAGGACTGGCTGCACTCTGTCGCACGGGCGCAACACATGCAGAGACAAACAAGAGTTGACCGTGTTTACGCTACGTGCTCTCATCGCTGGCACACACACAACTTTCTTATCACTGCTCTCCTCTAGTGCTGATTGTTCCTTCTTATATGCTCCTTTTTCACAGAGCAAAAGCAAAAGACTCTCCTTGCTCCTCCACCACAGACAATGGCCCGTCGTCAATCGGGCGGCTAAACAAAATCCGGCTCGCCTGGCCAACTTGGCACGATTGTTTCAAAAGACTCTCAAAAGACTCTCAGAAGACTCGCAAAAGACTCGCCCCAAAAGGAGTCTTTGCTCGTCCTCTCGAGTTGCGGCGAAACCATTTGGATTGGCGGCCTACTTCACTCTGGTCTCGTGCTCGCCATCATCCAGCATTGCATACTGATACTGAGCAAGAAGTGCACTTCTCATCCGCAACTGTCTCAACACGTCCAAGAAAAATGGTCAGATAGAAAAGCTGCTCGTGTACAAAAGACTCTCGAAAGGAGCTCGCTCTCGTTCAAAAAGAGATCATCCTCTCGATTCCAATTAGATAGACCAGCTCCAAGATGGCCAAAGTGCCACTTCTCTTCCTCAATCTGTCTGCAATTCTGCTCATTCTAAGCGCAACTCAAACATCCTGCCGGCCAAACCTGAGCCCTCAAGCCAACGACGAAAACCTCCAAAGTCCTCCCTATCTACTGGAAGTGTTGCAGCAAACTCCATCAAGCAATAATTCCGCATCATCTAATGTGTCCAAGAATGAGTTTAAAAGTGAGTCCAAGAGCGAGACTAAGCGAAATACTGGCTCAAGCGACACTCTGGGACCACCTAAGGTTGCAATGGGCGGCCAAGAGTCAGCGTCAAACTTGTCTGTTGGCGGCCAAGTGTTGGAAAATGAGCCCAAACTGACCACTGACAGTCCAGCGCAGAACAAAACTGCGCCCACAGCCAAGCAACAGGACACAGGCAAAGAGGCCCCTCAGGAGCTTGTCACTCCAAGCTCAGTGGTGACGAGAAAACCGCAAGCGCAAGCGAGCAGCACCCACTTGAAGCGGCCCGAATTCTCCACCCTAATTGACCCCGAGCGGCAAGCCTCCGAGATGGCAAGCTCGATGGCCAGCGAGACGCGGGCTCAGCTGGAGGAGGAGGACGAGGCGGCTGCTGTGGCAAGCTCGGCGCTCACTCGCAACTCGAATGGGCCCAAGAGCAGGGGACCCTCGGGCGCCGCCGGAGACAAGGGCGCCGAGCAGCAGAAGAGTGGTGGTGGTGGCCAGCAGCAGCCGCCCGACACGCTGGAGCCGAGCCAAGTGATGCCAGTTGTGGGCAATCCGTCGCTCGTTCCGGCCACAGTGACGCGCAATTATGGCACTAACACGCGAACTCGGATCACCCTTGGGGGCGGCTACGTGAGGAACAAGCTTCCGCCAGTGGTCGACCCAACGGCCAGTGGTCACTCGGACGAGCGAAACAAGAAGGAGACGCTGGACAGACTTCCGGCGGAAACGTCGAGTGGCCAGCCAGAGAAGAGCATCCATGAGAACTCGCGTCTCGTTGAGGTTCCCGAAAGAGTTGTCCTGCCGACGAGTGTCTTCTCGCAGGCCAAAAAACCCCCACAACAGTTAGAGGAAGAGACAAGCAACGCCAACGACAGACTCCTGCTGGCCAATGTGAGCTCCAGTTTGGGCGACAAAAAACCGCAAAAAGCTCTCGGCAAACTGGACCCAAGATGCCCAAAGAGTGGCACCAGCAGTCTGGAGCATCCGACGGCTTGTGATAAGTATTATTTGTGCCAAAATGGACACTTAAGCGAACAGAGCTGCCCCAATGGATTGATGTATGGCGAGCGGAACACAGTGAAGGATTACTGCGTCCACCGTTGGGAGGCAGTTTGTGAGGAGAAGAGTGTTCCAAGTCCAATCAGTTCTCCAGGTTGCCGATGGCAGTGGGGCATCTTTGGTGTTCAAGGGTCGCCAAAGTGCACGCCCGACTTCTACGAGTGTCGCGACGGTCGATTTGAGGTCCGGAAGTGCGCCATCAATGGCCAGGTGTACGACGACAGGACCAAGTCATGCAAATTTCCCGAACAAGTTGGCTGCGCCGAGGAGATGCTCGCCGGTTTCAAGTGCCCGCCAGATGACCAAGCTAACACTTATTGGCCATTTCCCAGATACTTTTTCAACGAACGGGCTCTCATCCACTGTGTCAATGACAAGCCGGCGATAATACGCTGCAGGGACAACGAGCGCGTCGATCCAGAACATCTGCACTGCGTCCAGATGAAGCATTGAAGACAAACTGCATCCAAGTTGTCCAACCGGCCGAGAAATGCGATCTCGATGGATCCTTTGATCTTTATCCGCATGATTGGCACCATCAAATGACTGTCTTCGATTCACGCATAAGAATCCTCTCATATTCCGCCACATTTTTTGAACGCATAAATCTGGAATGTCCCAGCGAGTTGCACCTGTTGAAGTACTATTAAGAACCGCCTGATGGCAGAGGAGCTTTTCGCTCCCCTGCTTTCTCCATTGCTTATCTGCATGATAAAGAGCTTAGTTTGAGGCAAATTAGACGAGTCGGTTGAAGAGGCCAACCTTCAGGACCGACGACAGTCTTTCGGAGGAGCTGCCCCACTCTTGCATCGAAGTGCCGAAAGACTGTCTTGTGGAGGAAAGGGATAACAAGAGCGATTTTTGCCGAGCACTAAGAGCATCCATCCAACCTTAGGACAAGACGAGTCCTACCCAATTTGGGCGAGCCGAATCGGGAGAGACCATAATACAATTTCGACAAATGCTCTCCAAGTCCAAATTCACAATCATTCAATGTCGGTTGTCTTTGCTGACAGTTGCAGAGACGAGCATCCAAAGGCGAAGTTAATGGGCGACGCTTTTGGTCTCTATGCTTCCGTCTTGTGTTGGTGGAAGACAACTGCATCTAGCTCTGTTGCATGTTTGCATTGTGTCTTTGAGAGAAGGCGGCCAAGTGAACAAGAAACACAGTAGCCACACACATTGGGCTGGCTTGAAAATGGTCATCCATTGCCCCTAGGCTCAGAGCTAGGCTCGATTTTCATCGAGTTTGTCTCGGAGCGAAACAAAGCTGCCACAAGGCCCAGGTCAGTGAGAGGTTAGGTGTAGTGTGGGCGCCTCCAGCTCCAGAGTCGATGAATGGAAAGGGCCAACAATTCTACCTAGTTTTAGGGGGGCAAGTCGGCGGCGAAACAAGGAGAAAAAGGGACAATGTTCTCGTTGTTAGCATTTTAATGGCCGATGAGCAGCCAGGGTACAATGTTGATGCTGCTCGTGCGTCTTCTGTAAGCCATTAACATGCTCCTCAGGAGCACAAAAAGAGGGGAACCTTTCCCGGAGCCAAACTTAGCGACTTGTCTCTGTTCGTTTTCCTCTTCGTCTTCGTCTTCCTCTTCGTCTTCTAGTCCCTCTACACTTGTCTACCATTGGGGTCGGATTGAAAAGTTTAAAGCTTTTGCTGCACACTGACGCAGTTCTAAGAGGCGTAGATCTTAACAACGAAATGGCTTGGTGCTTGCCAACAACTATAACACCCGTGTCTCAAAGAGAAAGAGAGCGTATATTTACGTTTTTTAATTTTATATCTGCGCCGCAAGAGGATGGAAGATTTCATGCTAATTGTTCGACCATCTCCTCGTTGTTGTAGCAATGATTAGCCATTGCGAATGGAACTCTCCCGTTCGCCAACTTTGATGGGCCCTACTCTATTTCCTTCTTACTTTCCATCCAGACCGTGACAGCACTCAAACTAGGCCCAACTGCACTGCAGAGCGAGGCCCTACTTAGTCTCAGTTTGCTTCTAGATCTTGTGATCGGTCCAGAAGGATGGGCGAAACGACTACGAGGGTAGCAGTGATATGTAGAAGAGAGAGAATTGACGATATGTTCAGACAAACGAACAAAGACAAGCGGGGCCAAAGTTTATACTC
>Ga0268247_10000343_pt1 | contig 16333 bp, 15 predicted proteins | sample AgamicOrMae_FD_200245 | JGI IMG/M metagenome (GOLD analysis project Ga0268247, IMG submission 200245) | Agave microbial communities from Guanajuato, Mexico - Or.Ma.e (v2) (version 2) | ecosystem: Host-associated > Plants > Phyllosphere > Phylloplane/Leaf | place: Guanajuato, Mexico | collected...
AGACTGGAAGAATCAAAGATTGAAAACGCGCACTCACCTGCATCCTCTGGAGATCATCTCGAACCACCTGTATCGAGCAGTAGCGCTGAACGTGAGCTAGCAAAGATTCCTAATCATGTTGAGCATGTGAAGCTCCATCGGAACAGCGATTTCCCGCCGATTGGAAACTTTGAATCGTTTCCAGAGCCTAGACCGATACAGAGAAAAGACATGGTCGCCAGGCCTCCCATAGGGAGCCTAAATCCGAATATCAGTGCTGAAATTAGCAATATGGCAGACGACATGAGTAATTTAAGTGTCAGAAATGGACAAGGTAGCCACTCGGTGAATATAGATATCCCATCTCTCGACGGACCAGGGAAAAATGTTGTACCCAAGAACGAACTGACAGTTCAGAACGATTCAAGAACACCAGCCACAGATACTAGAGAGGCCGCACCTGAAGAAGCCTTCGAACGACCCACTGCCAGTAGTCCCATGGGGCAACCCTCGGTTGCGATTGAGCAGGGCTTAGATGTGTTGCAGCATAACCAGCTTGGTCAACTGTATCAGCCGGCCAATAGCGCAACGAGTCCACCGATCATTGATCAGGCGCTGTGTCAAGCTGATGGGGGAATGATACCGCCCGTGGAATCTCAATCTACTGTTCCTGACACGTGGGACTGCGACAGTTCAGGTGAAGAGGATTGCGAGGAGTTCTTAGACGAGCAGGAGGCTGATTATTCGCAAACTCCCAGACAGTGTGAGGAGGCGACCACGTGGAGCAAAAAGGGTATTGCCGAGTTCAAGGACTCGCTGACTAACGACAAGTATGGCGGCGTTTACGAGGTCAAAGAGAGCACGATGGTTATCATCCAGGTGCCCACCTATCCAGATGGGCGTTACATCTATTGGGAGTTCGCCACCGACGACTATGATATTGGCTTCGGCCTTGATTTCGTCTTTGAGCCCAATCTGGTGCAGCCGCTCTCGCTCACTATCTACGAGGAAGAAGACGAAGAGGACGAGGAGGAAGAGGTGGAGGGCGGAGGGTTATACGACATCGAGCAAGGTTCAGCTCTGGTTTCCGCATCCAACGGTCGTCTTGGAGCCCCGCTTGGCCCGGAGCAGATGGAGCGGCTTCGAGCGAAGGCGCGACGCTCGGCCAACACAATCTCCGTCCTGCCCACTTATAGGCGCGACTCTCACGAGGAAATCTTCGTCGGCCGCCACAGATACCCCGGCAAAGGGTACTACTTGTTAAAATTCGACAACACCTATTCTGTTTTACGCTCGAAGAGTTTATATTTTAGGATATGCTATTTCATATGAGAAAAGGCCGCCTGATGAAGATGATTAAGTGGCTTTTGGTCGAACCTTTAATCATGAATTTCTGGCCCGCGATCAACGGAAGCCAACTAATGCAGTAGCAGTGTCACGTTTAAAGTAATAAACACCAGTGTGACGAGAATTCCCAATTGAGACTGTCTCCGCTCTGGTGGGACAGTCGCAAAGCTGTTGATTTCAAAGAGTTACACTTTCACCGGCACGTCCACTATGACCGCCTTCACCTCGTAGTACTGGCTGAGACCGTCGAGGCCAAACTCGCGGCCCACGCCAGACTGTCTGAAGCCGCCGAAGGGCACCTGCACGCCGCCCGTCAAGTAGTTGTTCACGTAGACTTGGCCCGCGTTGAGCCTGGAGGACACCTCGAGGGCAAGCTCGAGGTCCTTGGTGAAGAGGCCGGCGCCCAGTCCGTAGGTGGTGTTGTTGGCGCGCTCAATGACCTCCTCCTTTGAGGAAAACTTGAACAATTGTTGCACTGGTCCGAAGATCTCCTCGCGGGCAATCCTCATCTCGTCCTTGACCTCTGAGAACACCGTCGGCTCCACATAGAGTCCCTCGGGACCCCCGTAATCGGCCCGCTTGCCGCCCACCTCCAGCTTGGCGCCCTCCTTCACTCCCGACTGGATGAGATCCATCACCTTGTTGAACTGGTCCAGGTCTATTTGGGGCCCATGGTCCACCGTTTCGTCCAGCGGATCGCCAATCTTGTGCCCCTTGGCAAGCTGGACAGTTTTCTGCACAAACTGGTCGTAGATGCTCTCGTGGACAAAGGTTCGGGTTGCGGCCACACAACACTGGCCCTGGTTCACCACACACATCGAGTGGGCCACCTCCACTGCCTTGTCCAAATCGGCGTCGGGAAATATAATCAGGGGACTCTTGCCGCCCAATTCCAAGGATACTCGTTTCACGGTGCCCGCGGCCAAGCGTTGGATGAGCCGGCCCACTTCGGTACTGCCCGTGAAGGCGACCAGCTGCACGTCGGGATGCTCCACAAGCGGCTGGCCGCACGGAGGCCCGAAGCCGGGCACAACATTGACCACGCCCGCGGGAAAACCCGCCTCCTTTGTGAGGGCTGCAATGTAGAGCGCCGTGAGCGGCGTTTGCTCGGCCGGCTTTATCACTATTGTGTTGCCCATCGCAATGGCCGGCGCCAACTTTATGGCCAACAATTCCACCGGATAATTCCAGGGCAAAATGGCGCCCACCACGCCCACCGGCTCGTAACGCGTATAGGCGAACACCTTGCCGTCGCTTGGCAGGATGGAGCCCGACACCTTGTCGGCGGCGCCCGCATAGTAGCGCAATGCTGCTATGGCGGTGGGAATGTCCGTCTCGTAGGCCATCTGGAAGGGCTTGCCATTGTTGGCACTCTCCAAGCTGGCCAGATAGACGAGGTCTCGCTCCATCAGGTCGGCCAACTTGTTGAGCAGTCGGCCCCGCTCGCTGGCGTCCATCTGTCTGTAGGCCGAGTGGAAATTGAAGGCCGCCTTTGCAGCGGCCACCGCCCGCTCGATGTCAGCCTTGTCGCCCTCCTGGACGCTGGCCAGAGGCTTCAGGGTGGCCGGATTGATTGTCTCATAGGTCTTGCCGTTGGCCGAATTGACAAACTCGTTGTTTATGAACAACTGGCTGTACTTGACGGCCGGATTCTTGATCGACTGGACCATGTTTGTGCTCGCTTATTTTGCCTTATTATCACTCTGTGAACTCTGTGAATATTACTCTTCCTTTTCTGACCTTCTGGTGCTAGTCTTGAGCTTGGCTTCGAAGTTGGATCAACTTTATCTGAGGCTTGCTTCACGATTATTTGACGATTTGACAAAAGACAAAAGAGCCAGACTGAAACCTAGCTGTCACGATATTTATCTCGACAAATGTCGTTCAAATTGCCGATCGAGATTCGAGCTTCTGAGAGCTAGACTGTAATCGGTAATGTTTTTGTTTTATTTTAAGCCCAAATCCAGAGGGAGTGTCAGTGAAAGCTGCTGTAGATGTGCGTCTCTGACAGAGACTCTCTCCTGTTTCCATACAGTGTGAAGAGCCGAGCTTATCGAGATCTTCTCGAAGCCTCGTGGCGCTCCTTGTTGTCAGGCGTTGCGGCTCTGCAAGGACGGCCAATCGAGCTGCTCCGAAATCCCAATGGCTTTCTGATTTCCCTCCCGCTCAGCCGCAATCCAATATTAATGGCCGTCAAAATGCTCCCGTCCTGCACGAGCGCCCCAGGGCGCCACTCGTCTCCTGGCTCACCTTTGGAAGAGCCACAGACAAGCCTGAGAAGCTGCTGCTTCAGACTAATTCCAAGCTGCGGCAAGACTACTTTCACGAGACCCACAAGATGTACTCTCTTAAGCCAACAAAGTAATCAAGTGGCGCGCTTGACAGGCGAAAACCTGTTTGTTAGCTGATTTGTCACCGTCTAGCTCGAGTCTGTGCTAAGTGAAATTCTAAATCGATTTCTGGCTGCTCCTCGATGCTTTTTGATCAAGTTAGATCCATTCTTCTGCTGCAAAACGCCCCCAAAGAGACTCCTAGAATCAACAGAGCTTCTTGGGGAAAGAAATTGAGACAGGGCGTAATCAAGATAGAGATTTTGATGAAAGTGTCTCGAGGACTTTTCGAAGACTTCTCGTTATCGAATATCATTGTTCATCGCATGTATATATTTATTATTATTTCTAGATACACTCTCAAATGGATTCTTGATTTTTTGGTGTACAATATTATCATTGAATTGCCCCATTGATTTGGGTCCGAAATGAGCAGCCAGACAGTAGCTGAGGGCAACTGGTCCAATTGTGCTAGTTGCAAATCGAGCCCAACAATGCACCTCACTTTAGCCGGCCTCTTTCTTCACATTATCCCTCCTTGTCCATGTCTTGGTCTCTTTTACAATCATATCTGTTCAACAAATCTGTCTAAACTCTAACAATCACTTTGAATAATGATAATAATAAGCAATTGGATTACTAATTCCACACGATTTCCATAATTTCCATATTCTCAAAATTCTTTCCTATTTGTATTAATTCCGCAACGAGCTCCTCTGACTAGCGAATTGCACCAAAATCCCGCCGCTAAAGTCCCCTCGGCTCGACCTTAGTGGAGCTGTGAGAAAGCTCAAGCTTGAGAAGTCTCAAGTTGGACCCTAACCTTTGGCTGCGGCAGCCCCAAAGTGCCAACAACTTCAACTAGAGCAACAACAACAACAACAACCAGAAGCCCACCGGGAAATAAATGAAAAAATGCCAATCGAGCAGCAAGAGGGCGGTCCCAATTGGGTGAGTCTGTGGGCTGTGGCGAGTTGTTTGGTGTTTGTGTGTGTGTGTGGCGATAAGTGTCTTTGAGACGAAGATGATACTGTGTGTGCGTGTTTTTGTGCAAAAATGGCTAATTTAATAGCTAATTTAACGAAGATTTAGCCCAAATTTAGCGCAAATTTAGCCACCAAAACTGCCTAATTATTAGGCTCACTCGAGCCACTTGTTGTCGAGTGTGCTCGAGTCGCCGGAAGTGGAAAAGTCGCCACTCTCCTGGCCGCTCGTCTGGTTGAGGCCCCCACCAGTGACCAGGTGCAACTGGGGCTGCTGCTCGTAGCCCATGGGACTCTGGTGCTGCTGGGCCGCCGCCATGGCTTGGCTCTCGGCAGGTCCAAACAGGTTCTCCTCGAAGTCGCTCTCGGTCGAGTCGCCGCCCGCCTGCTCGTGGAAGGTGTCGAAGTAGGCGCGCTGCTCGTGGGCGCCAACCTCGTGCGACTCGGACGAGTTGGTCGAGTTGGTGGCCGTGAGATCGGGCTTAGGTTGGCCGGAAGTGTGCTGCTGCTGCTCGTAGGCGGGCCCGAAGAGTTGGGCCTGCTGCTGTTGCTGTCTGAAGGGGGCCGCCTCGCGCCCGTACAGCTGCTGCTCGGCCGCCACCACGGGCCCAGCGGCCGCCGTCGCCGCCGCCGAGGAGCTCGAGGTGTCCAGGTTGACGACTTCCTGTTGGCAGTGTCTGGCGGCCAGCTGGCCGTGTTGGTGGGCGGCCAGCTGGAGTTGATGCTGTTGCGCATGAGACTGGGACTGGGACTGGGACTGCGCTTGGGAGTGAGAATGAGAGTGGGACTGCATGTCCTGGTGCTGCTGCAGTGCGGGCTGCGGGTGCTGCGCGTGCAAGTGGTGCAGGTGGGCGTGGTGCTGGTGGTGCAGGTGGTGGTGGGCGTGGGCGTGCGTTAGGCCGCCCATGGGCGGCTGGTGGTGCTCGACGGCGGCGGCCATCATGCGGGCCACGAGACTGTCTGTCTGCTGCTGGTGCTGCTGCTGCTGCTGCTGCTGCTGGAGACGCGGGCCGGCGCCGAACTCGAGCGGGGGCGGGGGCGGGGCCGCGCCGCCCGCCCGCAGGCCGCCCGGCGACTTGGGCTTCGAGGGCAGCCGCCCCCGCCGTCCCTTCAGACTGTCGGTGCGCACCCCCTCGCGCACCATGCCCACCTCGAGGCACTTCTTGTAGCGACAGTACTGGCACCGGTTGCGCCGTCTCTTGTCCACGATGCAGTCCATGGAGCCCGAGCACACGTACTTGGTGTTCTTCTGCACCGAGCGCTTGAAGAAACCCTTGCACCCCTCGCAGGTGCGCACCCCATAGTGCTGGCACGCTGCGTAGTCGCCGCACACTGCGCACACGTTGCTCGGCAGGCCTTGCTGCTGCTGCTGGTGCGCGTGGTGCGCCTGCCCGCCGGCCACGCCCATCATCAGCACGACGGGGCTGGCGCTCTTCGGGAGCGCGGCGGCGGCGGCGCTGGGCCCGCCCCCGAGCTTGTTGGCGGCCATGGGCGGCTGCTTGCCGATTGCGGACTGGCCGCCAGAGGCCAGGAACTGGCTGGAGGCGCCCACCGAGCCGGCGGCCGCCATCTGGTGGGCCAGCTCAAGGCGGGAACTCTGCTGCTGCTGAAGCTCCAGGTGGGCGGGCCGGGCCCTGAACTGCGGCTGCTGCTGCTGCAGGTGGGCGGCCTGTTGCTGCTGGTGCTGTTGGTGGAGGTGCTGCTGTTGCTGTTGCTGCTGCTGGTGCTCGTGCAACTGCAACTGTTGCTGCTGGAGGTGCTGCTGGTGGTGCTGCAGCTGCTGGTGCAGCGTGAGGGGCGGCGCGTGGGCCTGCAGCTGGGCCTCGTGCTCGAGCCGCTGGTGCAGGTGGTGCTGGTGCAGTGGCTGGTGCTGGTGCGGCGGCTGGTGTTGCTGGTGGGCCTGGTGGATTTGCTGCTGCTGTTGTTGTTGGTGGTGGTGGTGGTGGTGGTGGTGGAGTTGCTGGTGCTGGCTGTGTTCCTGAACGATTTGCTGAGACTGTGGACGCAGTTGGACGAGCTGCGGGTGGACGGCCGCCAGCTGAGCCTGTTGCTGCTGCTGCTGGTGCTCGTAGTGGCTTGCCGGCTGGTGTCTAGAGGCTGGCGGCCTGCTGCTTGGGGCGTTTGCGCTGGCGTTTGCGTTTGCGTTTGCGTTTGCGGCGGCCGCCTGCAGATGGAGCTGCTGGTGCAGCGCGGCCTGCGCCTGGTGCTGGTGGTGTGTGTGCGCGTGCGCGTGTGCGTGCTGGTGCGGGACGTGGACGTGGGCGTGGAGCTGGTGCGAGGGGGCGTGCACCTGTTGGACGTGCGCGTGGTGCTGCGAGACGAAGGCGCTCACCAGCTGCTGCTGGTGGGCGGCCACCACTGCGGGCCCCTGTCCGCGCGCCATCGCAATGGGCGCGCCCGCAGCCCCCGAACTGCGCCTGCGCCCCGCCCCCTCGGACAGACTCCCGTCGCGGGCCGCCTCCTCGTCCTCGTCCTCGTCGGCCGTCTGCTCGGAGCCTTGTCTCTGCTGTCCCGTCGCCTGCTGCTGCTGGTGCTCTTGGTGCTGCTGAATCTGCTGCTGATGATGATCCTGGTGATGATCTAGGTGATGATCTTGCTGATGATGATCTTGCTGGTGCTGAGCGCCCTCCTGGGGCTGCATCTCAAGCTCCACCTGTCCGTAGAGAATGCCGCTGGTCAAGGCGTCTCGGATGTTGGCCATCAGCGCGGCCTCGGCCAGTCCGGCGCCGACGCCGAGCGCGAGTGGGCCTGGCTGGCGGCCCGCGCGCGAGCCCGCCAAAGAGTCCAGCCGGCCGGCCGCCTGCGCCTCGTAGTAGTCGGCCAGTGGGCCCGCGCAACTCCACTCCAGCTCACCCAGTCTCTGCGCTGCTCTGCTCTGTGGCCCTATAATGGCGGCTCGCTCCACACAGTCGCCCAGTGCGCTCGCTTGGTGTCGCCCTTTGCGCTCCACCAGAGACTGTCTGCCCGCAATTGGCCTGGCTCCTCCTTGGCACTGGTTGCGCTGTCTTGAAGGCTAATCTGCGGTTGTTCGGTTGTCAAGCTTGAGTGGGATGGACGCCCAGTGGGCCAGCTGGTTAATTGGTGCTCTTGGTCTTTGCAATTCTCGCTCGAGGCGCTCTCTGCGTCCCCAAGCTCGTCCTCCGGCGGCTTGAGGAAACCGCCTCGAACTGCGCCTCTCAAACGCCTCTTTTCGCCTTCCAACGCACTTCCGGCCGCCGTTCTGGCTTCGAAGACAGTCTGCGGAAGTGCGCGTGTGGCCAGGCGCCGCTCGAGGGCCATGCGCCAAAGGTCGGCCGCCGGCCCTTAGCTCTAACTGTCTTCTACCTCGCTCGCCTGCTGCCCTCGCGGACGCCCTTTGGCCGCGCGCGTGGGCGCCCAACGAGCGCACAGGCGCCTCTCTCACTCTTCCCGCACCTGAGCTCGTTCTCCGGCTTCCGCTCGCTCCTTTTGGGCCGCTCGCTGGCCGCTCGTTTCGGAAGCTTGGCCGCCAAACGGCAGTCCAAATGCGAGTCTAAACGGGCTCGCAGTCTGTCTGTCACTCTCGCTCGCGATTCAGATGGCCCGCGAAGCCACTGGACGCCACTGGAGCGCCCGCAATGGACGACAAGCTCGCCAGACTCGATTGGAGGCGCTCGACGAGCGTCAATTGGGCAAAAAACACATGTTTTTGTCGCGCTGGGCCGCCGAGCGACGCGCTGATGAGATGATTAGTTTCGCAAGTATATAAATTTCCACATTTCCGATCCGATTCGGACCGATCGGCAGCTCGACAGCTCGACAGGGCGAGCGTTCCATTGAGCCGGCCGAGCTGAGGGCGAGCCATCTTGTGGGGCGTGTCCACTGCAGTGCATTGAGGATGCATTGAGGCTGCAGATTGTGGGCCGCAGACTGTGATCGGCGCCCATAACAGTCTGCCTTGTGGCGTGCGCACACCATCGGCCAAAAGTAGGGTGATAAATTTCTGTGTAAAGCTGCGCTCGAATGTAACCTTATTTTTGACACCCAGTGCACAGCTCAGAGCGCGCCGAATCTCCGCCCGCCGCGCAACACTGAGATTCGGTCTGCCCGCAGCTCGACGCGCACTGAGCTTGGACAACGCGCCTGTGCCTTACCAGTGTACTGTACTGTCTGCAGGTCGTGCCCCATGCAAAAGCGCAACGGGCGAGGCGAGGCTCCAACCTTAATTCCGGCGCCGCAACGGTTTGCGCCAATCTCCGTCTCTGTCCGATTGGCTTAGCTGCCCACTGGAGCTCAGCTCCGGCGGCTAATTTCCATCCGAGCCGCCGATCACGAAACAATGATTAACGCAACTCACCGGCGGAACCTTATGGGCGGCCGGCGGGAGCTTGTCGGTCGGTCGGCCGCGCTGAGCTGGGCGAGCCCGAAACGAGGCGACCACTTGGCGCTTGGGGCTGCCCAACGGGCTGTGGCTGGCCCGCTGCTTAGCTCCATTGGGCAGCTCGTTTCCCGAGCACGAGAATGGGAATAGGAATGGCAATTGGTAGAGAATGAGAGAATTGGAGAATGAACGAGAATTGGAGAATCGAATTGGCGAGCGCGCGCGAATGGAAATGGAAATGAAAAGGAGAAAGAAGCGCCCAGAAGGTGGGCATGAAAAGGCGGCAAACGAGCTTGGGAGGGAGGAGAACGAGCAGAACCAAATGAAGAGGAAAATGAAGATGAAAATGAAAATGAAAATGAAATCGAGAAATTAGAAAGAGAAAGAAAAATCAGCATCGTGGCTCAGCGGCAACAACATTGAGCTGCCCTAAGCTCCGGAGCCAAAGTTGGAGGGCTCGCTGCAATTGCGCTCAGAGTTGTGCAAATCAGCCTTGTGCAAATCGCGCCCCAAGTGGATGGGCTGCTCTCTCAATTACGCTCGCCCGATGGGCGCTGATGGGCCCAATGGCCAGCCGCGCAACAACTGACAATGTATCAATCAATTGTCGTCGCCCAATTCAGCAATGCACAATGAGCGCCGCCACATGAGAGCCGCCAGTAATGCAGCTGGCCATTTGTTGCCCACCCGATCCAGAGACTCTCCTCCACTCAGAGGCCACTCAGAGGCACAAAGGCGCATCTATCATCACCTCTGGCGCGTCGGCCGCTCGTCGCCCGGCGTCTAACCTTTGCGCCTGTTGCAGCCGGCCGGTCAACAGTCGCCGCTTGCTTGCAGGCCGGCCCACTCGCTTCGGGCAGACACGCCCCCTCGGCTGCGCGCACCAGTCCCGCGCGGTTGCACTTCGGCCGCGCAAGTTCGGCGCGCACGAGCGGGAAAAAGCAGGTGCCACGCCCCCTTCGGACCAGCGGCCCTAAGCTTTGCTTGGAAATGCTGCATTTATTGGAGACAACAAATGAGATTATTGCAAAATAAATGGGATTAAATTGAATGAAAAATCTGGGCCAGTTGTGAGACCAGTTTGCGGTCTCGAAATCTCTTAGCTGGACCCTCGTTGGTGGCCGAGAACGAGTCTTGGGCGGCATTTTGGAGGAATTTTTCCTTTTAGGCTGAGGATGAATAAAAAACTGGACTCTTTCCAGTTTCTGGTGGAAATTTGGTCTTTCTGGCTCAATTTAGTGGCACAAAAGTTGAAAATTCTCCAAACTGCAAGACTACAAAGCCAGAAAATCGAGAGAACCGAATTTCTGCCGCTCGAGCGACTCGGTGGCAAGTGGGTTATGGCTAAGGTATGGCTAGGGTATGGCTAGGCCCTCCAGGCTGGCCCATGCGAGAAACAGCTCCTCTGCCAGCTCGAACCAAGCGAGAAAGGCAGTCAAAAGATAGTCTATCTTTTGGCCAGATAAAAGATGTTGGCTCTATTCGCATTTCCAAGTGGTGGAGCAAATTATGGTGATGAGCAAAAATGGAAACTGGTCGCGAGAGGCGGCGAGTGGCAGTCTCTGGCTCTTGTCTGAGCAGCCAGTGTGCACTGCTAATTAAAGGCCCAGCTCAACACTTTTTTCCAGCCAAACTGCGTTAACAGAGCCCAGTTCTGGAGGCTCAGCAACGAGCTTCGCACAGCCATAAAGCACCTTTTCCCTTACTGAAAACGGCGCATCATTTCAAGCTTTCGAGCTTTATAGGCGCAAAAATCGATTGTTTTTGTGCAATCTGGAGGCGAGTTTTCGCGCTGGCTTCTTGGCGTGTGCGAGCTGCACTCTACCTGCTGCCTGCCGCCTGTAGACTGGGACTAGCTTATGGTTCCTGTGCCTTGGCGGGCCCAACGAGCCACAAACGGCAGCTCTTTGTCATGATAATGAGCGGCCGCTTGGGAGCGGCGCTCGTGATTGCGCAAAGCGGAGGAGTTGCCGCCTTTGAGCCTGCGTCCAAGTGGGACAAGCTGCATTCAAAGCGGCCCACTTTTCGCCCAATTCAAAGCTTCCTCTTGGCCAGAGACAAGCTTTTTGGCCGATAAGTGAATTTGCTGAATTCCAAACGAGAGACTAGGTGTGCTGCCTAGTCTCGAGCGGCGCCAAAGCTCGTGATTGATTCAGTTTCGAGTGCCTGTTTGCGACTCAACAAGTGTGCTTGGAGTTTGTTCTACCCTAGAGACTGCCCTAAAGACGCTTGTTTAAAGCAAGTCTGGCCAACCTTAGCACCAGTTCTTGTCCACCTCCAAGTCTAGTCTCCCGTTCGGATTTTGCTGTGCTCTTTTGCTGCAAACTGGCTCGAAAACAAGCCCAAACAAATACAAATCGGATCCCGTTTTCTCGTGAATCTCTCCAATTCCACTCAAATATCAATACGAACCAAATGAAATTAGCCCAAACACGATCCCCAACAGACACCAGTCTCTGTTACTAGCTCGCACAGGCCAGCTCCATTGCACAAGAAGCGCACCGGCGCTCAAAAGTGCCCAATGGCCCGCAGGCCCGCAGTGAAAAGCGGGTGGGCGTGGCAGGCCCGCGTCCGAGCTGGAAAGTTAACTGGCGACTAGGACGCGCTTCTGGGCGCCCCTAAGCGTCGGCGAGCGTTCATTTCTGCGCTGGGGAGAGTGTTTTGTGTAGATGGGCTGCCCGTTGGCCGCCGACTGGCAAGACGGGCGGCCAAAAGGAACTAAACGGAGCCGAAAGGAGTCGAGTGGTGGCGACCCATCGAGAGCCCATTTGGCCAATGGTGGCCAATCGATCGGGCGCAAATTTCCATCTGGCAGCCCATTTGCGGTGGCCAACAGCAAACCGGCAAGCCCAAGCGAGAGCAACAATAAAAGCGCTAATGGCGCCGCAATTGTGCGCCCGGCGGAAGGTGAATGGTCGCTGAATGGTGGCGGCCCATTGAGGCTGGACTGGCGGCGCTGAGCGGGCCGCAACTGGAGGCCAGTTGGCGGGCGTTGGGCGTCTGTCTGCCGGGCGGCCGAGCGGCGAGCTCGCCCAGCAGCTGGCACAGTTTAGGGCCCGCAAAGTGGCCTCTGGAAGCGTTGATTTGGCGGCGGCCACTTTCTGCGGGCCGCGGGCGCTCAGCCTCGCGCGCGAGTGGGCGCGCCTCTGCCACTGCGGCGAATCCGTTCGCTCCCGCGGAGGCGCGTCCCACCTGCGGGTAGGCGTGGCACCCGAATTCGGCGGCCAGCGGAGAGTGCGCGCGGCCGCCCAGAGACGAGCCGGGCGGCGCAAACGGAGTGTTTTTCGCATCGGAGCTGATTGAAAATCGCTCATCGTCTGCAGGGGACCACACACGAGCAGGCGGACGGCTGAAACAGAGCCACCGGGCGGCCAATCAGCGCTGCGGCCCAGTCTGGCGGCAGTCTGACTCTGGCGGCCAGACACAATTGATTCGGGCTCCAGTGGCTCTGTTGCGGCTCAACTGCAGCTCAACTGCCGCGGTAGAGGCTCGGCCGGCCAGCAGTGGCGAGTCAGGCTGCAGGAGACGGGCGACTGAATTAGGGGCGCACTAGTGGCCGAGGGGCAACAGGTTAATATGATATGATCGGCGCTTCGGGCCGCCCAGACGGCGGGGTCGGCGGCAGAATGCTGATTAATGTGCAATACTGGAATGCCGGCCGGCGATTTGCCCACTCGGCTGGCAGCCAATTGGGCGCGGCGGCGCTGGGCCGAAAGGGCCGCTTGGAGTTGGCCGAGTGGAGTGGAGTGGAGTCGAGTCGAGCAGGTGGAAAGCGGGCGACTTAAATCATCTTGATTTGTTCTAGAATGTTGTTCGATTTTTTAAGTAGCAATAAAAGCATCGCACGGCCGAAGGAGAAAAGCTCAGACGAGACCAATTTCCAGTGGCCAGAGGCCGCCCGTTGCAGTCCCAGCATTGAGCAAAAGTAAGATGATAAATTCCTGTGCAGTGCTGCGCACAAATGTAACCATACTTTTGACGCGCAGTGCTCTCCGCAGCCTCTTCGCAGCGTTGCAGTCGCGCCTCTGCGTCCTGCTCGATGCCCAACGCTTTGCTGGATTCGGGCCGGCGCTTAGCTGCGGCCGCTCACTGTCCTCGGCGCACCGGCCGGCCACTCGGGACTGTCTCGCCGAGCCGCTGGGGCAAAGAAGGCCGCCCGCAACTGACGCGCCTAATATAAAATTACAAATTCCATCCAATTTGGCCCGATCGATTGCGCACTCTTTCCTCTTCTTCTCTGTTTCCTCCTCACTGTCCAGCGCGCAAAGCAATGACCACTCACCGCTCAACGCTCGACGCTAAACACTGGCCAATGAGCTCTTGTTGCTCGTCGCTCGAGACTGAGACTGGCACAGGCGAGCCGGAAATTGCAACTTTTTCATTCAAATCAAATTCATTGCTCGCCGGCCGGCCGGCCAGCGAGAGACAGACTGCAGCCAAGAGCCCGAGCTAGTCTGCTGCCGGCCGCAGACTAGCTCGAAGGCAGGAGGCCACTTTCGTTTGGCTGGCCCGCAAGTGTGCATTGCAATTGGCGCGCGGAGTGCAATTGGCGCTCCTTGTTTCCGCCTAATGAGCGGCCATGCGCCACACACACTCGCCGGCGCCCAACTGGCAGCCCAGATCGCCGGCTAGCTCGCCTGTTGCGCTTCCTGCTCGCGCTCGCCGCCGCCGCTTAGCTCGCCGCTTGGCTCGGGCCGCCGTCACGACATTTGGGCATTGGCGCGCGCGTCAACAGGTGCTCGCCGGCCACTCGAACGAGGGTCTAGGTGTGGCGACAGATTGCGTGCCGGCCGGGCGACACGCACGAAGGTGTCCCAGCGACGGTCTGCGGCCCGCGCGACCTTGGGGCGTCTTTGGTTGAATCTGGGCGCTAAATCTTGGCGGTCTGAGGGGCCGCGGAGTGTCGTCGGCGGCGGCGGTTGGCCGAGCGGCAGACTGCATCTGGCGGCTGCAAAGCGCAGAGGGCCAACTGCAGACTGCATAAAGCAGACTGCTTGGAGAAGACTGCATGAGGCAAACTGCAGACTGCGGCACACAAGCGCGGGCAGAGCGCGCACTTGTTGCGGGCGGCGCTTGTGTGCGAGAAGAGCGCCAAATCGGCCGCCTGCCAATCATAATCATCGTGATCCATGGCCGCGCGTCTGCCTTGCAGAGCCGCACACAAACTGCACACAAACTGCACACAATTCGCCGCACACAAGCCGCACACAAACTGCACTCGAACTGCACACAAGCCGCCCCACTGCACTGACAGCGCGCGCAAATAATGCAATTGCATTACGCCACCACCACTGCACTACTGCATTACACCGCTGCTCTGGAACAGGCGCCCAGCGAGCAGCCAGCTCAGCCAACTGGCACCTGTCGACACCAGACGATCCAAGCTTGCGAGTGTATTCAGCCTCGCCAGAGACTCTCCTTGTTTCGCCCAACAAGCAACAACAACAACAAGTGCACAATCATCATTCGCCTTTTCCCTCCGCCAATGATCGTCCCTGTTTGTTCGGGCCGGCTCCTTTGCATTGGGCCGCCCCTGCTTAGCTCGGGCCCGCTCGCGCTCGTGGCGCGACGACTGCCGATTTGCCCATTGACGCAAACCATTAGCAGCGCGCACGACTGTCATTAACGGGCTTGGATGGGGCCGCGCGCGTTGGCTCGCCCGGCGGGCTGTCTGCGATGCGGCCAGCCTCTCTCAGCAGCCTCTGAGCAGCTTCTGAGCAGCCAGACGGGCAAAGCTGAGCCTCCGCGCGGAGACGAGCGCGAGATGAGCTCGACGAGCTCGCGATGAGCCGCAGCTCGTGGCTGGCGGCTGCCGAGCGACAGTCGAGCGCGCGCGATGCAGCCACTTGCGTCTCGCCGGCCCGATGGGCCAGGTAAGACGCAATTTCGATTGCAAATGGAAATGAGCGCCGCGCCACGAGCAAGCCACTCTCGATTTTCAATTATTTTCCCGGCGCGTGCAATTGTTGCTCGCCGGCGGCGCCGGAAGGGCGACGAGGAGCCGCGCGTGTGCATCCATCTTTTCAAGTGATGAGCGGTGGCGCCAAAGGTTAGGCGCGGCCTCGCGCCTTTTGTTCTGCCGGCCGGCAGACTCGCTTGACGTTGGGGCCCGCCGGAGCCGAGGAGAAGGGGCGGCCCATTTGCGGGCTGGATGCTCCTCCTGCCCTAAGCTGTGGCGCGCTGAGCTCCACTGGGCCGCTCAGTGCACATTGCACAGTGCACAGTGCGCGGCACAGAGCAGGCTGCAGACGCGCGCTGCAGCGCCGCACACAAAAGGCGCACATTGCCCGACAAAAGTACGGTTACATTTTCGCGGAGCACTGCACGGAAATTTGTCATCTTACTTTTGGCGGATAGTGCGCTCTTCTGCAGCGCGTCCGCATCCCACAGACAAGCGCCGGGCCTTGTTTATGGGCGCCGCTGACGCTCATTGGCCATTATGCTTGTTGTTCTTATCGTCATTTCGGGTCGCCAAACACTTGAGGGCCCAGAGAGGCCGGCGAAACAAAGCGCCCGCCCACAGGCGGCCCACAGACGACCCTCGGCGCCCACACACAGGCGGCACACGCTCGGCCGGGCGCCGCTCCGGATCGGCCAGATCGTCCCCACAACTCGCGGCGCCCCCCGCGACTCCCACCCACCCGGAAGGCGAGCAGCCCCTCGCGGCCGCCCCCAAGCCCTCGACAAAGGCGCCCCCGCTCGCCAGGTGATCCCGGGCCGCCGCAGACACTCCGGGGCGGCGCGTGCCCCCAGCCGGCGGCCAGCTGGCCGCGGACTGCGTCTGGCGCACGCCTACCCCAAGGCGCGGCCACTTGGGAGCCCGAGCCTTAGGCCAGCGAGCGCGGCCGTCGCAGACAGTGGTGTGCGGTGGCCCCAAGACGCTGCGTCTTGGCGAGAGGCGAGAGGAGCCCTGGGCAGGAGCGAGCGCCGCTGGCTAGCTGCTGGCTGTCTGGCGGCTAGCTACTGGCTGGCTGGCTGGATGGCCGGCCACTCCCACGCACAATTAGCCGGCCGGGCGGCGTCTGCGTGTCTCCAAGTGGGGCGGCGGCGCTGGCGAGATGCATATCTGGGCGTGTGGGGCGCGCGCGGCCGAGATTTGGGCCGCAGCGCAGAGAGTCGGTCGGTCCGCAGCCGCAGAGCAGTGGGCCCCTGCAGACTGTAGTGCGGGCACAGTGCGGCCGCGCGCACACAAGCCCAGCGAACAACGCACAACGCACACTGAGCACACGCAGTCCGCCCACGCCTTTCGGCCCACTCCTCCCCCCCCCCCCCCCCCCCCCCCCCCCCCCCCCCCCCCCCCCCCCCGCCGCCCCCCCCCCCCCGCGCCGCCCCCCCCCCCCCCACCCCGGGGGCGG
>Ga0268247_10000344_pt1 | contig 16330 bp, 15 predicted proteins | sample AgamicOrMae_FD_200245 | JGI IMG/M metagenome (GOLD analysis project Ga0268247, IMG submission 200245) | Agave microbial communities from Guanajuato, Mexico - Or.Ma.e (v2) (version 2) | ecosystem: Host-associated > Plants > Phyllosphere > Phylloplane/Leaf | place: Guanajuato, Mexico | collected...
TAGCCAAACACACCACCGCTATGGTTTTCTAACGTGTGATTGTGATTGGAAAAAACCTGCGCGTTCTGCTCGATGTCTCAACGGTCTCTTCATCTCGAACAAATCCCATCGTGGCGCATCGAAGATTATGACATCACTCAGATTCATCTCATAACATAGTAGATAACACCTTGAAAAACACTCTTCATTAGTTTCTCGGCACACATTAGCCCAATATTACTCCCCTAAATTATTGATATCACAATCATTGTAGTTACATAAATTGAAGCGCCCATCCATCAACCCATATTTGTTTGAAAACACCCCAGTCACATATCGAAGCCCTACTGATACGAAAATCGCCAACTATGCAGCAACCAGCCGTCACCCCAGTGAAAAGTTTTAAGGTAAGTCCTCTTGCTACACATTAATTTTGTGGAGTATCCGAGTGAGCTGCTCAAACGAATCCAATGAGTCCCGGTTTTAACCTTTTTCTATCCGACCCTCAATACTTCTATTCTCTGACTGCGTCATAGGTTGTTCTCGTTGGTGACGGTGGTACTGGAAAAACCACATTTGTTAAGCGTCACAAGACTGGTGAATTTGAAAAGAAATATATAGCCACGCTCGGCGTTGAAGTTCACCCTCTCGTTTTCTACACCAAATATGGACCCATTGAATTCAGTGTTTGGGATACAGCAGGCCAGGAAAAGTTTGGTGGTTTGAGAGACGGTTACTATATCCAAAGTAAGGCAGCTATCATTATGTTCGATGTCACCTCGCGTGTCACATACAAGAATGTACCAAACTGGCACCGTGATCTAGTTCGCGTTTGTGACAACATACCAATTGTGTTGTGCGGTAACAAGGTCGATGTTAAGGATCGCAAGGTTAAGGCTAAGGCTATTGTTTTCCACAGAAAGAAGAATTTACAATACTATGATATTAGCGCAAAGAGTAACTACAATTTCGAGAAGCCCTTCTTGTATCTTGCCAGGAAGTTGACAGGCGATGCAACTCTCGAGTTTGTCGCCATGCCGGCCCTCGCCCCACCAGAGGTTATAATGGATCCGGAGACTGTGAAGAAATTAGAGGCCGATATGAAGGATGCCGAGATCGCTCCACTACCCGAGGATGATGACGATGACCTGTAGAAATTTCAGAATGAATTGTATAGTCTGGGGGCGAAAAGGTCATATTGTGAAATAAACATTGGATGAACCGAACACCAAATAAGATTTTTAATTATCCGCTCATAGCACTCTATTGCAATTTAAGTAAGATTTGGATTCCTCTTCCTCATATGATTCATTAGAATAAAGAAGGAGCAAATAAACCAAAACCTCAAGCTAAATGACTATTTGGGAACACAGAACGCTTCATAAACGTTGGCTGCGAAGCAGTTGAGTACATCCAAAGACAATAGGTGATTGACGAGAACTTTCTGGTCACTTTCTTTGCGCTTTAGGTAATTGTTCCTTATATGGGGAAGTAACTTGACCAAGGGAACTTGGATGTTGTTCGGATTGGTCATCATAGTTGTGCTGCCGTTTTGAGCCCCCTTTTCGCTAAGTTTAGTCTCCAGCTTGATAAAGGCGCCGAGTAGATTGTCAAGGAGTATTGCGTAACCCACTTCAATGCTTGATTCCAAAACTTGCTTGAAGTCTTCACTCTCGAGAATGTCTTGAGTCTCTGACAACATAAGTCTCAGCATTTCCTCTTCGGACTCACTCAATGGTCCAGAGTCTGGACACGTGGATGCTAGATCAGTGGTGGCAATGTTTTCTGCGTCCAAGAAGAAGACTTTGGTTTTCGAAGTTGGGCTAGACAGATGGAACGACATGGACCGCTTGATTTTGTCTAAGATAACCCGAAAATCTTGGATTGAGATTTTGTAATCAATGCTGTATCCTCTGAGCGTCTCCTCGACCACCTCCTCAATTGGCTGAATCAAGCAGTCGAATCTCTGATCATAGAATGAGCCTAAAAATGCATAATATTTAGTATAAGTCTTCATGTGAGAGAGATCGGCGACGGCCGCCGAGGACGAGGCAGCTGTAGTTGCTGATAGTGCATTCTTGGCAAACACCTGTCCACCAATAACGCTCATTTGTACTCTCATGTAACAAACCAAAATGCATGTACAATAAATTTCACTTAATAGTCGGGTGAGTATTTTCACTTTGAGAGCCCTCCATATCTCGACCTTCTCTTGGATTTTCTTATCCTGTCTCTTGGCTGCCAGATCTTCAATTAGTTTAGAATCATCGAGGAGCTCCTGTAGGCGAGCTATGATCTTGGGGGACATGCGCTGGCATAGCTGATTGCATTCATTGATTATATTCTCAAAGTGTATCTCCTTCTTTCTTGCCTCATGTACAAAACCCCTGCTCGAGCTAGTCTCCCATTGTTTCTCATACTTTGCCAGCACTTTATTTATAACCAACAAGGCTCCAGCTGCGCCTCCAACGAGCAGTATCTTGTTCCTATGCCTGTTCATAAAATCCATCAGGCCCATATTGAGTATTGTTCTGTGGGTAGATTGTAATAGTTTCAGATGGAGATTGTATCATGTCAAACACTAATTGGTGGCGCAGTGATTTTCATCACAATCAAGAGCCAAGACAGAATTAGGCCGACACAACAGGTGGGGCTGTCAGTGTGTGTCCAGTGTGAGCGAGACAGAGTGCACACTTGGCCATGAGTGCGACTGTGTGCCATTGCAATGGCAATGGCAGCTTGAGTGTGGCCCATAGAGTGTGTATGGGCCATGATCACGTCTCAGACTGGCATCCGGATTGCTTGTGAGGACGCCTGGAAGGTGGCGCTCGTCTCGGCGGCGAATGGTCATCCAAATTTCGAGCACTCCACTGGAATGTCTTGTCACAGTTTGCACATGCGCAGTTGTGTCTCAGTTCGCCTTTTCCACTCGAATTTGATTCAGTGGCGAACAGAAGCGAAGTTTGTTAAATGAATTTAATTCTCACAAGCATCGAGATCAAAGGAATTTGCATAACAAGCGAAAAGAAATTGCAAATCATCTGCCATTTGGGAGTCAATAATCGAGCGAATGCTAGTAATCGAGCGAAAGAAGAGGGAAAACTTTCACATTGTGCTGGAAATCTTCGAGAAACTTTGAAGTATTAGAAAATTCGAGAGAATTGGAGCTTTGGAGGCAGAAGAAGTTGTGGCGAGAAACTGTTTTTCCATTGGTAAACATGCTAAGGCACGCGAATGATTGAGTGTGATTGAGAGACAGACTAGAAGAGGCAAGTTCAAGGAGCAGCAAGTGGAGAAGAATGCACAAGAAAGAGACACACGGCCAGCTCCAGTTGCGTGGATTCAAGATGGGAAGCAAAAGGGTATCAGTGGAGACGAATGGAGCCCAAGTGGATAAATATAGTCAAATGCTATCGCTCACAGTCCTCCTCCTGTCCTGCTCACTAATCCTCATGGCCCAACTTCCAAGAGCCAGTCTCGCCTCGGGAGTGTTCGAGCTGGAGCTGCTGGACTTCAAGCGTCTGGACGCGGGCGGCCAGCAAGCCATGCGCATTGTGGTGTGTCTGAAGGAGGCCTTCGCCAGCCAGCTCGACGGGCCCTGCACCTACGGGAACGCCAGCATTGCGCTGGGCAGACTGGGCCCCCAATTGGAGGCAACTGCCCACGAGAAGGAGGAGGAGCAGCAAGAAGAGGAGGAGGAGGCGCGAGTGACAAGGAGGAGAACAACAAGTGGTTTTGTTGTGCCGCCAGTGCAAACAGTGCGCGCGGCATCGCCTTTATTGGGCCAGCCGGCGGGCGAGCAGCAGCACGAAAGGGGCGCCTTCTTGTCCATTGGCGAAGCATTGGCTGCAACAGCAGCGCACAGTGCAGAGCAGCAGCCTGGCAGTGCAGGGAATCGGTCGGCCGCCAGCTCGTCCAGTGTTGTCGTGCGTCATGGCGCTCACAAGCACCAACAACAACAACAACAACAAGGATCTCTCATGACAAATGCAGTTAGGATACAATTCACTTTCAGATGGCCGGTAAGTAATTTTCTTAGTCGTCGCTTGTCTCTTGCTTCGAAGTTTGAAGTTTGAACTTGGAACTTGGTTCTCCAAGCGCCACTTTTCCTCCTCTTGCTCGTCTTCTTGGCCTCGTCTCTGGCACGGGCCCACCAGAGCGGCCCAGCCAGACCTCAGCTCTGGAGACCTTAGCTCTGGAGACTATTGCACACATGCGAGCTTGCAGTGGTGCCACTGTTTGCCCGACTGCCAAGGACCAAGTGTTGCGCTGGGCCCGCATCTTGGCCCGCCGGCTCCTCCTTTTTCCTGCTCCTTGTCTCTGAAGCAGAGAGACTGCCGCAAGAGCAGCGCAACAGTCTCTTGCTTGCTTGCTCGCTCGCTCGCTCGATTGCAAATAAGCCGGCCCAATCTCTTTGATCGCAAACAGTGGTACAACAAATGATATCTCGCCAACAACAACTTGTTGCCGCTCTCTCGCTCTCAGTCTGTGGTGCATTTTGCAGGAATTTTTGGCCATTTTTCCAGCCGGTTGCGCGCATGAGCCGGCCAGATGCAAGTGTTTGATTAGCCGCCCGATCAGCTGCAGACTCTCCAAAAAGCACCTCTCTAGCAACTGAGTGCGGCCCAAGACAGAAGTGTGCAAGTGGGCCCTGTGAGCGCACTCTGCAGACTGCAGACTGCAGACTGCAGCTGGACCAAAGTCAATCGGACAGAAGCATCTCGGCTGATTGACAAGAGTTCTTGCGATCAAATTAGATTAGACAATGTTCCACACTGTTTCGAGTGCCTGTTATTCTTGTTTTTGTTTTTATATTTTTATTCTCGGCCGCCGAAAGGAAAGTTTTACCTGCGACTTGACGCACACTCGCACACTCGCGCGCAACAGTCTGCGGGGCCCAAACGGCAAATGGGCGACTGTTGTGCGTTTGTTGGGCGAGCAGAAATGAGTGGCACTTGATTAGTTGTTGTTTGGATGTTTTCTCGCACAGCATGAGACTTTTGGCTGCCACTTTTGGATAAAAGAGCGATCACAAAAAGAGCTTAGGGCGTTTAGAAGAGAATGAAATTGTTTCCATCTTTGCCTCCTCGTTCTGCCACTTTCCTGCTTTCTCTCTTCCTCTTTTGCTCTCCCACAAGCGACCAGTTTGCGGACAGTCTACGGCAGACTGTCCGCCTCTTTCTGGGCCACCTTTTGGGCCTGCAGGCTCCACTGCTTTCATCTTAATTCTTGCACCAAGAGCGCAGATTCCACCAGAAAAAGTCGCCCTCTCTCCATGTGGAGCTTCTTTTCGCGGCAACTCCCAACTGGGCGCCGACCTCTGTCTCTGGCGCTGGCACGCACAGGCCGCCAGCTAACGAGCAGGCCCACAAGCAGAAGTCTCATTCAACGGACGCCTGTTGCATGTTTTGTCTTCCTCTTTTCGTGTTCGCCCTCTTCCTCTTGCCACTCGTTGGGGCGGGCGAGAGTGGCCATGCGGCGCCATGTTTCTCCTTGTCGCCCCTTGTTGTCATAATCACCCTCGAGCTGCCCCTCTGCTCCGGTTGCGGTTGCGGCCGCGGTTTCACAAGCGGGCCACTTTGGGCGCCCGCAATGCAAGACCCAAGAGGCCAGCGGCCAGAGGGCGTCTCTGGCGAGGGGCCCGCAAATCTGCCCTTGTCTGCAGAATGCGCACTTTGCTAACCTGTTTTCTGTGCGTTGCTTTGCGCGCACTGTTTTCTGTGCACTGTTTTCCGTGGACTGTCTTCTGTGCGTTGTTCTGCCTGCACTTACACACAGTGGCTGGCGCGCACACAAATGCACAGAAATGCACAGAAATGCACACTTGCACACTTGCACAGACTCGCAAATGCAAGTTATGGGCCCGCAAGACGAACGTCGGCCACTCACATCTAACCATCAAGCAACCGCTCGTGTCTCCTTGAGCAGTGGCCAGTCGTGACCAGTTGTGTCGCCGTCTTATTGAGAGATTTGGCTCCATTTGCGCTGCTCTGGTGGCGAGGAAAAGGGCAAATCTGCGCAGAGAGTCTCTCTAGGGTCTAGACTGCACAGAGCTGCCTCCTAAATTGCTGCCCAAATGGACCTGCACTTGGAAGATCCGGAAGAGCCACACACACAGAGAGCGCTCGGTGCAGACTTGGCTCCACAGACAGTCCCAGGCGGCCAGTGGGCGACGTGGAGAGGCGCGTTGTCGCTTGTCGCTCGTCGGGGGCGCCCTGCGAGCGGGCGACACGGGCCAGTGAGCGCGCCCAAGCAGCCCAAGCAGCCCAAGGCAGTCTGTAACAGCCGCGTGCTGCTCCATGCGCCTTCCAGTGGGCCTTCCAGTGGGCCGCTACTAATCACCGGTTGCTCTATGTCACGTCCGCGCCACACACAGTCCTTGGGCACAGAAGCAACAAGTGGCCTGTGTTAGCTGTTCGTTGACTGTTGAAGAGGCGCCACCGATTGTCTCTCTGCGTGTTGGGAGCAGCTGATTTTGCATTTGTTGCAGTTGCTTGTCACTGTGTTGCGGCCAAGGCGGCCCAAGAACACGGCCGCTCCTTAGGGCCGCTCCTTAGGGCCGCTCCTTAGGGCCGCCCTCTCTTTTCCACTGGCCACTTCTTGGCACTTCTTGGCACTGGGCGTGCTGGCCGCTTGGACGAGAGGCCGGCTTGACCTTAGCTGCGGCAGTTGCGGCACTTTCCACATTTCGGGGGCAGCTGATTTGTGGCAACAGAAAGCAGAAAGTGGAAAGTGGAAAGCAGAGAGGAGGAATAAAAGGGAGAATGAGGCATAAAGCATGAGGCATAACAAGGTGCAGAGCAGAGTGCGTCTTTGGGGCTGCTTTGTTGCTGGAAACGTGCAGCATTCTGCGCGTTTGCCTTTCTTTCACGTGCCAGCTCATCAAGTGGCGAATGTGCGCTGCTGCAACGCAGAGACAGTCTGCGGGAGCTGCTTCGAACTTACGCGCACTGAGCAGTTCAGTTTGAACTCTTCAAATTGGACAGTCCAATTTGGATTGCACTCCACTGGCTGCCTTTAGATACAGTCTCTCGTGACGCAATTCCGCAATCTTCTTGAGCAATGTTTTGCCCTTCAAAAAGTCTTCTTGGCACTTGTGTTTCGAAAAAGAAGAGCTCGCCTAATGAAATTGTTGTCCCTCAGTTTGAACAATGTTTCAAACTCAGCTGTTGCTCTGTTTGTCTGTTTGGCACATCACATCAACTTCAGCATCACTTAAAAGCTCGACCTTAGGTTGGCCGCCGGCAAGGAGGACAAGTGCTTGACGAGGGGCGAGAGATGCGAGCGAGAGAATAGGAAAGGTGGAAATAAAAATAAAGAGATTAAAAGAATTTGCAAAATTCTCGCCACTTTTCCCCTCCAAATGGGAGCCTCGAAGTGCGGGAGCTGAGGCGGCAAATGATGGAGGAAAATGAAAGGAAAATGGAATGGAAATGAAATTAAATGGTGGAGAAGAGAAATCAGATAACAGACTGAGGCTTTTCCCTGCTCGAGAGCGCGACAGGTGCTCGAATTTGTGAGTTCTTGAGCACTCCTCAGAGCGCTCCTTTGGGGCCTCGGAGCTTCCGTTCGGGGAGGCTAAGGAGCGGGCCTGAGCTTCCCAGAATGGCTGAATGGAGGCGGCGAGCTGGCGAGTGGTGTTCTCGTGTGAAAGGCGCGCTTGGCTCGCCGGCCACTGGCCTCGCAGGCGCCCGATCAGCAGGCCGAGGGTGTCGAGGTGAGATGTGGGAGCGGCGATAGTTATCTGGCGCTTCCTGCTCGCCGGCGGCCGCTCGAGACCTGCGCCGAGCTCGAGTGTGGCTTTCATTTCATTGAGCTCTGAGAGAGTGGCTCTGGCGGGGAAATAATTGAGCCGGCCCATTGAGCTTTCCTTCACCGCAGACAGTCTCAGGCGGGCCGATGCTTATCATGGGCCTCTGCTCTATATGAGGGAGCTTACAGGCTAAGCTTTCGGGCGAAGGACAAGTGCCGGTGCTGCGGGCGGCCCATTGCTCTGCTGCAGACTACTGTGTTTACTGTGCGCGCTTTGCTCTCTGCGGGCTTCTGTGCGCGGGCGAACTTTTGTGCGCGCGGGCGAGTTTCTCACACACAGTGGCCCATTGCTTGCGCCTCCATCAATTGGCCGCTTGATGTTTTTCCCTTTTTCTTTCCATTCCTTTTTCTTTCCATTCCGCCTCCTTCAAAGAGGCGCTAAAAAGACTCTTCCTCAAATGAATGGCCGCCAAACAACACAGACAGACACACAGACAGACAGTCTCTCGCGAGTCTCGACCAACTGGCGCACACGAAAAGCCCCTCCGAGCGGCCGATCTGGGTCAGCCTGCGGGCTAATTTCCAGCCTCCTCAATGGATGGGGGGCGGCCACTCTCTCGCATGAGAACTTGCACTCGGCGCCCACCAGCTCCAGTCTTGAGTCTCCAGTCTCCAGTCTCGAGCCTCGAGGACCGACGCTAGATGGTAGCCCAAAGGGGCGGCGCAATAATTAGACGAGCCAGAAGGGCCACTTGCACAGCGCCACTTGCAGCCTACTTGCTGCCAGTGCTAATCGTCGGCCGAGCTTATGGACTAATTTCTCGCCGGCCAATTCAATGCCAGTGGCCACTGATCGCAGCCAGTCTCAATTTTCAATATTAATAATAATCGCCAGCAGAAGAAGGAGAAGAGGAGGAAGAGGAGGCTTCTTCCTCTTCTTGCGCATTCAGTGGAGGCATTCTCCAGTGAATAAGCAAGGCCGAGCAGCTGCTTGTGTTGCTTGAGGCCCGAAAGTGCAGAAGCTGACCGAGTGAAAAGAGCAGCCAGCAGACTGCCGCCGAACTGCCCCAGAGACTAGGCCAAACAGAAGGGCCGCATGATCATTAATTGTTGTGCTGCCCCGCACGCTCACAAGGCCGGCTAATTGTTGGACACAAACTGGCCGGCCGGCAACAGTCGGCCCAGTCTCGCTTTGGCGCCTCGGCCAACGGGCCCCCAAGCTGAGGGTCGGCTGCTTGTTTTCTTTCTAAGCTCGTCTATGCTTCTCTGTGCTAGTTGGTCTCTGCTCGAGCGAGTCTAAGAGCGGCTGGCGAGAACAGGTAGTGAGGAATTATGATAATTTGTCGAAGCTTGTCGGCGGGAGCTGCCGAGTGGAGGCTAAGGAAAAGCAAGCTAAGGCGAAGGCGAAAAGGCGCCAACGAGTCCCGAGGAGCTAAGAGCAAAGAGCGCCACTTGTTTTTCTGATGCAAATAAGCGCCAGTGCATTGTTGCTCGGCCAGCGCAGCACAAAGCAGTGCGCGCAAAGCAGAAAAGCGTGCACCATGCAGGCAGATCCATGCACTGCGCCTGCACCTAATGGCGCGTACTGAATACAGTCTCTGGTGCAGATTCTCCATTGCAGACTGTGTTCACTGTGCGCCGCTTGCGCAAAACGGGGGCCTTTTGCGCGCGTGTTATGCCCTGCTCCTTGTCTGTGGGCCTTGAGTGACTTGCACCTACTTGCAGTCCACCTGCAGCCCACCGGCAGTCTCTCGCCGGCTTTTGTTACTCTCCAAGTCGGCTGCCCACCGGCGGCGAAAAGAGGGAGCAGCCTCAGCACAATGCGGACTGCCTGTTCTCGCGCCGAACGCCCTCCGGTGTGCCTTACGGGTGCCCTCCAGGCTCGACGGTGGCCCGCCGGCGCAAAGAGAGACAGTCCTCCATTGAGAGGGCGCCTCTGCTTGGCCGGGGAGAACAATTGGCCGCCCATTCATCGAGTTGCGTTCTCAGTGGGCGAGAAACACAAAGCAACAGCCAGACCTAAGGGCCCGTTCACGTGCCAGACCAGTGGACTGGTGCGCTCGCTCAGTCAGCCAGCCAGTCAGCCAGCCGGCGCAGCTCTGGCCCTTGCAGTTTAGTCGAGCGTTACGCGCATGGGAATGCACTGGCCTGCTTCCTGTCTGGCCGCCCGCAGAGCTGCTCTGTGGCGCTCACTAGTCCTCGTCTCGCGCGGGCCTCCATTGTCGCCGCTCAATTGGCCGGCCGAGTGACTTCGGGCCAGTTGGTGGGCGCGAACGGCGGCCCTCAGGACAGTCTTCTGGGCAGACTGTGTGCAGAAGTGCTGCTCTTTGGCTGCAGGAAAGGAGAGACTGTCCCTCTCTGTGTCGCGCTCAATGGGCGACAGGTGAGCGGCGGCGCGCAACAGGCGCCAGGCGAGTGGGCAGCGAGTGGGCGCAGTGAGCAAACTTGAGCAAGTGAATTCGGTGACACTGACCACTGACCACTGGCTGCTGGTGGGCGAGCTAATCGAATCAGTGCGGCCACACTGCTTCCAGTGGCGCCCCCACAGACACAGAAGGCGGCGGCGCTTCCTTTGTCCGGCCGGCGTGAGACCGTCTGCGGCTCGCGATCGCCCGCGGCTTCACTGCTGCCGAGCTGGATGCTCTCTGCTCACTGTGTGCAATTGGGCCGAGCGAGAGGCCGACGCATGAGGGCAGCGTGTGATACTCTTGGCCCTGTTTGAGGCACTTGCGGGCCACTTGGAAGCCACTTGGAAGCCACTTGGAAGCCACTTGGAAGCTAGTAACTAGGATGCGCAGTGCTCCCGTTGGGGCGCGCGCAACAGGTCGGCGGTTGCGCGCGGGCGAAAGCGCGCGTTAATTGAATTCGCTGCGACAGAGTGCGGCCTGCCCTAAGCATTGGCCCTAAGCATTGGCCCTAAGCATTTGCCCTAAGCATTGGCCCTAAGGAGGCGCAGGAGAGAGCGCGCGCAACTTGCGGCCAGCCGACCATCAGCCGACCATTAACTTGCGGCCATTGTTTCTGGCTCCTTTTGGGCCCTCTTTTCTCTCCTCTTCGAGCTCTGCTTTTTTCGAGCTTTCTCTTCAGATTCTCTTTTCTCAAAACACGCCAGAAGAGTGCTCCTCTTCTGGCAACAAGACGCACGCTTCCTGCTCGCCACAGGCCAACCAAACAAGCAGAAACACACTTTCCGAGCACCAGTGGAGCCCCGCCGCTGCCACAACAACTGGCCCACTCGGCCGCCGACCCTAAGGATCGCCGCCAAGGGCCAGCTGCCCTCGCCGGCCTTGGAGGCTCGTTAATTCGCATGATGGGCAGCCAGTTGTTTGCGCCGGCCGGCCGCCACACTGCGAACACTTGTAACAACAGAGACAGAGACAGAGACAGACGAGGAAAGCGCCCCAGAGACAATTGGCCGCCCATTCAAACGCTCAATTGGAGGCCAGCAGTGAGGGGACACAATCCCCTAAGCTTAGGCGGCTCGGATTCTCCACGAGCAGTGCAGTGTGAGATGGGCGAGCAAAGGAAAGGCGAGCCGCTTTGTTGAACAATTTTTGCTCGCCTTCTTCTTGCCCCAAAACAGTTCCGCCATTCCGGCCCACTCCAATGCCTCGGAGGCGCCCCCAACGCGCTCAGAGACAGTCTGCGGCTCTTGGAGACTGTCTGAGACACGTCCATTCACCATTGGCCGCCGCAATTCGTCTGCGCTGAACTGGAGCCCACAGCTTAGCTTGGGCCCAAAAAGAGCTGGAGAGCGTCTCGTGCGAGTGCTCCTCCATTTGCCGAGCTGGGCGGCCCTCTAAATAGATCGAATTAGTCCTCTCTTTTATCTCTTTCATTAGATTTATTGCCCCAGCGAGCATTCTTCTCGCTCGCCTCTTCTCGCTCGCCCCCTCTTGACGCTTGCCTCTTGTCTCTTGCGTCTGAGCCAGTGTCTGGCCAGTGTGCGATGGGCGCGCTTGCCAGTGGCTCGTTAAGCGGCTGGGGCCGCTCGGCGGCCGCTCTTCGTTGGCGGCAAATTAGTCTCAATGAGGAGCGTCGTTTCCTGCTCGTGACACGCTCAACTTACCAGCAGGCGCGCACTCGGCGCTGCACACACTCTGCACTTTGCGCTGCAAAGTTCGCACTTCGCACTTCGCACTGAACGCACTGCAGTATTCAATGCAGTCTCTGGTCTGCAGTCTGCAGTCTGCAGTGCACACTGCACAATGCACACAGTCTGCGGGCCCCAAAGTCTGCGGGGCATTCAGGCCGCTTGTGCAGCGCCACGAGCAGAGTCCAGCTTGCGGCTCGCGGGAAACTCTGTTGAGACAATATTTTGCTCAATCGGCCGGTTCCTGTTGCTCCTTTTGCCCTCTCTCCTGCTGGCCCGCCCTTGTTTCCGCCGGGGCCCAACAGGACGCGCGGGCGGCTCATTAATCCGACTCGCAGGCCGCAGTTTGGCAAATTCTCGCCCCCACGGAGGCCCCAAACGGGCGCCCTGAGGAGTTGGCACTTGGCAGCCGCGGCAGATGCGGAGGCGCCCCGGACGCGTTCAGAGACACTCTCCGGCCGGCCGACTGGCTGCAACTCTCCGGCAGACAGTCGGCAACGAGCTGGACGCGCGACTCACGACACATTATTTCCGTCTGTCCGCCGGCTTGATTTATTTGCACCACGAGCTGGCCGCAATCCTCGAGGGGACTTGTTTTTTGTCGCATCCTCCTCTTGAGGGCGGCCGCGAGATGCGAGCTGAGCGAGGAGACATTTCGCGTCTCGAAATGTCGCCCCATTGAGGTGACATTGAGGCTGAGGCCGAGCAGAGGAAGTGAGCGAGAGAGACTAGGAGGCGCAGGCAAAAGTGCACTGAAACGGGCGGCGAACTGCACACTATGCACTGCACAGTGCGCGCCGCAGACTGTCTCTCGCAGGCCGAACTCAAGCTGGCTGCTCGTTCGAGCGAGCGCTCACTTTTAGGCCCAATTTTGCGCCTCCTCAAACTTGTGCCTCTTTCCTTGTGGGCCGGAAAAAAATGATTGATAAACGGAATTCAGCATTGAGAAAATTTGTCTCATTCAGCGGCGCTCAGAATTGAGAATGGGCCAATTTGTGGCAGGCGAGACGGAGAAAGAAGAGAAGCGATAATTCGTCCTTTTTGTTGACAGTTTTCCTCTTCTCACCGGCTTTGGATGGCTATCTGAAGCCATCCAAAGAAAGCTCATCTAGAGGAAGCCCATCAGAAAGGCGTCCACTGCATCAAGTGCATCCCACTAATCATTGCCAAATCTCTCTGCCCATCCTTGTCTGCGGCCCACGAACAAAACGGCCGCAAAATGCACACAACTGGGACTGGAAAACGCGCCATCGACGCGCCATTGACGCGGCCAAACGCGCGCTCCACTGGGAAATCCCACGAAATCATCCGAAATCAACCCGAAACTTATCTGGAAATATTATCATCTGCAACTATCGTCAAAAATGGTCAAAAATGGTCAAAAATCGCTATCTGGAACCTTGAATACTTGGCACCATAATCGCCCGATTTCTGGTTCATGATTGATATCACCCGTTCAGAAATCGTTCACCATAATTCTGAGCGCCCACCAAGTGGCCAGCCCGGCCGGCGAGCAAGCCGAGCAGCAGCAGCAGCAGCAGCAGCAGGTGCTTTCCTCCAGACTGGCCCCAAACGAGAGTTTATCCAGCAGCGGCGGCTCGCCAATCGACCGGCATGTGTTGAGCGAGAACGAGGTGCTGCCCGAGAGCTCGTCTCTGGCTGAGAGTGGCAATGGGGGCGCGTGGACGAGCCGTTTCCAGCGCAGTTTGCGCTCCGCAATTGTTTATAGATTTCGCGTGCGCTGCGCACAGAACTACTTCGGCGACGGTTGCACCACTTTCTGCAGGCCGCGCGACGACCAGTGGGGCCACTACAACTGTTCGGCGGCGGGCCAAAAGGTGTGTCTGGAGGGCTGGTTTGGCTTGGAGTGCGAGCGGGCTCGTTGCGGGCCCGGCTGCAGTCCCCAGCACGGCTTCTGCGAGCGCCCCCACGCCTGCCAGTGTCGCCACGGCTGGACGGGGGCCCGCTGCGACGAGTGTCTCCGCTACCCCGGCTGCCAGCACGGCTACTGCCTCGCTCCCTGGCAGTGCGCCTGCCAGGAGGGCTGGGGCGGACCTCTCTGCGACCAGGAGGTCAACTACTGCGCCGGCCACCAGCCCTGTCGCAACAATGGCACCTGCGTCAACCTGGGCCCTGGGCGCTACCGCTGTCTCTGTGCCGAGCCCTTCGGGGGCGCCAACTGCGAGCTCGACCTGAGCGAGCGCGCGCTGGCCCCACTCGCTGGCCTCGAGCCCGCCGGCTGCCCACTAACTCCCTGCCAAAACGGGGGCACCTGCTACCAGCTGGCCTCTTCCGCCACTTCCGCTTCCGCTTCCGCTTCCGCTTCCGCTTCCGGGGCGGCCGGAGCAGCCGAAGCTGCCTCGCCGCCGCCGCCAAACCTGCGGGAGCTCGCCCCACACACTCCCACAGAGACCAACCAGACCCGAGCCACGCCCACTCAAAGTGTGGACACGCCCACTTTCTCAAGCGACACACAGGGACTGGTGGAGAGTCTGCTGGAGGAGCTTGGCAGGTCGGCGACAAAGGAGGGCCAGCCGGCGCTCAGGTGCCACTGCGCGCCCGGCTGGACGGGCGACTACTGCCAGTGGGCGCAGCCGGTGGCGGCGGTGCTTCCGGCGGACCTGCTGGCCATGGAGCAGCCGGCGAGTGGCCTAGTGGTGCAGGGCGACACTGAGACAGCCGTGCAGACAAGCAGCAGCATCAGTAGCAGTGTCTCGCCGACAAACAACGAGCTGCAAACGGAAGAGCCGGCCGCCAGCCAACCACTAACCACTGTGTCCAGCCAACAGGTGCACCTGCACCACCACTTGCACCAGCAGCAGGCGAGTCTGGAGATGAGACACCTAGTGAGCGGAGTGGTGCTTGCCTCGGCGGTGGGCGTCTTTCTGGCCGCTTTGATGCTCGCTTGGTGCTGCTTGGCGGCCATAGAGAAGAACCGCTTCTCCTTCATCCAGATGAACATAGTGCGCCAGTTTGGACAGTCCCATTTGGACTCGCCAAATGGGCGAGTCCAAAGTGGCGCCACTCAGCCACCGGGAACAGTCTCTTCCACTTTCAGGAGAATGCAGGAGAAGATTCGCGACTCGTTCAGGCGCCGCTCGCAAGCTAGACACTGTTCCATCAAACGAGAGACCAAGCTCAGCATCGAGAACGTGCTCAGGGCGCCCAAAATGGCGCCCCCAAGCTACGAGGAGTCCTCAAAGTATGGGACCAAGAAGAGCGTCGAGTATGGAGCTGGGTGTTTCGCAAAACAGTATGGGAAAAATCTAGTGAGCAGTGGCAAGTTGGAGAGCAACAATTACACCAGAAGCAGACTGTCTGTGGATATGGATATGGATATGGAAAGCGCTGCAGACAGTCTGGAGGAAAATGGTAACACATCATTCGAACGGCTGAAGGCGGATAAAAGTGATCTCGCGCAAATGGAACAACTCCAAACTAATCTAGTCACAAGCAAGGAGGTCTTCGTTCCACTAGAGGCAATCAGCGGCACCCAACCGGAACTCTTTCTCACACCAAACACAATCACAGACGCCCACCTCAATTGCCCCAGACATGGGCACCTATATAGGAAACAAAAGCAACTTTATTCAAGCTCGGCTGAAGCTCAACAAGAGCAGCAGCAGCCTCTTCCTACAACAACGATTGAGATAGAATATCAACCTGCGCCCAAACGCATTATGGGCAACACAATTTCTGACATACAGCAACCGAGGGATCAAGGAGATTTTGGCTGATTGGTGAACATTGATTCAATATAAATAATTATCTGTACCTTAGATCAAACTAAACAATCCCTCTTGCTTCCGCACTGCCCCAATTTCAAATTGAATCTCAACTCATTTCTATTCGCATCATTCATTTATCCTCCTTGATTTGTTCGTTATCAGATTGAGTAATCATCGCCGTTCGGAACGCATTCGAAATACTCATCCATTGCTGCCATTTCAATCTTTGCCGATATGAACTCAGCTAAACTGTGAGTGGACGCAGAAATACCGCCGCAGAGCATAACAAGATGGATGCAAGAAATCGATTCTAGATCAGGATAAAAAGTGATCCTGGCCCAAGACCAAAATCACCGGGGCATGGAACGTGAAATGTTTTAATTGACACGACTATAAATTAGTTCGAATCTTGAGAGATCTTTCTCAAGAATGAGTTCAATCGATCAATGGAACATTCATGACAATGTTCATGAATGTTGATTACTTATCAGTTCGTGAATGATTCTAAAAAGCTTAGACAAATTGTTCACTCAGTGATTATTTGGCATTGAATCATTGCATCAGAATATCTTAAGACTTGAGCTCTCGATGTCATGAACTCCCTTAAAGTAATCGTGTGTAATTGCTTCTTTAGCTGAGATTCGAGCATCAGGATTATAAGCCAAGAGTTTGCTCAGCAAATCAACGGCAGTCTCGTCATGGCTACCAATGTAGTTCTCGACCCCGCGGGCTTTAAACTTGGGAAAATGTCTAAACTCTGGCATGTCTTTGAATGAAG
>Ga0268247_10000347_pt1 | contig 16245 bp, 13 predicted proteins | sample AgamicOrMae_FD_200245 | JGI IMG/M metagenome (GOLD analysis project Ga0268247, IMG submission 200245) | Agave microbial communities from Guanajuato, Mexico - Or.Ma.e (v2) (version 2) | ecosystem: Host-associated > Plants > Phyllosphere > Phylloplane/Leaf | place: Guanajuato, Mexico | collected...
CCCGAATTTCGCAAATTTCGCCCAATTTCCGCCAAATTCACAGCCGACAAGCTGCCGATCCTAGTCTCTCGCATCGTCGGAGAGGAATTTCCATCATTTCGACCAATTTGGTGGGCAAAATGGTGGAAATTGACGAAAATTGGCGAAAATTTGAAGAAAATTTGAGGAAAATTTGGCAAAAATTGGCGAAATTTTGCACAAATTTGCCTCTTCGAAAATCTATTGTGGCGAAAAATTTCAACCAGAACCAGATTTGCAGACTGTCGCACCTGGAGACTGGGCGCACTTTTATCTTTTGCATTACATTCGTTCGTTCGGGCAGAATTTTTTGAAGATTTTCCGGAAAGGTTTTGGGAAAAAGAATTTCCGGAAAAGAGTTTTGCCAAAGAGAATTTTCCGAAAAAGAATTCCCGCAGCCAGTCCCAGACGGCGAGCGAGTGGGAACTCCGTTTTGGTGGCCACTTGTGCCACTCGGCGCCCACTTGTGTCGGCGCCAAATGGCACCTCAGACTGTCCACGCTTGTCGCAAACTCTTCTCTCTCAAAGCGCACCCAAAGAGGCGCCCCAAAGGGAGGAAGTTGCGCCTCCAGAGGGGCAAGTGGGCGTTTCCGGTGTCATTGTTTGAAGGTGGCGCCTCTCGGAGTTTGGCCAGACAATTGGGCGCACGCTGGGCCCAATTGGGGCGACAATTGGGGCGAGTGGGCGCGAGCTAAGCTCTGGCATGAATGCGCAAGTTGTGCGGCTTTTTTCTCGCTCCTGCTCGTCCTTAGGTCGCCCTCAGGTCGCCTAAAAACGGGAGCCAGCGGGCCAAAAAGGGCGTCGCGTGACGGGCGAGCTCGGCCGAGCTTGCATGCTGTCACTTGGCTGCTGAAGCTCACAGTTGGCGCTCACTTGGGCCCGCGAAACAAAGACACGCCGCGAGTGTCCAATTGGGCAATTGCGAGCAGCAGAGGCCCGCATTTGGGCCTCTGCCCGAACTCGAGCCTCTAAATGCGCAGGAATGTGGCCTGAAGAAGCTTGGCGGCTCGGGCTAAGCGGCGGCGGCGAGCTAGGCAAGTGAGACGAGCTTGGCGAGCTTGGTGAGTTGGGCCAGCTAGGCGAGCTTGGCGGCCGGAGACAGGCAACAGCTGCTGGCCGGGCGCGCTGAGCGCGGCGTCTCGCAGCTGGCCGAGTGGCAGACTAGAGTTGTTGGCAGGCAGGCGGGCAGTTGATTTGAGTCGAGTCGAGTTTAGTTGAGTGAGCAGGCCGGAAGGAGAGCGCAGATGAAGTGGCCCGTGCGGCCGAGAAAGCGAGAAGGCGAGAAGGCGGGAAGACGAGAAGAGGAAAAGGAGAAGGCGAATGAGAAGGCGCAAGATCTAATCAGGCGGCTGGCTGCTCGTGTTTGGCTTGCTCGCAACACTCGAGACTGTCTCTGGCCGAGCACAAGAAGCGCACTTCTGCACTGCACTTTTCCAATGGAGTTTCCAATGCAGTTTTCCAATGCAGTTTGTGCAATGCACTTTTCCAATGCAGTTTCCAATGCAGTTTGTGCAATGCACTTTTCCAATGCAGTTTTCCAATGCAGTTTGTGCAATGCACTTTTCCAATGCAGTTTCCAATGCAGTTTTTCAGCACAGTCTCGAATGCACTTTTGCAAGGCAAAGGCCAATGGTGCGCCGCCTCGTCTGGCTAGCTCGTGGCGCCCATAGACTTCCTTCCGAGCAGCCGATCTCTGTCTCCGGCGAGTGAAATGAAATTGAATTGGACCCAGTTTCCAGTTTCGCCTCTCATCTGGCCTCTCTCCAAGCCAGATCGAGGCGACAACTCAGTTTCTGCAGCTCCGAGCGGGATTGTTTTCGTTCCCGCTGCTCATTTCTTATTTCCTGCTCCTTATTATTTATCCGCCGGCGCCCTCGGCGACAGGCCGCCCACTGAGCGTTTGAGGCAGCCCCAAGCGGCCGGCGCGCGGCCCGCCGGGATGTTTGTCGAGCTGAGGGGCGCAAATCGGGCTTTAGCCAAGCTATGGGCAAGCTGCGGGCGCACAATTTGGGCCGCCCACTTTGGAGGAAAAAAGAGTGCCAAAAAAGCTACCAAAAAACTGCCCGAAGAGAGTCCAAAGTGGCCCCATCAGAGCTCGCCAGTGGCAAGCTAGCTGGCCAGCCGGTGGGCCCTTTGCGTCTCTCTTTGTAGAGGAAAGGCGCAGAAAAGGGGAAGCTTTTTGAAAAATGGCCTCGCTTGGTGCTCGTCTAATGTCCAGCCGGCGGCCAATTAAGTGGAATTTGGGCGCCAAATTGCCAGCCTGGCGGCGCGACAATTGTTTTGGAAATTGTTTTGAAAATTATTTTGCAAACTATTTTGCAAACAGTCTCCAGCGGCAAGCTCAAAAGTTGGTCTCGAAAGCTTGATGAGCGGATCAAGCTCATCAAGCACACCGCCAACTGTGGTCCGCAGACTGTCCCACGTGCACCCCAACTGCTTGCGGCTCACCACAGTCTGTTGTCCAGCCGGCAGTCTCTCCTCCCAGCGGGCAGCCTTCCAGCAGCCTCCGATCACTGCGAGCGGCCCCATTGAGCACTGGGCGCCCGCCAAGACCGCGAGCATGATTGATCGGCGCCCGCAGACCAGGGCCGGCCGCTCGCAGATCGCAGATCGCAGACTGTAGCCCGCAGCTCACAGACTAGAGCCAAAAGCTCGTCTCACTCTCTCGCTCAGCTCAGCTCCAGACGAAAGCCGAGCCACTTCCGGCGGCGCTCGAGTGCTCCCCAGATCAGATAAGCTTGGTGGCGCGTTGGCCACTCCACTTGGCAAGCTTCTTTGCGTGCTTCCCCAAGCTCCACTTGGAGGGCGCGCTCCAGTGCGTCCGGCCGGAGCTAAGGTGCGTCCGGCAACCATTTGTCGCACCCGAGGCTAATTTGCCTAGACACCTGGCCGCTGGCTAGCTGGTGGCTGGCTGGCTAGTGACTGTCTGCCGGCAGACAGTCACTAGCCAGCCCGAGACTTGCGGGCCCCAAGCAGAGGCGCCAAGCAGGAGGAGCCTCCATTATCCGGCTCACAAAGGCGCCCAGTCGGTGGCCGGCCGGCAGGAAGTGGCCTCTGGCGGCTGACCTCAAGCGGCGAGCTGCAGACTCTCACTGGCCGCTGGCAGTTGTGGGCACCTGCGGAGACCGCCGCCACTTCCGGTGCGAGTTGCCGAGTAGCCGATCGAAATCGAATTTGGCCGAATTTGCCGACGGGGCGCCGGGGAGACAGTCTTGGGGGCGCCGAGGACTGAGTGTTGCCAGTCTAGAGGTCTAGAAGAGCGCCCCTTCGAGCCACTTGGAGGCGACGAAGAGAGCTTCTCCAGTGGGAGAGAGCGACTGCAGAAGCGCGTGGACTCAGCCGCGACGACAGGCCAACGATATAATTTGTGGCCCAATTACCTTTGCGGGGGGCGCGAAACGCATCGTCGCACACCATTGGGACTGGCAGCTGAGCGGCGGGGCACCAGTGGGGCGCCACTTGGGGCCACTTGGCGAGTGCATGTTTGCGAGCACGGAGGCAGCATGGGCGGCCCGCAGCTAAGCTATGGCCCAATGGTAGAAGTGGCAATGGTGGAACTGGTGCAAGTGGCCCTCTGCACGGAAACAGGCGTCTAATGGCAGTTTGCGGCCCGCTCGTCAATTGGCGGTCGCCGCTTTTGTCGAGCAGTCAGACAGACAGACAGACGGACGGACGGACAGACGGACAGAGAGGAGTGTCTTGGGCGGCTAAGGACGAGGTGGAGCCTTCGAGAGCTCCACTAGGCAGCAGTGCGGCGAAATGCGGCCGAGTGGAGTGCAGTGCAGTGGCGATCTTGCTCGCTCGCCGGCTGGTAACCTAGGCCAGACTAGTCCTAGTTAGCGGCGTGTTGGCGGCTCAATTTGGAGCGCAAAGAGCGCCCATGCACAGCGGCCCACTGGCCCCTCCTTGGCCCCTCCGAGTGTGTGTTTGGCGAGACACTTGCGCGCGGCTATTAGGCGGCTTATATTGGATCAGAGGAGGAGAAGGATAGCGAGCCGTTGGGAGAAGAAGTGGAGGAGAAGGAGAGCGCGCGAGTGGCCGGCAGAGAAAGCCAGTTGGGAGGGCCACTAATTTGTTTCCCCGCCTCCTCCACTGCAGAGCTCCGATTTGGGGCCGAGTCTTGCTGGCGGCGACTAGCTGGCGACTTGCTGGCGACTTGCTGGCGACTTGTGCAGTACGAACACAAAATAAGGGGTACACTTCTTGCGCGCGCAGGCATGAGCACTTGGAAAACGGCACACGGAACACACACTGAACCACACTGTGGCACAACTATTTTTCTCCAGTCTCTGCGCGTATCTCAGGCTGTACTCTTTAATTTCTGTTCGTAGTGTGCCACTCGGACGGACAGTCTGAGGCAGAGAGAGGCGCGTGGACAGAGGTTGGAGGAGAAAGAAGGAGAAGGAGGAAGAAGAGAAGAAAGGGAGAAGAAATTCAAAGGCTCCCCCAAAGTACTAACTAGCGTTGTGGTGTTGGGTGGCGCTTATGTGTTTGCGTGTTTGTGTGCGGGCGGCCTTTGTTGTTCTTCTTCCAATGCTAGTCTCTGCTTGTGCCTCTCTCTGTCTCTCTCTCTCTGTCTCTCTCTCGTGCCAGTGCATTTGTTTGCTCGCCATTGCGCGCCTAATGCCCAGCGCCGCCCAAAGCCCCTCGCACACTTCCAATGGCCGCCCACTGGCCGCCCAATGGCGCTCATTTAGTTGGTCAATTTTCTCTTGTCAACTCGCCTCTGTGCATGTCTGTCTGTCTGTCTGTTTGTGCGCGAGTGTGTCCCCCGCGCGCGTCTAGCTGGCCCGAGCTAGTCCCGAGCGCCAGTTTGGGCGCGGAGTCTTTGCGGGCTCTTTGTGCTAGCTGGCCGGCGACTGGACCTCGCCCATGCATGAGGGCGGCGCTTAGGAGCCCACTAGCCTGCCAGTCCAGCCCAACTTCCATTGGGGCGCCAAGTCCAATTGGAATTGGCCAAATTGGACGCCCCAATGCAGTCCAATTGTCGGCCGAGCTTAGCTTAGGGCGCCCCCAGTGTGTGACAGGCAGAAACGGAAGTGGCCGCGCCAAATCTGCTGCTCCAAAGGCGTCCAAGCGGCCTCCGAGTAGTACGAAAGCGGCTCGGAAGCAGCACGAAAGTGGTACCAAAGTAGTACCAAAGCAGCGGCCACTCCTAAGGCCTAGCTGAGCGCGACTCGAGCCCCAGACTGTAGATGGCGGCCAGCAGATAGCAGAAAGGCGCCGCTCGTCCCCAGCTCAATTCAAATGTTTTATGCCAAGCCAGAGGGTGGGACTTGGAGCCAAATGTGAGGCGAAATGTGGGGCCACACACGTTCATTCTCTGCCCACAACTGTTCGTGGGTGGCCGCCACAAATGCCAAGTGGGCGCGCTGGTCGACTGAGCGGCCAGTGCGCCTGATTGAGCAGCCACATGCGGGCGGCCCCAAACACCAAAGCGAACAGGTTGCGCTCTGGCCACTGTTTGACTTGTGGCCAACGAGAAGGAGCAAATATTTAGCCAATCAGACTGGCCCAATTGGCTCAGTTTGGGCCCCAATTGGTTCGCCTTCTTGGCCCTTTCACTGCAAGCAGAGACTGTCTCCCGCCGCGGACAGTCTCTTTTTGGGCCCGCCCGGCGAGCCAGCGCCAAGACCGCTCGTCTTGGCGCTTAGGACGCCCAGGAGACGCCCAGAAGACGCCCGGAAGTGGCTCGCCAGCGCCCAGCTTCCTTGCCAACTGCACAAGACTGGTGCAGACAATCGGCCAACTCGGCCGGCCAGAGACTAGGCCTAAGGTTGAAGAGCTGAGCTCCAAGAGCTGAGAGCTGAGGTCTAAGAGCTGAGATATAAGAAGAGCTGAGAGCTGGGCGGCCGGCGCGACAAAACGGCGCGCGGGCGCTCTGTTTGAATAGACGCAGAATGCCAAATAGGGGCGCCTGTTGTTGTTGTCCTTTGGGTTGTTGAGTTGTTGCTGTGGTTGAGCCAGTGGTTGTTGTTGTTGTTGTTGCTGTTGGTGGTGGGCGAGTTTAGTTTTTGTTGCTTGCGGCCGGCGGGCAGTGGGCGCTCGGGGCGCGCCCGGCCTTTATGCGGGCCATGATTGATTAACCTGCGCTTGGGAGCGGGTCAAATGGGGCGCCGACATGCAGGCTTGCTGGTCTCTCCTCTCATGCGCTCATGCGGGTTGCATGCTTGGGGAGCGCTGGCTGGCTGGCTTTTTATCGGTGGCGGGCGGCCTTCGGGCGCCTCTGGGAAGTTGCGACGACAGGCGGCCGTTTGCATGGGCGCTGCATAGTGTGTCGCGCTCTCAGCGCTCATTGCGCGCTGCATGCTGCACGCTGAATACACTGCACAGTGCTAGCAGTCCTTGCAGTGCTTGTAGTCCTTAGTGCTTAGTGCTTAGTGTACGCAAGAAGGAAAGTTGGGCCGCCGCCGCCAACCAGCACAGATTGCCGCCCCAGAGATAACGGAAACGCGCCAGCCAGGTGCGCCTGTATGGAAATTGGGGCCTGCTGGCGGGCGGCGGGCGGCGGAAGTGGAGGCGAGGGCGAGGGCCAACTGAAGGCAGAGGCTAAAGCAAAGAGGCAAAGGTGGGGGCAGCCGAGCGGGTTGGGGGCGGGCGGGCGGGCCAGTTATTGGAGTTATTGGGCAGAAATGCAAAGGGGTGGCCGCACGCAATATGAGCCGGCCAGCTGGCGACGCTTGGCCGAGCTAAGGGCCCGGGCGAGCGAGCGAAGACTGGGCGCCCAGTCGGCTAAGGGCCAGTGCTTAGGCGCTCCAAATGGAGTGAAGTGAAGTGAACTGGAGTGGAGCGGCTGGCTGGCCCGCTGGCTCATCAAGCTGGCAAGCTGGCGAGCTGGCGAGATGGCGAGATGGCGAGCTGGCGAGCTGGCGAGATGGCGAGCTGGCCAGTGCACCTCCTTGGTGAGCAACAATCGAGCCAGAATGGGCCCGTCGGCGCCAGAGATGCTCGCTCGAAGCAGCGCAGACTTGGCGCCGACTGCAGTGGGCGACCCGCGAGAGACTGTCTTCCGGCGGGCCCTTTTGGCTCCCACTTGGCAGACTGGCCACCAAGCTCCATCGGGCGACTCGCAGCCGCCAGAGGCCAGTCAAATTGGCCTCTCGAGTGACAGTGAGACCAAACAGAGCGGCCACTTCTGCTGACTGGACTGACTGGACTGAGTGGCCACAAAGAGCGCCAATCGGCCAGCTAGCCAGCCAGCCAGCCAGCAACTCTCCCCCGGCGCTCTTCGCACTTCTGCCTTCCTGTCCGTCTGTCTGTTTGTCTGTCCGTCCGTCCGTCCGTCTGTCTGTCTGTCCGTTTCTCTGCTCAGCCAGGCCGCGAAAGTTGGTGCGAACCCAATTTGAATGATACACACGCACTGGCGACCAGCGGCAGTCGAGCAGGCAGCTCCGAAAGACTGCCTCTGAACACTGAACACTGAACACTCTGCACTCTGCTCTCGATACGGCCTGCAACACGGCCAATATTGGCTCAGCGCGGCCATTCTGCTTGCGCGGCTCGCCGGCCGGAAATGGGCCGCGCCGATCGGGCGCCAGCGAGTCGAGTGGAGCCGGCGGACAGTGAGCGGCGGGCAGGCTGAGGGGCCGCACTGCTCGGTGCACGCTGCACTGCAGACAGTCTGCGGCGCACACTGACTACTGCACAGTGCATAGTGCGTGGTGTATACTGCACACAGTCCATAGTCCATAGTGCATACTGTATAGCCCATGGTGCATTGGGCGCCACTGGCCAGCTGAGCGTGAGCGGCCACCATCAACTGGCCACCGCGCCCAGAGACTGGCCAGCCCGCCGGAAGGGCCGCGCGAGCAGTGGGCGGCCACTTGCATCATCAAGTGGCCGGCCACTTTTTTCCAACTTCTTGTGGGACACTTGTTCCGCTCCAGAGGGGGAGTCTATCTTGCGCGCTAGAGACTACCCTTTGGAGTCTTGAGAGTGGCGCCGACGGAGTTTCAGCTCGAGTTTTGGCTCTAGTTTTAGCTCCAGTGCAGAGTGGCGAGTTTGGCCGGCGGACTGTGTGCATTTGTGCGCCACTGGCTTGCAGGAACGAGTGTCGCACAAATGCCGGCCCCGAGCTAGTCCTCCGCTGGCTTGCCATGCGCTCGCTCGCCCTCCACTAGCTGGCCAAGTGATGTCGAAAGTTCCGATTCATTTGCGTGATAAATGGTCAGCAACCGCGGGCGATATTTAGTGCTCGTCGTCCCATCGGCCAGCAGCATCATCTGGCCGGCATTCCAGTAGAAGTTTGTTGGCTTGAGCTTCTTGGGCCAGCTTTTTGCCGGCCACTTTTGGGCAACTCTCTCCAGCAACCCTTTCCAGTAACCCTTTTTCCTTGAATGCTCTGAGTGGCAGTGAGCTGGCAAGACGCCAGGCAACCGGAAGCAGAGGAGAGGCAGCAGAAGTGGGCAGGAAAATGGTTGCCCATTTGGGTGGCCACTTCCTCTGGCCAGTTGAGAGGCGCCGATGATAAGCTGGCGAGCTGGGCGGGCGACGGGCGATCTGAGATTGGCCGTCGAGCGAGAGGCAGTTGTTGCGAGAGGCAGTTGCTGCGAGAAGGGCGGCAAACAACAACATCAACTGGCTGCAGTGGCCGAACAAACGACGGAAAAACGACCACCGAGCTTGATTAATGTGCCACAGTTTGGGCGGCCCAGTTTGGCTGGCGGCTAGTGAATTGTGCTCGCCACTGAGAGGCCACCCACTCAGCTTGTCGACGTGGGTGGCCTCAGTGGAGGGAGATGGTTGGGGGAGCCATGAAAAAGGCGGCCGGCTTGCGAGAAACAAGGGCGCCCACTTCCCGTTCGGCTCGCCAGCCTCCCACTCGTCCCACTTTGCCGCCTCCGATGAGCATGATGCCGGCGGACATCTATCAGTGGGGCTCCTTGTTGCCAGTTGCCGGTTGCCAGTCGCCAGTTGCCTCTGTTGGCGGCCAAGCTGGCCACTTGCAGCTACTTGCCACTGGCGACTCGCAGCGCCAAGACACGCGCCGAGAGTGTGCGGCCAAGAATGATGAGCCCGATGATGAAATTGGAAACTGGACTCCTTTTCCGTCGGGCCAGCCGCTCACAGGCCAGCTGCAGTGCCCCTGCTGGCCGCCCTTGGACCACCAAGCCGGCCGGAAGCGGAGTGAATGGAAATTAAGAAAAGTGCTCCCGATTCGGCGGGCTCGGCCTTGGCTGGTGGTGCCTCTTTTTTCCTTGTCTCTCTGTTGCTGCTTAGCTCTGGTTCAGCTTGCAGCTTGCAGCTCGCAACTTGCAACTTGCAACTCTGGCCTCTCGGCTCGTGCCGAAGACAAAAACGGGCTCTCCTCTTGCAGTCTTGCCAAGTCTCGCCAAAGAGTGTCGCCCACGAGGAGCACACGACGAACCACAAGGACGGGCCAGCCTTTTGGTCCGCCTTTTGGCTTTGGGTCCAACTTTTGCTTAGGGCCCGCTTGCGGCTCAGTTAAATGGGCCGCACTGATTGCCAATCAATGCGATTGCTGCCGCCCCTCAGCGCTCTTGTGCTTCAATGTTCACTCGCCGCCACTTCCGGCCGCCAAATTGGACCCTCCGAACAGTGGGGGACAGTGAGCGGCAATGGTGGGCCACAGAGAGCCACTTCCGGGGGCTGAGAGAGCGCTCTTCTATTTACTTTTAGATGCACTCCCTTGTACACTCTTGGATGCAGTCTTATATGCACTCTTAGGTGCAGTCTGTCGCCTGCTGGCTTCATAGTTGGCTCTTGGCGATATACATTTGACTGTCTGCATTGGAAAGAAAGAGCCACTCTTGCCGAGTTTCTTTAACTCGGCGCAAATTCCTTCAATTTTTGCATTTTGCAATTTTCGCATTTCTTGCAGATTTTCACCACGAGAGGCCGACTATGCACTAGGAAAATCTAAATCTGTATCAGTATCAACCACAGACGACAGTCCAGAAAGTGATACTCACCCTTCATGTGGATGGGAAAGAGGCCGCCCAGCAGAATGTCGCCCGCCAGCGTCACCTTGTCCGAGGAGCTGCTCATGCCGGCGCCCTGCAGCTGCAACTGGAACTGGTTCTGGGCGTTGCTGCTGCCGCTTCCGCTTCCGCCGCCGCTTCCGCCGCCGCCGCTTGGGCGCCGCTGCTCGCCACTGGGCGCTCCCTCGGCCGCCGTCTGGCCGTTGTTGGCCGAGCTCGTCTCTGCTGCCTCCTGCTGGACGGCCTGGCGGTCAGTCTCCGAGCTGGCCAGCCCCAAAATGGAGTCCAAAATGGAGCCCGGTTGGAGGGCCGAGCGGCGCTGCTTGGCCCCGCCCACCTCGTGCGGCGGGTCGCGCGGGCTACCTGTTGGCGCGGGCTGCGTTGCGCGCGGCCCCGCCCCCGCGCGCGCAGAAGGGCCGGCCGCGGACTGCGGCCCGACGCTCGACTCTGCGTGCTCGGGCGCGGCCAGAGGACAGCAGAGCAGCAGCCAGACGGCCAGCAGACACAGACTAGCCTGTGAAATGGCCTGGCGGCCATTCCTCAGCCCAGGTGGCCGCCCAGCCAGTGGGCTCTCCACTTCCGGCTCACAGCTATCACAGCGACTTTTGGTGCGGCGAGGGGCCCAATCGGCGGAAGTGCCGCCGAGTGGGCCGAAGGGCGGCAGGAGCATGTGTGCGGGCCGCTTGTCTTGCTGGCTTGAGGCGCGGCCCGGGCTGAGCGCGGGTCTTGCTGCGCCGGCTGCAGTCTTGCCTGTCTGTTTGCTGTCTGTCTGTCTGTCTATTTATCTCTTTATATGTGGTGTGTCTGGGCCTGGCCTAATGGAGAGATTAGATCAATTAGAGCGACAGCAACTTCGCCGCCGCAAGGCCAGTGCTCAGCAACATCCAACAGCCACTCACAGGGGCTGGCTGCCGCCCACTTCCGGTCCCAATCACAACCTGGAGCAGCTGGCGGCCCGGCAGAGAGCAGTGCCAAGGGGCGGCCGCCCACTCGCTCAGGCGGCCCAAAGCCACCAGGCTGGCCCCATGCGCACTTGTCGATGGGCGCTGCTCGTGTGCCGCCGCACTCTGCCCGCCGCAAACACACACACAAACTCTCCTCGCCGCAGACTGTCTCTCGTGCTGGCCGCACACAGTCTCCCCTTGGCACACACTGTCTCTCTCTCTCTCTGTGGCACTCTCAAACGTCTCAACGTCTCAACTGACGAGAGTGACTCACCAGAGCAGAGCAGAGCCCCGCGAGCTCGCCAAATACGCCCAAACGGCGCCCTCCAGACCTGGCCTTTCTCTCACCGCCAAGCTCGCCCACTTAGCTCCTCTCGCTCGCGCTCCTTAGCCTCCGCCAACTCGATCAGAACGCCGCCGATTGGCCCCCCGCCACGCACTAACAAATGGGCGCCCCTCGAGGCTCGCTGATGTCTCGCTCGTGTCTTGCTCGTGTCTCGCTTGTCTTGGCGGTAACTTGCCAACTTGCCAACTTGCCAACTTTCCAGCTTGCCCTTGTTGCCGCTTGAGCTTCTTTTGAGTTTCTTCGGCCTTAAGAGAAGGCTCTTCGGGAGGCCAGTTGCTTGTGTTTCGAGGTGGGCCAGTTGGTTGGGATTTCCTCCACTTGCGGCTTTCAATTTATCGCCTCTCCTGGTCCATTGCTTCTCCTTCGTGTTGATGTGCTTGCGAGTGCCAGTCCGCAACTGGCAGTCTTTGAGAGCTAGTCTCTGAGAGCTAGTCTTTAAGAGAGCTAGTCTGCAAGTGCTTGTGTGCTGCAGTGAGGCCGCAAGTGCCCAGAGCTAGTCTGCAACTCGAACTGCGAGCGCGCGCGCACAACAAACGCGCTCTGCTTGCTGGCCTGCTTGAAGCGCGCACTTGGCCACTCAACGACTGCGCGCTCAGTGTCCAAGTGGGCCGCACGTCTGCGCGCGGCTGGCTGTTAATTTTGCGCCGCATAAACTAATAACAACTGCCATCAACTGGGCCCAAACACTCGCCCTCTTGCTCTCTCGCCTCCTAGTCTCTGCCACCATGCACCGCCTCAGCCACAGCCCCCATCACAGAGCCACCCGGCTCCAAAGGGGCGCCCCCACCAAGCTCGATCGCGCGCTGCGTCTCAAGCTGCCTAGCCTGAAGCTGCCTGGCCTCAAGCTGCCGAGCTGCCAACGAGAGACTTCCGCGGTCATGCTCCACCGGCGGCGCCCACACTGCGCCTGGAAGAGCTGGAAGAGCTTGGCGCTGGAAGGAGTGCAGAGAAGCTGGGCAGAGTTTGGGGCCCAAGATTCCAAGATTGAGACAAGCGGCCGGGAAGAGAAGGAGAAAGAGACTGAGACTGAGACAGAGACAGATACTGAGACTGAGACTGACAGACGGCCCACTGACAGCTTGTTGGGCGCCGCCGAGCTTGACTGATTGCGCGCCGCCAGTCACTTGCAGCCAGCCCTCGTGGCTCGCCAATCAGTGTCTCTGAACTGAGCAACACGCTCGCTCAAAAGGCAGGCTCAAAAGGGAGCCCAAGGCGAGCGGGCCGCACCTTAGGGTCGGCCGCGACGGGCGAGCAAGAAGAACTCTGCTCACTTTCCGCCGAGCTTGTCTTGCCAGCCAGACGCACTTGCCGAGCCCGCAAAGCTGGGCCGTCGATGATGAGCGGGCGGCCCTCTGCGCGCTTGCCAAGCGAGGAGCTTGGCAACTTGCGCCTCGGCAGCTTGGCCCCAATTAGAAACAACTAATTGACGGCTCACTGAGAGTCCACCCGAAGTTTGCGGCTTAAAGCTCGAAGTTTGGGGATCAAAGCTCCAAGTTTGAAGCTCCAAGTTTGGAGACCGAAGCTCAAAGCTCGAAGCTCGACCCGTCCGGCAAGCTAATCGAGCTTGTCTGTGGGCCAATCTCAGTCTGTGTCTCGCTTGGCAAGACCACACAGGCAGACACGCAGAGAAAGCGAAAAGAAGAGCAAAAAGAATAGCAAAGAACTCGAGAGCACGAAGACACTCGCCGCTTGTTACTCGGCCTGCTCTGCGGCAGAGGCGCCTCTCTCACTCATCCCGCAGACTGTCTGCGGCTTGCTCCTTCAGCACGGGCCGCCCGCCCGGCTTCCGGTCAGTGTGGGGGCGGAAATTCGGAAAATTTGAAGAGGCTACTTTGAGCGAGTTGGTGGTCTTGGCCCTAAGCTCTGGCCAAAGTCTGCCAGAATTTGCCGAGTCAAAAATAGGCTCTCAGTGCAGAGGAACAGTGGCGGAAGTGGAAGCACGTGCGGCTTGAGGCTGCAAAAGTAGACAAGAGTAAAACAATTCCGAGAAGAGCGGAAGGGCGCCCAAAAAGGGGCCAGAAACCACAACTCTCCTGTGCTAATAACACTCGAATAGCAGCGACTAGCCGCGGCCACTCAGCCGCTGAATCTGGCCTCTTGATGCTCGAGTCTTGAAGCCAGAGTCTTGGTGCTCGAGTCTTGATGTTGGAGTCTTGCTGCCGGCCAGTCTCGATGGAGCGGCTGTTTGTTGGCAAAACTGGGCCAAACTTGGGGGAGGGAGCCCACTTTTTGCAGCAACTCTGCGTGTGGACCCTTAGGGCGGCCCCCATGCAGCTACCTGGCGGCGGGGCGAGGCCGGCGGGCACGCGAGAGCGCCCTCGAGAGGCGCCCCCTCTGAGCGGCCGGCGAGCACACTGGGCCGCAAATTGATGGACGCCACTCACGCTCGTGGCGCCCCAACGAGCTCGGCGGACTGCCCGTCGAGTGCAGCTCGGCGCACGTTCGTCTGAAGTGGACAAGTGGGGCGCCTGTTTCCGTGCGCCCACCACCACAAGCTAACCGGCGGCCGCCGCCAGTCCGCAGCCCGGCGAGCGAGGAGCTGCACAAAGGGGCCGCCCAAGTGGAGGCCGGCCGGAGGAGCCTCTTCCCCGCGAACCAGTTGAGGGGCGAAGAGGGCGACGAGCGCGCCGGGGGAGCCGCGGAAGTGGCGCCCAGCGAGTGGGGCCAGTGCATTGGGAGTTGGCGTGCGGGCGTCTGCGTGCAGCCCAATGCCCAGCGCTACGGACAGTCTGCGGGAGACTGCGAGCGGGAGACTGTGTGCGGCACACAGTGTGCAGTGCTAGTGCACTGCTACGGCGCCACCACTGCGCCACCACTGCGCCACCAGTGGGCCGCCGCTGCGAGCTCGGCGCCACAGCCTAGGTGCAAGTGGCCAACTGGGGGCCCCAATTGATTCAGGCGCCGAGTGTCGCCCGCCGGCCGAGACAAAAGACGACAAGTGGCGGCCAAATAATTTATATTCAAGAGCTGGCTGCTTGCTCGGCGCGCCGGCCAACTGGGAGCCAAGTTGAGTCGGGGCGGCCGAGCCCAAGCCGAGCAGAAGCGCGCCTGTCCCACCTGGCCGCCCGGAAGCCGCCGAGGACGCTCTGGGCGTCTGCTCGTCGCCCTTCTCCTGCTCGCTCGGCGCCTCTCGCTCGCTCGACGACAAGTAGGAGGGGCGCAGAGAGGCGGCGGCGTCTGGCTGTCGATAAATCCGACAAGCGTTGGCCCGGCCAATGAGCGCCACTCGAGGCCCCCCGTTTGCCGGGCCGCCGCAGGTTCATTTGGCTGCTCGCGGGCCGCCCAGGGCGAGCCGACGTGTGGGGCCGGCCTGGCCTAGTCTCAGCGAGTCTGAGCGAGTCTGGCCAGATCAGAGCATCGGGCGAGCATCAGCGGGCAGCCAGAGGCAGAGCCAGAGGAAAGGGCCGCCAAGAACAGCCCGCGGCCGCTTTTTCGCCCCCAAAGCGGTCACGTTCGGCCGCCGACTTAATGCAACTGCCAAAAGCACGTGCCGGCTCACAGAGAGAGAGAGAGAGAGAGACTCTCTCTCGTCTGCCCGTCTGCTCTTCTGCTCGTCTCCTCTGAGCTGGCCCCACTCTCTCGAAAGGCAGAGGAAGCCTTTATTTTCATTTCGCGCCAAGCCGTCGATTATCTGCTCTCCTCTTTTTGCTCTAAAGCTCCAAAGTCGGCCAGCTTTCCACCGGCAAGCCCGGCGACCAACACAACAAGCTCGAGCACGCTGCCTGGCTGGCCACTGGGCCGCCGATCTGGCCCAATTTGGCCGCCGCCCAGCTGGGCCAATGCAAAATTCCGCTCTCTGTGTGTGGCGCCGGCTCGATGCTCGGCCGACCAATGTCAACAAAACAAAAATGGATTGGCCCCAAATAGCGCCAACAAGCCGGCCAACTTTTTCCACAAAACTTGGGCGCAAAAAGTGCACAGAACAGAGACCCAATTGGAGAGACCGCGAGACAGTGTCTGGGAGGCAGTGTCTAGAAGACAGTGTCTAGCAGACTCACACTTTTTCTCCCCAAACACTTGGTCTGTCCACAAATTGATCAGCCAGAAGTCTGAACCCACAGAGATTGGCCATCAACCAGCTCAACAATGTTCAATCCGTATCAACAAAAGGCGCTCAACATGCTTCTTCTTGCCACTCAAGCTTGCCGCTCGAGCTTGCCACTCGAAGATGCGTCTTCCTGGACACTGAAAGGTCTGAAAAATTTGGAAAAACTTGGAAAATATTGGAAATTTCCAATATTTTGCCAAGCGAGATTTTTCCGCAAGAGATTGGGCACAGTTTGCAACCTTTTTTTCGTTTCCCAAGCTTAGGATCTATACAAAGTGGGCTCCTTATCCCAATTCCTTTTATTAATTGTACGATGACGAGGAGGAGTTGGCGCCAGCTGCTGCTGCTGCCGCCGCTGCCGCCGCCGCCGCAGCCGCCCCCTTCACACCAACACGCTCACGGTGCTCATTTACATAATCACCAATTAAATTAACAATCTGTATCGAATAACGACGCTCACGGTCACAATTCATCAGCTCCTCTTGGATTGAATTCAATTTAGCATTCAATTGCAGGCTTAGCTCCTCCTTCTCGCGCAACGCCCTAACCAGATTCTCCTTGGCCACCTTGGCCTCCTCGCTCTCCCTTTGGGCGTCCTTCACTTGCGATTGGAGGCGTTTGTTTTGCTTCTGCAAATCATCGCGCAACTTATTACTATTCTCTATCTGCAATTGTAACTCATTATAATCGGCCTCAATCTTTTTCCGCGCAGTTAAAGCCGCCGACCTTTGTTTCCGCTCATCCTCCAGCTCGCCCTCTAAATCTTTCACCTGCCTCAAGAAAGCTCGCCTTGCCTCCTCAGATTGTTGGTCGCGTGTCTGCAAATCGCGCTCATGTTGCGTCCTCAAAGCTTGCATGTTCACCTCCAAACGAAGCTTAGCATCCTCGGCAATCTGAAGCTCGTCCTCCAATTCCTCTACGTGGGCCCGTTGTTCGGCCACCTGCGAT
>Ga0268247_10000349_pt1 | contig 16211 bp, 19 predicted proteins | sample AgamicOrMae_FD_200245 | JGI IMG/M metagenome (GOLD analysis project Ga0268247, IMG submission 200245) | Agave microbial communities from Guanajuato, Mexico - Or.Ma.e (v2) (version 2) | ecosystem: Host-associated > Plants > Phyllosphere > Phylloplane/Leaf | place: Guanajuato, Mexico | collected...
GCGGCCAGTGTCGAGCAGCCGAGGGAAAGGCGCTCGCTTTTTGCCACAAACAAACCACCTTTTGTGTTTGTGTGGAGGCAGCACACAAATCGAGTGGGCCAGCACTGTGCGCTGTGCTTGAAAGGCGCGCGCTCAACTTCTGCGCTCGATTCCAATGGGAGCCCATTGGTCTTTTTGCATTGTTATTGTTTTTCTCTCTTCTCCTTTTGCCTCCCTCAGCTAAGGTCGCCCTGCAAATTTCGGCCAAATTTGCGGCCGCACCAAATTTTCGTCCTCCCATCTCACTGGCGCCCAATCGAGCCGGCCAAACTCGTATGCAAGCCCCACTCTTATGCAAGCCTTTCGGCCGGCCCCAAGCCCAAGTCTGAGCGGCGGCTGGAGGCTGCAAGTTGCAGCCAAGTGGCGTGCCGGCGGCCAATAAGTCAGCTGGCCAAGACAATAATGCGCTTATTATTGCCATCACTGCGCTTGTTATCATCATCAAAGGCCGGCTGCTTGTTATCCGACGGCTCAATTTGGGCGGCCGCCCAAACGGTGAGCACACTGCCAGGCCCGCTGGACGACAGGTGAGCAAAGTGGGTGTGCTGAAATGTTGGGCGCAGGGGCAATTGGGAGCACCGAAGGCAAGAGATGGAGAGCAAGAGAGTCTCTCTTCCACCTTTGAGTGGAAGAGTCTACAATCCGCAAGGGTCCACCTCCAGGCTGGCCACTTTCCCTCGGCCAAGCACTGGCCACACCAGCCGGTCACGCCCATCATTTGTCCGAGGGAATCAATTTGGCTTGAGGGCTGGCTGCCCCTTTGGCCTCGTGCGTCTCGTGTGAGTTGCAGTGTTGGCCGTTGGGCGGCATTGTTTGCCCACAGGAGAGTGTGTGGTGGGGGCAACAAAACGTCGCCCATTGGCGTTTTGTGTCCTGCGGCTGGCCACAAGTGGCGCCCAGTGCGCCGCAGCTAAGGTGCAGCGAGCGGGCGAGCAAATTGGCGCACGCAGCAAGCAAGGCAAACAAGTGCGCGGCCACAATGCATTGCGGCCGCAGCTAAGGTGCACTGCAGCCAGCAAGGCTGGCACACTGCAGACTAGTCTCCCTGCGGCAGTCAGTCTGCTGCAGTGCGCCGGCCGCACTGCAGCCCCAAGCGAGTCCAAGAGATCCTCTATTATGGCCGAGGAGACTCAAAGAGCCGCCGCTTGGCCGCCCTTTGTGCCTGGCCGGCCGCCTGTTGCTCGAAGGGATCGATGATTATGTAACAGGAGGAACACAAAGGGAAAAAGAGTTTCCATTCGGCCGGCCAGCTCCTCCTGTTCACACGCTCGGCCCACAGGCTTGAATCCATTATGATTGGTATCTCTCTCTCTTCTCGTTGTCTTTCCAGCCTTGCCCTCCACAGTCCGAGCGAGCTGGCCGCAAGTGGCCCCCTGCGAGCCGCCGAAAAGGCCGAAAAGGCTGAGAGAGCTTGCTGAAAAATCTCACCTGGCTCTTTTCTGCGGCCTTCTCTTCTAGTTGAAGGAGAGGAGCCAGAGAAGCGGGTAATGAGCTAATGATCCATATTTCTTGCCCAACGCTCGGCCAGACATTTGCACTGCGGCACCACATTTGCATTGGCCACTTTCTGTGCTGCCTCAGCATGTAGGGCCGCTTAGCTGCAGCTCGTTCGGGCGCTTGTTTGCTTTCGGCGCTCCTTTTCCTGAGCTTATGATGCGCCAAAAGGGGAGAATAAAAACGAGAATCCAACGAGAACAAACAGCCTCCTCCTCTGGCTGCCAATCCTTAGCTTCGGCGCCCACCTCGCGATGGCACCGGAAAGCGTGGCCCCTTCGAAGGCGGAAAATGCAAAGCTCGCTCGCATGGGCCCAGCACAAAGTCCACTTTCTGCTCTCGAACGCTTCGCATTGGCATCTCTTCGAAACGGATCTCGAATTTTCCATTACGCCTCTGCTTTGTGGCCAAATCTCGGCGACTGAAGCTAAGCTGAGACACACTTTTTCATTTTGGGCGCTGCAAACAACAGCAGCAACAATGCGCGCAAAGAGTGCGGTTGTTGTTGTTGTGCAGACCGTCTGCAGACCAATGCGTCTTGTTGCGACCAATGTTCACCTCTTTGAACATTTTTGAACATTTTCGAGGCATTTCTTCTCCTCAACTTGCGGCCACTTTGTTGCCCGTTTCTCTTCGCCAGAGGCACACAATGGCCTCAAACGCAAACTGTAATTTAATCTGCCCAAAGCAAACCGCTTCTCCCCCTGCTGCCCATGACTGTCTCTGGCTCTCCGTTCGAAACTTCGTCCCAAATAACACAACTGGCCAGCGACAGTTCGTTCGGACGGCGCGCTAGCAGTGTCATTATTGTATCCGGGTGAGACTGGCCCGAAAACGAGCGGCCAAAGACTGTCCTCCGGCCACTCGGCCCACAGACTGTCCACTAGGCCTGCTTGTCCAGTTTGCAGCTCAGGCGACTTCTTGCGCTCGAAATGCCCAAACAGAGTTTCAAACGCGCTCATTGTCAACCCCTGGACACTGTGAACAACCTCTTGGACACGCCCCTTTTCTGTTTGAGCCCACCAATTGGGCCCAATGCGGCCGGCAAGATTGAGGCTGGCAAAGTCTGAAGGAGGCCCCGCAATTGGGGCTGCGTGTGGGCCCGATTCAGTTCGGTCCTTAGGTGTGGCATTGAGTGCAGAGAGTGCAGCATTGGAGCGCATTTGGCGGCATTCAATTTGCGCTCGGGGGCGAAATCGCAAATTCTTGCTCAAAATGCACAATTTCCACTTCTTTGCCAGGCCACAAATTGCATAATCATCGAGTGGTTAATGATGAGAGTCGCTGGGAATCGATTGGGAAAAAATGGAGCCAAAAAATGGCGAAGGCAGAAGCTCGTTCTCCTTCTTTTCCTTGCCACTGAGGCAGACTGCTGATTCCATTCTTGCCTCTTTTGTCTTGTCCACCAGCAACAAGCTGGCTCGTTTGTGCAACCGCAAAGAAGGAGGCACCTTTTTTGTCCCAGCAAACAACTGCAGAAGCTCAAGCAACAGACACAAGAACACCTGCCCGAGTTCCAGGAACAAGTGTCCGAAATCGGCTGGCCAGCATGCAAACAGAGCCACTCTCTGGCTCTGGTCAGCGTCCAGATCGAATGACTGAAAAGCTTGAGGGTCGAAACTTGCACAGAAGATCCTCAACAAAAGCAGAACAGACTCTGCTCTTGCTCCCAAATGGTTCCAGAGGCAGTCTTGAGTTGCTTGGAAGCTGCTCGAGTCGAGCTAGTGACTGGCTGCATCCAGAAGCCTCCATTGAACTGCCGCTTGGCCCACGGGAGCAAAGTGGCCTTTTGCGTCCCTTGTTTTTGGGCAAACTTTTGCTAGATCAAAAGCTCTCCAATGGAGAATTGGCCAACAAACAAAGTGCACTACTCTTCCACCTTGAGCCAGTTGTTGGCGCTTCGAATTAACATTCAAAGTTTTTGCGCCTCACTTTGGGCGACCTTAGGATGCTTCAGGATGCACTCGAGCGTTGCATTAAATGGCTGCTGCTCATTGGCGGCGGCCTTTTCCAAACACAAGAGCGAGCAACAGAGAATAGCTTGCGGCCAACCAAAATTGGACGAGCGCGCAGATTCATCCGATGAGACACAAGCCGGATCTTGCGCAAGTCACGAGAATCTGCTAATTTGCTCCAGAAGGATTCTGCTACCGAACCACACAGTCTCTCTTCCTTCCTTCCTTCCTTCCTCATCCGACACAGTCTCTCTCCAAACAGGACTCTCTTTATCATTATTATAGATGGAGGCCAGTCTCTAGCTCAGTGCAAGCTCCCCAAAGGCAATCTTCTTCCTCTTCTTTGCACCTTTTAACCGAGGGGGCGTGTCCAAGTGGGAGCCAGTTGAGGAGAGAGTGTGGTCGAGCAGAGCTCAGATGGAGTTATAGACTGCGTTTAGCGGTCATTTAAAGCAGTTCAATCGGCCTTAAAGCAGTTCAATCGCCCAATTCGAGCCGATTTTCTCTCAAAGTCCCCTCGAGGGCCACCATTTGCGTCGCAGTTTAGGCGGGGGGAAGTCTTCGGACTGTTCCCGGCTCCATGGAGGCCCCACCGAAGCGAGAAGTTGGGTCCCAAAACAAACAAAAGGACCCGCCGTCTGGGTCACGCAACAATCGAATTGGCTTTGTTTTGATGACAGCGAGCTGGGCTGCTGCATCTCCAGCTGTATCTCGAGTTTCCGTCGAAACTTTCAATGGGAAGGCAACAATTATAGCCTCTACTTGATTCCACTGGCTAACCGCAAGCTCTTTCCATTTGTTTGTAAACAAACCATCGCACACAATGCGGCCGGCTCGTGCTCGTACACGCGCGCTAACCGCGGGAACCAAACTCACCCACGCACGAACAACATCGAACAGGAGGACCTGTTGTCGCACGGGGACGAAGTGTACGACATCATCGAGGAGCAGGACAAGAAGAGTGTGCGCAGCGGGCTGCTGTCGAACGAGAGCGCGGACGAATTGGGCGCGTCTCCCAGTTCGCAGCAGCACTCGCCCCTCAGCTCGCCCAGGTCAGTGTGCGGGACGGGCCCGCAGACGCACGCCCACCCGGACCCCTTCGGGCAGCCCGAGAGTCGCGCCGTTCACGAAGCGCAGCAGCCGGTGAGCGGCGAAACCCGCATCGCTTTGTGCCGCATGAACGTGTCCCGCAATGCCCGCCGACAAATGCGCTTCGGCGACCAGAAGATTGTGCTCATCGAGGGCCACTTCTTCGGCTACCTGCCCCTGTCCTCGAGGGACGAGCCCGTTTTCATCGCCACCTGCACGCCGCTCGCCATGCCGGAAACGCGCGAGTGCGTCGTCCAGGGCAGCACCAACGTGTTCACCTCGATCCACTCGATGGACATGAAGTTTCTCTACATCGACGCAATGTAAGTAGACCAGAAAAGGACTTTGCAAAGCAAAAAAGCATCACTCTGACACCTCTTCTCTGCCCATCAGAATTCGATTGTTCTTCTTTGGCGAGCTTTTTCGCTTCTTGGTGGACGCTAACTCGAAAAGCGTCCACCAAGCCAGCACAGACTGGGACCGATTGAGCCGTCGCTGAGTGCTCGTCAAATGGGCGCCTCCTAAGCTCCTCTAGCTCCCACTTCAGACACAGCCTTCTGGCAAGCTTGCCTGACACACGAGCTTGCCAGACCAGCTTGTCGCCTCTTCTTGGGGAGTGACGAGGGCGCAAAGTGACGCCTGTTGCCGTGGACAGAGTTCCGGCCGGCTGATTGGCTTCGTTTGTGGCGGCGCTCTTGTTTCGCGGGCGACTGGCGCCGGCGCTTAGGTGTGCGCGAGAGCTAAGGCCGAGCGGCAAAGTCGCCACCCAAGATTGTTGTCCGAGAGTGTCCTGAATGGGCATTGTTTGGCGGCCAATTGTTTGGCGCTTGATAGAAATCTCAAGCAGGCCGAGGCGGCGAGCCATTAGCCATTGGCAGTGGCCGGGCTGCGCGCGGGCAACAATTGCAAATCGCTTTCCGGCGCGCTCTGAAGCCCTAAGCCTCCTTGAAGCTCTGAGCCGGCGCTCCTCGAAGCTTAGAGCCGCCGCTCCTTAGGGCCGGCCGGGCTTTTCTTTATAGTCAATTATAGTCCCAGGCCGGCGGGTCGCGAGTTGTGCGCTGGGCGCGCACTGCGCTCTGCACTCTGCGCTCTGGCCGCGCCCGCCGCAGACACTCCTCCGCGCAGAGCCGCGCATTCGCCCGCGCTCTATAGGCGCGCGGCGCGCAATTTGAACGGGGGGAAAATAATGGATGGCCAATGCGACGAGTGCATTCAACTCGCAACTTGTGGCCAAACGCAGGGGACCAAAGTTCATTTCCAGCCTCGACCATCAAAAGAAGCCTTGCCTCTTCTTCTTCTTCTTCTTCTTCTTCTGCTTCTTCCACTGGCCAAACAACTCTCCATTCAACTCCCGCCGGCCAGAGACAGTCTCTGGAAGCTCCAAAAGAGGCTCTCTCTCTCTGCTTGGCGTTCAAATTATGAGCTCACTCGCGCCGGCAACAAGTTGCCGCCACTTAAATGATTACGATTGTGTCCACCAGCCCGCAAAGCTCCATCACCCGCAGACAGTCTCCGACTGCCTCCCGATGGGCCAACTCGTTCTGCTTTCCCCTACTCGCTCGCTTGATCTATCTATCTATCCATCTCTTCGGCTGTCCGTCTGTCTGGCCGCGCTGGCCACTCCGAAACAGCGGCCAAGCAACGAAGCCGAAGGAGCGCCGAAGCTAAGCCTCCCATTTCGGGCCGGCTAGCTTGCCAGCCGAACGTCTATTTTCGGGCCAGCAATCGAGCAAAGTCACGACTTTTCCTTTTAACAAAACGCCCGCTCGCCTCGTTTGCTCCATCGGCCGCCCTCCTTCAGCCGAGGCGAGCGGCTGAGGCTAAGGCTGAGGCTGAGGGCTCGCCCCAAGCAGCTCTAAGCTCCGGCGACGACCAGCCACTCTCGCACTCAACGAGGCGGCCTGCTGGCCGAATGGCGCTCCTCTCGGACTCCTTTCGGCCCTGCTGCTGCTTCTCTGGCCTTGCGTTGAGTGTGCCGGCCGAGCAGCCTCGAGTGGCGCCAACTCGAGATGGCCGCAGCTTAGCCCTCGAGCGGGTGGCTTACCGACTCGAGCCGGCCGCCCAGTTGTCCTCGTCGAGAGCCGGCTCGCCTGGAGCTGTGCGGCGGGAGGGCAAGCATGCGGCCCATTTTGGGACTGCTTTCCAATCGGCGGGTGATCACTGTGAGCGGCGGGCCAGCTCCAAAGTTGGAAAGCGAGGAATCAATTGGTTTCTGGGCCGACTGGGCGAGGTGGCAGCTCGCGAGAGAAGCGCGCTGCAGACAGTCCGAATCCCGCGCGCTGCTGGTGGCAATTGTTTTCCCCAGCACATCAGCAGTGCGCAATGCCTGTGGAAGCCCGATTGAAAGTTCGCACTCGCAGCGCGCAAATGGCCCATTGGGATCAGGTCGGCGCGCAGCACCGCACAGCTGCCGGCCGAAGCACAACGCACTTGGGCCACACTCTGCAGCCTACACACAAGCCTGCACTCAGGCAATCAGCCGCTCCAGTTTGATAGGCGCACCGATCGTGACACAATCTAATAAGAGCGGGCCAGATCCTGTTCCTTGTCTTTGGCCTCCTCTGGCGCCTCATCGAAGGGCCAAAGCAACTGGCTGCGCCAGAAGAGCGCCAAGAGAGCCACCAAATCCCCGTGGGCCTACTCGCTCTTCCTGCTCCCCCGTTTAGGCAGTTCCTGAGGCTCCCAAGCTAAGCTAAGGCCACCTTGGCCGAATCGAGCTCGCCGGGTGAAACTTAAACGCTGCCAGTTGACTCAACAAGTGGCCTGGCAGTTTGCCGGCCACCTAAGGGCCAGTGCGATCCTTTTGGGCCTTTGGGGCGGCCAGAAGAGTGGCCGCCCGCAGACGAATTCAGTGCCTCCAGAGAAGAGCACTGAATTCAAGGTGAAGGTGAATGAATGAAAGTGGATGAATCATGGCCACTCGCGAGCAGAGGAGCCCAAAGTGGAGGAGAGTCGTGACATGGAGCGAGCTAAGCCGCAAGAGGCGCGCAAACTGGCCAGCGGCTGTGTCCTGGCCTGTGCTCTGCTCTGCTCTGCAATGCTCATTGCGGCTCCTCAGAGCTGGCTTGCATCTTGATCTCGGGCCGCAATTACTCTCGCGAGTGGCGAGTGAGCGCGATCACGAACTCGCGCAAACGCAGCCAAGGACGGCACTCTCACTGGGCCCCGGCGGGCAGTTGTCGGCGGGCGCCAACGAGCAGGACGGTAGTGTTCTGTTTGTTGCAAATGCGTCCAAATGCGCTCAAGTGGGCCAGAATGCGCTCGGCGGCAACCTCCTGGGCCCGCGAACAGCACTGAGCTCGCCCCCGAGCACTTCCGCATGATTATCGTGTTGGCCGAAGCGAGCGGCGTGCAAATTGGTGGCCGAAATCTATATGGAAACATTGTGGCATCGGTCTGTCGGCAGGCGTCTGGCGCGTCCTCGGCCGCTTGTGTCCAGTGGCCAATGAGCGCGAGCGAACCCAAAGCGGGCCAGAAGTGCGCGCTGCTGCAGAGCGACCGATGTTCTGCGCTTTGGCACTCGGCGGCCAATGCAGAAAGCGCGCACTTTGGGCTCTGCAGTTGCACCTTAGCCGCGCTGCTCTGTGGGCCAGGCGCGCTGATGGAGAAATCGTGAGCTTCCTCTCGGTTCGAATCCAATTAATTTGGCCCCCAAACACAATGTCCGCCGTGGCACAGTGACCAGTGGTTGGAATTGTTTTAGGGCAGAATTGCGGCCAATTTGTTTGAAACGAGGGGACGCTCTCCAGCAGCAGCAGCAGCACCACTGGCACCAAACCGCAATGGGCCGTTATGCACTCTGGCGAGCCTTGTCATGTCCTGTTGACCAGTGTGTCCGCCACCGATGGCCGTCTGTTGCACTCTGGGCAGCCGCGCACAGTGGCCACTCGGCGGCCTTCCCCACGCGCGGCTCTATAGGTGCGGGCATACCGCAGACGAGGACTGGGGCCCAGATCCGGCCCGTGGCGTTTGCGTGCTCACACAGACGGTCGGCTGTCTGTGTGTGTCAACCTGACAAATCGGCCGTCACGACCTCCTTTCCGGGCCCACTTTGTCTGGTCGGCCGGTGGAGGCCGCTGGAACTAGAACAAAAAGCTGTTAATTGTCTCCGGAGAGCCTTAGGTTGGCCGCAAAGTTCACCCTCGGGGCTAGCCATTGAATGTTGAACATTGAAACCGGTGCCACCAGGTCGTGACTCGTGTGCATAGTGTTCCAGTTTGGCTCCAGCGGCCGAGGACTTCCTCTGGCTCTCAGCTCAGATGAGCTCCACAGCAAGTCCCTCGCTCCAGCGAAAGTGCAACGCTTCCAGTTCATTGAACTTGACAGACACCTGATGATCAGCGCAAAATTTGAGCCTCCCAAGCGAGCAAAAATCACCACCGAAAGGCAGTCACTAACCGAAGCTTAAAAATTGCAAATATTTCCACCATTTTCCAACTCTGGTCGCCACTTCCGCAACTGAAAATGGTCTAAACGAAACGGAAACCAAAATGGACACCAAAATGGAACAACGAAAAACGGAATTCCTGAATGAATGTCCTGAATAAATGTCCAAAATCCAGCGGAGAGTATCACCTGAACTGCACGCGCCAGGAGATCCACTCGAGCTCCTGGTACAATCTCATCGACCAGGATTACGTCCACGAGGCTCAGAGCAAGCACAAAAGGATAACCTCGAATGAACAGGAGAGGTCGACCATTGTTTTGCTCAAGATGAGCCAGTTTGGGGACCACACGCGCTCCATTTGGGTGCACTCGGTGATGCAAGTGAAGGAGGCCGGCGAGCAGGCTGGCCAGCCGGTGATTGTGTGCACCAACCAGGTGTTGAGCGAGCGCGAGGCCCAGGTGATGCGGGCAAACGCGTGGCTGTACCAGTTCTACTCGCTACACTCTAAGATCAACGCCAACTACCAGCCGGGTTCGCCGCTGGACACGCCCACCGCGAGTGCTGCTCCCGAGGCGGAGCACGCGCACGCTGCGCACACTGCGCTGGGCCGCTGCGGCTCCGCCACGCCCACCTCCATTTGCGCCAGCGACTCGCAGGAGGTGCCCGCTGTTGTCGGCAACAAGGTGAAGGCGGAGAGTGGGGGCGCCAAGCAGCAGGCCGACGAGGTGGCCGACCGCAAGGAGGCGGCCCCGGGGCCCATTAGCGCGCGCGCGGCCGGCGGCCCCAAGGGTGCGGGCCGGCAGGCCGTCAACAAGTCGGCGGGCTCGCCCATCATTAGCAAGCTGCCTCCAGCGACCACTAATGCCGCCGCCGCCGAGCTGCCGGCCGGCCACGAGAAGACGCCGCTCGCGCAACAGACGCGCAAGTTGGCCAGACACAGCCAGCAAGTGGGCGGCGGCAAGCTGAAGGTGGCCAAATTGTCGCCCAAACACGCGCACTCGCCGGCCATCTCCAGCGGCTCGTCGGGCTCGCCGCTGTCTGACCCGCAGGCGGTTGCGGCGGGCGCCTCGGCGGCCGCGCTCAGACAGGCGGCAGTGGCGGCCACCTTCAACCCGCTCGGTCCCATGGACTACGGAACGCAGCACCACCACTACGGACAGCAGCCGGCGGGCCAGCAGCAACAGGCGGCCGGCTGGAGCAGCGGCGGCAGTCTGGGCAGCTCCTCCTCCTCCGCCTCGTCCGTCTCCTCGGCCTCGTCCGAGTCCAACGCCGCCTCGGCCACGCCCAGCGCCATGGCCTCCAGTCTGTACGGCTCGATGGAGCCCCAGGTGGACGCCCACCAGCAGGGCTACCACGCGGCGGCCGCCGGCCACCAGTCGCAACAGGCGGCCGTCGCCGCAATGGCCTACTCCAACCACGCCTACGCCACCCACATGATGCACCGGCACTCGCAGCACCAGGCCTCTTTGTCGCCGGCCGCCCACTCGGCCCAGCAGCAGGTTGCCGCCGCGGCCGCCAACCACCACCGGCACTACCAGAGCTACTCTGCGGCCCAGCAGCAGTACCAGCAACAGCAGCAGCAGCAGCACGGCCTGCAGCAGCACGGCGCGCACGCACTCCCGCACGCGCACAACCCCCACCAGACGCAACAGCTCCACGCCCACCACCCGCACCAGCTGCTTGATGCAGCGCACGCGTCGGGCGGCGCCGCGGCCGCCGCCCACTACGCAGACCACCACGCCTCCCACCAGAGCGCCGCCCAAACGGTGGCCGCCCTCTACGCCTCGTCGCCCTCGCACGCCCACCACCAACACCACCAGCACCACAATCACCTGGCCGCCACCTTTGGCCACCACCACCACCACCACCACCAGAACCAGCACCACCACCAGCATCAGCAGCACCAGCAGCAGCAGCAACTGGCCGCCGCCACTGGCCACACTCACCCGGCGGCCGTGGCCGCCGCCTACCAGCACCACCATCACCCGATGGCCCGCCAGACGCCCCAGCTGGCCGCTAGCGGACACCACACCATCCAGGCGGTGGCGGCGGCGGCGGCAGTCGGTGGCCAGGCCGCCGAGATGGCCCACCACCATCACCACCACCACCAGAGCCACTACCAGTCGGCGGCTGCGGCGGCCGCCGCTGCAGCTGCAGCAGCGGCCCACCAAAACAGCGTCTCCTTCCACTACAACAAACTGGCCGCCGCAGTCAACGCTTCGGCCTGAGCGCAGCAGCGCCCACAAATCCTCCAACAGAGGAGCCCAATATCAATGCAATAGGTGTGATAATAGGACCTGCCTCACGGGCAACCATTATAGACTAGAACCAATTTTGTAAATATATTTAAACCAATTAAATGTAGTCCAACAATTTTCAGAAGCTTCCTCAGATACTCTCATAACATCATTTTGTCCTATTAAACTAGACTGCATGACCCTCAATGCTCAAATTTCCAACAGCTGTTGCTACCGATATTCCGAACTTAATTCCTTGTATGAAATCCTCTTCATTTCTCCTTTAAGCTCCACGAGAGCTCAACTAAATTGAGCACTCTCTATTTGAAGGAAATTGAGGCCAAAATTAGCTAATACAGACCTGCCAGTCCCTGTCTATCGCGCAAGGATCTTCCTTCCCAATCCGAATGGAGAACAGATCCCCAAAAGAGACGCAAACTCCATCGGACTGTCTCTGCCACCAACTCTGCATTTAAGGTCCTCATAACTTCTGCAGACTTCCTAGACTTCAATTATAGAGCCCAGAGGAGAAAGGCTATTTCAAATGATTTGTTGTTATGTGCTGGCGAGAGATAACCATCTCGCCGCTGGATGACAACAATCGCTGAAACGCCGCGGGCATACGACCATTAAGATCCTCAGGCCAGATTGTATTGGCCGAGCTGTTGCCTGCAGTGCCAGTGGAAGAGTCCAGTCGGAAGAAGACCACTTGTTTTTCGGAGCACCAATGAGCTAAAAGGGAGAGCTTGCAAAACGAGCTCGCTCGTTCCTTTTCTCTCTCTCTCTCTCTCTCTCTCTCTCTCTCTCTATAAACAACCATTTGGGCAGCTTGATTGGCGCAAACTCAACAAATTACAGCATCCGGCTCACCCTTAGAGCGGGCTAACAGTTATAAATTCATAAATATTACCAGCCTCTCCCTCTGATCGACAATCAGGTCGAGCCATAAATTCACTCCTACAACTTTTGCTCGAAAAGCTGACCGAGCAGAGCAGGAACAGCAACTCTCCATGATTAGCAAGAAGTTTCCTTTTTCTATTTGCAATCTTGTTTACCTAATGGCCTACCAGGTCTGCGCATGAGGAGCACAAGTTACGGCATATTAATGGACCAAGACCACACCAAGGGGCAAAGTGGTGCGGCTTTGGGCTGGCGAGTCCGAGGCCAATCCCAAACCAATGTGCAATTAATGATCTACACCAGCCGCTTGGTGAGTTTGGGCAAACTTGTGCCTTGTGGGTCTTGGTGGCTGCAAGTGTTAATCAGGATGCTAGTTTCTAGTCCAGGAGCGTGCTCATTTTAACCGAGCTTACAGCTACACGAGTTGTCGTCGGATATCATATTTCATATTCTATGACAGAGAGTATGCATGAGAATGCGAGTCAGTTCTGATTTTATGCAAAAATATCTCACTAAAATAATTGCCCCGAAACATTTCCCCTTTTGAAACCTCTTTAGTTCTCCCCCGCGAGCCCAAGAAGAGTATTTGACTGGCCGAAAACTGTTTCCAACTCTCAACGAGGAGAAATATTGAACGAGAAAGTTCCATCCAATCGAAGGAATTCGAAAGATATCTACTCTCTTTTGATTCTGCAAAAAAAGACTTGGACCCTTTGCCCTTGCGAGCCTGGAAATCCAATGAACCAGGTGAACCAATTTGAGAGTTCGACCTCGGAATAGAGAGAGCCACGAACTGGCTGCGAGAAGACAGGGGCAATTGAAGATGAGAAGAAAGAGGAAAGGAAAAAGTTAGTTATTTTTCGCCTGACCGCAAATCGATCAAAGGCAACCAATCAATTGTTTTTCCATCCTTTGGGAACGCCCACTTTCGGGCGGCCCCAAAATGAGGCCAAAAGAAGTGGCCTCGTGTGCCCCTAACACTTTGAGCGTAGAGTTTGGGGCCAAGCAAATTGGCGGCGGAGAATTTTTAAAAAATTTCTTTGCCACTAGTTAGCGTGCTCCAAGTGGAAACTGTGCAAGTCAATTGGAGATGAAAGTGAGGTTTTTTTGCATTGTACAGTCTACTCTGGTTACTCTCTCCCTCTACTCCCAGAGGGCCAAGTGGGACCATGGGTCGGCTCATGGGAGCACCGACTTGCGATACGGCAGCATTTGGCCCCATTCCTTTGCTCTCATTCAATTAGGCCAAAATCGGAAATGCACCCCATCGAGCAGGCGAGAATTTCAAACTCCTTGGCACCGCCTTGTCACGTCCGGGCATACCAGGCTTCCAGGCGCCTGTTGATTGGGTGAACATTGCTCACCGCTATGCAAGTAGTCTGCTCTCTTGCCTGCCGCTTGACCATGCTTTTCAACTCTCAAGTTGTGAGACAAATGGATCTAGTGAATCTTGACGATCACGATGTATGGTTTTCCGACCTAGAGCCTGAGCAACGAACCATGGTCTGAAAGAATTGGCCCCTCTTCGAAACACTTTTCTGCCGACCGCGGGGTCAATTTTACGAAACAAATCAAGACGAACTTGCCCGACCTAAGATTCAGGCCCAAGCCTCTCAGTTGCATCAAATCCTTGAGTCTCTAAACAGATGCTAGCAGAACTGAGGCAGCGAACTACAAAATAAAACTGATTTATCAGCTGGCTGAGCCGAATGGATCCGAATCACTCATCCGAACAGATATCACATTCATCCTGATTGATCAGAGCGCCTTTCGTTTTCCAGTGAAATTTTTAATGAGTCGTATTGACTGTGGCGTTGCGGTGCCATAGGGCTATGCAGCCCACAAGTGACGGTTTGCGCATAGGTGGCGCACACCAGCGGGGCAATAAAAAGAGTGTGATGGAAAATAATAAAGACAGTCGCCTTATTTATGCAGCAGCTGCTATATTGTCTCTTAGTTATCTGGAACTCGGCAATTGGTAGCTGAGGGTGCTTGAGCTATATCTAGCTAGAGCTCTTTCAGAGCTTACTGGCTGCTTGATGTTTGTTTTCGTGTATATAACGTTGTCGGCACCCAACTTTTCCTATTGATATTGGCCACAAATGTGTTGATTATGCTCACTAACTGGCCCGTGTAAAGTGAAAACGAAAACAAACAAGATTAGATTGGTTAGTTGATGCGCTCCGTCGTATTGTTGACACAACCAAACGGAGCGCATCAGGTGGTTTAATGCAGAGATGTTCAACGTAGGACACGGCTGGAGCTCGGTCAATCCTGTTTGCAGGATCTTCTGATTGACTGAGACAGATTCCAGGTTCTGGGAACAATCTCCATCTACCCATGGTAGCATTGTTTTGCTCCGATTCAGCTATAAAAAGAAGTCCGCTGGAGAGCACTCCTCATCTTCTGTCAGTTGATCTTAGAGTAGAGTAGTGTAATCTTTGGAATACTATAAACCGGAAAAAAGTTCCATGGTATGTCCAGTGAGTTAAGCAGGCCAACCACTCTCCGCGAGACGTCCGCGACAGAGGAAGGTGTCTTGTTCGTCTTCCACCAAGACGGCTTGTCCTTGTCTGGTCTACACAACAACAAGATGGTCGGACTATTCGCTTGGACGAAAGCCATCGCCTTGACCTACGTTTTCATGGTCGTTAAACTGCAAGCAGCGCCAGCGACACCAGAGGACCGGCCACCAAGCAATCCAACGCTAGCTTGGTATGAGCCAGGCTATTCAACGAGCTACCAAGCATGCTACGATTCACCGAGTCACATTGGAAACTATTCGGCACACGGCTACGAGCAGCCATCCGATAAGGACACGCGTATGACCCAAAACTATACAGCGCCCTCAATCTATGAGACACCAAACCGTCTAGTGCCCTCAACAATTGGTATCGAAGACAACCTGGGACGAGCCCACCAAGCGGTAGATAGCCCAGACAAGGACAAGCCGTCTTGGTGGAAGACGAACAAGACACCTTCCTCTGTCGCGGACGTCTCGCGGAGGAGAGTGGTTGGCCTTCTTAACTCATTGAACATACCATGGAACTTGTGTCTCAACCTAAGCCTATCCAGTTCCTAGGGCCAGGAGCCCCTAGGAGCTATATTATTCATATTTTGTGCAACATTTGAATGCGGTGGAGGTTGTGGTGGCGCCATGTTGGCTATTACGCGAGCTACTGACACGTTGAAGGGTTCGCTATACACTTTCTGATAACTGTTTTGAGCTCAGCGACCTCTCTGTCGAGCTTGTTCGCGTAGTGTATTTGGAGTACCAAGCCTGCTATTACCAGCAATAGCAACACCATATTGAGCGACACTTTCAACACATGCCATTGTCTCTTGCTCATTTCGATCGTATGGATGTCCGACCCTGAGTTATGATAAAGCATTCTAACTTCTTGTTCGATTTGGGCTTCTTCCTCAGAGTTTTGCTATGTTCGTCCTTTGTTTTGAACTACGCTAGCTCCTTTTCGATTTAGCCTTACGTACTTTTCTATTCTACGACGCTGGCCTGTTGTTTCGACAAACGTGGATGGCACCACTGTGATTGAGCTAATGTCTGAGGTATTGTAGGGTTCCTCTTCGTATATATGCTCTGCCGTGTAGAGCGCTTTTGCTTCTGTTGCTGTTTCTGTCTTTAATATCTCGTCAAGAGAGATGTAGTCAAATTGGTTTGTAATCTTATTGTGCTGTTAGCGCCCCACCCTGATGATAGTTTCGTATTTTTTGTTGTCGGCGTGCGCGCTACGCAATCTCCGGGGCCGCCATCTGAAAATCTAGTAGTGTCGGAACTCGCCATTAGTATTAGGTATGCATTGGAGAACTTGTTGATCGGAAAACTGGTTGATAAGAAAACTAGGCTGGTCGACTATACCTCGACCATCGACTAGGCCTCACAGGCATACGACACGTTCCAACACCTCTTCAAAGTGATATTCTTCAATCCGAATAAGCGAGAAAACCCTTCAAAACGGGAAGTTTCGGTAAGAGTGGAAGGTGGGTTTTGGTTTGAGGCCGTTGGCCTCATTCAGTTTTGAGTGAATCCAGCATTTCTTTGAAACTGTGTTGTTTGAACTAGGGTTTTATCCAAACTTGACCCAGGCTTTT
>Ga0268247_10000351_pt1 | contig 16181 bp, 14 predicted proteins | sample AgamicOrMae_FD_200245 | JGI IMG/M metagenome (GOLD analysis project Ga0268247, IMG submission 200245) | Agave microbial communities from Guanajuato, Mexico - Or.Ma.e (v2) (version 2) | ecosystem: Host-associated > Plants > Phyllosphere > Phylloplane/Leaf | place: Guanajuato, Mexico | collected...
CCATAGCCAATGGACTGAGTACTGTCCAAAGGCACTGAGCGCAGACTAATCATGATTTTATTAGGGATTAGTGAATAATGATGAAACTATTAGGGTAAGGAAGGATTGGAGAATTTTTCCATTCGCCTGGTGAGGCAATTTTGGGAGAAATACTCTCTCAAAAGACGACCGATATTGCCCCAAGCCAGCCCAGAGAGGTGAGATGAAAGAGCAACAGCCCAGCAGTGGCTTTTGGCCGCCTGGCAAATCTCAACCACGAGCTAAGCTCGCCCAACTCCTCCACTGGGCCACAAGCCGACGGCGTTCGATCGAATTTTGGCCAGTTAACGACCTAATAATCGGCCGCCAGCGTCTTGCCAGCCGCGAGCAGCAGCGACAAAGCCGCATCCGGTTTTGCTCTCTCTCTCTCTCTGTCTTGGCGCAGTTTTCGAATGAGCAAGTGGCAGGGCGGCCGCATCGACGAGCCGTTTGGCCAGACCGTTGGAGCGGCTTAGGCTGGGTAAGCTGTGCACAGGTCTGGACACAATTACCTGCCACCTCGAGTAGCACCGGGAGGTCGGCCCGAGGGGAAGGTTGTCTGGAGAGAGGTTAACAGCTGGGAAAGAGAGTGTAGTGAGGAGGAAAAAAGTATAGAGGTGTAAGCTCGATGGAGGCTCGAGTGAGGGTAGAAAAATGGGCCATTTTAATATTTTTCCTCCCTCTCATTGTGGCGCAAAGAAGGCACACAATGCAAGCTCACCAGGCCGAGCGCTGTGCAGCTTGCCATTGGGACTGAGGCCGCCATCTAGAATGCTGGAATCTCGGGCCCAGCAAAGCGAGGGGCAGCAGACTGGGGCTTAAGTGTCCCCCTCTGGGCGAGTGGCACTGAATGAGACCATTAATCATGGTCGTGTGGCGGCGCCACTTTTTTCCCTCCACCTTCGAAGTGCAATTGAAATGGCGGCCCCCCTTTGGCAGAGAAGAATTGTCCTCCCGGCCGGCTGGAATATTATTATGAGCAGCGCAAAACGGTGCTTCCAGTATGGAACGCGCCGCTCGATGTTTGTGGTCAATCTGGGCGAAAAAACAGAACAGGTGCCCCAGAGAACATTCTTCGGCCCCATTCTTCTTATCCTTTCTGCTGGCGCCACCTTAGAATGGGCACTTCCGTCTCCCTGGAGTTGGAGTTTAGGAGGTCAAAAGAGACCAGAGAAACCAAAGGGCCCAAAGGGCAACTCTTTGGCTCTTCTCTGCCGTCCAGCGATGGATCCAAAGGAGAAGAGTTTGGGGGCAAAATGGAACGATTATTGTCGGCGTGAGATTTGGACTGAGACTGGAAATGGAACATTCTCAGGGGGAGTCTGCGGGGACACCAAGCTGGCCGGCCAGCAGAGCAGAGCGACAATTGTCAGCCCTCACAGCTCTTACATAGAGCCAAGAGAGACGGTCCACTCAGACCTTCAGAAAGCAGCTCCAAAGGAGAGAGACGTGTGTGTGTGGCTCTGGTTGGGCAAATTATTGGGGCGGGCGTGCCAGTTTGGGGCGCGTGTTTGAAATGAGTAACGAGATGGCTGAGACGAAGGCGTGTGGGCGGCAGGAAGACGCGAGGAGTCAGAGAGCAGAGGCCCAGTTGAATTGCATTAGTGGTGGGCCGCAAAGCAAGAGGAGGAGGAGGCCACACAGAGAGACAATTGGAGAGGAGATTTGCCACGAATCGATTTGTGCCATTTGACATTTGTCGCTCTTGGTTGCAGGCCGCGCGCCTAGTCTGCGCCCCCATCCACATCCAATCTTTTTCATCTTCCCTTTGGCTTCTCTTCGCCGCTCGCCATCAACCACACTCTCTGGCCTTTCAGTCTGGCTGGCCCCAAGAGTGTGCGCCCAGAAGGTCCGCTTAGGCATTGACTTGATGGGACGAGGCGCGTTGGACACTCGGCCGGCCGGAATACATTAGGGCATTTTGCGGCTCGTGTGTTTCTCGCAAATGTTGCTCAATGGGCGATGTTTCTCGCTTGTGAGAAGGCCCTTTGAGCCTTTTGGGACAGAGGCTCGCCTTTTCGCGAAAAGGGGCGAGCCAGTGGCGCAATTTGGAGGAAATTCTGGATTTTGGATTTTCTGAGCTGAGAAAACTGGGCTAAAGAAGAAAGAAGAAAGGAAAAAGTGAAGCAGAAGTGCAGCCAAAGAGACACATCGGAAGAGGAGAAGAGCGCGAGTATCAGTCTAGTGTAAATGGAGGAAAATTGAGCTAACTGATTAGTTGGTTTTCCCATGAATTTGGAACTGGCGACGAGGAAACATCTTGGCCAAACGAAGGAGGCGAAATTTTTCACATTTTTCAGCTTTTTCACTTAGTTGCGGCTCTTGGCAAGTGAGCTAAGGGCTCGTGCGCATTCACAAGACAGTTTGCATGCAGATTCTCATGCTCAAATGCACGCAAAGAGCTCCAGAGAGAGAGAGAGTGCAGCAGAGAAAGTGAAGCGATTGGGCTGAAATCAATCGGATGGATGCAAATGACACGAATCGAAATTTGATTCGCCATTATACGCCAATCGGGCCACCAAGTGCAGTGTGCACTGTTTACTGTGCACTGTTCTTAGTGCACTGAGCAAGCGGGCGAGATGGGCCGACTTGTGGCCGGAAGCGAAGAGGACAAGAAGCAGTGAAAAGGATGGAAAAGGCTCACTTTGGGCCTTTCCCAAACAGCGCCACAAGCTGTTACTGATTGGCCACGAGGGCGCGCAATATTTGGCCGCACATTTGTGCATCTTGCTCTTCCTGGCTGCTTGCAACTGCACTTCCAGAGCGGCGGCAAACTTGTGGAAAACTTGGCCCAGTCTCTAGCTGAAACAATATTCCTCCTCGCCAGTCGAGCACACTGAGCGTCTTGTGTGAGTGTGTGTTACACACTGTGTAGACTACAGTGTGTAGTCTACACACTGTAGTCTAACACACACGAACCGCAATTGCTCGCCGGCCGACCACACGCACTGGAAAGTTTGGACTCGAAGCAGAAACAGAGACAGAGACTGGCCGCCAGCCGCCCAAGACAAGCTCTGCCAGTGCTCAGTTTCGCAGGAAGCCAAACAGGAAGGAGGAATGCTGGCCCGATGGGAGCACATTTCATGCATCGGTGAGCCTTGTCCACGTTCGAGCGTATGATTTGCCTTCGCTTTTGCCTTTGCTTTTGCCTTTGCTCAAAAGCCGGTCGGAAAATCTGCCCAAGCATTGGGCCGGCACTTCTGGAGCTGCAGACAGAGAGAGAGAGAGAGACTCTGCTTGAGTGTCTCTCTCACTCGAACGCCAAAGCAGATCCTTGAGACGAGCCGAGTTTGCAAATTCAGTGAAAATTTAGTGCAAATGCAGTGCAAATTCGAAGCACATTCAGTGCTCACCACAAACACCAGCTAATTATCAATGTGCCTTAGAACAAAGAGGCAAAAGTGAGAAGTGGACACACAATGCGAGCAACAAGAGACAGAGGCAAACGGCGGCAATAAGTATCGTGGTGTTGCTGGATTATTATCTGGCCGACGCACAATTCGTGCACATTTCACATTGTTCAAGTGCGCGCAAACCATTTGGCACTTGTTCCTGCTCTATGGGCTAGTACTCTTTCGGCTGGCCCACAGTTCTTCTCGCCGCTCTGGTGGACCACCCAAGTGACTGACTGGCCGCGGGCAAACATCAATCAATTATGGGAAACAGCTGTCCTCTTTGGTGTCCATTTGACGCGTGTTGTCTGGCGAATTGGAACTCGGGCGAGCATGTGCTCGTGTTCCTGTTGGGGTCCTGTCCTTGTGTGTGTCCACTTCTGGGTGAAGTTGAGCAGGTTCGCCGACACTTTGGGGCGCCCACAGCTCCCATTTGGGTGGCCAACAATTCACACAGTCGCAAATGGCGGCCGCTTGACTGAAGTTAGCTCAGGGCAAGCAAGTGCAAGCGTCCACTTGGCGCACTCTGAGGATCATCATGCAAAGTGTACGAAGTGTGTATGAAAAGTGTACGAAAAGAGTATTAAATTTATAAGAACAGTTTGCATACGAAGTGGGGGCGAGAACCCCAAAAGGAAGGGGTTTTCGGCTTTCACTTTCCGCTCCTAATCATCGGTCACGCCTTATGAGACGCTTGCAAAGAAGACCGCTGCCTATTGAGCTTTAGATTGCGCTGCTCCAATGGGAGAGCCGTGGAGAGTTGCCCGTAACGGTCGTCATTTGGCCAGCAGACCCACATTTGGCAGACGCCCCAAAGCTGAGCTGACCAGTGGCCAGGGTTCTTTCCTTTAGGACCTTTTCCGACGGTCCAGTTTGGGTTCCATTGTTCTGGCCAGTGCAAGTGAATTGTGGAGGAAGTGAGAGAAGAGCTCTTGTTCCGGTTCAACCTCTGCACTCAGCCAATAGCCAATAGCTTCCGACTGCCGGCGGCTTCTTCAACAGTTGTTGAGAACACGAGCTTGGCGAGCCGGAAAGCTCCCATTTTCGATATGGATCAGAGCTGAAATTATGCAGATAATATTTGCATAATCTGCCCAGTTCGTCCAATTCGTCTGGCGTTCGACAAGAAGGAGCGACTTCTCCTTGCTGGTGGTCCTGAGCCAATCGAAAGCCAATCGAAAACAAAACATTCACTGCTTTCTATTTTCTCCACTACTTCTAAAGCTAAGCTGCTTCAGCTTGCGGTGGATTGAACAAAGTGGGCGTGTCCCAAGCGGCATTCTTTGTCCTCTGGTTTGCTCAGTGCGAGTGGCATGCTTTGAGTGGCATGATTCTGGCCGCAGTTGCACGGTGAAAGCGGCTGACTGAGTGACTGACTGGCACCTGTGGCGTGCAGGCCCGAAATGAGCGCCATTTGCGCCGCCCAGTGCACGATGATGAGCTTTGGGTGCGCCTCTTTGAGGTTGCCGCCCTGGGTGGCCGCCAGTGACAGTCGCCGGGGCTTTGGAGTGACAAAACCAAAAGAACCCACAGAAAGAATCCAGCGAGAGGCGGCCGAAGTGGACAACTAACTGCAGACCAAACTGTGATTGCCATTTGTGATTGCCGTTTGTGATAGCGACGATCGCAATCACTGGCGGCGTTCGTGTGAGCCTCTGGGACCTGTACGCATCAGTGTAGGAGGCCACTCTTCAGTTGGCGACCAGTTGTGGCCCAGCTAAGACTGACCGTTGTAGTAGTCCAAGATCAATGACAAGGCCACTCGGAGGCGCCTTTGGGGGGCAACGGAGCGCGTCTCTCGCCTGCTTGTCGGCGTAATTTTCCACCCAAATTAGGGCCACCCAAGAGCAGTGGGCCGTGTGGGCTCGTTGGTGGAGGCTAAGGTTGAGTTGGGCGGCGAGCTCAACTCGGCGGGCTCCTTCAGTTCGGGCGGCGCCTTATGATGCGTGCTCCTTTGTGGCGGCCGAGTTGCCGGCCGCACACAGTCTGCGGAGTGCACTTTGCTCTCTGCGTTCTTCGCTCTTGTGCTCTGTGCTCTGTGCTCTGTGCGCTCTCTGCTGCGTGCTGTTAGTCTGTGCTGGTCGCCGCTTCATTAGTGCACGAATTCGGCGCAGAGTTGCGGCTCGTTGCGAATGCTCTGCAAGTGCAATTCTCGCAGTTCCAGTTGCACTTGCAGTTCCAGATTGGTCACTCTCTGCGCCCTAAGGGTCGGCGAGCGAGTTGCGCGCAAATTGAGAAAAGTGAGAAAAGTGAAAGAGGCAAAAGAAGTGGAAGAAGTGGCCCACTTCTCTGCAGCCAACTGGCCAGCTCGCCACAGACAGTCTCGATCTCGAGCGGCCAGTGTGCGTCTTCCGAGGTCAAAGTGTGGGCCAATTTGAACAATTCGGCCACAAGTTGCCTCCATTCTTCGGGCCCTAAGCTCAGGTCTGGCCGAGCGAAGAGGAGCCAAGAAGAGCGAGTCCACGTCTGAAGAGTCCGAGTGCAACAGTCTCCACTTCTCGCAGACTGTTGCGCACAAATTGATTTCCTTTTCACTTTTCTCTCTTCTCTCTCTGCCCCTTAGCTCTGCTGCAAAAGTGTGCTCTTCTCGCCTACTTTTGTCCGAGTTGCGGCCAGACCTAAGCTTCGGGCCGACAAACTGGCCAACTGGCCGGCCAATTGGCAGGAAGTGGCCGCAGCTTTGTGGGCGAGCGAGCAGAGAGCGTAAGTGAATGCCAGTGCGTGTGTGTGTGATTTACCGTTGTTGTTTGCCTCGCCAAACAACAAGGGCCCGCAGGCCAAGCTCGAGAGGCGCAAAACCAACAGTCAGTGGCCGTTTGACGAGCGCCCGATCGGCCACTGAGATTGGCGAACGGCCGGAGCTTAGGTCTGGCCACTGCAATCGTGCACGACCCAAATCAAAGTGCGCGATCTGCCAGTTTGATTTGGCCCGAATTTCATGCGAATTTCAGTGCGCCCACAACAAAGTGGCGCCCACTTAGCTGGCAAGCTCCGAGCTCTGAAAGTTCGAGCTTTGGAGAGAAATTGGAAAAAAATTCAGCTCGAGTGCCAGAGAGCCTCAGAGGCGAGGAAAAGTGGCCGCCCAGAGACACTGGTTGGTGAGCGAAGGGCTCAAAAGGAGGCCATTTTCCAGCAGAAAGTGGAGCTCTTTTGAGTCTTTATTCAGAGTTTCAAGTGGCCAGTTTGGCCACAATCACTCTCCACTTGTTTGTCTGCAGGAAGCGGCCAAGATCAAGATGGACGCACGACAAGAACAGGCGTCCAATGGCGCTCGAGTGGTGCCTCTGAGACTGAGGTGGCCGCCAAGCCGCAAAGGCGTGTTAAATGGGCGCACAGTTTGGCGCAATTGCCGCAAACTTTGCATGTAACTCTCTGCACCTAAGGCGCCCAAGCAGAAAAACACATGCAGAAGCGCCCATGCAAAATGTGCGAGAAAGCGGGCGCAGACTGTGAGCGGCGGCCGCCTAATGGCTCGTGTGGCGCCACGCACGCAGCGCCGCGTCGAGTGCAGCGCAGCGCAGCATTCGCCATTGCTCTTCGGGAAATTGCGTAAATTAGCAACACTGCCTAAGAATGCCTAAGAATGTACAAGGTAACCACAAGGTCCACTGTTCAGGTCTGGTTTGCCCGCCAGTGGACCTAAGCAGCAGCAAACACCGGCGGGGATTATCTGGAGCGGCCTTCTCGCGGCGGGACGGCTCTATTTCGGCGGCACAATGGGCGCCCAGCGTGCATTATGGCCACTAAACGGGCCCGAAGTGGGCGCAACAGGTCGGCCTCGCCACTTGAGGCAGATTAGGCGCCGCCGGCTGGCAAGCTCGCCGAAGTTGCTGACTGGAAGACTGGCCGCCGAGAAGGCGCCTCCACCTCAACACTTTGCCGGCTCGCAGTCTCGAGTCGTGCCGCTCGGCCTGAAGCCACTTGAGAGCTCGAGTTTTGGGCAAAACTGGCGGCGGGCAAACTTGGAAGCCGCAGACTGTCTCTCGAGAGAGTGCCCTAGACTGTCTGCCGCTCGGGCCAAGTGGTTTGGGTCGGCGAACTGGCGTTGCTTTTCCTCGGCGTGTCTTTTCTTCACAGTCTCGGCCAGTCTTTCACTGAGTTTTCCTCGATCGTTCGGCCCAGATTAAGAGTTCAAAAAGTGAGCGCCGCCAACACTTTTCTTTTCTTTCATTCCATTTCATTTCATTTCATTTCAACCCAATCCACTCCAGTCCCATTCCGCCGCCTTTTCATCTCCACCTTCCCCTTTCATCTCGGTGGCCACTCGAGCTAACCGCCGGCGAGCTTCGCTTCCGCCCGTCCTCCTCAGGCGACCCTTAGGAGCGGCGGGCAGACCGCAAGTTGTGGCCAGACTGTCTCCGCCCGTTGGCCAGAGTGTGGCCAACGAGCGAGTTTCTCGAAGTGCTGCAAGAGCTGCACTTCGACAACAAGTCTCTTCAGGCAAGACACCAGCAAGTGTCTTGCCAGCAGAATCTGTGTGTGCCGACTCTCTTTGCAAACTCTCTTCCGTTTCTCTGTTCTCCACAGCTTTCGAGAGTGTCTTCCAAATCGGAGACTGTGTGCGGCCCATTTTCCATCTTTCCATCTTCCAAATCCAGATTTTCCGCCCAACAGCCAAATCAATTGGCTTTCAACACGCCGCCAAACAGCGCCACTTTGGCCACCAGTCCCACTCACTAGCTCACTAGCTCACTAGCTCGCCTCCAAATGGCTGCAAATGGCGCCAAATCCGCCCTAATGAATCGACTCCAATCGGCTCCTCTCACTTCGCTTTCCTTCTCTTTCTCCTCCAAACTCTTCCTTTTCCTCCTCCTTTTTCTCCTCTTCTCTTCTTCCACCTTTTCTCCTTTTCCCCTTTCACTTTTCTTCTCGCCCATTCGAAGCTGCCCAATCAAGCAGCCAATTGAATAGAACTAGTGCTCAAAATCGGCTCAAAATCTGGCTCCAATTCTTACTTTCCACCACTCGATTCAGCTCTGCCTGCGAACTGGCCAATTCATCATCATTTCTCGCTCGCTCATCTTTTCTCTTGATCGTCTAGCTCTCCTCGCACACAAATGGCCGCAACAAGTGTCTGCCCCAATCTTTGTCTCGATCTCAATCTCGCCGCTCCTTGTCCTCCGACGCAGAGCAGCCCAAACGAGCTCGGCGCCTCCGCAAACTTCGGCCACTGTCTAAGTACTAGAATGCTCCTTCCGCCCGCATTTTTACATGCACTACTGCCTCTAACTAGCTTCAACTAGCTTCAACTAGCCTCAACTGACCACTGCAACTAGCTACAACTGCCTCCACTTCACTTAGCTCAAGACAAGAATCGAAAGTGACAAAAGCGTTCAGCCTAATGAATCTCCAGTGGTGCAAACTAACTGGGCACGCCCCTTTCCAAACGCGCTCCACTGCTTGGCTGGCCAATCAATCATGAGCCGAAAAGAGACTGGCTCCACTTTGGTCTTGGCGGAAACTGGAGTCTGTGTGTGTGTGTGTGCGATTACAAATTGAGGTGGTAAATTGTTCATCAATTGGTCAAAAGCTGCAAAGAATTGCAAATAGTTAGCCTTTGCTGCCTGATTTTCTCGCTCTCTTTTCTCTCCAACCACTAGGCCCAGCTGTCTGCCAAGCGAGCGCTCATTTGGAGTGCTTATTCATTTAGCATTTGGAGAGCAGAAAAAGGAAAAAGGCCAAACAACAGGCCCTTTTTCTAACGCTAATTAATCACCTCTAATCGGCCTCTTCGCACACTCGCGCCCTCCAGACAGTCTTCGCATGTAGCAAGTGGGCTAAGGCTCGCGTGTGGGCACACTCATGACAACAACAACAAGAATAACAAGGCCTAATGGAAAGTAATGGAAAGCAGAAACAAATCCCAATTCTTCTCCTTCTGATCGATCACCGTCTTCTGCTCGCCTTCCGGCGGCTTTGCGCAATTTGTCCAAAGCTGGAAAAAAAATATCAACCCCACAGACTGTCTGCGGCGACTTGCAGTGCCAGTGAGTTGCACTCACCCAAAACACTTCTCCTCAAAGCTCTGTCGCGCCGGAAGCTCGGCCGCAAGTCTCCTTTGGGTGTCCATTAGCGAACTCTGAGTTGCAGCAAGAAGGGAAAGAATTGTTGGAGGTCGTAAAACACTGGCCGGCCCTTAGGAATCGTCAGCTTGCAGCTCCATCATCAGGCCTTCATCATCGACACTAAGTGCTCGCGGCCAGCAGCAACTGGCGCCCTTCAGCTGGCCTCTAATTGGCCAGCTCAACCTTGGCCGCCAGTGAGCCGACAAAAAGCGGCGGGGACACTTGTTGATTGGGTGCAGCGCCCAAGAGTGGCCCTCTGCTCGGCCAGAAGTCGTAAAAGGTGCACAATGAGGAGTGGAAGAGGCGCAGAAAGAGAATGGGAAAAGCAGCCGCAGACTGTTTTGCATAAGAGTAAGAGTAAGAGTCCACCAGCGCCGCCCAAGGACACCAGTTGCACTCAGTTGCAGTCAGTTATAGTCAGTTGTACTCAGTTGCAGCTCCTCCAGAGCCGAGCTCTTTTCCAAAACTCTCAGCCGAACTCGAGCACTTTTATGAGCTCCCAGGCGCAGGCTTGGCTGCTCTTTTGCCTCACTCTCGAGAGCTTTCCGATGGGCAGTTCGCGTCGGACGTGCTCCGGGACCTCGGGGCTAGAGAGTGGGAAGGGCAGAGAGAAATTTGCACTCTCTGGAGGGGCGCAATGGATCGTAAAAGTGGCCAGCTCTCCAGTTTGGCAAATGCGCAAAAGATGCGGAAAAAAGTTACGCAATTATGGCACTAAATGAAACTGTTTTCGGCCCAACTTGAGTGCAATTCAATTGTTGTCAGCCGCCAAGGATCAAAAGTATCAAAAGGCGTCATGATTCTGGGCAGCTTTTTCGCCTTAGTGGTGCTTCAACCACCAAAAAGTTCCAAAATTGCGCCACAAAACAACCAAGGCGCCATCTCATTTGGGAGCCAAACAGCCCGAAAAGCAAACCTCGGCTCCAACAACAACCTCAGAAGGGCGAGGTTGTTGCAAAATGGTCAGCAAAATGTCTCAGAAAGAGACGAAAATCGTCCAGTCCAAAGGGGCCAATTCGTTCCGCCACTCGGGACACGTGACCTTGTCTTTGGTGTGAACAATACCTGGTCTTCGGCGAGCCAGTTTCAAGAGAGGAAGACACTCCAGAGAGTGTTCTAACTAAACTGGCAGCTCAAACTCGTCCTGCTTGTGAATTGTTGAATTACTTCATCACAAGGTTTCATCACAAAAGACAAAAGAGAGCGCATAAAAATATAAGAATTTTTATATTAAAAAAATTCGAAACAATATTCAAGAAAGAGAGAATGAATCCATCTAAACGCCCATCGTGAAACAATCTCTGTCGTTGCTCGGCCTCCACCGACGACCTACAACGCCTAATTTATCTGTCCCTTCATTTTGTTACATTATTATTATAGAATTTATATCTGAATTCCAATACCAGCGCCCTAACTTTGAAGAAGCGGCCATTTTGATCTCTAATCTTCTCTTCCTTCTTCCTAATTATCGCCCTTCCCCTTCCTTTGCTTCTGTTTCTGCCTCTATATCTATCTCTCTCTCTCTCCCTCTCTTCCTCTCTCCATCTCTCTCTGTCCTTTGCTCCCTCTCTCTCTCCCTCTTTTTCACTGCTGACTTCAGTTTCTCTCAAACATCGTCTCACCTCCTTCCCAAATGATACTTCTTCTTCTTCTTCTTCTTCTTCTTCTCGTTCTTATTCTCTTGCTTTCATCTATTTGATTTTGAATTTGAATTCCAATTTGAATTTGGATCTCATCATGGATGAACTAATCCAACCAGAACCACATCACTTTGGATGGCCCCACAAGTGGTGGTGGTGGCCACCAGCCCACTTGTGTGTGTCTTTTGAAACGTGTTTCGTAACCGCTGATTTATCATTTATCATTATTATTATTACTTGCTTCACTAATGTTGTTTGCATTGCTGCTGGTGCTGCTATTGTTACTACTGCTGCTGTTGTTACTACTAGCGCTAGTGTTATTATTGTTATTGTTATTATTATTATTATTACTATTGTTTGAAGAAGTATTCAATGGTGCCGTTTTTATCATAAATTTCTCCAACTTTGCCAATATGTGCTTGCCATAAGTATATTTTCGTAACTGTATCATGAATGGACGAATTCGTTGAAGCAATAGCTTTCTCTGAGCTGGCTCAGCAATCTCAATCATCTTCTGAACAACATAATTGGCGTATTGATCCTTCATCATTGAATATAATGTTCCCGAACCGTCGCCTATATTGCAATTAGCTTCGCGTGTACAAACCTCCTCAATTAATGCACTTCTCTCACTTCTTGATGCATGGGTAACACATTTTTCAACAACATTACTAGCAAACTTGTGCTGTGATAATTTTAAAACCTTTCCCGAGACAGTACTAATTATTTTGCTCTTGTCCTCTGGACGACCATGCTCAAGGACATGCTGTATGACATAGTTGCCATATTGATCCTGGACCAATAGATCAGTATGCTCGTGCAACTCTTCCATAATTGGCTTTGTCTGCTCTGAGCGACAATGTTCCAAAATCCTCTGGATCACTCGGCAACCATAGGGGTGCATTGATAATGATAGTACCTGATTCTTGAAGGCATTTATAATGAACTGCAATGATGCTGGATCCACACATTCAATGCACTTTTGAACCACATGATTGCCATTCTGATCCTTGACACAATTTAACACATTTCCATCCAATTCCAACACCAACTCCTTCTGTTGATCTGGATGAATTGACTCAAGGGCCTTTTGTATAACACGACAGCCATACATTTGTAGCGCCAACTTCAGTACATGACCCTTGATTTTCATGGCCAACTGTTGCTTCTGATCCTCAGTTCCGTGTTCGAAAAATTTCTGTATTACATAGTTGCCAAAGACGTCGGTCATCAAACTGTAGGCACTATCAATGATCTCCTGGAACACCATCTCCTTGTCTGCCGGATTGGCCTTCTCCAATTTCTGCTGAATAAACCGAGACCCATACTGATCTTGACTGAATTCAACTATGTGCCCCGCCAACTCTCTCAAATGCAAACCAGGCGCTCTGCTGTTTCTAAACTCCTCAAGCAACCGACTTCGGCCCAGACTTATGTTTCCCCCAGTTGCATTGTTGCCCCCACTTCCTCCCAATGAACCAGGCGCCACCACCGTGGACGTATTGCTGTTGCCCGCACCAGTTGCATGATTTCTGGCCCCACTTGCACCATGATTTGATGAACCTCCATTTCCGCTGTCAAAAGCTCCGCCAGCTGGTTGGTGGTGGCCTTGGAGTTGGTGGTGATGCTGGTGGTGGTGGTCCATGATGCCCAATTGGTGGCCGGATGTTAGATGGTTTGGGCCCAAAGTTGGCCCACTGTTGCTGTGCTGGACTGCTGAATTGCGCTGCACGGCCCTATTGGGAAAGATTGCAGAATGGTTTGAGTTGACGAAAAAGTTCGACCCATTTCTGGCCAAATACTTGGCCTCAGCTCCAGGCGCTGCAGACATTCTCGGATGGCCACCACTAACTGTTCCACCACTGCCACTGATGCTAAGATTTGCCAGCGAACCATTGAGAGACGAGGGCGGAGTTAGACTACTATTTGGGCCAGCTATCAAACCTAAGGGACCCCCAGGCGATGATGGAATAGCCGGATTAGCGAGCGGAGCGAAAAACTGGCCACCATTGTTGCCCTTCATCATGTTGTGTCCAGCTGAAGCCAGTCTGAGGAAGTGATTTGTTGAGTCGAGATTGGTGAAAAATCCACCTATAACTGGCCCAACTGCAGCACTTGGTGGACCTCCTCCAGATCCAATAATATTCGAGGCTCCTCCTCCTGCGTGGCCGGCAATATTAACACCAGGCACCTGTCCCCTCGAGACACCCTGATTCACAGCCCTTATTTGATTGCGATTCTCTGTCATTGAGTCTCGTCTGGGCGAGTTTGACTGATCGGCGGAGTTGTTTTGTACCAAGCCTGAAATACTTGAGGTCAACGAGGTTCCAATGGGGCCCAATTCGTTAACTCCAAGATGTGGTGGTCCATTGTGACTCCCGAGAGCTCCCACTTGATGATTGAACGCATTCAAATGATTATCCGATCCACTAGAGTTGGCCATCATCTCCAAGTGATGGGCCATGTGTGGCTGAGGATGATGCAATTGATGATGGTGATGGTGGTGACTACCCAAACCAGCGGGCGAAGTTACAGCAGATGAGGTGGAGGAAAAGTGGCCAAAATTTGTACTCAATGGCACTCCACTTGAGTTATTGTTAGCTGGAGAATACAACGACGGCTGCCCCTCCGGCACATTGCTGGTTGCCCCACTTGAGTCTGATCGAAAAAGGGGCCCCGAGTGCTGGGAAGGCACCTGCAGTGAGGGGTGATGCTGTGCTGGACCATGAATTGGATGACCAGGCCCAGGTGGCCCAATTGGACGTCCATCAGTCTGATCTATCATATGCTGTGAGCCCATGTTAGCGCCCATATGCGGCGGCTGATGCTGTTGATGCTGATGATGTTGATGCTGGTGCTGTTGTTGTTGTTGCTGCTGCTGTTGTTGTTGTTGTTGTTGCTGCTGTTGCTGCTGTTGCTGCTGTTGTTGCTGTTGTTGTTGTTGCTGCTGTTGTTGCTGCTGCTGAACGACTGCAGCGTTTATCGCGTCATGATGAGGTGAATTGACCATCATGGGCATCAGTCTTAAAGCAGCGGGGTTCAAACCGTTTTGGGTCATCAGGGACCCATTGCGATGAACAGCAGCGGCAACTGCGGCCGCATCAAAGTAGCCTGCATGTAACAGTTGTGGTGGGGGCGGCGGAGGACCATACTGGCCAGACTGCATGTTTGAAGCATTAACAACTCCCACATTCTCGGGATTCATAGCCCTTGGCGAGTGCCCTCCTCCACCCAACAAATGCGCCGGTTGCTGATGATGAGCCTGTGGCTGTTCCTGACCATGGGGCTGAGAGTTTGAGGATTGTTGTGGATTCGCCTGCTGCTGCTGGCTGGCTTGTTGTTGTTGTTGTTGTTGATGTTGTGGCGAATGAACGTGACCATGGGTCTGTTGCTGCAATAATTCTTGCTGCTGAGAGTGCTGCTTCTGACTTTGTTGTTGCTGCATCTGGTGCTGTTGTTGCTGTTGCTGTTGCTGTTGTTGTTGTTGATGTTGTTGTTGTTGTTGCTGCTGCTGCTGTTGTTGTTGTTGCTGATGCACAATGGCCGCTAGGTGCTGAACGTGCATGGCTGCCGAGCCATGATGTTGATGACCATTCGGACCTCCAGAGGGACCCTGGCCACCAGGCTGTATCATACCCGGGTACATACTCCATGGGAGTCCATGGTAATACGGAGGTATAACTGGCTGGGGCGGTGGAGGGCCACCTGGTCCCATTAGATGCGCATGAACAGGCTCTCCCTGGAAAGGCTCTTGCTGGAAGTAGGGATTCTGGGTAGGTGACGCACCTAGATGACTATATTCAAGCGTAGACTCCTCAGTCGCATTGGAGCCGCCCAAGACAACATGAGCCTTAGCGGCAATTCCCGATGCGGATAGCACATCACCTGGTAGGTGAGCACTCAATACACCGATAGGACTACTCTGAGTGTTGGGGGGCAGGGTTAATTGTGATGCATGCTGGTGTTGCAGGTCCGGGTGATGTTGTAACATGTGCATATGCGGCTGTTGTTGCTGCTGTATGTGAAGGGGCATTCCGATTGGGGTGGGCCCCTGCATCGGTGCAGATGGATGAGTCTGCACTGGTTGTTGGTTCTGGTGCTGGCGTTGAAGCTTTGAGGGAGTGTATTCAACTTCCTCGGGAGCGTTCGTATCATCATCATCATCATCATCATTGACATTGCTCTTTGGAGATGTTGGACTTTGATTCAGGCTGCCAGAAGTACCCTTTTGGCCATTATTAGTATTACTAGATTGTGTTTGCTGCTGATTCTTTGTATTAGCACTAGTTGTATTGCCACTAGAAGTCTTATTGTTGATAGGTCCCTTACTGCCACCATTAACCTCGCGATTATTATTAGATTTAATGTTTGCTCTATTGGTTCCTAGATTGTTGTTTGCTTCATCTGGATCTTTTGTCAAAGTAATACTGCAATTCTTATTGTTGCCGGTGTTGATATTGTTATTATTAGCGGTGATGTTATTATTGTTGTGGCCAATCAAATTAGAGCCAGCCTGATGATGTTGTTGTGATCTCAACGCCTGTTGACCTTTTCCAAAGAGCTGCTTTTGGTTGGGTGTTGATTGTTGTTTCTGTTGTTGTGATTGATGGGATGCCGCTGATGATGAAGTCGACGATTGTTGTTTATCGTCCGCCATTATCCGCCAATCAAACGAAATCCAATTGCCTAATACCAGCCTTCCCGGTCAATTTAGTGAATATTATCGAGTGTCAGTCCTTAGTATGGATATAATGAGATTATGAAGGAAATGCAATAGTAGTATGTCGACTGTGAGTAGATATATTTGTTACATGCACTTTTGGAAAGGAATTCCTAAAGGTTAGGCCGGGAGAAAAGGGTGTAATATTACATAAATGCTAGGATGTATCCAATATGATTCAATATATGTTTATAATAATATTACAATAGTTCCAGTATATGAATAACCAAGTGAAGTATAATGACACATAAATACATAATTACATAAGGAGAGGAGAGAGGGAGAGACAATTAGACAGACAGACCGGACTGATGACGAGAGATTTACAGAAGAGAGCGTCCGTTCA
>Ga0268247_10000352_pt1 | contig 16175 bp, 5 predicted proteins | sample AgamicOrMae_FD_200245 | JGI IMG/M metagenome (GOLD analysis project Ga0268247, IMG submission 200245) | Agave microbial communities from Guanajuato, Mexico - Or.Ma.e (v2) (version 2) | ecosystem: Host-associated > Plants > Phyllosphere > Phylloplane/Leaf | place: Guanajuato, Mexico | collected...
CGCCGAGCTCGCCGCTTCTGCTCCACTCCAGATGATAATAATAACAATGAATAATAATGGCACAAGTTGCGCCGAGGAATGGATATAAATATAAGCCTGCGGGTGGCTTATGGTGGTGTCTGCGAGTTTGCCAAGCTCGCCTGCAACAGGTTGTTGCCTGGAGTCAAGTGCGCAACGAGAGCTCAAGAAATCGTGCAGCCCTTTTCTGTACCAAAACATTGCACGATCGCACGATTGATTCGCGCGAAAATCGAGCCGTGCGAGCCGAGCCAAACAGCGTTGCACGCAAACTCAGATAGGGACCAGTTTCGTGCGGGCGCCGAATTCGCTCGGCTTTGTGCGCGAGGCTGTTATGAAAAGAGCGTAAGACAGACTGTAAGAGCAGAGGACTCGCGCTTAGCCACACACGATTGGCTCCATTTTCTTTTCCTATGCAAATTGCTGCCATTTTTTTCACTCCAAAAAGCGCCCTTTCCACAATGGGAACAATTTCCTTCCCTTTGTTGTGCCCTGTTGTGCTCGGCTCGCCGTCTGCTCCACAAGCGACACAGTTTGGAGCAACAGCGTGTGGGGGCAACAAATCAAACTGGTTGTCTCGCTCGAGGCGCGCCGAACAAAAGGGAGCCACTTTTGTCGACTTTTTCCCTCGCTCTGTTGGCCCACGCACAAACAGACAGACAGACACAAGCACACAAGCACACACAACACCTAAGCACACCCCCAACTTCCGAAACGGCTTCCCCTGGCTGCTTTTCGGCGCGTGCCCAAGTTTGCGCCCCAAGTTGGTTGCAGCTAGGCGCTTTGTTTGCAAGTGGCCCAGCTCGTTGCACACAACGCAATCAACAGCTTGTCGCCAACTCGAACAACTTCCGCCCGCCGCAGAGAACACACAAGGGCGCAGGCACAGGCGCGCGACGAGCAGCATGGAACGCTGCTGATAACACGCACAGTAGGTATAGTATGATAATATTAATAATAATAACAGTGATAAGCTGAGCTCTTGGAGGGAGCAGCTCTTGGAAGGGAAGGTGGCACGCGTCACGCAGAGGAAGGTGGTTATTTTGCGGCCAATTGTTGTTTCCCTTCTCGAGCTTGCCGCTTTTTCTTTCGGCTTTTCTCTCGCCCAAACTTGCCATTGTTTTCCCCCCTCGAGCAGCCCTTTGGCCCACTTCTTATCTTTCATTAGCGCCAACGCAACGAGCTAAAGCAACTCCAACGCGTAATCCAAATCGGCGGCCAATCAGCAGCGCAAACTTGGCCACCTTTCCACACACACGCCCAAAGGTGACTGAGGACGCCTTCTGGCTGCCTCAGTCCCTCGCCTCGACCGAGGCTTTGCAAATGCGGAGACTCTGCAGCCGAAGCAGTGCGCTGGCATGGAAATGGCGGCGCGTGTTCCAAGTCCAAGAGCTCGCCGGTTGCCTGGCATTTGTCTGGGGTCTTGGCGGCTGTTTGCCATAAGGCAGCCGCCTCCACTAAATAGACTGGCTCTGCTGGAGCTCGTGCGCCGCCAAACGGGCGCCAAATGGGAGGCAAATCTGCTCCAAATGGCTCCCAAATCAGTGCACTCGTTCTAATTGCAAGTCTAGTTTGGCTCAAGTCTAAATTGAACTTCTAATTGTTCAATTCGGCTGCTGGATATGCGCCAGTGGCTGGCAGCTGCAGTCTAAAGTCTGCAGTTTGCAGTGTGCAGTTTGCAGGCCCAGCAGAGACTGTCTGCCCCGTGCAAAGTTCAGAGCATGCTGCGTTGTGTGCACACTGCGTCAAAAATAAGATTACATTTGTGCGCAGCTCTTAACCGAAATTTACCACTTTACTTTTGGCCGATTGTGTGCAGGCCCGCGTCGCACACTGTCTCGCGGGGGCGGAAAGGGGAAATCAGGGGGGAAAGCAGGTTGAGTTGTGCCCGCGAATTGGGGGGAAAAATTTGAGTGCCAGTGTGACGCGCAAATGGCGGGGCATTTGCATGCGTTCGGGCTGCTTTTGCTCTGCTTTGGGCGGGCGACTTTCTCCCCAGCCCCAGTCTGTGGGTTGCTTTTGCATTGCGGCGCTGCACTGGCAGCGAGCTTGTTGCTGCAACTGCAAGCTTGCCGCGTCACAGGCAAGCTTGAACTTGAACTTGAATTGGGAAATTGGATAAATTGGATAAGGAAATCTGGCTCGATTAGCTGGAAGGCGAGCGCCACTCATGCACGAGCCGCGCCAACTTTAGCCAATCGAATTTGTTTCTATTTTTAAAAGGAGAAGCCAGCCAGCCTGTCCGCCTGCCTACACGTGGGGCTGATCCTGGAGTGTGGGCCACTGACAGGGCCTGGAAACTCGGACCAGCTAGTCTCGCCAGCTTGTCGTTCGGGGAAAAGTATTGGCGAGAACTGTGAGACAATTCCGCGGCGGCTTAGCTGCAGCTCGTGGGGCTGAAGGCGCAGTGGCAGCGGACAAATCGGATCAACAAGTGGTGCTTGATCCGTTGGGCGGCGATCTGGAATGGAGTGAAAGTGGAAAGTGGAAAGCGGAAAGTGGGAAATGGAAAATGGGAAAATGGGAAGTGGGAAATGGAATTGGAATTGGACTTTGAGTTGGAGCTAAACTGGGAATGGCAGCTCGAGAGACAGAGGTCGGCGCTGTGGTTCTTTGCGGGTTGCTTGGAGCAGTGCGCGCGGAGGACGCTCTGCGGCAAACAAGTGGCCGCTTGTTGTGGCTTGTTGTGCGCGCCGAGCACACACACTCTGCCTCAGTGCAAAGGCCGCACTGCAGGCCAGCAATGCGCCGCTCCTGATTGGCCGCAAGATAAGGCGAATTCCTCTGGCTGCCGATTGGAAATTGATATGAATTATGATTATTCGCCCGCCGGGCCTCATCTCTCATTTGTGCAGCTTTGCACCGCGAGATTGGCCGCCATTTGGGCCATTTGGGCCATTTGACCCAAGAGCGAGCCACTGAGGCCGCCCGAAAGCGACACCGAGCGTCTGGGGCGGCCGGCCCACGCTGCAGGAAGGCGGAAAGTTGCCTGATTGGGGAAAGTGGGCCTTTGGGGGGCATGAGTTTGGCTGAAAATATGGCAAAATATGGCACTCACGCTTGTCAGTGCGGCGCTCAACTGTGTCCAAGTTGCTCGAGTGCCATTTTTTCCAGCCACTGAGATATGGACAGTGCACAGGTTCCTCTCTCTCTCTGTGTGAATGCTGTTTGTTTTTGGCCTGCCCAAAATGAGACCAAAATTATTGAGCCGATGATTTTTGGGCCGCCCTTGTGTGAATACCTTCCTCCTTTGGGGGTGAGTCTGTCTCAGAAGGGCAGTCTCAAGAAGGTGCCTGCCGCAGTTGCCAGTCCTTAGGAGCGGCCCAAAAGAGAGAGAGAGAGCCTGAAAAAGGCAGAGAAATTGGAAGGCCCAAAGGCGCCCCCCAAAAGGCAAGAGGCAAAGAATGCTTGTCGTGCGCCGAGCGTGCCTCTGAACGCGCAGGGACAATGTGCGCCCAAACACAACACACAGTGCCAAGTGCCAGCAGCCAGCCAAGCCCAAAGGCGCACTGCCGCAGACCAGCTCAGCCAGAGCGCACAACTCAGCGCCACAGGCCCGCCAGTCTAAATATGAGCCAGCGTCAAAGTGGCGCCAGACCAAACTGATACATGGGCCCCTCGGTTGGCGGGGGGCCACTGCATCAGCGCGAGTGGCCGCTCCTTAGGGCCAGCCGGCCAGTCGGGCGGTCTGGCGCAGGGGGGATTTGGGTGTGGAAAATATGACGCCCATGATGGGGGCCTGGAAATACCTGGAAAAACGTCGCCGCGTCGGATTAAAAGTTAAAGTAGAAACAAAAAGAGGAACAAAAATGAAAATGAAGAGCGCTTTCTGGAGACTGTGTGTTGCACTTGGGGGAACCAACTGGAATTGGGAACTCCAATTGGCAAAGCTCTGCAATGGGACCTTAGGAGAGAGAGAACCAGAAGCGCAGTTTCCGCGGCTGAGAAGTGGTTCTCCACTGCTTAGGGCCGGCCGGCGAGCAGCTCGCCGCAGGAGCAGCCCCTTCCTGCGGCCAATCTCTGAGCTCTCTAGCCACCAGCAATCATCTGCGGCCAATCAGACTGCAGCCAATTGGACTTTGGCCACTCGCTCGGGCCCCAAACTGGTGCCGTCTCAGCGCAAGGTCCATTTGCATTTCCACATTTGCCATTGTCTCCCATTTGGCCCAGTGGAGCCAGTTGGCCGCGGACAGTCCACCGAGGAGAGTCTGCGATGAAAACGAGGAAGCAGCGTGGAAACAAAGCGCCAAGAGCAACAAGTATCGCCCTGTTGAGCGTTAATTCAATTTGGTGCCCAGTGCAAAGCGGCACAGCGGAGCTAAGCGGCCGCGCAGTAGACCTAAGGAGCGGCCGCAGAAGCAGAAGCAGAAGCAGCACAAGCAGAAGCAGAAGCAGTGCCGCGCGCGCACTGCAAACGAGCCGCAGACTGTCTGTGGGGCCAGTCTCTATCTGCGCCCGTTTGCCACCTGTGCTCCGCTGCGCCGGTGGCCCCACTCTCTGGCCGCTTCCTCGTTTGCGTCTGTCTATGTTAGCCTCAACTGGCCTCTGCTGGCCTCAACTAGCCTCTGCTGGCCACCACAATGCGGGATCATTTTTCAAACAATCTCGATTCGGCGCCCAGCGTGCGCCCAGAACGGACAGTCCGCAGACAGTCTAGGACAGAGTGCGGCCACTCTGCCAGCCACACTCTGTCCATAGAGCACAGGAAGCGGCCTGGGAGGCGCGCTTTGTCGCCGGCCAGAGACTGTCTGTGGCGTGCAGAGTTGGCCAAGTCTGGCGCCAACTTTGCGGGGAGAGCAAAGCGGGCAAAGCAAAGCTGGGGGAAGGCAGAGGCGAATCATCAATCACAGAGGAGCTTTGGCTGTATCAAGTGACCTGCAGTGTTGTGTCATCATCGATCACGCGTCCACTTGCTTGGAATTGGCCGGCGAGCAGTGGTTTGTAGTAGTTGTTGTGTTTGTGTTTGTGTTTGGGGCGAAAAAGGAAAAGGAAAAAGGAAAAAGAAGAGGAAAAGGAAAAGGAGAAACAAACAAACAATTGGCCCGAAACTAGAGCCAAGCTTTTGGCCAGAGACTGACACTGATGAGCAGCGGCGAGCGAGCGAGCAAAGAAGAAGCGGCCCAAGTTTGTGGAAGCAGCAAATCGGCAACAGTTGCCCACTGGAAAAGGCGACTTCTTCTTCTTCTTCTTCTTCTTCTTGGCCAAACGAGAGACAGTCTGCGGCAAAGAAGAGTGCTCCTCTTCCTCAAGAGTGACTCTTCTCGCTGGGCAATTGATTGGCGCCAATTGGCTCGGATTAGTTTTTTTTTATTTTTTGCCCAAATTGGCGCCCATTTGAGACAATTGCGCAGTGTCTCTGGAGCAACAAGTGCAAAATGTGAAGCACTCTTAAGGGCTAGCCGAGCGGCTGGAAACTGGCTTGAGCTAGAGTCTGAAAACTGATCCAAAATCTGGCAAACTTTGTTCCCTTTCTCATTTGAGACTGTTGCACTCAGTAAACAATTGCCCACAAGAGTTTGCCGAATCCACTTTGGCGTCTCGCTGGCCTCCCAGTCTCAGTCTCAGTGTAAAGTCTCCATCTGAAGAGCCGAAACTTTGGGAGGCGCCAAAAGGAGCCAAAAGAGGCAGAGAAGTGGCAGAGAAGTGGCCTGGTGGGAGGGGCAATTAATTGAATTAAAGTGGCCTTTGTAGCAAACTGGCGGCCACTTCAAGCGGAGTGGAAGCGCGCAAGAAAACCCATTGGCTTATTCCAATTCCACTTTCAATTCCAGTTTTAGTTTCAGTCTCAGTTTCAGTCTCAGTTCCAGTTCCAATTGCAGATTTCCACTTTTCCATTTTCGCTCCTCATTCTGGCCCTAAGCTTCGGGCGCAGAATGTCGGAATTTGTGCCCAAAAGTGAACGGCGGCTCAGCAGCTTCGAGTCGAGCGGCCCCCAAAGAGCCGCACCGACTTGAGCAGATCTCCATCTTCCATTCTCCTTCTCTGTGGCTCCTCAATGGCCACAGACAGTCACTGGTTAGCCTCAGTGGTCAGCCTCAGTGGGCAGGAAATGCGGCGAGTTTGAAATGGCGGAAGGGGAGCTATTTGGCCGGCGAGACGCCAGTCCAATGGATAAACAAAGAGCAGAGGTCAAAGGGCGACAATTGGAAGATTTGCGATCCGAAAGCTCAACCATTTGGGGGCATTTGCCAGAGTCTGTGTTTGGGGGCCAGATTTGAAATTTGGCCAACTCTTATGGCCAAATTTCAATCCTCGACACACTCTCTCTCATTCTTATTCCAAGTCCAAGGTTCTGGAACAAACAAAGAGCCACCGATTGGATTGGATTGTGCTGCCATTTGGCTGCAGAGTGTTCCAAGCAGCACTTGTTTATGGTGCTTGTGGGCCGCAGTTTGGCCAGCGTTGAAGAACTCTTTTCTTCTTCTTCTTCTCCATTGGCAAAGACGTCCAATGGCGGCCCCAAAATATGATCATTTGCATCCATTTCGGCCAATCATTTTTGGCCCTTTTGCGTCCCAAAAGGATTAGCAGCAATCCTTTGGCTCGCTTCCAGCTGAGCCCAGAGATAAGCGGCCCTAAGGATGCGAGCGCGGCCCGTTTGCTGGGCCGACGGAGCGTGAAGGGTGCGTGAAGAGTGCTATTTGGTTTGGATTGTCAGCTCAATGGGCGATATTCTGGATATATTCTGGATATTCTGCTCGTCGGAGGCGCCGCTGCGAGTTGGCGGGCAGAAATTGGCATTGGTGGGCGAGAAAGGCGAGCAACAGGCCGCCGATTGGATGCCTGAGAGTCTCAGGTTGAGACTGAAGGCTGGAGACTGAAGGCTGGAGACTGAGGTGAGCAGATCTTGGCAGTTTGCAGTTTGCAGTTGGCTGCTTGTCTGCAGGTTGTTTGTTTAAAGTGTTGCACTTTGGGCCTCGAGTTTAAACTGCCGCAGACTGTGTGTACTGTGCACTGTGCGCGCCTGCAGGCCAACACAGTGCACAGTGCACACTGCACAGTGCAGACTAGAGACTGCATACAGTCTAGTTCGGTTCCGTTGGGCCTGGCAAACTGTTGCGGCGAGGAGAGCGCGGCGCACGCGCACTCGATCGGCGCCAAACTGGTGCTCAGAGCCACCAGTTTGCCTGAGGAAAGGCAAGCTAAACACGCTCTCAATGGAGACTGCTCTGCTGTGGCGCCAGTTACAGTGCGGCCCTTCTAATGCTGCTGCCGCCTTACTTTGCTGCCTCTCGTGTCTGAAGTCTGATGTCTGAGGAGCGCAAAGTGAAGTGCGTGCAAAAGGAGACAGACACTTTCGTCCTGGTCGTCGTGCTGGCGGTGTGTGAGCGCGAGTCTGTCTCTGTTATTCATGTGTGTGTGTGCTTCTTGGTCGCCAATCGCAATTGCTCCACAAAGACAAACTGCCAGTCCAGTTGAGCGGCTCGTCGTGTGGTTGTTGTTGTTTTTGTTGTTCTGTTGTTGTTTTAACTCGCTCGCCTGTCCTAAGGGCGACAATATTGCCCACTGGGCCAGTGTGTTCGACTTTCAGTTCACTTTAGTTTAGTTTACTTCAATTCAATCCAATCCAATTCAATTCAATTCAGTCGAGTTGAGGCCACCGCTCAAGACAGACAGACATTCGGGGGCCAAGCAGAAGGCCGAACAGACAGACAGACAGACAGACGAGCGGCAAGACAAGAGTAAACAAAGAGACAAGCGCCAAGAAGCGCCGGCTGCCAGCAACAGTCTGTGGACAGTCTCGCTCATGGGCCCGAACCAGACCGGCAAGCGAAGCAAGATTGAAGAGGCCAGACAGTCTGTGGAGAAGAAGACAGTCTGTAGAAATCGAATTTGAATCAAGAATTCGGCCGAGAAGATTAGGAAATTGAAATTAACTGAGAAAAATTAGATTGAGAAGAAGAAGACTAGCTTGAGAAAAAGAGGCAGACAGTAAGCAAAGCAGAGACAGTAGCACGTAGAAAGAAGAAGACAGTCTCCCGGAAGCTAAAGTATCGCATAGAAGCAAGCTAATAGAAGCGCAAGTCTGAAATGAACCAGAGCTGTCGAGTTTGCGGCGAGGTGGCGGCGGGCTACCATTTTGGGGCGTTCACTTGCGAGGGTTGCAAGTCGTTCTTCGGGCGCACCTACAACAATCGGTCGTCAATTGGCGAGTGCAAGAACAGCAACCAGTGCATAATAAACAAGAAGAACCGCACGAGTTGCAAGTCGTGCCGCTTGAACAAGTGTTTCTCTGTTGGCATGTCGAAGAGTGGCTCGCGTTACGGCCGCCGCTCAAACTGGTTCAAGATCCACTGTCTCCTCCAGGACCAAGGTCTGGCCATGCAACAGCAGCAGCAGCAGCAACAACAGCAGCAGCAACAACAGTCCCACGCAGACTCCCAGCAGCAACAGCAGCAACAGGTGGCCAACACGCTGCTCGCCGGCGCTCAGGGCCACCACCACCAGTTGGCTCGCGGGCCGGCCTCGAACCGGGCGGGCTCGGCCGAGCGGCGTCTGGGCAGCGCCTCGCCGGGCGGAGCTCAGGGCGCCAACGGGGCGGCGGCGGCAGCAGCAGCGGCGGCCGCCGCAGCAGCAAGCCAGCTCGCCTCCAGCCTGCTCGCCGGCGGCAACCAGCAGCGCCCCCAACACGCGGCCGGCCTCTACGGCTCGCTGGCCAGCCAGCAGCTGCAGGCGGCCGCGCTCGCCCACCCACTGGGCGCCCTGCTGGCCAACCAGGCGGCCAACGGAGGCCCCAATCAGCCGGTTGCAAACAACCCGGGACACACCCACCTCAGCCACATGCACCCGCACTTGCACCCGCACCCGCACTCGCACGCGCACTCGCATTCGCATTCGCACGCACTGGGCCACGCCCACCCGCACCCCGCCCACCAGCTCGCGCTGGGCCACCTGCTTGCGGGCGCCGGCCCGCAGCAGCAACACCAGCTCCTGGCGGCCCTCAGCTCGGCCGCGGGCGCCCTCCTGCCCCAAGAGGGCGCCCTCGGGGCCGGCCCCGACCAGCAGCAGCAGCAGGCCAGTCTGGCGGCCGCCGCAGCCGCCCATCTGAGCCACCTGAGCCAGTTGCAGCACTTCAGCCACCTGCTGGCCGCCTCCAGCGGGCCTCCCGCGGCCAGCCAGGCGCCCACGCCCACCAGCCAAGCCCCAAGCCAAAGCAGCGGCCACCCTCTGGCCGCCCAAGCCACTCTCAGCCAGTCTCACCAACACAGTCTCAACAACCATAACCACACACACAGCCACCGGCCGGCGGGAGCTCGCAGCTCCAGCGAGGGCCAAGCTAGCCACGCGTCAAGTCTGCAAACTGAGACCCAGCTCGACCAGCAGCACACGAATCCCCTGAGGCCAGGCTCGTCGGCCGCCTCAAGCTCGTCGCCGGCCAGCTCGAGCTCGTCGGGCTCGCCCAGCTCGGCGGGAAACTCGCGCGCCCCCTCGGCCAACTCGGCCGCCAGCTCGCCCAAGACGCCGGCCGGCAAGCCAAGGGACGCCAACTCGCCCCTCGCCTCAGCTCTGGGCTGGCCCGAGCAGCAGCGGGCGGACAGCGCGAGTGGGGGGCCGGCGGCGCGCCTGGCGCCCTCTGGCGAGCCGCAAACGAGTCTGTCGCCGGGCCGCCAGGAGCTCAATAGTCTGGCTTTGGGCGCGCCAAACGGGGAGCCAAACGGGCTTAGTGCCGCCGCCGACCAGCAGCAGCAGCAGCATTTGCACGGCATCGACCCAAGCGCCTTGATGGCGGCCATGGCGGCGGCCGCCGCCCAGCAGCACCGGCAGGAGCACAACAACCAGGACGAGCTCGGCCAGACGACACACAACGAGCCCTCGCAAGTGAACAACTCGCTCGCCAGACACCAGCATCTCAGCCAAATGTCGCCCCACCACAGCCAGACGGCCGCAAGCTCGCCCTCGCCGCCCGCCTCAAGACAACAGCAACAGCAGCAGCAGCAGCAAGGCGCCAACCAACAGGAACACCAGCTCCAACAACAGTCCCAAGGAATGGACGCCTCCTCGCAGGTCTATGCCCAGTTTGCCAGGTTTTTATTCTTCAACATGCTGGTCAACCAGCAGTCCTCGTGACCGGTCTCGAGCTTGAGCACAAGTCTCGAGAGGATCTCTATTAATAAATCGAAATGTTTTGCGAAATTTTTACGCCTCGGCAGCGCCGTTCTGCTTTAATCCTTTCTCCTTCTGCATCTACAAATTGCATCCAAAAATTAGTCCACCATCTCGCCTCAGTTTGATCAGTCTGTAATTCGACTCGCGCCACCAATGATGCAAAGTGCAGCAGTAGCCCAAACACTAGGGTGGCATGTCCATCGTTCTTTCGGCACACTTCATTGTGAATGAGATTGCCAGATTTTCAGTCTGGCCTCACAACATGCAATAGGCCATACAACAGAGACTTCCGTTAGATTTCAGCTTTGCATCGGAAGGCGACAGGAATAAAGCAGAGGCGGAGAGGACGAGAGAGAAAAAGGAGAGGAGAGTGTATTCAAGCATAGATTGCGCTCGATGTATTTGGTACATGATGTATTTTGTACAAAGGGAGGCTGATTGAAATGAAACCGATGCATCAGCCGAGTATTTTCAAGCGGACGATCATTAACTCTTGCTCTAAGACGTACTTTGAGTAAGAGACCTCAAGCACATTCTGTGTCTTAGTTTCGGTACTAACACTTTTGGTAAAGACACTTTTGTTCGGCAAGAACATCGACTTCAGAGCGTGGAAAATCAGACAAAATTTTACGGTCCCAGAGAGGCGCTAGAGCCTGGGAAAGATCCGAATAATAAGCGTCTATGCTGTGTAAGATATCGCTCGAATGCTGCCAGAAACGCTTGTTGGTCGCATATTTCTACAACTGCTTGTATAACCCAGACACTTCCATGGATAAAGCACACGTCCATTGTTACAGTATAATACAGTATATTTGTGCAAGATAATCTCGCTGGGATACCATCACACGTGGTCGATTTTTAAATCCAAATTCCATCCTCCGACAGAGGCAGCTTAGTCCGAAGCGCCAACGTTGCTTCATCGAGTCGAAAGGATGAACTATTCTCAATTTTCGATTGGAATAATTCTAAGCAATGAGGATCCATTTAAAGTAGCACATTTATGCACTCAAAAATGGCCATGCATGTGGATAGATAGACCAAGTTTAGAATTGCCACCGAACTTGAACACAACTGGTCATTTGTTGCCACCTTGAGCTCACCAAGACTCATCTTATATCTCATCTAATTATCTCATCTAATATCTCACTCGCCTACTTCGCGCCGGCTTTGTTGCCCGATACTGAGGATCCATCCTTTTGGGTGGCCGCCGAGCTCACGCCGGAAGTGGCGCCCGTGGCCACAGAGGCCGAGGTTGCGCCGGTGGCCACTGATTGCTGGCTGCTGGCCACCTGAGACATCTTGGTGCGTTTTGTTTCCGCGTGCGAGATGCCGCTTGAAGGTCCGGCCGGTCCACTGGGAGCAAGCGATCCACTTGGGGCGCCAGCACCATCGATCCAAGAGAGGTCGTTGAGAGTGCGCACGTAGGGGAAACGTTGGCGGTCTTCGTGGCTGATGGCGCGCACATTGTGCCTGTGGGTGAGCACCAGCACCACGCAGAGGCCCGCCTCTTGGGCCGCCGAGGCCTCCTGGACCGATTTGGTGAGAAATAGGACATCGTTTGGCTGCTGTTTGATCTTGTCGCACAATTTGCGCCAAGACTCCACGGAGGTGAGCTGGCCGAAATCGTTGTCATAGTGGCCGGCGATCATGGTTGTCATGTCGCCGTGGTTTGTGTTCTTCAACAACGCCTGCTGGGCCTCCGTCCAAGTGTTTGAGAAGACATAGAATTTGACTCCCTCCGCGAACCAGGTTCGCATCCGATTTGGAACATCGCTGTACACTGGCGTCTTGATGCGCGCCGATTGGTAGCCCTCAAACCAAACCTTGAAGCGCAGCTGGGTGACTGCTGGCGAGCTAAGTCCAGTCTCTGTGACATAATTGATGAAATTGACCAGTGTGGTTCGGGCGTCGTCGCGGTCGTGCGGGGCCACAATTGGACACGATGGATCATTGCGATTGAACTCCACTGATTGTTCCACAATGCGAGCATATAGTTTCAAAAAGTCCCTCTTCGTCCAGTGGGTGCTCACGTATGGCTCGAGGTTTACCTTGAGATAGGGGAACAAAATGCGCTCCAAGAAGCCGGACTTCGAGGCGGTGCCTAATATGTCGAAAACGATCGCCTTTGGTCGCCGTACAAGCACCGGACTCTGGCCAGGCACCTGTTGCTGCCAATATTTGTTACGGACAGAGGAGGGTTGCTGCCCACTAGCCGCACTTCCTCCGCCGAGCTGAGAAGTGGCCCTGCTCGAGGGCGGCGCTTGGGCTGAGGGCTGAGAGGAAGGCGCCTCAGCTTGACTGGGTGGGGGCCCTCCTGTGCCGCTGGCTGGCTCTTGGCTGGCCGCAGATTCTTGGTTGCTCGCGGCTGGTGCGTCACGATTTGTTGCGGACATTTGAAGGGCTAATTGCGAGAATGGGCAGCTGGTGATAAATATCTGGGGCCTGTGGAAAGAGCTCGGTGGTTTCTCAGTTGGTTCAAATTGCGTGGGGGGCCAAAAGCTGATCATTGGGAGGATTTGTTTTCCCTTTGGGTGTGAGAAAAATAGATGAGAAATTTACGTCAAAAGACGAGCAATCAGACTCGAAATCGTACATATAAAATTCCCCCAAATTCCATTGGAAGAGAGTTCTACGTTTTTTCCAATTCCCATAAACAATCACTATGCACACTAGTACATAGAGCATACAGTACAAAGTGCAGGTGAACGTCGTACGAGCAGACAGGTCGTGCACCTGCCCTTTGGGTCGAGAATGCATCGTTTCTAACATGCACCGAGACGATTTCTCTCGATGATGCATTGTCGAGCGCATTGTCTGGCAGTGCACCCATGCACCAAATCTGCAGAGGCTGCAGGAAGGTGAAGTAGACGTGAATTAGACGTGAAATAAACAGATTTCACGTGAAAAAAAGGCACCTATGCACTGGTCGTCTGCTTTGGTGGAGGCGCGCGGCTTGGGAGCGCGCGTGCACTGAGCCCAGTGATTTGCTGCCACCCAAACAGCTGAGAGAATAACATTAAAAGACCCATAGAAAAGGTGCCCCTAAATTGAACACCAATCGCAACATGTCGAGCACCTAAGGAGAGCTGAGAATCTGCTAGTTTTTCCCCCCACCTGACCCCTCCTCTTAGGTGTCGAACAGCCGATGTGATTATAAATAAGCTAACACCTTTTGGGCCGGGCGTTTAGTCGGTCAAAGTGGCGACTACTGTGTTCATTGCAAATGTATCGCTACAAGGAACGTTATGTGGTGGTGTTGTGCGCCTTCTGTGGCCACAAGTACTACTACGATGAGCATCTAGTTGAGACGAGGGAAGTGGTTGCCATAGAGGAGGGAGTGAGCATTAAGGAGCATGTGTCAGCCAACCGGATGGAGATGGCCGGAATGTCGTCGGCCGGTGGTTCCACCAAGTCGGGCGTTGGCGGCAGCGGTGGCGGCGTGTCAGTTCGCGAGCACATGTCAGCGGGCCGAATGGAGGCGGCGGGCAGCTCGGCCACCTCGAGAACTGGCAAGGGAGGGGGCGCCATGCGCGAGCACATGTCTGCCAGCGCAATGGCGCGAGGGGGCCGCGACAAGAGCGGCGTGAGCATCAAGGAGCACATGTCGACCAGCCGGGCCGAAGAGATGGCGGGCGCCGGAAGTGGAGGAGCCGGAGGCGGAGGCGGAGGAGGCGCCGGTGGGAAGGGCCGCTCGGGGTACAAGGGGGCGGGCTCGAGCGCGTCAACCATTGCCGACGTGTCCTCGGGCTCGTCGGAGGCCAAGCAGCAGAGGCAGGAGGCCGAGTCGAGGGGGGCGAGCGGGGGGCGCGCGCGGCAGATCAGCGAGAAGCCCACATTCACGGCGGGCCCAGACAAGCCGGTGCAAATGTCCAAGTCGCGCGCAGCAATGGCCGGCATCAAGAGCGCCTCCTCGGCCTCCAAGATGGGCAAGGAGGAGCGAACCAGCAGCGTCAAGACCACCAAGACGACCACCATCGAGGAGGAGCAGCAGACCATGAGCGCGGAGCAGCGCCGCCAACTGGAGAAGGAGAAAAAGGGGGGCGGCGGGCGCTCCCTGTCCCAGTTGTCGGGCGCTTCCGGAATGGCCCTGGTCTCGGCCGAGAGTCGCTCCAAGTCTAAGGCGGGCCCCGAGGAGCAGGGCAAACAGGCGTCCAGCAAGATGGCGGCCGACTCGCAGGCCAAGGACAAAACGGGCAAGGACAAGACGGGCAGCGACAAGGTGAAAGTGGAACAGTCTGAGTCGATGGACAAGGTGGACAAGGAGGACAAATCGAAGCCCAGTGGGACGGGCGGAAAGGAGAAGAAGCGCGACATGAAACACAAAGAGGTGGTCACGGGCGAGGGTTTCCAGGCGGAGATCGAGGAGTCCTTCAAGAGTCGCCAGGTGGGCAAGACCGGCTCCAAGGGCAAGGGGGCCAAGAGCGACACGGGCAAGTCGAAGGAGGCCTCTCAGGCCGGCGGGGGAGCCAGCTCGATGGAGGCAAAGAGCGGCGCCTCGAAGGATGCCAAGAGTGGCGTCTCGAAGGATGCCAAGAGTGGCGCAGTTAGCGCGATGGACGCGAAGAGCAGCGGGGCCAGCGCCATGGATGCGAAGAGCGGGCCTGGCTCGAAGGATGCCAAGAGTGGCGTCTCGAAGGATGCAAAGAGTGGCGTCTCGAAGGATGCAAAGAGCGGCGGCTCGAAGGAAGACGAGGGCTCCAAGATGGCCGAGGAGAGCGGCAAGAAGACCGTCTCGGAGGACAAGAAGGGCGCGGGTGGGGCGGCGGACAAGTCCAAGTCGGACGACCTGGGCAAGTCGGGCGCAGACAAGGCGGCCAGCGAGGCCGGTGGGGGCGGACCCTCGTCGGTCTCGACGATGAAAACGACCAGGACCACCTCCGTGTCCAAGACAGTGTCTGTGGGCGAGTCGCAGAAGATTTCCACCAGCGGCTTGTCCGACAAGAAGGGCAGCGAGTTTGGTCCGGCGGGCGGCAGCTCGCAGGCGGACAAGGACTCCTCGATGGCCGGCTCGAAGATGGGCAAGGCCGGCGGGGGAGCAGAGTCGAAGGGGGGCCGAGGGGGAAAGTCGACGAGCGAGATGACCAAGGAGGAGCTGGAGGCGGAGGCGCGCGAGGACAAGACGGGCAAGGCGAAGGACAAGGGCAAGTCGCGGGCCAGCGAGAGAACCAGCGCCGTCCTTTCGACGGAAGTGACCGCGTCGGAAATGGGCAAGTCCAAGGACGGCAAGAAGGCCAAGTCGGCGCAGGTCTCCGAACGGGAAGAGCTCAGCGCCATGGAGGCCGCAGGGGGCAAGAGTGGCGCCGGGGGGGCCAAGAGTGGCGCTGGGGGCAAGTCGAAGATGGAGGAGAAGAGTGGCATGTCGAAGATGGAGGAGAAGAGTGGCATGTCGAAGATGGAGGAGAAGGGTGGCGCTGGGGGCAAGTCGAAGATGGAGGAGAAGGGCGTCCAGAAGAGCAGCTCGGTGACTGCATCGGCCTCTCTGTTGGGCGACAAGAAGGGCGGCAAATCGAAACAGGTGAGCGAGCAGAGCGAGCTGATGGCCCGCGAGTCAATGATGGGCAAGAAGAAGGGCGACAAGGAGAGTGGGGCCGCCACCATGAGCACCTCGGCCTCTGGAGCTGTGAGCAAAGAGGTGAGATCGGCCAAGGTGGTGACCTCGCACAAAATGGTCACCACAACCGAGAGGATGACCACTTCGGCGGGAGCGGCCGCCAGGGAGGAGATGAGACACCGCGAGGAGATGCACATGATGGAGAGGCGCCAGGGTGGCGCCGGCGGCAAGACCTCCAGCGCCAAGTCGGCTGGCTCGGCTGGCGAGGGAGGCGCAGGCAAGGGCAAGAAGAAGAAGAAGACCAAGTACAGATATACAACCACCACCACCACACTCACAGCCGAACGGGCGGCCGAGGAGAAAAGGAAGGCCGAATTGGCGGCCCAAATGTCCCGGTCGGGTGTGGGCTCCACCGCAGCCTCGACCACTGGCGCCAGTGGCCAGGGAATCCTGTCCACCAATATTTCCATGACCGCCGAGCAGGATAGTTTCAGAAAGA
>Ga0268247_10000355_pt1 | contig 16008 bp, 14 predicted proteins | sample AgamicOrMae_FD_200245 | JGI IMG/M metagenome (GOLD analysis project Ga0268247, IMG submission 200245) | Agave microbial communities from Guanajuato, Mexico - Or.Ma.e (v2) (version 2) | ecosystem: Host-associated > Plants > Phyllosphere > Phylloplane/Leaf | place: Guanajuato, Mexico | collected...
TTAGGCATGGGGCCAGTGTAATCATCTGGCTGGCTGGCCGGCTCGCAGCTTCATCCTTGCACTGCACACTGCTGCTCGAAGGATGGAGCTCGTAATCATGGATGAAAATGAGACAAACATAAACAGGCGGCCAGTGGGCAGCCAGTTTGGATTTCCACTCAGAATTGCAAGCAATTGGGCGCCGCTCGAAGACTGTCCAGCTGAAGAAGCCTGCAGCTTGGCGCTTCTGCATTGTGCATCCGCCTCTTTGGGGCCTCTGAGCTTCTGGTCAGAGTTGAAAAATTTGCAACAAAATTGTCCCCAATGTCTCGGAATGCTTTGACATGCTCCAGCTCGGCCTTGCTTCCTCAACAATGGCAACTCTGCAGCGCTGCCCTCTTGGTCTGTGGGCGCAAGACGCGTGCAAAACGCAAACTGCGCATTAGACGGGCCGTCGAGTCGCGCTCCACTGCGCCGATATGGCCAGTCTGCTGGCTCGCCGCCTCGCCCCCAGAGCTCCCCTCTGGCGCCCTTCACTGGCGCCCAAGTCAATCCGCGCGGGGCCAAGTGGGGGCTGCCCACTCGACAAACTTCCGAGTGCAGTCTTCTTCGAAGGCTGCCGAGACTTCAAGGGCTGGGCGGAGTGGCGCCCAGTCGGTGGCCAGAGGCAGAGACAGAGGGTGGCCAGCTTGGGGCAGCCTCTGGGCGCAAAAGTGGTGCAAAAATGGTGCAAAAATAGTGCAAAAATAGTGCAAAAATGGACTCTAAGGGTGGGTGGATTTTTCTCTCTCTCTCTCTCGCTCGACAACTGAGAGTTGTTTTCGGGGAGGGCGGCCAACTCTGTGCTTGCGGCCCGAAGACGAGCCCCTCTCTCTCCCTGTGGTCTCTGTGGACTCTCGTGGGCGCTTTGTAACGACGGCTTAACGACGAATCATTTAATCACTCATGATTGATGACCGACAAGCTCGGCCGCAAGCATTTGGGGGCCCATTTTTGCTCCCTTTGTTTTGGGCCCTCTCGTTGCTCTGCGCGCTGAAGAGTGTGTGCGGCCACTTCCAGCAGTGCTTTGCGCGCGCGAGCAAGCCGGCCCACTTTTGAGCAAGTCGCCCTTTCTTGGCTCCCCCTTTTGGCCAGACCTTAGGGCCGGCGAGAGCAGGAGAGGCGGCGGCTTGGCGGCCCAGTTGATGCGGATTAAAGATCCGCGAGCGAGCAAGTGAGCAGTCGCGAGGACTAGTGAGCACTAGTGAGCACTAGTGAGCAGTGGTGAGCAGTGGCACTGAAGAAGGAATGCACAATGAGCGGTGAGCAGTGAGAAGCTGGATCACTTGCTCGCCGCCTTATTGGCTGAGCGGGCAGATCTGCTTGATTGATTGGCAAATGGACCGGTACTGATCCTCGGCCACCAATCAGCCGTTGGCCAATGAATGGGACCAGTGCGAGTGGGCCTCTTTTAGCCTCAAGAGGGGGCGCAATTGTTTGCGCTGGCGGCGCGCAGACAGTCTGTCTGTCTTACAGGGGAGCTTGCCGAGTGGGCCGCACCTGGTCCATTGAGAGGGCCCACGCTTTAGAGACAAACTGGCCCGTGATTAATGGTGCAAGGCTGCCACTTTTGGCCCGAACGCCAAGCTGCTTGCCATATCTGGCCAGAGTCAAGGGCCCGCCCGGAGCAGGAAGCCATTTCGGCGCCCGAAACTCGCACCTGGACGCGCGTCGAGCCTGCCGGAAGCGGGCAACTTGAGGCTGCTTGGCTGGCAAGCGAGCTGCTTGGGTGGCAAACTCGCCGGGAGGCAAGAGAGCGGCTCTCCAGTTGGCGTGTTAGCAATTCCTGTCGTGTCTGAGGAGACGCCAGGCGGCCCAGCCGGCGCAAAGGACTCTCCACCGGCGCAGAGTGTTAAGCAAGGTAGGCGTGTCGGCGCCGGCGGGCTGCTCTTTTGGGGCCGCTCTTTTGGGGTGAAGAGGCGAAGAGGCGGGCCCTAAAGGGGCCAGTTTGGGCGGCCCAAATGAGAGGGCGACAACAATCAATGCAAATAATAGCAATAATAGCAAATAATACGCACACGACTTGGGCTGCTGGCGTTCGAGTGCGCGCAGTGCCATTGTGCCGCAGACTGTGTGCGGGCACTGTGCGAGGCGTCTGGCAGCGGCCCGCAAACTGTGTGCGGGCGCGCCCAGAGGCCAGTCGCAATTACGCCCCCTCCGAGGGAGAGTCTCCGCCCGCATGCTCGGCCCAAGCTCCACGTGCATCGAGCCTACACTTAGGGCTAGCTGCTCCAAGTCTAGCCAGCCAGCCAGCTAGCTAGCTAGCCAGCAACAGCGCCACTTGAAGCTCAGGCGGGCGGCCAATCTAAATAATTGCCTCCAGTCACGAGTCATTGCTTTCGGCCTTTCTTCGAGACTGCCTGCGGCCACACGCGCCGGCCCATCACTCGAGGGCCACATCGAGCCCGATCGGAGTCGCGAATGGGCCCGCTCCATTGGTGGCCGGCCGGACGATTTGCGGTGCTCTCCTGCTCGCGGCCAGTGGACCCTTGTGGCTAATAGTTTTGCCAACAGAATGGAACCAAATGGATGGCTTGCATTTGGGCCGCACTATTGGGCCCAAAGTGGCCCAGTTGTTCCAAGAGCAGAGCTTCCCAAGTGCAAAGCTCCCCAGTGGAAAGCTTTCCAGTGGGTCCAGTTTGCGAGCAGTTTCCGCAAATGGGCCCAACTCTTTCCGGCCGGCCGCCAATCAGTTTTGGCCACTTTTCGAACAATAGATTTTGCATCCGCCGCTCTTTTCTTGGCCCCAATGGTCTTCAGACAAGCTGCAGAGGAGCTGCAACGAGCCCCCATGGCTTGTTGCACTCTGCACTGCACTGCACTGGGAGCCATGTGGGCGCATTGGAGAGCCCATTGCTCTCCAGTGCTAAGGGCCGCCCGCATGCACTGAGCGCCGCCCACGAGCGCACGATCGGGCCCACGCGCTCACAGTGCTGCACTCCGCAGATCAACGAGCGCAATGGCTAATAATCCAATTAGGCCACCTATGCGTCCTCGGCGGCCAGCAAATGCGCCTCCTCCAGCCGAGAGGCACACTGGACCTAAGCCCCGCCGGTTTGGGCCGAACGGGCCACTTCCGGCCCGGGTTCAGTCCTCTGTTTGGGTGGTTCTCTAATGGGCGGGCCATTGGAGAACAATTGGGCTGGACGGGGGGCGAGGAGTGTGGGCGCAGTGCAGGGCCAGAGATTGGCCGCCTGACTCGAGCTGGGCTGCAGGTGTCATTATTGCCACGCCATTGGTCAGCAGGGGCGGCAGAGGAGGAGGAAGAGGAATAGGAAGGGGCAGAGGAGGAGGAAAAAAGGGGGCCAAAAAAGGGAGGAGTCCTGGATGGAGATTAGCAGGACGAGAGGGGCCGAGTTTAATTGGAAAGCGGCGCTCGAGATGGACAGACACGAGATGTTGGCGCTGGGAGTCTTACGTCTCGCTGCAAGAGTGGGCCCAATTCGAGCTTGGGGTGGGAGAAAAATGATCCCCAACGAGGAAGATGGGCCGAAATTGGACCAAATTGGGCACAAGGAGGGCCGGCAAGAGGTCCGAGCGACGAGCAGGCCCTGATGGACGCTCGGACGTTCGGAGGAAGAGACTGAGGTCGAGGAGGAACTGCAAATTATCGTGGCATAGGTATAATTTGAGCCCTTCCGTCTGGCTGCGGTGGGCGAGCTCTCGAGCAAAAGTGTGCAAGTGTGCAAGTGTACGAGTGCTAGTCTGGAAGTCTTTCAGTGCAAAAGCGAGTGCAAGTATGCAAAAGCAAGTGCAAGCAGTGCGCTCAACGCGCGACTCTCTGCAGAAGCCCCCCGCTAATGATTGTCCCTCCTTGGCCCTTCTCACCTCGTCGCTCGTCGCCCGCCGCCCCTCAGGCTCCGTCTGCGGCCAGTTTCATTTGCCGCCAAGCCGCCCGCGCTAATTCTTTCCCCTCCGTCCGTCCGTCTCTCGCGCCGCCTTCAACTTATCTGATTGAGCATAATTACAATCCGCATAATATGCAACAACGACAACAACGACGACAACAACTACAACAACAACGCCAACTACAACGCCCATCAACGCCAACAACTGGAACCGGCGCCTGCCAGAGCTTGCTAGCGCCCATCAGAGCTTGCCAAAGGACGCCCACGGGCGCAGAAAATCGATAAATTTGCAAACAAAATGAGACAGAAAAGCCGGAAGTGCACTAATGGCGCCAGGTGGTGATGTGCGTGGCCGCTTGGGGAGGGCCGCCAATGAGGTGTAGTGGGCGAACTTGGCAAGCTCGGCGCAGCGAGCGCTCTGTGAGGCGCCGCCGTTGGGCTGCGGGCGGAGGACTGGGCGCGGAGGAGTGAGGCTGGCCAGGAAGGCGCCCGCATGGCCACATTTGGGGCCCAGAGTGGCGCCCAAAGTGGCCCTGTCGCCCGACTGCCGAGGGGCGCCTCTCGAGCGTCGCCAGCAGGCCGGCGGAGTTGCGAGCTGCGAGCTGCGAGCTGCGAGCTGCGAGCTGTGGGCCAGCCGGCGCCCTCGAGCGAGCGCCTAATGTGGGCCGAGCGCGCGCGAGAGGCGCCCGCTAATCTTGGCCCCGGATCTCTGTCAGTGCGGGGGCCCAGTTTAACTATTATCGCGTGCTCTTTGGCTCTGGCTTTAGCTTTGGCTCTTGCGGGCGTCTCGGGCAAGGCAGTCCTGTTGTGCAAATCTGCAATTTACTCGTTTCTGTCCACTCTTTCTCTCCAGTTGGGCCCACCGGCCAGCTCTCTCTCCTTTTGGCCCGCCTTTTGCCGCTCCCAAGGGCTGCTCGGGGGGACATGTGCGGCGCAAACAAGCGGCCAATTGTGCGCGAGTGCGGCCGGCGGGCGCCAATCTAGCTGGCCGCTGTCCTTTGGGCTCAAGTGTGAGGCTTGCGAGAGAGTGAGAGTGAAAAAGATTGAGATATGAGAGATTGTGTCTGGCCGTGTTTCTCCATTCCTGTGCGCTTGTGTGCAGCCTGCGAGTGGCTCAGCGCAGTGCAAGAGCGCGCGCTCAGCCACTCGATGTGCGTGCCAGCCGCAGTCCTCGACCTGAGGGCGCCCGGTCGGAGCAGTGCAGCTCGTGTGCGCCCCCATTGGACTTGGCGACTGTGTCTAGACTCTGGACTTTGTGTGTCCAGCGAGAGAAGAAACAGACCAGCCGCAGACGGACACCGACGAGTGGCCGAGATGGCCAGTGTTAAGTTGGCTCAACAATGCGGCCGCACAATGCACAATGTCGCCCTCAGAGATCCACGAGACAGCCGCCCACTCGACTCTTTGCGACCCTCGCTCAGCCCCAAGGACAATGGGCCGCCCATTAGCTTGGCCGTGTTGTCCTTTTGCGGCCCACATTGTTCATTCGCGAGCAAGCAAATTGAATTAATGTCCTCCTGCGGCCTAGGCGTCGAATTTGTTTGCGCCCCCGCGAGCTCGTTGGGGCGCCACTGTGTAGCCCGCACACAGTGGCACCCGCGGCGCCATGGGGCCATGGGGCCCCGTCGGCTCGATTCCAGTTGGCCGCCCGGCGCTGACATGGCGCCGGCTGAGTGGGCGAGCTTGGGACTAGCTTGGGACTAGCTTGGGTCCCGTCGGATTGGGAAAAAATTTCCAATCAATTCGAGCGCCGACGACAAACGAGCGCCGAGCAGAGCGGCAAACACTTGCGGCCAATCAGAAATCGGGCCAGCACGCGGCCCAAGTTTGCACCCGCAGACTGTGTGCGGCGTGCCAGGCGCTTTGCCCGCCGCACACAGTCTGTGGGACGCGACGCAAGCGGCACACAGTCCCTCGTGGTGCACTGCGAGCGCCGCCAGCCAGACGCAGACGACCAAAGGCGCCCTCTCGGCCGCCGCCCTCGAGCAGTAAAATAAATCATCTCAACCGCAATCTGGCCGCTGGCCCCTGGAAGCCATGCAGCTCCGGCCCGAGCCCGCGGCGCCCCTTTGTGTCGGGCTGGTGTCGCGCGCTCGGGGCGGAAAAAGGGCGCCCAATGGGGCCAAATGCCGTGTCCATTTGTTCGGATGGCCAGTCAAAAATGGGCGCCCGGCTTGCAGAACTCGCGAGCTTCGAGCCAATCTTTCTCTTTGTGCCCTTAGCTCGAGTGGTGTGCGGCCATTCAGCCGGCTCGCTCGAATTCGAGTGGGAACTCTTCCCACTCGAATTTGAAGTCCAACTCCAATTCCAAGCCCGCCGACTGGCAGCGCCACTTCCGGCGGCTGTGCGCGCGAGTGGAAAATTTAAAGAGTGGATATTATGCCAAAGAGCGCCGGCTGCTCTTCGGCTTGGCCCAACGGCCAATGGGGCCCATTCGAGTGGCGAGCTAGCCAGTGGCGGGCTAGCCAATGGCGAGCTAGCCAGCCAGACGGTGTGGCCAAGGCTCGCCCGCTCGCTCACTCGCCCGGCCAGCTGGCGGCCCAAGTTGGCCGGCAAATGGACATAAACTAGGCCGCTGGCTGGTGTCTGTGTGTGGGGCGGATCTGCGTGCCATTTGAATCAATCAAACGGGGCCCAGTTAATATGGAGCGCGGGCTTGCTCTCGGGGGGCTCGCTGTGGGCCGATGCTAAGCCGCGCCAGCTGCATGCACCCCTCGCCGAGGCGCAGATTTATCAGTCCGCTTCAGCCGGGCCAGCGAGCTCCGGCCGCTGATCACTCATGGCCGCCCGTCGCCCCCCGCACACTGTCCGCGGCCCGTCCACTGGCCGGCCCACTTCCGCTTCCGCCCGGCGCGCCATTGGGCCGCGCAATCAAGTTGCAATTTCGCGGGCCACACTTGCGCGCAATTGAGACGCCGCCCTGACAGGCGCGCCTGTGAACTGGCGCGCCTTCGAACTGGCACGCTGGCGAGCTTGAGAACTGGCGCACTGGCGAGCTTGGGAGCTGGCGCCTCGCCGCCGGAGACAGTGGCTGCCGGCGGACACAATGGCGACACATTAGTTTGCCACCCGACGCCGCCTCTCTGGGCGCCGCTTCCGGCGCGTGGGCGAGCGCGAGGGAGCCAGTGAGAGTCAGTGGGGGCGCAGCTTGGGCGCCGGCGGGACAAGTATCGAGCGTGGAAATGGGCGCCGGATGAAAAAGTGGGCCGCATTGATCGGCCATTTGGGCGTCCAATGCGGCGAGATTAGGCTCAGGCCACTTGCTGCGCCAGTTCTCGGCCAGTTCTCGGCCAGTTCTAGGCCAGTTCTAGGCGAGCAAGTGTGCGGGATACCTTTCTCGCCATCTTTCACGCAACGCATTCAACACTTTATGCTTGATTGCCTCTCGAGACAGTCTGCACTTGGCTCCACTTCATCATCCCCACACACAGACGCCGCCTCGCCAAAGAATCTCTCTCGCGCCGTTCATGCTAATGGAAATCGACTGGCCCGGAACAGCCGGTCCTGAGGGTGTGCAGATTTCTCGCATTGCCAGTTTTCTCGCACTGCCGGCTCACTGGCGCTTAGTGGCGGCGCTTCTGGGCGCCGCATTGGCCAATTTGGGCCAACTCGGCCCAGTTAGCTGCAAATCTGCACCAAATCTGCACCAAATCCGCGCCCCAAGACAAGCTCAGAGCTTCCGTTTCGGCTGCATCCCACTGCAAAGATCGCCCCCCAATCGTGTCGCCCCAGTGTGTAGCTGCACACTAGGGCGCCTCTGCCTCTGCCTCTGCCTCTGCGGGCGACCACTGTTTCCGGCGGCGCCTCCAAGCGCGTTCATTTAAATCGCTGCAAGTTGCAAACTGGAAGCGGGCCTCAAACTCGCTTCCCATTGGCGCCCCCACTGGATCCGTCTGGCCAAATTCAATTCGGATTTCCAGCCAAGCCCAAATCTGCGCCCAGACGTCGAGGTCTCGCCGCACCTAAGGCTCGCCCGCATCTAAGGCTCGCCCGCACCTAAGGCGGGACCCTCGAGGCGGCGGCCTCGAAGCGCCGGAACGAATCAACAAACCTGTCTCCTGGCCGGCTGGCCAACTTTTGAGCTTTTTCCAGCCAGCCAGCAAGTGAAGGCCGATAATTGGCAAATTCCGCCCAAGCGACCACTCAATCCGCCCGAGTCTGCCGCCTCGCCCAAATCGGCCAGCGAGCAAGCCTCCAGCGGCGCCCAATTGGATGCCTGCGACCAATTGGGAGCTGAGGGCATCCAATTGGGCCCCTCGGCGACTCGGCGGATCAATGAACGCTTTCCGGCGGGGCGCAAGTCTCAGGCAGTGATGCCCAGCTAGTGGGCGGCCGCCAAGCGCCCGGCGGCTCATTGCAGAGCTGGCGAGCTTGGCAAACGTCTAACTAGCGCCGGTGGACGTTGGTGAATCAATCGACATTGCCTGCCAGCTTGCCACAAGCGCAAACTCGCCTAATGGAAGAGTGGAGCTTTCCCAGAGGGGCGTGGCGGCGGGGGTGCGAATATGCGGCCGAAGTGGAGCTCGAGTTGTTTGCAGGCTGAGTGGGTGGGCGCGCGTGTGGCTCGCCGGTGGAGTGTGGCAAGCTTGCACGCCCGCAAGCTTGCCACACTTGCACGCAGCACACAGTCTGTAGAGACAGACGGACACAATGAGTCAAGCTGGACAAAGTCGGGGGAAGAAAGTCGGGCCCAAACTCCAATTCGATTAGTCCATTGTTGTTCGAGGCCAGAGGGCGCCCGCCGGCGCGCCGCGGGGACGCCCAGCCCCTTGGGCCGCGCGGGCGGAAGAGTGTCCCCCGCACGCACCGAGTCCAGTCCAGGCAGCTCGGTCGCCAGTCGCCCTTCCGCCGCCAACAGTCCCACAAGAGCGCCCCCTCTGGCCTGGGGCGCCACACCAATGCGAAACACACACCAATGGGGCGCCCACTCGCCAAGACCAACGGCCAGTGGGCCCACCTGCAGGCCACCTGCGCGCCCCAATCGCCCGCAATGATGATTAATTGTCCACTGGCTAGCCGGCCGGCCGGCCAGCACACTCGATTAATTTGCCACCAGCTCTCAGGACGCCCTCAAGACGACTGCCCCGAGCGGCGCCGCATCCGCCGCTCACGTGCCACCACTGGCCAGTCCTTAGCGTCGGCTCCTTGAGGCCTCCTCCAGTTGAGTCTCCGCAACTGAGGCCTCTGTGTCTCAAGAAACCCTAAGGTCTAAGCAAGCGCCCGTGAGCCCCAAATGAGCTGCCCAGGCTCGTTTGCCGGCCGCCAATCCGAAGGGGAAAGGAGCCTCCTTTAGTTTAGTCCGCGGAACTGGCCGCCTGTTTCGAGCAATCTGGCCAGTTGGCCGGAAATGGGCGCCAATCGGCCATTGCAAATGCGGAGCCCAAAAGAGAGAGAGAGACTCAGAGGGGGAGTCTAAATGAGGAGTGCAAAAGGGCAGCTCAGAAGAGGAGCCCAAAGTGAAATAACTGAGAGAAGTCTTGCTCGCCGTTGGGCCAACTGGAGGCCAACTGGCAGCCAACTGGCAGCCAACTAGAGAGACTGACCAAGGGCCAACTAGAGACTGACCAACGGCAGCTTGCCAGCGGCCCACTGGAGGCGCCAACGAAGGCAAACTTCCGGCGGGCGCCCCAAGCTAAGGGCCAAGAGAGTCGCTCTTAAGGGTAGAGAGACTAGGGTCTCCCTGCTCGAGCTTGAGCTTGAGGGTCGCTACTCACCCAGCATCTTGATAACCGATTTCATGTTGGAGGCGCTCACTGTGGAGGTGAGCGCCACTTTGGGCGAGTGCTGCTGCTGCTGCTGCTGCTGGTCGTGCAGGAGGAGCAGTTTGCGGGTGTGCTTGCGCTGCCAGTCTTGAGCTTGGTGGCGATGAAGTTGTTGCTGTTGTTGCTGGTGCTCTTGGTGCTGCTCTCTCGGGCGGCGCTCGTCGAGGGCGCACGAGGCGCTCAGAGGCCTTCCGCCGCGTCCGTACAAGCAGTTCCCCTTCCGCTGGGGCCCCAACTGAGCTCCAAGCTCCACCGACGACGAGGGCTCCTCGCTCATCTGGGCCCAGCTCGAGCTCGACTCCATGCGGCCCTCGCGCAGCCCCGCCCCCACGCGCTCAACACTGCCCACCACGCCCACGCCCAACGAGCACCCACTTCCACTTCCGCCCGGCGAGCTCGCCGACGCTGGTCTTCCGTAATTGGGGCCCCTCTTGGGCGGCGCCAAATTGGACGGCGGCCCCTCCAGTTGGGGCCTCCTCTCGAGGAGCTGGCCGGCTCCCCTGGGCTCGCTGTCTGGGCGAAAGTTGGCCAACTCCCAGTCGAGGGCGCCCCCGCCGAGCTCGCACTCGGACGCCAGTTCGTTGGGCTCGGTGGCCGCTCGCACAGGTTGCGCCGAGCGTGCCTTTTTGGCAGCCGCCGCTCGTCGCTCGGCCGGCGTGGAATCGCAGTGGTCGCCCTCCGAGTCGCACTGTGAAGACTTGTGAATGCCATGTGAGCACTTTGGGCCTTGGCAAGACTGTGGGCACTTTGGGCCTTGGCAAGACTGTGAGCACTGTGAGGCCTTGAGCCGGTTTGTCAGCGCGCCGCTTTGCTGCGGGCGCTTGTCATTGGCGCAGTGGTGGTTGTTGTTGCTAATGTTGTTGCTGTTAATGTTAAAATTGAGCAAACTTTCCGCCGCCCCATCTGAACGGGGCGGCCCTCCGTTTCCGGCTCTCTGGCTGCAATTGGGCTGGCCCCCGTCGAGCTTGCCGCCGCCGCTGAGCTTGCCCCCGTTGGACTGGCTCCCGTTGAGCTTGCCGCCGTTGGAATAGTTGCAGTTGTCGGCGGCCTTGCCGAGCTGGCTGGCGGGTGGGGGCGCCCCCGGCTGATCGAGGGCGATAATGTGGCCGGCGTCTTTTATTGATTCGCCCTGCTTCCGCTTATCCAAATTGGCCGGCTGCTTCATTTGTTGTTGGTTGGCAATTGTTGTTGTTTGTTTTTCTCCCTCTTGGCGCTTCCCCTTCCCCTTCGCCTGCTGCTTGCTCAGCCCCACCAAACAGGCGGCCCCAACGCCATGGGGGCGCACACAGTCATCTGTCAAACGGTTGCTCTGGCGCGCCCGCTCCAGTTCGATTTCTGTCTCCCCACCAACCATTGGCCCTTTCTTCTCTGCCCCCTTGCCCTCCTCCTCCTCCTCTAGCTCTTCCTCTTCCTCTTCCTCTTCCGCCAAGCCGCACTTTTTGCCCCCCTCTGGCGGCCCAACGGAATGCGCGCCCAAGTGGACCGGCCCCAGTGAATCGTGGGCCAACTTGCTCGCCGCCAAACTCGCTCTGGCCGGCCCCAGTCTGGACAGTGATGATTTAAGTCCCGGAAAGCAAGCGCAATTTGACAGACTCGCCGCCCCTCCACACTTGGGCTCCTCCTCGTCCTCCTCGTCTGCGCCCTTCTGGCCTCTGGGCTCTGCCTGCGCTTCCAAGAGCAGCCCACAGGCTGCCTGGCGCTTGCCTTTTTCTTTTTCTTTGTGCATTTTTTGCCCCGCTCGGCCGCTCGGCTGCCCATTTGGCCGCTGTTGTTGTTGTTGTTGTTGTTGTTGTTGCTGCCGCTGAGCTTGGGCGGCCCCATTTGCCTGATTCATGTGTCTGCTGGGCGGGTGGGGCCGCGCGCCCAACGAGCAGCACCAGCCGCCAGCCAGCCGGACGGAGGACTGTGTGGAGCAGGAGCCCGAGCCGGAAGGGGCGCCCGAGCTGGACTGCACTTCTTCCTCCTCTCTGGGAGCTGCACTGCCGCAAGAGGCGTGGCAGTGGGCGCCCTGGGCCAGGTCCAGCTCGAGCTTAGGTGTGGCTGCGTTGGGGGCCACCAGCGGCTCGTGCTGGGAAACCTCGCTCGCCTGGCTCATGGTGGTCGCCGGCCACAGAGAGCCAGACTCGCTCTTGGCCAACTTTCGCGCCTGGCCCTCGAGCAGGAAATGTTGCTCGCGCTCGCGTCTGATGCTCGTCTCGCGCCGCTTCCGGTTCTCCTTGATCGAGTTGCTCTTCTTGCGCAGGTGGTAGCCCAGCCGCATGTAGAGGATCGATATCACAGTCATGGGAACGATGAAAAATATCAACACACTTAGCTCGAAGATCGTCTCGTTCAGGGCCACTGTTGTGCATTGGGCCACCGGTTTTTGCACCCTAACCACCTTCTTCCTGGCCGCTCCTCGTCCCAGCTCGCTGGCCACCAACGAAGAAGAGGACACATTCTGGCCGGCATAATGCGCAAACAGCTCGCCGCTTAGCCCACTGGACTCGCTGTCCAGCAGCGAGCTGGTCCATTTGGGCGCACTTTCGTTCGTTGGGCCGCCCACTTGGAGCGCCAGAGCTGAGGGTGGCCCGCTTATCTGTTGTGCTTGTTGTTCTTTTTGTGTTTGTGATTGAAGCTGTAATGCTTCTTGTTGTTGCTGTTGTTGTTGTGAAGGTTGCGAGTGAAGCTCAGGAGAAGTAGCTTCAAGAAACTGGCGCTCGTCCACCAATTGATTCTCATCTATCAAAACTGTCTGAATCCCAAACTGCATCACAACCACTAAGGCGCATGTGGAGGCAACCAACCAAATGGTGACTATTATTTTAATTGATCTTGACAATCTGGACAAAGTGTGCGCCTTCAATGGATGGCAAATGGCCAAATAGCGCTCAACAGTGAAGGCCACAATGACCAAAACGCTGGCATAGGTCGAGGCTTCGCTTATCCAACCTCTTGAGATGCAGACAAATTGGTTGAACAAATAGGGCGCCGGATGCCAGAGGTTGACCAAATCGTGCGGCAGGCCAAATATCAACAATAACAGATCGCTAACTGACAAACTAAATAGATAGTAATTTGTTGCCGTTTTCATGTACTTGTTCCTGCTGTCTGCAATAACCAAACAATTGCAAACGTTGCCCACAACTCCGATGAAAAATATGACCAAATAGACACAAGTTAGCGTCCATTTAATCTCGCTCGTGTGCTCATCAACTGGCTGACTTTGCTCACTTTGCTGCTGTTGCAATTCACTTTGCTGCTGCTGCTGCTGTTCCACCCCAAACTCGAGCTCCTCTTTCCCAAGCTCATCCCCAACCGGACGCGCTCTCTCCGGCACTTCCGGCTGGCCAATTGTTGCTGCCCGTCTCGCTTGCTCGTCCTTCAGACTGTCTGCGGCCGGATGGCGCCTCTTCCGGCTCGGCCGTTGCGGTTCGCTTGCCCGGCTCGCTTCCGGCGCCCAAGCCGCGCGGGCCAAGTGGGCGCCAGAGACTAGGGCCGCCCCCATTGCCCGATGGCGGGCCGAGACTTGCGGGCGATCTGAATGGACAGTTGTTTGCACGCTTCTGCTGCTTGTCGCTTGATGCTGAGTCACTCGGCCCGCATGGAAACTCGCTTCAATCTTCGCCACGTCCAACAGGAACAGCGCCACCAGAGTTGACCTAAGCACCAGGCCGACCAGAGTTCTCGACTGAACCATGATGGCGATCTTGCGTCTGTCTTCAGTTCTGCTTTCGCCACTTCCTTCCGGCCTGGCTTTCGGGGCCGCCTTGGAAATTGTTTGCTCAATTTCCCGCTCGAGGGCCAATTTCTCTTCGTCAAACATCCAGACTGGCTCGCCGACTGTCAAGACTCGACTCTCTCCACACTCGCCGGCCGAAACTGTGTTCCGCCGCTTAGCTCCGGCTGCTTGGGGGCGCCGGAAGGTCGCCTCGAGGTCGACCCTTAGGAGTGTCGAGGCCACGCGCGCATCTCCACTTGCATCTTCTCGCATCGATCTCCCGCTGACAATTGACCTCCGAGCGAGCCCGCCCGCCAGACAGACGTCCACTCGGCGCCGCCTCCACTCGAGAGGGGCGTCCAGCCGGAAACGCCGACCATTGCCAGGGGCTGGCTTGCAGGAGAGCCGAGCTAGACTCACCTCGAGACTCTTTTTCCGAGGCCAGTTCTCTCTGCACGCCACTTGACATCCGCCGCTCGCTCGCCGCCCAACACAGCCTCTTGTGGGCCCAGCCATGAGCTCCAGACTGTCTTGCGAGCCCACCTAGCTGGAGCCCACACTGAATGCCCACCTGAATGGGCGGCAATTATCTGGCCGCCTCTCACCTGCTTCGTGTGAGGCCCTCCTCTGCTCTCTTATCGCTCTCTGTCGCAAACACAATCTATCTAGTGGCTGAGTGCAGCCAATCGTCTCTAACTGGCTCAGTTGGGCCAGAGTGGCGAGAGTTTGTGCATGGGGCGCATGCATATGCTTCCAGTGGCTCGCTTGGAATGCTGGCCGCAAGCTTAGCTCATTGCTGTCCAACTTGCTCCTTCTTCTCCATATTGATTCGATTTGTCCAGTTGCAGATAATCGCTGGCTCACCAAATTCACTCTCACTTTCTTCCACTCTTTCTCAGAACAGCAACAACAACAACAACAACAACAACAACAACAACAACAACAACAACAACAACAACAATAGCATCAACAGCAACACTTCACTCTTAGAGCAGATACTTTGGCTGCACGCAAAGTGTTTCACCCAATATTTGCTCTTGACCGATTTGTGCCCACTCTAAAGCACCTTGAACGCTTGGCTGCTGTTTTTGGTAGCCTCGAATTGGAGAGCAACGTGGAGGAAACTCGATGAGCTTGCATAGTTTGCAGCCAGCCTTAGTGCTCGAAGCTCTCGAGCTCTCTAATTGGAACCCTTTCGAGTTTGGGCTGCTCAGCGCGACCCAAATTTGGCCTCCCGGGCCACTTTGGTGCACAAAATTAGACTCTATCACCCGAAAGAGTTGGTCTTGCCAGAAGGAGCGTCTGCCAGCGCCACTTCAGCTCAACACTAGAGCCTCTCTTCTCGCCGCCAATTTTCACACCTCTACACCTGAAGATTATCGCTCGTACAGTACCACTACTAAGGCCATCTCAGGAGAGATTATTACATTCGTCTGAGGCGCATTTTCCACCAATCATCTGGGCGCGCTTGTGCCTAACTTAACGGCTTTTCTTTGTCCTTTTGCTATCTTGCTTATCGGATATCGTAAACAAATTAGCCTCACTCTTGAGCGCTCTTCGTGTTTCTTCTTCCTATGGCACAACAGCAAACTGGCTCCAACTGCGCCCACACACCTTCTCCAGCTACTCGGCCACACACACACTCACGCTCACTGAGACTGGCTCGCCAACACGGACGCCTCAGTCAAACCGGTGGCACTCCAGACTCTGTGGATGATCCCCCTTGTTCAACTGGGCCAAATTGTGCACTTTTGGCTCTCTTTCTGTCTCGCTCTCGCTCTCTGTTGTTTGCCTCGAGCTAGCCAGCACTCAGCTACAATTCACTTTGCTCGGGCCAAACAGGCTCGACCTCTTTGGACAGGCGCAAGAGTGGCAGGATTGCGTGGCGCCAACTTTCATCTCACTTGCACGTCCTCCATTGTTTCCCCCTCGTGTTGCGCAAATTCTAGCTCTCTAGCTCTCGCTCTCACTCTCTGACTCAAGCCTAAGGATACTTTCTGGCCGGATGGAAGTGCGCCTGCGCCACGAGGACGCCTTAATGCTCGTGCACTGGCTGCTCCCCAAGATCGTCTATGGTCTCATCGAGCTCAACTCGTCCACAGTTCGCATTCAGAGGTAAGAGCGGCAATACTCTCTCATTACACTCACACTCACACACTGCTCACCACCCAGACCACTAATCCCGCCGCATCAAGCTTAGGGCTCGCTTTCAGGAGGAAAAAAGTGCAACCCTTTGGAGATTCCTTCCCACTAACCAATGCTACTTCGTGCTAGACGACGAGTCCTCCTCCCAAACTCCCAGAGCTTAACCGCGACTACTCCTCGAGGACAAGATGCGGAAGGGGGAGAATTTGCATCCTGCCTCTGCATTGTGCTCAACTGGTTTTCCCAAAACCCTCTCGATAATTATCCCTCGAAACTCACCCACCACGAGCTTAGCCTCCACAAACTTCTTGCCTCCTTTTTCCCTTTCCACTCTCTATCTTGTGGAGACTCTCTTGGATGCCACATGGGCACACTAAAGTCACGAGGATGAACAATTCTCATGATTTACGGCTCACCTCGAATTTTCAATCATTTGCTTCAGAAATCACTCATCAGGCTCCACACTGACTCGTCTTATCACACGCTCGCTCGAGTTCAATGATTTTCGACAAACGACAAATCAGTTTACATTTCA
>Ga0268247_10000356_pt1 | contig 15941 bp, 19 predicted proteins | sample AgamicOrMae_FD_200245 | JGI IMG/M metagenome (GOLD analysis project Ga0268247, IMG submission 200245) | Agave microbial communities from Guanajuato, Mexico - Or.Ma.e (v2) (version 2) | ecosystem: Host-associated > Plants > Phyllosphere > Phylloplane/Leaf | place: Guanajuato, Mexico | collected...
CACAACCCCGCCCGGCATCGTTACTTCCCTCAAATTCTCCCGGAAAATGTACGGGGGGTCGTCCCGAGGCTGGTAAAACGGGCATCTTTCCTTAGTCTCGCTTCCCACTAGTTCCTCCGCGAGAAAAACATTGCGATAGTAGTTTTGGAGCTCAAACTGCTTGCCGAAGTCCGCCTGCGCTGGTTTTTGTACTGCAACGGTGAGAGTGTTAATCTGTCCCACCTGTGGTGTAACCCTTCTGGCCTCTACCATCTGGGTTTAGCGCGGTTCCCCGCAGTAAATCCTTTTCGCCTCGTGGTCGATAATCATATTCGCACCAAACATGAAATCTCTGCCGAGCAATAGGCGAGTGGCAAGCTCCTCTAGTATCACGACCCGAATGGTAACCCTTTGGGTTTCCCTATACTTGTCCTCATACTGCACGGGTAGCTTGACAATCCCTTTCACTCCAATCGCCCTCCCATTGGCCCCGTGCATGACCAACCCATCGTTCGCCAGCAAATCAAGTTCGCCACTAAGCTTTTCGTCGTAAAACTTGTAGTCTATGCAAGTGAACGTGGCACCAGTGTCAACCTGCCCCTGGATTATCTCATCTAGGATCCGTACCCCCATCTCGATGCACGGCTCCGGTTTGCTATAGTTGGCTAAGCGGTTGATTCCCTCGACGCGTATCGCCCCGGCGTCCATTGGCTCTTCGTAGTCTAGTTGCTGCACCGTTTGGAAACGGCCTTGCGTGAGCTGGTGCCTTGGATATCCTCCCCGGCCCGCGGGTCTCGGCCATGGGTCGGCCTGGGCATGCTAGGGCGCTGGCGCGGCCGCTGGCCGTCCTCCTCGTCCGCTCCCTATCCCTGCTGCTCGGTCCCGATACCGTGCCTGATACCGCTCACGAATCGGCTGAAGGGCTCGGCAGTCCCTAGCTAAGTGGGTGGTCTCACCAGACTGAGAGCATTCGCGCCTTCGCCCAGGCTCGCTTCTCCCTGCCGGGTTCCTTGCACCCTGGAGCTGACTGGAAAGCTCGGCGACCTGCCTCTCTGGTCTGTGGATGGCCCTCAGGCGCGCATCTCCTCCAGCCGCTTCTTCTGCTCGGTCTCGCGATTGCTGACCCATCTGCTCCTGTACAAACTTCAAGGAAGCCAGCACGTCGCCAATAGAGTAGTACCGCACGGCCCCGATGGCCTGCGCATACTCGGGCAGGATATGTATGCAGATAACGCGGATAATCTCCTCCTCCGTCTTGCCAAGTTCCCGGCCTGCCCGTTCCTTATGGTCCACGTAGGCGAAATATGGTTTGTCTCGCGCCTGGGGTTCGCAGAACATTCGCTCCCACTTTTTCCGCCGGCTGTAATCCGTGGAATGGTCCACGAAGAGGGCTTTGACGCCGTACCAATCGAGCTCATCCCACACAAGCCGAGCTCGAGGCGTGGAATCGCGATTCTTGGAGTGCAGAGGGCGCAATTCCAGGGTTCGAATCCAGTTTTTAGCATTCTCACCTACGAAATCGAACGAATGCTTCTTGATCGTCGCTCACTCCACCCCATGTTGGTAGTGGCTCGTTCATAACTTCCTGTTGTAGTGGATATAATTCTAACTTCCATGTGTGATAAACCTGTAGGTGCAAAAACCAACCAGGATTTAAAGCAACCAGGAAATGGACATAGCTTCGTCGGCATCGACACAGACTGCCGAGGAGCGCCTAGATGTTATATCGGTCCCAGATTCGTTCAGCACATTGTCTGTCAGTGATGTGCCATCGGAAAATAGTGCAGCTCGACAGATCGAACATTTTCCCTGTGGTGGCCCCTCGCGTGACCATGATGCTATTCCAGAGGATGGTAGTGATAGCAGTGGTAGTGAGGATGACAGTGATGATGAAGGAAACAACGAGTTAGTCTTTGCGCCAGCTGTGAGCACCAAAGACAGACGTCAACGCTGGAGAGAGAAGGCCTTAGAGGACGTTGACTACGACTCATTGCCACAAGATCTTAGGAACAATCTATACGCAATGGGTGGTCAGCTGCAGCACCTGGAACAGGTATGCTTCAGGTTTGAGTCGACCAAACGTATGGTATGTCCTGGGCAGAGATCAGTTTAACGGCCACACATGAGTAGATTCGTCAACTGTGAGCATCCAACATACGCTCGCACTATTGAATACTTCTATAAGCTCATAAACGAATACAACGGAATCATTAAATTTCTCGCCGAGGGTCGCCAGCAGCCAGATGAACGAGAAAGGAATCGATTACGCATGAAGGCTGCGCGTGAAGCGGAAACACCCGAGCACCGTGAGGAAAGATTGAGACGCGAACATCGCAATGCTGATATCGTCGCGGTACCTGTTAGACTGCCGAGGCGATCCGAGGCTGATCGACTCAATGCACAAAGGCAGGGTTCTCATGAGCTGCGTATCCGCAGGGCCTTCCCTAGTATTGAATTGGTAGGTTTCAATTACGATCAGACTCAAGACTGGGCATTGTTTGTCACCAGCGCTCATGGAATATGTGGCAAAACCACTCTGGAAAGAACCCGCATCAAAATGGTCAGAGGTCAAGGCGTACTCGGTAACACTCAACCAAGAGTCAGATATGATACTGCTTTTGCAAGGGAGAGTTCCCGAGGTAAAAGAGAACATTAAGGCCCTCGGAGCTAAATCGCTTAAGGTTTGGAATAAGACAGAAGATGGGTATTGTATTATGCAGGACCCAGATACAGGGTGATTCACCACAAATGGACAACTTTGATCTTGAGTCCTGTCAAAATCTATAGATTTATCCCTCTGCGATTTTAGGCATAGGAACATGTGCGCGAAGAAAATTGGTACGCAATCTTCACTTTTGTGCCACGTGCACCTGTCGCACAAGTTCCGGCATCTAAGTTCCTATAGAAAAGCGCATAGCGGCGAAGATTTTTTCCCTTGTTTTGCGTTTCTTGCCACTTTTAGCCTTATTTTGTCATCCAGCATGCTGGAATTCCGCCTCTATTGAGCTATCATCAGATTTAAAGCAACAGGTCAAAAAGCTTCCATATAACAAGAATGGTTCATTATTCGAAAGAGGATAGGATTTTCCTAGTGAAAGCTTTCTATCAATGCGGATCGAGCATGTCACTCACGCTAAGGAAATGGTCGTCAGCCTTTAAGAATCGTTCGAAGCCTTCCCAGAATATGTTGAGATCCCTGATAGATAAGTTTGAGAGGACGGGGAGTGTTCAAGATGATAATCCAGAGCGGATGAGAAGCGCTAGGACTCCCGAATTGGTTCAACAGGTTGAGACACAGATAACTGGCGACCCGACTCTATCAACCCGCAACTTGCTCAAATGACAGGCATTAGCCAATCGACAGTGATAAGAATAATGAAGCTCGACTTGAAGAAATTTCCTTACAAAATTCAGATGGCTCAACGCCTATCTGACGAAGCGATACAGAGGCGGTTGTTCTTCGCCTCAGATTTTCTGGAATTGATTGATAGGCACATTGTGGATCCCAATCGTATCATCTTCAGTGATGAAGCACATTTCTGGTTGGACGGCTTCGTCAACAGACAAAATTTCAGGATATGGGGCTCTCAAAAGCCGGAGTTCTTACGAACAAAGCCACTCCATCCGCAAAAAATCACAGTATGGGCAGCGTTATCATCTGAGGGCATCATAGGCCCAATCTTTATCGACCAGTCGGTAGATAAAGACGTTTATGAAGGAATACTCAATGACTATTTCCTGCCGGAGGCACAAAGGATGGGGTGGCTGGACGGGAAGCATTTCTTCCAGCAGGATGGCGCACCTCCTGATACCTGCCGGGAGAATCTGGAGATAATAAATCGACATTTCGGTCCTAGGGTGTTGGCTCATAGGTATCCGGAAATTTTCGGGCAAGGCCAGATTTGGCCACCTTACAGCCCGGATCTGTCCCCTTTAGACTTCTTTCTATGGGGTTACATAAAAGATAAAATATATAAAACGAACCCAAAGACGATTGATGAACTCAAAGAGGCAATCTCAGAGAGTTTTCGGTCGATTCCTGCAGGAATGATAAATCGTGCCATAGGCAGTTTTGAGAGGAGATTACGAATGCTCATCGTTTCGCAGGGTCAGCATATTGAAAACCTGATACATTGAATTCCTATGGTGGCCCAAGAATAATTACGTAATTTGGGGCAAAAATCACTAACTTTGTAGAAATAGCACTAAAATGAAGTTGTCCATCCGTGGTGAATCACCCTGTACACACTGGCCAATACCTCTAACAATTGTTTCGACGACCTAGATTCGAACCTGGAGGATCAGTGGTCGGCATGAGATGTGAACAAAAGGACCAGAGTCTCGACCGAAATCAGGCAGAGATTTGTAAAACAGCGCTGCACCATGGAACCTAATATTGGCGCTAAGGATCAGCAATTTTCCAGCAAAAATGGTGAGAATCTAATCTATTGTGCCAATTCGTCCATTGTCATCAGAGACAGCAGAGTTAGGTGTCATGATTACCCCATCGTGCTGCCCGTCACCGAGTCTTTTACTCTAGGCCGATTCAGGATGGCGTCATCGGGACTGCATGAGAGATTAGTCAGTTCACTGGACAAACAACTGAACGATGAAATCAGCACGCAGCCTAACTTTGAAGAAGTAAAAATCAGGAAAACAAGCACCTCGAGCTTCGTAGGGCAAGTCGGCAGACTTAATGAAGTGGTCGAACGAATGGTCGGGAGGAGGCACCTGGAAGGCTCTGATTTCATGAACAAGTTATTCAGTCCAGTCACGGCCATCGGATCGAGAAAGCTATTGGATGATTCGAGATGGCAGCAATCATTTTGGATGCATCAGCAGCCGTTTTCACCATAGAAATTGCAGCCCAAGTGATGAGCGTTGTCGTACGGGTCGTTAGCCTGATCGCAGACATCTCGAGAAAGATGCTTGGCAAGTTTGTAGCAGTTAGAGAGAAACAAAAACAGGCTCCCAGCAGACGACGAAGGTACGATCACTATGTTGGAAGAGATGATCATTATTTTGAATAGCCGCGTCTTGAACAGGTGGGAGTGAAGCTGAGTAAGCATGATCGAGGTCGATCGTATGATCATCAGTCGATGTCAAATTATGGTCAAGATGCTGACACAGCAACAGAGATGTGGCAGCAATTAGCTGTGCGATAAAAGGCGCGCCGAAAAGAGAAATAAAGCGCCACAACAGTTTTGACTTGATTTGCGCAAACAATTTGATTGGCATGAGTCTCGACACATGGCCCCGTAGATTTCGAGGCTCTCTTTACCTCAGCCTTGCTTAGGCATAGAAACAAGTGTCAACAAGTGCTCGGAGCTCGTTCGAGGAAGAGGGGCTCATTTTGGCAGAATGATGCGGCGCTGGTGGTTGGTTTGGAGCAGGAGACTGATAAGACATGTCATGAGTTGCCAGATGACTGATGAGAGTGTGAAGAGAAGACTCAGGTCAGTCGAGAGAGTGAAAGAAACTGAGAGCAGTCGACACCTGGCTGATAGTTTGCTAACAGAATTTTTTTGCCGCAACAACATCCCTAATTTAGTTGGCAACTGTCCCACATTGCGGCAATTCCTCAAGGTGGCCAGCAATCTTCCATCGATCTATGTTCCACCAGGTCGGGAAACATTATCGAAGGTCCTTGTGCCGGAATTGGCGGATTCCTCCCGATAATCCTTCAGAAAATTACTGGCCGAAGCGGAAGATTTCAGTCTATCGATCGAGTTTGACCACTGGGAAGATCTCAGTGGTCACTCCCTACTGAGAGTTATAGCAACTTCTCAAGACGGCTGGGATCATCTCCTGAAGCTGAACAATTGTTCTTCTAAGGGTCATGATCATTTGAGCATTTACAAGACGATCCGAGAAGCCATAAGCGATATACCGAGGGAGAAGATCACTTCGTATCTGAGCGATAGTGTATCGGGTTGCCTAAAAACTAGAAAGAAACCCGTTCCCGAAGGAGACACACGATGGCTTCAGCATCGCTGCGTGGTGCATCTCCCAACTCTCATCGCAAAGAAAATTTGGTCCCATGAGGAGATAAAGAGCTGCCTATATGGTGTTAAGAATCTGACAGCTTTGATTCGCGAAAACCAGAAGCTAACTGCATTTCTTGAAGCAGCTGGGATCCGGAAAGTACCACGACCCTGTGATATTCGCTGGTACTCCTACACATTCCGATTGGCGTACGATATTTGTGAGCATCCCCCATCCCATCAGTTCTATGCCGCGAGAAAATCCAAGGAGGGAGGCATAAGAGAACCTGCAAAGCGCGATGGATATTTTAGCTGATGAAACTTTGTGAGGCAGAATTAATAGATTGCTGAAGATCTCGATTCCACTGACCAATTGCATCGCACTGTCTGAAGGAACGAATGGATCCCTAAGCGAATGTCTCCATTCGATCCTAGAGTTCTATAGAGATCTCTATAATAGCGACTTCAGTGACCCATACAAGAGCCATGCAATAGACTGTCTAAACTATTACATAAATCCCAGCGATTTGGAGGAATTAGATCTGTTGCTAGCTGCCTATGTGCTAGATAGGCGATATGGCATGCCTTATGTGACGAAAGAGGGTATCGCTCTCGCTTTCAAACGTATGATTCTGATACACTCAATGTGTGGCTATCCAGTCGTATCAATCAAGACAATTGCAAAAGAGTTCAGGGATTATCGCAATGGGATGGGAAGCTTCACAAGATGTTAAGATGAAAATGAAATCTGCTATAGCTAGTGGCTAAATCCACCGAGGATTCTGGGCGTTCTTAGGACGATAGCTCCAAGGATCGTTTCACTAAAATCTTCATCGTCTAACATTGAGCGCCTTTTCTCAGTTTTGAAGAACGCTCAGGGCTTGAGAAGAATACGATTGGGAATTGAAAAACTCGAGAAGTCAATACAAGTAAGACGCTACAGTTTCACAAGGAAACCCATCACCACAAAGGAATCGAAGAATGACCGACTCCAGACTTTCGAGGAGTGGTGATCACTCTTTCGCTTCCACCCCAACTGAAACATTAATGGGAGATCTGGGACTGTTGGGACTGGCTGGATCTCTGGAGCTTTCGTCACAGGCCTCGTCGATTTCAGACGCAGTGGTAGACTCTGAGCTCGTCGTACCAGTGAATATGACCAGTGTTTTCTACTCGCAAGGCTCTCCAGCTCAAATCATTGACAAAGTGAACGAGTTGAATCGGTGTATCGACATCAAGAGATCTAGTGTTGATCGTTTCGTCACTATACCAGAAGATCAGCTCAGTCTAGAAGCGGAGCGAGAGTACGCTTCGAAGCTTTTGAGAGAAGAACTAGAGTTCGAAGTTATATAACTCTGAAGCCCAGCGAGTAATTTTCTTGAAACTTTGATAGAGTGCATAACACTCCAAGGCTAACGATACGAATCCAAAAAAACTGCTCAAAGTACTCCTCTGTGGAGAACTAGTAAGAAGGGTAGACGATGTCTATGGACCAAAAATATTTGTTTGTGTAATCATGATCATTAAAGGCAAATCTTATTGTTTCTTGCAGAACCTCAAGTGAGAGGATGAAGCACTACGATTTTTCGTTTTGAACTCGCTGCCACATTGAGGACACTTCGGCCATACCATATCAGAAATATTTTGCTTGCCGCGCCTGATCAGGTATGACGGCTCTCTATGGAGAACTTTTTTAACTTTCTCCAGAGTTGATCCACATAAACGGATACGATCTGTAATCTGGATTGGATTCCGATATAGACGCTTTAATTCTAATGATCTAGCCGCTCCAGATGAAGCGCATTGGTCAACATTAGTTTGCTTACTGACTTCCAGCGAAATGAGGTTGAGTCCATTTAGCACCTCGAGTTGGTTCAGAATGTCAGGAACTTCGTTTGAACTATCCTGCCCGTCAGCAACAGAGGCTTTGTTTGCTCCAAAGAAAACAAGTACTACATAGAGGTGATGATGCAGCTCGACCAACAAGACGCAATCCTGCATTAGTTCAGTGATTACCGAAAAAATGATGACAGGGAGCCGCCCCACTGCATTATGGCGATGGTGAGCCGAAATTTGTTACTTCACCTCTTCGGTCGCGACAAAATTGTTCGTGTTGAATTTTACCGTATCGATTCTTGACAGACCGGCAGTTTTTCTTATCCTCAGCACCAAGTTTCTCTCTTTCAGGAGGCAAGTTGTAGCAACCGAGCATATTCTCCTCTTTCAACCACCATTTCTCGTTTCTACCTGAGCTTCTTGCCTTGAACTCCACTTCGAATGTTCTTGCTCCGGTTCTTGGATGTATTCTCATATCAAGTATTTTAAGTACTTCCTCGTCTTCTCCATCACTCTGGGGATCCTCGATATATTCGACTTCATCACCACAACCACTGGCTCCTGCATTATCGTCCATGCCTCTGCTTGTGCTTGCTTGGTCATTGGCCGATTCTTCAACTTGAGTCTGATTTTGACTAGGTGGCTCGTTATCATCTTCCGCTACAAGAGCCTGATTAGTCGCGGTGCCTTCAGCTTGAGTTTCTTCTTCTCGATCTACCCCAAGATTAATATTTTTGTTCGGGCTAGACCCCAAGGCCCCTGCATAAAGATCTCGAACACTCCTCGTTTGCCTTTCTGCCTGGAGATCTTGAGGTCCTTTCCCTGGGATGGAGGTGTGTTTCTTGCATTTTTGGCAGCACGGAGAGGCGAAATGACTTATCACCTGCTCGACTTGTCTGCGGTTGGTCATCGCACAGGCGAAATGGATCCAGTTGTTACAATAATCGCACCAAACCATTTCGCTGTTGTCTACCTGACCACACGGGCAGTGATGATCCATATCCATGATGAAATATTAATGCTTACGCCAGATAATAAAACTAGAATCGACAATCTCAGAAAACTTGGCAATAACAGAATTGTTTTTGAGTGCACGGGCGCGAGGATTCGCGCTGCCTGCAGCAGAAAAAAAATTTTCCCCTCTTTTGCCCCCATAATTAGCACACCATGGCACACAGTCACTAAAGCACATAGCACACGGTGTTAGTCCAAATCGCACTGCGCCGATCTGCAAAATTCAGTTTTCGCCCAAAAGCTCTGCCATCTCTAGTTCTATATCTGGTTGGAAATGCTCAGAGCGATCGCAGCTCTATTTATATTCGAATGTTATGGCTTCAACAAGCCATCGGGGCGATTATTCTTTGCCTCGTTACAAATGTTCACCATATGGTTTCACACCATATGGCGAACATTTGTGTGTCTCGATTCTCACGAACCATCTGCCAAGTTGATTTACGAGTGATCGTAGATAGACGATTCCTAATTCCAGCGAATTCATGTTGTGTACTGATGCCTAAAGTAAACGCTCTAAACTGCTAGGGATTCAGACCGCTCATTTCCCTTTCTCCGACCGGACTACTGCCCAGCAACCTTAATTTCAGTGCTTTTATACTCCACATGGTACCCAGCATGTGCGCTCAGGGTAGATGAATTATCCTGCAGGGACGCGGACTCCTGCGACTTCATCAAGTCACCACAAATCCTACCCTTTCTTTGTAGTAGGCAATTGGTATCGTGGGTTCCCTTTCGGGATCCTAGATGATCTTCGCACCCTTTGGTCAGCCGCACAACTCGGTTGGGCCCTCTCCGCGGCATCACATTGGCTATCAACTTACTGAGAAGACTCAATTGAAGCTGGCCCCTGCCTACCACCTTCCGCCCTGTCAAGGGTTCCCTCTGGAACGGCTTCTACTCCACCTGGATCGATTTGCCGGGCCTCTCTTTGCGAACTGACCTGCTCGGCCTCATTATTTCCGGTTGTTTGGGTCACCTCCTGCTCGTTTACCTCCTCCAAGTCCTTCAACAGATCAGATGGGTCGTAAGAGGCTGGCACCGTCGGATTTCCTCTTGGCAGCAGAGGAACCGAGATCCATCTTGGCTGCGATTGACGCCTCAAAATTGTGGGGCGACATGGCGGCCTCACGATCGACCTAACGACCGGTCGCACTTCAGGTCGTTGCCCTAGGGTCTGCTGCGTTGGGAGTGGTCTCTGCTCATACAATCTATCAATTAATGTTGTTCGACTTGGATCACCCCAGTTAAGCTCACCTTCATCGCTAAGACGACCCCCACCTTCAGGCTCGCTTGGTTGCTCGTTGTCTCGGGCTAGGAGAGCACTATCAGCGCCATTATCTGCTGAAATGCCTCTCACCAGTGCCGGAAAGCCCTCTTGCTCGTAGGTCTTGACGATTTCTTCTAAACGTTTGCTCTCTTCGTCATCCCTCTGATAATAAGGCTTCACGTTACCAAACGACGCTCTATGAAGCCTGCCATTATTGTCCGCATAGATCACAGATTTGGGGTAATCACTTGGCCCTACTAGCTTGGCCAACTTGAATGGCCCAATCCATTTGTGGGCCAGTTTGCTAGATATACGAGGTGGCAACGAGACTAATCTGATCATTATGTCTTGACAAACCTTATATTCTGACACCGTATGCTTCTTATCATAATAATATTTTGACACCAGAGATGCGTTTGCCATATTCAACTCCGCATTATGTCTCGCTAGAATACGATAAGGATCCAGGTCTTCGAAATCGTAGGGCTCTTCGCCTTGAATATTCAACGGGCTACGATTAGCTCGCCCATGAAGTAGTTCATATGGACTGTATTTGGTTGACCGATGCTTTGCCGTGTTATACAAATAGACCGCTTTCTTAAGGTGCATGTCCCGTTCAAATTGTTCTTTATCACTGTACTTCTTAATGATTCCTTTTAGCGTTCCATTCCACCTTTCAACTCGGCCATTAGCCTGCGGATTGTAGGGACACGTGGAACTGATTTTGATACCCAGGCTCTTCATCGAATTCACAAAAGTTGCTGACTGAAAAACTGCACCATTGTCGCATACAATCGTTTTGATCAAACCATGGACCAACACCACTTTGTCTCTGATAAAATCAACGACATCCTCTGAAAGGACTCGAGGATACGCTCTGCAAAACCGTAACGCGTATACCCATCAATGAGCGTGATTATATGGCGATTTTCACTATATGACAAATGGACTGGCGTAATGATATCAATATATACTGTCTCGAAGGCTGCCTGTACGGGCAATATGTGCATTAGACCAGGCTTCAATACCTTTTGCTCCCGAAATCTCTGACAGACATCACATGTCTTGACATAATCAGCTATTTGCTTGTTCATCTGTGGCCAGAAGAAGTTGGAAAGCTTTTTGATGGTCTTCTCTACACCCATATGACCGCCAAAGTCCTCATTATCATGGGCAAAATACAATAATATGCTCCGTTGCTGCTTTGGAACATGTAGCTTCTGTTTGTGAGTGCCATCATCTCCGGCCACTAGGATGAAAAGCTTACCGTCTTTGTACACATATTTCGAGCGTATTTCATCATTGCTCTCATCCATATTCTGCAACCTGTCTATTATGATCTGCATCTCAGGGTCGAAACTCTCATTATTCTGCAATAGAGCGACTAACTCGCTTTTAGCTGATTGATCTACTTCCTCATTATGGTCTATACCTTTGTGACCAGCGAGCCTCTTGGCTTTCACTCTCATACCTGCCATAGCCTCTTCTAGTTCGGAAAAAGCTCTTCGATTTATTAAAGTCTTCCTGTTGCACGCTTGCCAATCATTCTTCTTCCACGAGTCAATACGGCCATTAATTGCGTCGGCAACATCCTTACTGTCTGTGTATACTAGAATCGATTTGAACCCTTTGATCTTGGCATCTGAGATTGCTTCCCTCGCTGCTTGCAGCTCGGCTACCTGGTTGGTTGCTGGAACGTCGTTTATGAGACCTGACTTCGAGTAGTGGCCCGGCTTAACCGAAAGGAAAGCCCAAGCTCCCTTCGCGTCTAACTTACCATTCGCTCTGCAAGCACCATCCGTGTGATAGACTGCCTCATAGTCCCTATCCAATTCTGCATCTGGTTCAGCCGACATATCCGCTCCATCTTCAGCCTTCTCGATATCTCCAGCGTCCATTAGCTGTCCCGGCAACTCCTCGAACTCAACGTGTGTTGAGGAGCGAACCGCGAGATGTTCGGGTGCGGGTCGTTGGACACGCCCCCTCGCCCAGCCCTTAGGAGGAGCGGAGCGAACCCGCGCCAAGCTAGAAGTATGCGCTGCGCGCGTGGTATAAAAGAAGTTGAGTTAACGAAAATAAAGTTCAGTTATAAGTGTAACTCCAATAACGTGCGGGTTAACATCCGGTGGTAGCCTCAGCAATAGCCTTTCGACCCTCTCCGGCATGTTGACCAAAGTCATAATTCGAGGTAGATCCTTGATGCTCGTCTTGAAAACCGTGTTACTCGACAGGAGAGATCTATAATGCCTGTATGCGAGGATAAGTGCCAAGATAGCTTTCTCTGCTGAAGTGTAGCGGGCCTCTGTGTCCGTCAAAAGCTGGCTAGCTCGCCCAATGATCTGATTGTGCTCTGTCCGGATCAAGACCTCAATGTTCTGCTGCCTAGTGATCAGGTCAACAATCTTCCTGGAATCCTTAGCTGGGATGAACTGGCACTCTGCATTCTGTAGGTTCGTCTCCAGCTTCTTCAGACTGTCAATATGCTCCCTCCCTATGGCAAACGGCTCCTTCTTCCGCGCTAACATCCTCAATGGTCTGGTGATCGTACTGAATCCTTCAATAAACCTCGAATAGAAACCCAGCTTGCCGAGGAGCGTCTTAACTTCCTCCTTGCTGGTCGGCACGTTGTCGAAAACTGCATCAAACTTACTAAGGCATGGAGCTATCCCATCTCCTGACAACTGAAATCCGAGGAAATCAACCTTCTCAACTCCAAACTGGCATTTTGATAGCCTCAATTTCACATTACACTCCGCACATTTGTTGAGTACCCACTCCAAATTCTCTCGTTGCTCCTCATAGGTACTCCCAAAAAGCAATATATCATCGATGTAAACCACACATCTCTTATAGAGCCCCTCCCACAATATGTCATTCATAACTCGCTGGAATGCCGAAGGCGCATTAATATAACCGTAGGGCAGGCGTGTGAATTGAAACATACCAAGTGGCGTGACAAAAGCCAACTTATGTCGATCTTGCCTGTTGAGAGGGACCTGCATGAAACCCTCGGCCAGATTAAGGGCGGAAGAATATTTAGCCCCCTCAAGAGATTGCAACATGTCTACCGTTGACGGTAAAGGGTAGTTGTCCCAGACAACTCTTCTGTTCATCGGGATATAATTCGTGACTAATCTGGGTTCGCCGTTCTTGCGGGGAACAAAATGCGCCGTAGAGCAATAAGGTGAGGTTGAGTCCTCTATAATATTATCGGTTTCCCATCTTACCAATAATTTCTTCAGAACCAATAAATCATCCCGACTAAACCTCGCTGGTTTAGCCTTAAACGGCGTCTTCTTTGTGAGAAATACCCTCACCGGGGCGCAGCGTATAGTTGACTGCGCTTTATCAGCGAACACATGCTGATGCTGTCTTACCAAGAGCCTCAAATACTCGCCACGAGTTCCAATCACTTGCCCTTCCCGATTGACTAAAGCTAAACTCGGACCTCCCATTCTACACTCAGAGCCTACTACCTCATCCTGATGAGTTACACAAACTTCATCACCAATGGGCACTACACTTGATCCGAGGCTCTTCATCTCGGTCTATCCTATGAGGATATCGTGGCCTAGAATCGTATCCTGATCCTTCATGAGCAGAACCTTACCTTCAACTGCATATGTTTCTCCTAGCTTCCGTACACCTATCATGAGCTCCACTTGGTGGTCATTCACATCTTGCCACTTGTCTTTTGCCAATCTCGAGATGACGTTGACCTTCTCCATTTTTGGTCTGACTTCTTGAACCACCTTACCTCTCGAAGGCAAATAAGAGGCTGTCGCCCCCGTGTCTACGATGGCTGAGTATTGCGAACCCCTGATAACAACATTAATGACCAATAACTTGTCCTTGCCGATACATAGTGCTGCTTCTTCAGATTCGAGTGTACCGCCTTCACCAGAACCTCCTATCAGTTTAGTCTTCAGCGGACAGTGATAGACAAAATGAGATCCGGTGTATATTGGACAGTCAAATTCAGGTTTACCAAACCTATCTTCGTATGCTTTCCTAGCCTCTTCACTAGTCTTGTCAAACGAATCTCGTGGCGCATCTCGTTTCGGAATATTTTCATTTCTCCTCGCTCTATCATTCTTCGGCTTCTGGCATTCGCGTGTAAGGCAGTGTGTACTCAACGAGAGCTGAAACAGGAATGAATCTTTATTGGCGCCGTAGCGCACTAGCTTACACATGGATTCCCTTTTCGGGGTTTTACTTCTGTTAATTCTGGGCATTTCACCCAACGTAGTCTTGCCCACGTTACATCCCCTCCCCCTAACGCTTCATTCAACTTCCACTATTTCAGGGGGGGGGGGCCAATCGATACAGGTGAGGTTGGTAATTCCGGGGCTTATAGCGCAAAGACCTCATGGCCTGACTTTCGCGGTTGATCAACTCGCAAATAGCTCTCTCCACTTTCTCTGACTCCTGTTCTGGCTGGGGATGTTGGCGCCTGTTTTTCTTTTTACAGACACATAGGACTATTAGGATTCCACTTAGAATTGCCAGCATGAGCCCAAGTATCGCTGTCGTCAGCGAATAGTGGATAGGTGTCCCTGAGATTTCCGTCAAGATTGCCTTTTGCCTTTCGAGCGAAGAAAGACCATTCAATAGGTCGATTTGTTTAAAGCTGTTGTCAAGCTCACGATTATCACTCTCTAAGGCCTCAGAAGCATCGAAGTGGGTGTCTTCCTCATCGAAAAATAACTCCACCTGTTAAGCTTCTATCTTCTTCATTCCGCTTCCTTTATGCGAAACGAGTAGGTCTGAGGTGTGAAAAGTCTGCGAGCTGTGGAGCTTGTAAGGCATTAGAGAGCAGGTCTTAGTGACGTTTTTGTTGTTCTCCCTCAATATTAGAGTATTCCCCCAGCAGTAGACTATGATATAAGGATACAGGTTGATGGATGTGCTGTGCCTTTGTCCCTTGCGTATGTCACGAACCGGGGTCCGTTTCCACAGCTTCAGCTGGGGGTCACGGTATCCTGGCTCTCTGCAATCACCTTCCACGATTGGCTCGACTTGATGATCGATACCCTTGACGCAATCAGACGTTTCGTTCTTGATGAGCAGATTCCTGCCCACATATTCCATTTTTGTCGCATTGGACGTGACGTTGTCGTAGTGCGTGATTGCATGAACCTCGTACACACTTGTGTCTTTCGACCGCACCGGTCCCTCCAACACAATTTGTAGCACCCATGGTGCTGGACTGCTTGATGACTTCACTTGGCCGTCACCAAACTCAAGTTGGTTCACCGCCGTATCGTTAACGAGCTGGGCTAGAGTCACCATATCAGGATGTCGCTCTTTGTAGGAGTGGTAAAGCCGGTCGATGAGCTCCTTTTTTTCAAGTATTTTAGAGACAACATAGCTCTCAGCGACCTCTAGTTGCGGAAGTTCAAGTAGCGCATGTGTTAGGGATGGGGAGTAGAAAATTTCTTTGCCCTAAAACGGGGATTCCCCTCCCCCTTTTCTTGTGTATATAAACCCCAAACACCATAATAAACACTGTCACTCGTATACTTTACTTCTTCGTGTTAACATGGTGCGCAGTCCTTGGCAGTCTTTTAAAGGACGCGGGAAGAGTAATCTCGGGAAAGTGAAAGTGTCCACAGGCATAGTGTCATCAAGACAAAAGTCGACAAAAAGCCAAGAAAGACAATCAACCGAAGAGAACAAAACACCTAGACTATCAAGCGAAGAATCAAGCGAAGAAGCTACGTACGAGATGGCCACAGATGGGCAGGGTACGGCAGGGAAGCCGTACAATTTGCGTTCAGGAGGACCAATCCCAACTGAACAACAATCGCAAGAACCGGAAGTAAAGGACGATGGATACTTCGTCCTCCCGGACGGGCGCA
>Ga0268247_10000357_pt1 | contig 15936 bp, 13 predicted proteins | sample AgamicOrMae_FD_200245 | JGI IMG/M metagenome (GOLD analysis project Ga0268247, IMG submission 200245) | Agave microbial communities from Guanajuato, Mexico - Or.Ma.e (v2) (version 2) | ecosystem: Host-associated > Plants > Phyllosphere > Phylloplane/Leaf | place: Guanajuato, Mexico | collected...
AGCAAGAGACGAGCTCACTTTCCACTTCCCACAAACCTCAAACTCGAACTCAAACTCAAACTCAAACTCAAGCGAGAAGCATCCAAAGCTTGGCTTCTGTGCACTTCTTTTCACTTTCCACTTTTCACTTTTTCCTTTTTGCAATGAAATTATGGCTCAATATGTTTCCAAGCTGAGTTTATGAGTATAAACTCTCTCAACCTTCTCAACTTTGACAGCTCTCAACTTGAACCATTCACTTGGGCGCCACTTCCTGCGCTGAGCTCCTCTTGGGCTGTATTTGGGGGCGCCAAACACAATGGGCGACAAGTGTCTCTCGTTGAGCGGCCGACCAAATGGGGCCCGTTTGCATGGAGACAGTCGAAGGGAAGAGTGTGTCTAAATCTAACTCTAAATCCAAATCTTGCCCACACTTCTGCACATGCGTTTGATGGGAGCCACTCGACAAGGAGGAGAAATTGTGCTCACTTTGCCCGTTCGAGCCGGCAAAAGAAATGATCCAGCAAACCTAAGCATGGGCAGAGCTTAGCATTGGCACACCTTAGTGTGCGCTGTGCATGGATAAATGAAAAGCCCAGATACTTTTCGCCCTTCAGACGCGCCTCTTGGAGCTCATTTGGGGCCACTTGCGGCCGATTATCTGCAAACAACGTGCCAAAATCAAGCAGGACCAGACCGCCTCCCGCCAGACAGACAACCCTCGTCCATCGATACTTGTCAGCGGCACTTGGGGATTGTTAGAAGGAGCTCAGAGCCGCCCGAAAGCATAGGGGCGACCAGCTGGACCAGCTTGCACTCTGTTGCCATGGACACGGACACGGCTCGGCGAGTGTTCCGAGGGCGCCCTCTCCACTGGCAAGCTCTGTGTGCTGAGCTTGTGTCCCCAATTGGAGGCGACGACCTCTGGCAGCAATAAGCAATAAGGGCGGCTGGCTGGCCGCAGACAAGTGCTCGAGTGCACTGAAACGCGTTGAAATGCATTGAAATACATTGGAATGCGCCCAAGTGCTGCGGACTTCTGGCGCTCTTCTGGTGTGGTCTCATCGAGAGCAAAGCACTGAGAGTGGATTGTTATAATCTGATTGAACTGGCCGCAAATTGAATGGCAAATTGAATTTGCCATTCCAGTTTGTGTTTACTTGGAAAACGGGCGAAAAAGTGCACATTTTGGGTGGAAAATGTGCGTTTTCCAATGGCCAAAAGGCGCTCGTTTTGGGAGAAAACTTTGCACGATTGGCAAAATTGTTTTGCAATTTCCAAATGGGAAAAATTGGAAATTTTCCCCAATTTTTCGTTCAAAATGTTGCAAACCAAAAACAGACAGTCTTCCTCATGAAAGCTCCAAAGATGATCTCCCATTTTCGGTGGATATTTCTTCGCCAAACTTCATTGGATTTATATTTTGCGGATTTATATTTCGCGGAATCCAAATTCAAGAAGTGGCGCCACTTTGCCGAGTCGATGAAGGGAGATTGATAAATGGAATCCATTGACCTTTCCTTTGGATTGGCGCCATTCGGCAATCATTTGGCACTTTGGCACTTTGGAAGTTTGGCTTTTGAGCAGTTCGAATTCCGATTGGAAAACTCGAATTCGAAGCTCGAAGTCGAAGCTCAAATTTGAAGCTCGAACTTGAAAGGGAAGGTCGAATTCATTGGCGAATCTTGACACTTCGAGTGGAAAGATTTCAGCAAAGGGCGGCCAAAAAGTGCGATTGTTCTGGCAAGAGTCGCGCTCGAGACTGTCTCGAGCGTGGACAAGAAGCCAATCTCGTTTGGGTCCAGCAAGGCAACAAGCCAAAGCTGGCCAGTTGTGCGCCTCGAGTGGAGGGTCTTGGCGGATTGGCCGAAAAGAAGTGCTGGAAGAAGTGCTGGAAGAAGTGGCTAAAGAAGTGGCCAAGTGGGCGCCAAGTGGAAGCTGCAGAAGGCGAGCTTGTCAGTGAGAGGCCTAGGCAGTGGCAAATGTTGGCCAATTGTTCGGCTGGAAATGTTTTGTTTGTTTGCTGGAATGGAAATGCAAATGGAAATAGAAATGGAAATGGAAATAGAAATGGAAATGGAGGCAAGAGAAGAGGTGAGGAGAGAGACTAATGGTTGTTTGGCATGCGAGAAGTGGGCCGCGAAGTTTAGTTTGTCTTCGGCCGAGCTTGAGACTGTCTGCGTTGGCCAACATGCAACTGGCACACACACTCACTTGGCGCCTGCACCAACTCTGCTCTCCACTCTTCTTCTCTTCCACTTCTTCCACTTCTTTCACTTGGCCACCTTTCGCCTCCCGAAGACTGTCCAACAGTTGGCCCTTGCCACTTGGGCTCCTCCACAGCCACAAGGCCAGTTGATCGGCCTGGCGAGTGAGCAAAAAGTAGGCGACAATCTGGCCTCGTCCATGCGGAGCCTCCGAGGAAAATGCGCAAAGGCCACTTTTGGGCTGCTCGAGGCGCCTGCAAGTGGCCAAAGTTGGGCCAAACTTCAGCCAAACTTGAGCCAAACGGCGCTCCATTTGGCCATTCGTTCTGGCTAGAGCTGAGCCACAGGCTACAAGTGTAAGATGTGCATTGTGCGCGCCATTTGGGGCTTACACTTGCACTTTGCGCCAGTTTGGCCGCACAATTGCAGCCAGGAAGTCGTTCCGCCGGCGCACTTTTCGGCCTCTTTTCAGGCGCAAACAACAGGTGATTGCATGCACTCGGCCGGTAGAAGTGGGCGCAGAAGTGGGCGGACAAATTTGGCTGAATTTGGTTGGAATTTGGCCGAATTTGGTTGAGTTTGGCCAAAGTTGGTCGAGCTTGGTAAAAGTTGGACAAAGTCGCCTCCTTTCGGGCCGAAAATCCCGTTCAGTTGGCGCAAAAATGCGCCAAAAGCAACGGTCGCCGAGCTCTGACTTGCAGGTAGCCCGCCGGAAGCAGTCTGGAAGCTGGCCAGTGGAAGAAGCTGCAAAGAAGCCGTAAAGAAGCCGCGAAGAAGCGGCGGTCGTGCGGCTTTTCGGGCCAGCTGGAGTGAAATTTAATTTGTATTGCAGATTAGTGGCCGCCTCTCAGGTTGCATCGTTGGACTGTGGCCCAGTTGCCAGAGTTGTGGGAGAGCGAAAAGAGCTGCGGCAAGCTTTACGAGTTGCAGGCTAGCTCTCTTCTGCTGGGCCGCAGCTCGTCCTCCGCCCAAAGCTGGAAAGTGTATGCAAGCGGCCGCTCAATCATCGTCCGCTCATTCATTCATCCATTCATTTCGCTGTCCATTTTGCAGCTCCCAAGCTGCAGTTGTGGGCTGCACTCAGAGGCAAGCTAAGGGTTGGCCGAGCGGGCCAAATGGGCGGCCCTAAGCGCACCTCTGTCAGTGGCCGCAGACTGTCCCAAGTGGAAAAGAAAAGAGCTCTCCTGTTCGAGTGCGCCCAGTTTGTTTCTCGCCGGCCACTAACAAATGGCGCCGGGCGGAAGTGCTCGCGAGTGGCCAGCTCGCCGCTCGAATGGCTCAACTCGTTCCTCCTTTCCGAGCGGGCCACAGACAGACTGGCGCCAGAGACTGACTCAAGCCAGAGACTGACTTCAGAAGCCAGAGACTCTCGCCGGTGCACTTCGGCGTGCATCTGGAGAGAGAGAGAAATGGCGAGCCAGCGCGGACTGTGTGCAACTGGTGGCTCCTCGTTCTTTGTTCTTTGTTCTGGCTCGGCGGCGCTGTTTTGTCGAGGCTTTGTTTTGGCCGCCCGCTCGCTCGTTGCTGGGCCATTGGCCATTGGCAGTTCATCGCATGCACACACACACACGCCACACACTGTCTCTCGCATGCAACCGCGCACTCCAATAGCTCACTGGCGAGACAAACTCTTGCCCTCCACTGGCTTTCCACTGGCCATTTGGGCGAGCTCGTTTCCGGCCACTCGAACAGCGAAACAAAACTCCAACCGCACACACAGAGACTAGAATTCACAGAGACTAGACTGGCTTAGACTAGAACTATTCACTACTACGCAATGCTCGGTGCCATCTCGGCAACACTGCACTGCGGAACGGTCACTCTGCTTTGGATTGTGCTGAGCTGCTCTCTTCCAATGCTCTGCTCTGGTCACTCTGCTCTGGTCACTGGCCAGTGGTCACTGGCCAGTGGTCAGTTTCGGGCGGCCACTTGTTCGCTGGAAACTGCAAAGCTGAGGAAGCTGTACGGCCGAGCTGAGAGGAGGACTAGCGCAAGTCCAAAGGAAGTCCGAAACATGTGCAAAGGAAGTCCGAAGGAAGACCAGTGGAAGTTGTCCATTTGGAGGATCGGGCCTTTGCTTGTTTGGCCGTGCTGGAAATTGGAAACCGGCGTTTTGTTTTCCCTGCCCTTTGGAGCGCCCGCAGCGCCGCAGACTAGAGCTCCTCTTGCAGCTCGGCCACTTGTAGCCAGTTGCAAGTGGAGCAAAATGGACTAGCTGCCATTTGGCTTGGCGCTTCTCGCTTTCTGGCGCCCTCGCGAAGCCAAAGAGTGCATTGAATGAGCATTGGATGAGCATTGGAAGTGCATTGGATGAGCACCAAAAGTGCAGAAGCCGCCGCAGCTAAGGAGTCGAGCGCTCAGAGGCAGAAGAGCCAAATTGCAATTGCCGACCAATTGGAGCCTCTTTGGCGAGAACAAAAAGCCATTGGCCAGCGAGTGGGATATTTGCCAATTGTGTGTCTTTGGAGTGCTGCTTTGGAGTTAGAGATGTGAACTGCCGACTGCCGACTGGATTTTCGACTGCCGACTGCCAGTTCGGACTGCAGTTCACAGTCCGTTTTTTCGACTGAACTGGCACGACTGAACTGTGCAGTTCAAACTGTGCAGTTCGTGCCAAACAGCCGACTGAACTGTGCAGTCGGGACAGTCGACTGTTTCCTTTGTCCGATCGCACATTTGGGCTAGGCCTGCCCGACGATTCCAAGGGGGCGGGTCTCGATTCCCGAATCACCGATCGATCAGCTCACACTGCTGCGCAGTGTCCGAACTGGAGAGCCCGCTAGTTAGAAGGAGGCGTGGCAGATGAGACCCGCGACCGCGCTTGCTAATGAGAAAACTCCAGTTCGTGCGGTCCGAACTGAACTGTTCCGACTGGCAGTTCGAACTGGACAAACTGAACTGCCACAGTCCATTTTTTGAACTGAACTGCGCAAAAATGAACTGCCAGTTCGTCCAGTCGGCAGTTCAGTCCGACTGGCTCGACGCAGTTTCAGTTCAGTTACCATCTCTATTTGGAGTGCTGCCTCAAAGTGCAGCTTTCAATTGCGGCCCAAAGGGAGCTCTTTGCAGTCGGTCGCTTGGAAATAAAAGCCAATAAAAGACTGGCTCGAACTTGGGGGAGTGTCTCTAACGAACTTTTGCCCACTTTTTGCGCCGGAAACTCGTTTCTTTTCTCTTTTTGCGGCCCAGAAAACAGAAGTTCTTCTGAAGGCTTCTGAAAGCACTGCTTCTGAAGCTTCTGGAGGAGAGTCTGCGGCAGAGAGTTTTGAGAGGGAAAGGCTTTCCTCAAACTCAGACACACAATCTGCCAGCCATCTGACAGTGAACTCTTCTGGCACACTTCTGCCTTTTGGCAAGGCAAACAGAGCTTAGGACTGACTAGTGTTGGAACTTTTGGCGCAGTTCTAACATCATTTTCATGGAAAACATTATTTTCACAAATGTGTTTCCATTTTGTTGGCCCTTTTCTTTGTTAAGCGCAGAGTTTGACTCTCGAGTTTCTGGCTGGCTCGCATTATTGGAGAGTTTTTTATTAGAAAAATTTGAAATTTGAAAATTTTTAAATCCAAAAATTTCCAAATCTAAAAATTTAAACATTCCTGAAAACAACGAGCCCCAGTGGGCGGGGGCGCCACTTCGTGGGAGGAGGCGAGCTTGCCATCAGACGGCGAGCTTGCCATCAGACGGCGAGCTTGCCATCGGGCGGCCTGCGAGACGGTCTTGCCAGTAAGACTGCAGTAGGCTGGGGTATAGCCCTTGCGGCGAGGCGGCGTTGCCAAGCCAGCGGTGGAAAGGCGGCCAGAGGGGGCGAGTTGGAGTTGGAGTTGTAGAGTTGCTGGCAGAGGCAGAGGCAGTCTGCGGCCTTTGTGTCGGCGGTTGGCGAGCTTCCTGCGCCTTGGGGAGGCCGAAAGGCGAGAAGCGGCCGAGAGACAAGCCCGAAAAGGAAAGCTCGGCTGGAAGACTGGAAGAGGAAGGCTGGCAGATTGTGAGAGGCAGAAGCAGAGGCAGAGGAGCAACAGGTTGCCGCAGACAGTCTGTGGCGCGCACAGTGCACAGACTGCACACACTTCCAAGTGCAGTGCAACGGGCCTGCTTGCAGTTAGAAGCGCTCGCAAGCCAGCCCTTGGGGGTGTCAGTTGGAAGGCGAAAAGGGTGGAGCAGTTTCAGCTTTGCGGCCGCCTTCTGGCCGCCCCAAAGGCAGTCTGGGCGGCGCAAATGTCGAGCCCAAAGGGCTTGCCAGCGCGGAGGAGCAGCGGAAAGAGCGGCAACAAGCACCGCTCGCCAACTGCACCGAGCGGAGAACGAGACACAGAGACAGGCTCTGCTGGAGGCGGCTTGTGGCTGGTAGCTGGCAGGTTGTAGCTAGCAGCTAGCAGCTAGCAGTCAGTAACTTGCAGCCAGCAAGCCAGCAGGTTGCTTCCCACCGGATTCGTGCGCTGAATTGAGTCCTCCTGACCCGCAACAGACAGTCTCTGGCCAGAAGGTTGCAGTTGTGCGCAATGGCAAGCGAGCAACGCTCACCAAGGCGCCACAGAGCGACGTCCTTCTTCGAATGGCCGCGCACAGTTGCCACAAAGCAGCCCTTTTGCCGTTCTGAAAGAGCCAGCGAGCTCGAGAGAGAAAGAGCCTCGCAACGGCTCGCCAACTGGCAAGCTTGCGGCCTGTGCGCCTTTGCGAAGGCACCGCGGCCGTTCTGTGGCAGTTTGGCCTGTCCAGAGCTGGTTGCAGGCGGCGAGCTAGTTGCGGGCGGCGAGCTTGGCGCCGAGCGAGCGAGCGAGCAAAAGAACGAGCGAGCTAAAGAACGAAAAGCCCAGAGGAGCTTTTGGCAAGTCTGGCTGATCGGAATTTGCGCTCTTTCATTGCGTCTCGATGAAACGGCGGCTCGTTTTTCCCTCTCCCAAGCCATTAGAGACTGTTGCCGGCTTGCCGAGCACAACGAAACGCAGAGAAAAGAGAGACGAAACGAAAGGCAACGAGCGACGAGCAACAAGCAGAAGCCAACAGGCAGCAGAGAGCACAAAGCAGCAAGCCAACAAGTGTGTTGTGGCGCCCGATTGTTTGTCATCCAGCTCGTTTGGGCTTTGCTCGCAGCAGCACTCCAGTCAATTATCAATTGTCAATTGGAGGCAAGAATAATAATAATAATTATCATCGCCAGTTGATGATTATTATTAAATATACAAGCGAGCTGAGAAAGGGGCCAGAGAGAAGGCGCGGAAAGAGAGCCCTGCTTGCAAATAGCTAAATAGCTTGCAAATAACTAAATAACTAAATAGCTAATCCAAAAGTGTATTAGGAAATTATTATTATTTTATTGTTTTTATTGCAACTGTTTGGCCGCTGGTCACAACAGTTTGCCTGCAACAGTTTCGCCTGCAACTGTCTCGAACGAGCGTCAAGTGTTGCCTTCATCAAGCAGTGGACACAGTCTGCCACCAGAGACGCGCTTTGGGCCACTCGACGAGCTTCAGTTTCAGTTTTAGTCTCAGTTTTATTTCCATCTCTAAGTGTGATGTGCTCTTGGTGATAAAAGTTTTATCAGTGTTTAGCCAGTTGTTGTTGTTGTTTCAGTTGTTGAAGTTGCAGTTTTAGCAGTTGTTGCAGTTGCAGTTGTTGCAGTTGTTGCGCCCATCAAGCCCATCAAGCGGCAAGTGTCTGCGAGCGAGCGAGCGAGCGAGACTGTCTCAGTTGTCTGGCCGGCAAGACAGAGGCGAGAGACTTACTACTGACTAGTGCAAGTGTCAGTTGCGAGTGGCTGCCATTTGGAGGGGAGAAAACGGGACGAAGATGAGCCCAAAATAAACAGAAGCAAACAGAAGCTCCAGAAGGGCAGAAGAGGGCGCCTCTCGAGCGAGTTTCTGCCACTTGTTGTGCGCCAACTTTGAGGAAAACACGCAAAAAGCGATCACTTATTGGCTTCACTAATCCAATCAAATTATCCAGCTCAACAAAGCTCGACAGACAACCCAAGAGCAAGCTAAGAGCAAGCTGCCCAACAAGCAGCAGTTTCGTGTTACCGCTTTGTCGACAGGGCACAATTGTCAAAAATTGAGACAAGATAAAAGATAAAAAGGCGACAAGCAAGACACAAAGACAGAGACAGAGCGAAAAGCAGTGTCTTTGACTCAAAAGAGTTGCACTGAAGAGTGGAACTGGAAGTTGCACGAGAGCTTAGCATTGGTCAGATTTAATTGCAATTCCAGTGCGAAGGAGAAGCGCAAAAGGAGAGCAGAAAGAGAAGAGGAAACAAGTGCAAAGTGTTGCTCAGTGCGACTGGCCCAAATTGTGGCCGCTCTTCGTCGAGTTGCGATGAGTGTTTGAGTCTTGCCAAGAGCAAAGTGGCCAGCAAACTGGAGAGGAAACTGAAGAGCAAACTGAAGAGCAACTGACGAGCTTTCCGCGCGAGAAAAAAACGGGCGATAAGCGAGGGCCAATTGCGCCGCATTAGACACTGTGTGGGCCTGCATCTGCAGCTCGTCCCAACTGCAAACTGCAAACTGCAGCTCGGCCAGCCTCAAGCTCCAAACGCCAAGCTCCAAGCGCCAAGCTCGAAGCGCCAAGCCAAACTGGAAAGTCCCAACTCGCAGGCAGCTCGCATAGCTCATGACAGACAGTCCAACGAACACACTCGCCATTTACTTGCACACAGTGAGCGGCAAGCGAGTTGCCGGCCGCCCAAGCCAGAAAGCGAGAAAGCTCAAGCGGCTCTCTTTGCGCCCTTTTCGCCCCCTTCAAACAGACATCAAATTAACAAACGAGCAAAACAGTTGTCCAGAATGAGCAGCTCGCTTGCCAAATGCGCGCCACTCGAACAAGAGGCCGCTCAATTCTAGTCGGCCGGCTCATTTCCTATGCGCGAGCGTCCACTCACAAGCGCACGTCTGTCTCACTGTCTGTCTTTGGGTGCCAGTGGCTTATTGCGACTTGTTGCCGGCGATCACTTGCCGCTCACTGTGTGTAAGTGGCGAGCGCGTCCCTCGCGCTGCCCTTTGCTGAGCCTTGGGAGATCTCAATCAAAAAAAAAAAAAAGGGCAACAAAAAGGTTAAAAAGAGCGACAATCTGCCTCTCTGGCTGGCCTCTGGACGGCCAATTGTCCGCCGGCGAGCCAAAGTGTCACCGTTTTTCCCTTCGAACAGCGGCCGACCGTTAGAGATTCTCTTCACACAGATTCAGGCTCCAATAATAAAGATGGCGTACAGCTGTGGAAAAAGAGGCACTCTTCGCGCTCTGAAGTCGAGAAAGTGGCCAAAATTGGAAGATAGAAGTCAAAATTATTGAAAAATCGAAAATCTGAGAGAAAATCTACAAGAAAATTGCGAGAAAATTGCAAGAAAATTGCAAGAAGGTGTAGAAGAAGAGCCCAAATAAAGCGAAAAATCCACCAGCAACAGTCCACAAACGAAAAAAAAAGAGCAACATGAGGCCACAAATTGCCAGCCAAGCGCACTAGTCGAAATCGATATAAGAAAAGCGGCGCCAAGGAGGCGAAAAGAAGGTCAAAAGGAGGCCAAAAGGAGCCCAAAAGTGGCCCAAAAAAGAGAAACTGAGAGAAGAGCAAAGGAGAAAAGCAGCCAAACAGGAAACAGAGACAAGCTAGCTTATAAAAAGTTCCAAACAAGTGGTTACAGAATATTGAAAGAGGGAAGAAAATTTATAAATTTAGAGAAAAGTCAAGCTTGTTGATAACTGAGGAAGTTTGAAGACAGTCAGAAAGAAAGAATGATACTTGTCAGCCAAACGAGACGCAGAGGCAGCTCGGCGACTCGCACTAGTCATCCGCAGGACAAGCTCTCCTCACGCAGAGCCCCAAGTGGCCACGAGGAGCCGGAAGAGGCGCCCGAGCCGGAAGTGGCGGCTGAGCCGGAGGAGAGTGACTGTGACTGGCGTTTGGGGGCGCAGATGTTGAGCGAGGGGGACGAGCGGCGGCTGCTTAGCTCGCGCCACTCGCCCTGGTCTGTGGCGGGCGACGATGCGCTCGATGTGGCGCCCGTCAACAGAGAGGAGCTGCGCGCGCGGCCCAAGTCGCCCGGGCGCCACCGGCTCGAGATGTTCGCCGGCTCGCCGCCAAGCTCGCCGGTGGGCGCCCCCCACGCGCCGGAAGAGGCGCCCAGCGAGGCGGACGACTCGTCGCTGTCCTTCGCCCAGTCGGGCTGCCACTCGTTGCTGGCGGCGTGGCGGGCGCGCGCCCTCAGCCGCGCCTCGCGTCTCGGCGCCGCCCGGCCTCTCTCCGTGCTGTCGGGCGCCACCGAGGGCGGAAACGGGGCCGGAAGTGGGCGGGCGCCGGCCGCGCAGACGCGCATTCCTTTGGGGCCCAAGTCGGCGCAGCACTTTGTGACGAACACGCGCCGGAGGAGACGAGCCAACGAGCTCATTCTGAGCACTCTGGAGGCGCGCAGACGCACTCTAATGGCCGGCCGCCAAGCCACGGCGGCCAGTCTGCTGGGCAGCGAGCTTGGCGGGGCCGCCGGAGATCTGCAACTTGGATTGGGGCACCCTCAGCAGCTGGCTATTCCCACACACAGAGCCAGTCTGGCCGGCGAGTACCAGCGACTGTCTCTGACGCCCTCGCCCTCGCTGGGCGGCTGCTCGCCGGCGCGCTCCAAGTCGCCGGGCGCGCTCTCGGCGGGCCGGAAGCGCGCCGGAAGCGACTCGCGGGCGCCCAGCTGGCCGGGCGACGAGCTGGAGCCAGTCGGGCCAAGTGGGGGGCGCCAGACGCCGGTGGAGGTGGTCTCAGGACAGTCTGTCTCTGCCGCCCGCAACACTCAGCCCAGAGCCGCGCCCAGTCCCTCGCTGGCCCAGCGGCAGCGCCTCCTGGCGGCCGCGCGCGGAAACAGACCGCCGCTCGTCCGCCTGGACCGCAACTCGTCCGACCTGGCCTCAAACTCGAGCTCCTGCTCCTCCTCTTCTTCCGACGACGAGGACCAGCTCCTCGAGCGCGCCAGCTCCTCCTCGAGCGGCTCCAAGTTCGCCCAGCTGGTCAGCTCCGAGCAGGAAGTCTGCGCCGAGCTTCTAGAGCGCCGCCCCTCGCCCCTCGAGCGGCGCCTCTCGCCGCCCGCGCTCGCCCAGCGGGCCCCCCTCGTGCCCAGACGCGCGCTCCAGCCCACCGGAAGTGGCCAGCGGCTGGGCGGCGCCAACAAGGAGCTCGTCGCGGAGCCCAGACGCGCGCGCGATGAGCTCCCCGGCAGCTTCCGGCGCGGCGCCCTCAAGCGCGACTCAATCAGACGGTTGCGTTTGTCGCGGGCGCCCACTTCCGGCGCGCCCACCGCCAGCGAGCAGTCAGCCGGGGCGGAAGAGAGTGTGCCGCCTGCTGGCCGTCCGGCGGGCCAGCCGCCGGCGCAACAGACGCGCGGCCTGAGGGCGCCCTCGCCCTCAGCGCTGGCCAGAAGTGGCGAGCGTCGAGTTCGGCAGCCGGAAGTGAGGCGGGAAAGGGAAACTGGTGGAGATGCGGGCGAGGACAGTCGGCCGGCGGCGGGCGCCAAGATGCAGCCGCTGTCGAAGGCGCGCAAGCTCGACATCGAGACAAATCCCTTCCTGAACAGGCACCACATCAGGTCCTCGTCGCGCTCCACCAGGTCGAGCGGCTCCGAAACGGCCTCCAGACGGCGTCTCGGCTCGCCCGAAGGTCTCGAGAGTGCAGCTCGCCAGCAACTGTTGCCGGCGGGCGCGCCGACAACTGTTGTTTCCGGCCAGAAAGGCGCAAGAGAACAGGCCAGAGAGCAGCCCAGAGAGCAGCCCAGAGAACAGCCAAGAGAACCGGAAGCAGTGCAGACAGTCTCTCGAGCAGTGTCTCAAGGCGCTGGACAGGCGCCGAGGGGCGAGCAGCTGCGCCAGGTGGAGCGGATGCTGCGCTCGATGGGCCCGGGCGAGGAGTTCCGGTGGAGCTCGCGCGAGACTGTCACCGAGACGAGCAGGGCGGCGCAGCACGAGCAGCCAGCTCGGCCCACTTCCGGCGCCCCCTCTGACGCTCAGGTTGCGGCGAGAAAGGCCAGCTCGCGGCCACCTCAGCCGCCCCTCAGGAGCCGCCCGCCGCGCACAGTCGCCAGCTCGCCAAGTGCAGAGACCAGGCTGGAGGGACTCGACTTCCGGTCTGGTTCTGGCGCGAGTTTGGGCGCAAGTTCGACGCCTTTGGGTCGGAATTTGGGCACCAATTTGGACGCAAGTTTAGGCGAGAATTTAAATGAAAGTTCAGGCCAGAATTTAAACGGAAAAAATGAAGCCAAAAGCTTCCAAACGGCCGAGCGGAAGGACAACGAGCTGAGGGTGACCACGCGGCTGGTGCGCGAGTCTGCGCGCACCTCAGACGATCTCAAGGTGGACGCGCGAGGCAACAGACGCCAGCGACTCGTTGAGGAACGCTGGCGCCTCGAGCGGGCGCGCCTCCCCGACGGAAGCGCGTCGGGCGGCTGGACGCGGCTGGAGGAGCGCCGCGAGCTGAGCCGCGTCTCACAGGCGGCCACTTCCGGCCCCAGTCTGCGGCCGCCGCTCCAGTTCGCCGACGCTGCCCCTCCGCCGGCCAAGCCGCCGCGCTCGCTCGTCTCTCAGGCGTCCAAATCAAGCTCGCAGCAGCCGGAAGTCACTCCAGCGCCGCCCACTCGACACCTGAGGTCTCCGAGCGGCCGGAAGTCGCCGCAGCAGAGTGTGAGCACTGCTTTCAGTGGCGCACTCAGTGGTGCAGCACCACCAAAGTCAGTGGAGGACAGTCTCCCGAGCGCGGCCAGCCAGCTGCCCAGGCTGGAAAAGTCGGCAGACGAAGAGTTCCGGAAGCGCGTGGACCAGTTGCGGCGCTTGGCGCACGCGCAGCTCGAGCCGGCGCCCACCGGCCGGCGCGAGACTGTCGACGGCAACAAGGAGCCCCCTCGGCGCTCGCGGTCGCAGACGCACCGTGATCAGCCAGCAGGCGCCCTCCTCAAGCCACTGAGCACCACTCTGGGAAGGCCCAGCTCGCCGGAAGTGGACCGGCGGCCCCCACAAGAGCCGGAAGTGGCTACGTACAGTGCTGGCAAGCAGCGCGCCGAGCGGGCGGCCACCACGAACCTGGACGACATGCTGCTGGCCAGCCGCTACCAGCGACCCTTGGGGGCGGCGCCTCTTCCAATGGGGGCGTGGCGGCGCTCCAACTCGAGTCTGGCGTCGCTGGGGGGCGCCGGAAGCGGCTTGGGGTCAGTTATTAACCAGGGCGAGCCGGTGGCCAGCCCGGTGCGCCTCGTGGTGCGCGAGCGGAGTGCGCCCCACTTCGGCGTGGCCTCGCTGGTGGAGCGCCGCCAGATGGAAGCTCCGGCGAGCGCCACTCAGGCAGGCGACGCGCAGCCTGCGGGCCGCGCGCCTGCCCCGCGGGTGGGCGTGGACTCCCGCCGGGCCATGGCGGCTGGTCCGGGCGGCGCCGGAGGTGCCAAAACGAGTGCTTCACCGAGCGCTGCCTCGACAGAGACCACCGGCCGACCCTCTGCAAGCCAGATGCCCTCTGTTAACACCTCCAGAACCGAGCAACCAGCTCGGCCCGCAGTCGCGCGCCCCGCCCACCTCCCGCAGCAGCCGCGGGCCCGCTCGCCCGAGCCGCAGGGTCAGGCGGCCTCGTCCAGCAACGACGACTCGGCGCTCACCTCGTCCGTGTCGTCGCCCTCGCTCAGCTTCGGCCAGTCCCAGACGCTCACTACTAATTCACAGCAAGTGGGCCTGTCCAGAGCGCCCGCAAGACCAGCCCTGCCGGCCCAGCCACGCCCACAACAGTCGCAGCAGCAGTCTCAGCAGCAGTCTCAGCAAGCCAAACCGGAAGACAGTCCTCAGACGGGCTCACAGACGACACTCACGGCCGGAAACTGGCCCACCAGGGCGGAGGAGCAGCTCACGCTGAGTGCGCAGCCCATGAGCGGCGCCCTGCAGAGCATCCTGCGCCGCCAGCAGCAGCAGCAGCGACGGGGCGCCGCCAGAGTCCAGGAGTCGCCACCCTCCAATGCCGCCGCCGAGCAGCCGCAGACTGTCTCGAGCTCGCCGGCGCCGCCCGCGCGCCTCGCCGCCCCCGAAAGGCCAGCCTCCCGAGGCGGCCAGACCCAGACAACAACCGGAAGTGCCGGCCCCAAGCGGGTGCACTTCAACGAGCGGGCAAGTATTCGCTCGTTCGAGTCGCTGAGCTCGCTCGCCGACTCGGAAACTGGCACTCAGCCAAGTTTCGCCCACAGACACCTGCTGGGCTCGCCCGACTCGGCCGGAAGTGCCAGCAGCGCCAGTCGGCTGAGCGGCGAGTCGCCCGACTCGCTGGGCCGAGCTCAGCAGGAGGCGGCGATGCGCGCCCTCCGCTCGAGCAACGGCGGAGCCGCCATCTACGCAGTTCGCGGCGACCCCGAACTCGAGCAGCACTCGCCGCAGCACCAGGCCCACTTCCGGCCCACTGGCCAGGGCCAACTGGGCGCCCCCGGCGAGTGTCTCTCTTCCGCCGGAAGTGGCGCTGGTCTCTATGGACAGGGAGCGGGCGCGCAAGTGCAGCCGCCGCACCTGAGCTTCGGGCCGCTGCCGCCGCCCGTGGCCCAGCAACAGTTGTCGGCCACGGGCCAGGCCATCGTCAGGCGCAGCCAGTTGCACGCGGCCCAGCCGCCAGGGGGCGCCATCCGCATGACTGCGCCGCCAAGCATTGGGCTGGCCTCGCTCGGCGGCGCTTCCGGTTCGCTCGGCAGCGCTTCCGGTTCGCCACTGGGCTCGCCCAGTCGCCAGCAGCAGACGGCCGCACACTTGCCCCACTTGCAGGCCGGCTCGCTCGCCAACCAGCGGCCGCCCGACGACGAGGACCAGGACTACGCCGCCCGGCTGAGACAGGCGGCCGCCAGCCGGGCGCTGCTCGCCGCCCTCGGCCAGCCCGCCCACCAAGCGAGGCCCGCACTTCCCGCTTCCGGCCGGCACCACTTCGGCGCCCTCGTGGCGCCCGCTGCCCACCCGCCAGAGCCAGACTGCGGCCCCCAAACTGCCGCCGGATTAGCGAACAACAACTTCCGCCAGCAGCACCAGTTGCCGCCACCTCGAAGACGCCCCAACGACTTGCGCAACTTCCAGACGGAAGTGTGAGCTTTGCTCGGCCATTTTGGAAAAGTCCATTTGGAAAAAATGCAATTCCAAATGACGAGAAGTGAGCTCGCCCTAATACTTAACTTGTGAGCCAGTTTTAGGGCTCCTAAAACTGGTGCGCATCAGTGCTGCCATCTGGCGAGAATAAACAGCACGCCGAAAGGCTCGAGACAATCTCCAATTTTTGCCAATCTCTTTCCTTATTTTATATTATGGAATTTTTTCTTATAAAGTTTCTCAGGATTTATTCTTTGCTCTTCGAAACAAAGAGATTCGAGAGGAAATTCTCTGTCTCAGCTCGCATTTTCGCGTTTCTGCATTTCCCATTTCAGCATTTCCGCCTTTTCGTTTCCACGTTCCCCCTTTTCATCTCATGGGTGTCTCTCGTTGTCTCCACTGAATGGCTCGTTGTCTCGACGCGCAAAGGATTCCATGGATTGCATGGAGATGCTGCTAGGCTCTAGATGTGCTAGTGACCTCTGCAGGCTTTGCGTTTGATTGATGCAGCTCGGAGGCGAAATCAAAGATAAGGCAAAACCAATGAGCCTGAAGAATGTTTCGTCCAAGAATGTTGGACGAAAAACAATAAAGTAATAGAAATAAAATCGCCCGTAAAAGCACCTCGACTTGAGCCTCTTTGCTTCCCATTGAGACAACCTTGGAGATGCTTGCTCGGAATTGGAAGATTTTCCTTGT
>Ga0268247_10000360_pt1 | contig 15849 bp, 8 predicted proteins | sample AgamicOrMae_FD_200245 | JGI IMG/M metagenome (GOLD analysis project Ga0268247, IMG submission 200245) | Agave microbial communities from Guanajuato, Mexico - Or.Ma.e (v2) (version 2) | ecosystem: Host-associated > Plants > Phyllosphere > Phylloplane/Leaf | place: Guanajuato, Mexico | collected...
CTTGGCCTCAATTTCGGCCACCCTCTTTGCATGCTCTGTAGACTGTTGTTTTCCATTTGCAGTGATCTTGTTGTCCTTATTATTTTGGTCTTCACCGGCCGCTGATCCTGCCGCATCGCTACTGTTGGCACCAGTTTGCTTGTTGCTGTTTCCATTGGCCTGTTGTTTGAGGCGGATCGACAGGGTGCGTATGATGTAGCTACAGTCGTCGGCCCAAGTTTTCGTACTGAGACAAAACTCTTTGTATGCACGATGGCCATTGCGTTTGAGAAATTTGCGAAACATTTTGCTCGCTTTACTGTTCTGAGTGTCGCACAGGAATTCGTACAACTGCTTGTGCGACATCTCGCTCAGCCGACCGAGCTCGCCCTCGTCCACGATGATCTCGATCAATTGTGTCAACAATTTGGATATGTCTCCACTCTCCGTCTGCCTGCCCAACCTGCTGTCTCGTTCCGATGAATCACGCATCAGCACACTGAAGTCGTTCAAGATCTCAGTGGCGCCCACCTCACTTGGATAGGCTGGCTGCTTGCTCATAATGTTCAGACAGATCATATTGAACACCATGCTCGTCACGGTGGCACTTATGTGACAGCGCCAAGACTCAGCCAAGAGGCCCACTTCCGAACACAGTCTGTCCCAGACAAGTGCCACCTGTTGCTCGATCACTTTGTCCACCTGCTGGCCCCTTGCAGCCAGCTCGTTCGGCTTGGCTGTGGCCACGCCGCTAACCAACTCCATGAGCTCCTCAATGGGTCTCAGTCCATCGGATAGATTCGTTTTCTTGTTTATGATTCCGTGTCTGGCTTTGAGCAATCCATAGAGTCCCGAATCAAGTGCCAGAACAAAGCTGAACTTGCGTCTCATTTGTTTGCTTACTGGGTTGACTTTTTCCTGATGAAACAATTGCAACCGTTTGACCAATTCCTCATCCTTGACCTCCTCCTCCATGAAACCAATCATCGCCTGAACGGCGCTCAACATCATCCTCTTGTCCTCGTCAATGGGCCCATCTCCGTCCGAGACGAAGCGCTTGATTGTGTCCGAGTAGCTGAGCACCATGACGGCCACCTGCGAGTAGAAGCCGAAGGAGTCGGCCACATAGATTTTGCGCGTATGGTTTCGTTCGAACGGTTTATTGTTCCCATAACTGTTTGCCACCGGCTGGAAGTAGCTCAAGTTCATGGGACATAAGGCGCCTGGCATCACTTCGCCCAGATTGGCCCGCGACAACTTGTCCATGGGCGACACGAAACCATAGTCGAGCTCGTGGTCTATTTCGTCGGCATCCAAGCGCTGCAAATGAGTGAGAGGCCGCGATTGGAGCAGATGAATCCTGAGTCCAGTCTCAGTGGGACTGGACGAGCCTGAGCTCGAGGAAGAAGACGAGGAGGAGGAGGAGGAGGAAGAGTCCGACTGGGCAGTGGTCATTCCCCATTCGATTTCGCGTTCCTTGAGTTGGCCGCAAGTGCGCCTTAGGTCGAGCAAGAGATTTGCCAGCGCGAGTATTTGGCCGTCGCTCATGCAGCAACCTTTTGCAGGATCTGAGGGTATCTTTTCGAAACAATGCACCGACTTTTGTCCCAACTTGCCCTTGTACTCTTCACAGTCCTCCTCCCACACGAGCTCCTCCGATTTGCGCAAATCCACCCGAATTGTGTCCGTTTGTTTGCCCGCCACCACGCCCTCGCCCAGACCCAAATTGGCCGTGATCTCCAGTTTCGTCTTGTCGCCCGTCAATGGATTGCAAGTGGCCGCCACTCCGGCCACCTCGCACTCAACCAGCTCCTGAATAACCACAGACATGGGCAAGTTGAACTGCAGCCCATTTTGGCTCTTGTAACTCATTGCTTCCGGCTCGAACTGGCTCGCCCAACAGGAAACGATGGCGCCAAATATGTTCGGGGCGCCCTGAACTCCGAGGATGGTCTTCATTTGGCCCGCCGCTGAGGTTTCCAGCGAGTCCTCGCCCACGGCAGACGAGCGGACGGCAAATCTCTTGTGGGGCCCGCCAAGCTCTGGTCCAAACACTCGGCTGAGCGCCTGGCCAATGCCTGTCTCTAGCTCCTTGGGCAGAGGATAGGAGCAGAGAATTTTGTTGGTCTTGGAGCACTGTTTCGAGAGCGCCTTTTGCGCCTCGCCAATGCTGACAAACTTTTCCGAAAGTGGATTTACAAACACACTCTTGGCCGCCAAACAGCGCCGCATACAGTCCAACTCGGCCAGAGTCTCTTGCAGCGCCGGCTCGCTCGCCAACCACTGCAAATAGGCGCTGCAGGTGACCACCAAGCCCTTAGGTACGGAAACTTGTGGCTCGCCGGCGCTTCCGCTAGCTGATCTGCTCTCCAAATAGCTGTCCAATTGGAGCAACGAATTGCCCTTGCCACCGAGCAGACTCTCTTGGGCCAACTGCTTGCCCATTGGACTGTTGCTTATCTGCAGCAACCAGGTGAGTTCTCTTTGAGCCAAATTAATCTGTTCGGCCAGATTCTCCACTCTGACCATAGCCCAGCCGTCGAAACCGTTGACTGTCACTCGAAAAGGCTGATCGGCCGGAAGGAAGCGATTCGGGCTCGTTGGCTCGCCCGAAGCGTCTGGAAACTTGATGAGATAATCTTTCAGCTTGAAACCCTTGATTTTGAGGCAAAACTCTTCCTTGTTGTTTGTAGCCAACTCCTTGAACGAGGTCAGCTCCTCGAAGGTGCACTCTTGTTGCTGTTTGTTGAGCAATTTGCAATCGTAAAGTCCGCTCGCATAATCGAATCCATTGTGCACCATTCCAAAGACCACTCGTCTGCAAGCCAGAGGTCTGCTCAGGTGCACCTGGTGGCCACATTCGGACCATAGATACAGATTCTCTCTATCCAAGTGGCCTCTGGGTAGTTCTTGTCTCAGTTTCTCGCTGGCCGACAACAGTTTTTTGCATTTCCCGCCCCACATGACGAATTTTCTGCCCGAGTTTGGGTCTTCGAGAAAGTTTGTCAGCTGGCCTCTGAACATCATCGCCTGGTCGATGCGATTCTCGAGCATCGCTTCCAATGGCGGCCTGTCATTTGGTTTGTAGTTGTTGTACATTTTCACTCCATAATCAAGCTCGAATCTGCTCAAGTAGTCAAATTTGTCGCAAGTTGGGTGCGTTGAGATGGCCAACTTTATGGGGAACAGTCCAGAGCTATTGGCGTCTTCTTCTTTGTCGCCGGTCTTCTCTCTTCTCATCATGCCGTTGAAGAGGAGCCTCGATAGTGAAAATGGCAAGACAGTCTCGAGAGAGGCAGAGCCAATTTTGTAAATTCGCCTGTTCTCGTACCTCGACTGATCTTTCCTTTTTTCCTCATAATCGAGCAATTGTTCTGTCTCATACACGTACTTAGTGTGAGCCGACTCTCTGTCCTCTCGCAGGCCCAACACAAGCTGCAAGTTGGCCAACCTGAATGGCGACTCGTCGGAATTTGGCCCATTTGGATAGAGACTAACTATGGAAAGTTTGAGATTAAAATACGAGCCAACCTGGTCCACGGCCCAAAGTTGCAGATGTTCGTTCAAATCTTTCTCCAGAATCACCTGGTCCAATCGGCTCTTGGCCTCCGTTTGAACCAGACCCGCTTGTCTAACATCGGTGAAATCGTAATATTTCTCGTAATAAACTCTGCTCTCATTCTCATTCCTTATCTTTCTCAATTTTTCCTTAATAAACTTGCGTGCCGCTCGGTCTCCATCCATGATCTTAGGTGCAGTGCTGTTCCAAAGCAGTCTCTGTCTCGGGGAGCTTGAAGAAAGTATCAGACAAGATTTTCAAAAGGGTGTTGGACAAGAGTGGGGATCCTTAGCTCTGGAATGGTGATGGAGATGGAAGTGGCTCTATGGACATGTGGCATGGAAATCGATGGCATTGGCCGATCGTGGCGCCATAACACCCAAGAGGAGTGGCTATCGATCCAGTGTTAAGATGAAGAGGGGCAAAAGTATAAAGAGCTGCTCCAGTTCCATTGTATTATATTGAGCTGCTCATCAGGAGCATCGAGATCAGTTCCTTCTCTCCGACGTTGGATGACTCGTATTGGCGTGCTGAGCCATAGTTCATTTGCCCATTCAACTAAAACGATCTGAACTAAGCTGCATTAATTGGCGCGCTTAGTTAGCCTTTCGCTGGAACCAGTGAGATGGATATTTGCGCCAAAATGATACATCAGGCAGTCTAGACTTGAGCCATTGTGTTAGTCTTGCAAACTTGGAGGAGGAGAAAGCGAGCAAATGAGTGGAACAGTCTAAGTTACACTGTGTAACCCGCCGGCCAGTGAATCAGCCCAATGGTGACGAACAGCGAGCAGAACCAACAAGTGTGCACAAGACGTACGGCAAAATCGTCCCTTACAATTTGCCCGTTCCTGCAAGCCTTTTGCACAGTCGCCCGTTGCATCTTTTCTCCAGCATGGTAACGAGTATCACTAGGACCATCTTGTTGGCTAGCTAATTTCCAGCACCAAATGCCACCAGCAAACTGTGAATGGACGGGAAAACGGGCTCTCATTCTAGAGTTCTTTCGGGAGCAGACAATTTCAGAAAGCAGAGGAAGCTCATGTAAAAAACATCCCAATCTTGGTCCAAGTGATCGCTCACAATCTGTATCTAGCATGCAAGATTTCCCCTCCTCATCCGCCATCTCAAGCTCAACAAGCACCGCCAAACGAGCTTGAAACAAAGTAGACGAGCGCCCATTCTTTGTTTCGAACGCCGAGAACTGTCTCAAAGAGCTGCGCCAAAGTGTGAGCGGCTCCAAGTTGCATTCCGGCCGGCAATCAAGATGAATTTGTCAGACTTTGGGGCGACATTTTGGGTGTGTTTGATGGGCCAGCTCATCAGTCAATTTGGCCAAAGAGCAGCCAGAAGTTGAAGTGTGCACTTGAAAGTTCCGTTTGAGGTGCCGCTCCGACGCTTGGCTGTCTGCTTGGAGGCGGCTCTTGGGGCGCCGATGCAGCAGAATGGTGGCCATCGATTTGCAGCAGACTGAAACGAGCTCCATGCGAGCTGGAGGCCGCCAGTTTGCCACAAGGCGCAGCTTGTGCGTCTCTGTGGGGCTTTGTGAGGCGGACCCATTGGGTTGGGCGCTGTCAGGCTGGCGCATGACTAAAATTGTCGCATATTTTGCATCTCATCAGCTTCCAAGCCCAAAGGCGAGCGGAGGCAAATTGCAAACCGTCGCCCGGCTGGGCACACTCTTGCTCCCGCCGTTGGGGGATTGGAAAAGTGTGCAGCTTCCGTCCCCTTGTTGTATCCAAACTCGACCGTCTGAATGGCGGAGGATCCTCGTCTCGCGCCGACTGACGAAAGCGGACCCACAATTGGCCATCACTGAGCACGGTCGTGGTGACGCCGCTCGCAAGAATGGACCTAATTGGCGTTGTTTGCTGCACGATTCCAGGCAAACAGTATATCTGAGTAGAAGCCCAATTGCAAAGTGATGCTTTATGCTGACAGTGAAGCAAGAGTTTTTCCAAATTTCCGCGAAAAACTGCCTCTTTCACCGCTTGAAGCGAGCGTATTAGCTCGCCAAATGATACGCAAATATGTATCAGAGGGCTCGCCCGCAAAGGCGGCTTGCAAACAAGAGCTTGTTTGTCCAATCGAGTAGCGTCGCCCCTTTGCTCGTCCATTTCAGCGGGCGGGAAACAATTCGGAAAACAATTAACGTCACATTTTTATTGCGTTTCATTTGGTGTTTTCACTCATTAAACACTAGCTTGCATATGGAGTCACTGGGCGAGAGTTCGTGAAAAATCCATTTCGTTTCCATTCCAATTGGCCAATCACAAGGGCACATCACCAGCTCATTTGGATAAACTTCGGCGATCAGACACTTTGATTGCAATTGGCGACAAAGATTTTCCAAAAATTCTTCCAAAAACGCGTAAGGGAAATACTTCCAAGAAACTCGAGTTCTAATTGCGAATTTTGTTCAATTAATATTCCATTCAAGTTTGCAATTCAGCTCATTCGGAACCACCAGATTACGATCCAAGTCTCCATCTTACTCAGCACCATGGAAGCACAAACCAGATTAGTTGGGACTTTAGTGAAGTTTACGGTCCTCGTATTGCTGTGCAGTGGGTTCTGCATGCTTGCGGCGGAAGCGAGAGGCGACAAGGATAGGATCGTGGCCGTTCCAGGCGGCAACAACAACGATGCAGGACTCATGTCCTACTTCACCTCAGCTCGCCAGCTGCTAAACAACGGGCTTGAGGCGCACAGCTCGGCGCAAACTTATTCCGGCCTGATGCCCAACGAGGACCCGCGAACGGCCGAGATGTTGCGCCAAACAATCGACCAGACGAGCAGGCTGATCAGCTCGTACCGGCAAGATGGTCTAGCCAACATGCCGCCGATCGCCATGAATGTGCCCGGATTGGGCGCTCTCATGCGGCTGCCCGACAAACTGCTGCGGGCCGAGCTCTCGATGCTGCAGGACGGCATCCGCATGGCCCAGGAGATGCGCGAACGGCCCATTACGGCCACCATGAACACGCCTAGAGGTAAGTTCCCCGCCCCCCGATGCAACCCGCGCGAGGCGGGACCACTGCGGGACTCTCCCTTGTCCACGCTTACTATAGGCGCCCGCAGGGAGCCCGGCCTCTTTGCGTTTCGGGCCAGAAGTCTCGCACCGTTCGGTGTGCGTACGAACAACCTGTACTAACCAGCGTCCTCCCTTTCGCTGCGCGACTCTTCTTAAAATTCCCCGAAAAATGTAAACAAACATGTAAACAAACAGAGCTGACGAATATGTTCTATCGGATGGCGCAACAATTGAACCAGTAGTAGTGGCATCCTATCTAATAAATCATTTGCCAGACTGAGCAGTGGGCTAGACAACTTTTGTGTGTATGTCCTGATAAGGCGTTTGGTGCCTGACGGAGGCGGAAAGCGCTCACACTAAAGGGCAGACGAGCCTGCCTGGTGAGCCCCACACTTTGACCAGTGACCTTGCTCGAATCCCTCACAACTGAGTCCGAACGAGAGTGTCTCGTGCAAAGTTAGTCAGTAAATCACCAACCACCAACTAGAAGCGTGGGGCGCCACGAGGAAGTCGGTTGTCTTTGTCCGAGAATGCCAGCAACAAGTTCTGAACCAGTTTTTCTGCAACTCCCACTTGCAGTTGTTGCGTTCCACTTCTGTCCAAGTCTTACATAATTTACTCACAAAACAAGATCTAGACGAGCAGCCAGCAGTAGGAGCTTGCTCAAAGGCGCCAATTTCGGCCCTCCAGGGAGGAGCAGTTGGAGCACGGGCCCAGCAAACGAGACGAGGCACACTCTTACGAGGAATCTCACGATATCTCAGGCCAAAGTGGCCAACCAGCCCCAGCCCCAAGGGCAGCTGCTCCCTATTGCCTCACGCGGGCTGAGCCAAATGCAGCCAAAGCGTGGAGCTGAAATCGACAGAAGTTAGAGCAAAGTCAATTAGCAGGAGTCGTTTGTCCGCTGGCCCAGCTGCGATTGTGTGTTTGTTCTTGAGTTTTGCCAACCAAACTGGAGGAGTGCGCCGAGTGGCGACGAGTCTCGCTTGCTCGCCAACCACACTAAATGGCCATTTTAGCGCCTCTTTGCCTGTTTTCGTTCTCATACACTTCTGGGCCAGCTTCTTGTCTGCTTGCGGCGATTGTTCCTCTCGCTCGCTCTTATTTGGACCACCAGTTTGGAGGGGGCTCCTCCGAGCAAGCAAGTCTGGCTAGTGGGCCAAGTGTCACTGTGGTCTGGTGGCGTCGAGAGTGGCCGGCGAGCAGGCCAAAAGTGTTGGCCCTGTCCGGTGGGCGAGGGAACAAATTAGAGCGCTAATGGAAATGATTTGCTCTATCATAGTGCGTGTGTTTCCAGATCCACTGAAAGGGGAGGGGCGGCGCATGTTTGTGTATGGCTTCAAGTGCGAGGGCCAGTCTCTTTTGGGCTGCGAGCGCAGTGCATTGTTTGCCGTGCAGAGAAGCAAGCAGCAAAAGCAGTGCACACTTTGACTCGTTTTCGGCTAACTCTTGGCCAGTGCAGAGCTGCGGCCAGAGTGTCGCCGTGTGTGGTGTTTGTGCGCCCGTTTGGCAAAAGGGCGCGCCGCTCACCCAATGAGTAACAGATGAGCTCGGCCCTCATCCATCCTTTGATTATATCCACATTTTTTTCCACACTCTTTTCCTTACTACTCTCTCCCAGCTTGATCCGTTTAGAAGCACTGAGAACAACAACCACGACACGAAATCACTCAGCTCCTCTCCCCCCCACTCCAATCCAGACGGCGCCCTGCCTGCACGTCCGCTCGAACAGCCGAACAGCCGCAAAGACGAGGCTCGAAAGGAGCTGAGAGAGAGGCCGCCTCTGTAATCTATCCCCGTCGATGCCCAATATAGACCCAAAGGCAAAGAGGACTCCCCCTTCAGTTGACTTGGATTGCCTGCTCGCGAGTATTCCGAGCCGGCGAGCTGGGGCCAAGTAATTTTAGACTTCCTCTCGTTGGAGATAGGAAGTCATTTTGAGCGAGTTTCAAATGATCATCATGATGTTGATGAATTGGAAGCAAGCTGGCCGGCCGGCTTCCTCGTAAAGCTCTCGTTCGTTTGTTCGTTGTTCATTTGTTCTCGTCGCCCGCTCACTAGCTTAGCCGCCGCGCGTCTAGCTCAGCGCGGCCAGACGCGCACAGTTACAAGGAGTCAAAAAACAAATCACTCCCGAAGGGCGCCCCTATTCAGTCCATATTGCGTCCGCTCTCCTCCTGTGCTTTCACTCTTCCTTTGGGGGCGCATAAATCATGGTAATCACACGGCCTAAGGCGGAGGCCAATGGAGCCCAAGTGCGCAGGCCCGAGCGCGGCAACAAATGCAAGAAGGAGCAAAATTGAGAGTGATGGATACGCTGGATTGAGCCTGTACAGTGCCTGGCTGCTTATGGGCAAACGAGAGTACTCCCCCCAGTTCGTGTCTCACTCTTAGACTAGGAGGACTCTCAAAAGACGCAGCGCCGCCTCTGGATTGCCAGCTTTTGCCCATTACAAGGGAGGCCCAGTTGTTGCTGCTTTGGCTGCTGCCTTTGCTGCTCCTTCGGCTGCTGCTGGTGGGCCCAGTTTGGGGCCATCTCGGGCAGCACAATGGGCCGCAAAAGGGCCGCTCGGCAACTCGTTTGGGCGCGCCAATCGGCCCAGTCAGCTGGCGGCCAGTCGTGCGTCTGGGGCCTAGTCTCGAGCTGTGGAGCTGGACCGGCGGGCGTGCGCCAGTGTGACATTAGGGCGCGCAGGCGGGCGGGCGCGCGCACGCTCGCAACAAGTTGAGAGCAGCCAACGCGCGAACACTATGCCAAAGCACTATGGCAAAGCGCTCGGCCCTACAGCGCGTTGCGCTCGCCGCCTCCCTGCAGGCTGGCCTGCGCCCCCACTTTGGCCTCGCCGCCTCCTCGCTCCATTGGGCATGCGCGAGCCATCAACTTGCCCCCCATTGGCTAGGTGGCAGCTTGAGCGGCGGGGGCCAGTAGTTAGTGCCTGTGATCTTTGATTGTGTCGCCCGCGACTGAGGTGCTCGAGCGAAGGCCAACACGAAGGACCAATCGGGCGCTTAGTCGGCAGACAGTCAGAGTGTCTGCCAGAGTGGCGACAGTGATTTGGCCGCGACTCGACAATCATCTCTCCCTGCTGATCACTTTGGCACGAGCTAGTCTCAGTTCGCAGCTTGAGCCAGTCCAAGCGCAACAAGAAGTGCCCTCACAAAGACAGTCCATGTCTTCGGAGCTCTGTGAGTGCGCCGTCCATTGAGTGTGCGAATTGCCAACCAAAGTCCAGGGGGAAGATCGTCTTCGGGCGACAGAAGACGGCAAAGGAACCTTAGGGCTAGAATTCGGGCGAGTTTGATCTGCAAATTTTACGAGTTTTGTCGCCGAGCAACAGAGACTGCGGCAAGACCAACGAGCAAAACATTAAGCCAACAAGTGGACGAGAACAGTGAAAAAAGGAAACCCCAAAGCTTGAAGATAAACTCAAGAATTAATTCAGGAAAAAGAGCAAATTAAGCGGCCAACCATGTTTGAAAACCACCACCACCACCACCATCATGTGCACCACCATCAGCAGCAGCAGCCGTACGGCGAGATGAACCAGCTGGGCGGCTACTTTGTCAATGGGCGCCCACTGCCCAACTTGACGCGCGGCCGCATCATCGAGATGGCCAAGTTGGGCGTGAGGCCCTGCGACATAAGTCGCCAGCTCAAAGTTTCGCACGGTTGCGTTTCGAAGATTTTGGCCAGATTCAACGAAACGGGCTCCTTCTTGCCGGGCGCAATTGGGGGCAGCAAGCCGCGAGTGACCACGCCGAAGGTAAGCTAGTTTCTTGGAAGAGACAATTATGAAGTATGAAGAATGAGTTTATAATTGTTTTTGGCCCGCATTTTGGGCCAGAAGTGCCACACATTATCCATCGTAGACTCTCAGCTTTTGTTTTCATCTATAATCGGTTGGCGCTTTCGGGTGCACGTTAGAGTGCTATTCCAAGAGTGTGATTGTCGATTTTCTGTTTGATAGAAGCTTCGACTTTCATCGATGCAAACTTTTGATTTTTTGAACTTTTTTCTGCAAAACCTGTTTGCATCAGACTAGCTAACCCACGAGCTCGATTGCACACAACCAGGTGGTCCTCTTCATCCGCGAGCTCAAGGCTAAGGATCCGGGCATTTTCGCCTGGGAAATCAAGGACCGTCTCGTGACGGAAGGAATCTGCGACCGCTTCAACGTGCCCAGCGTATCGAGCATAAGTCGCATCCTGCGCAACAAGATGAGCCCCAGCTCCATGTCCTCGCCGGCACTCACCCACAACTCGGCCTCCTCGTCCGCCTCCAACGCCAGTCCGACCCCGCCGGCGCCACCTCCGGCCACCTGCAGCTCCGCCCGGCTGGCTGGGCCCAGTCGCGGAGGTTCGCCCGCGGCCGGAACTTCGCGCGCGGCCGAGCTGCGTCGCCAGCACCGCCAGCTCGATCGGGAGGAGGACGGTCTGGACGATGAAGACGAAGACGAGGAGGAGGCCGAGCGCCAAGACGACCAGCTGGAGCCGGACGGCAGCGAGGACGAGGAGCAGCGCACGAACGGACGCGAGTTGGCCAGAAAGAGGAATGCCCACCGGAAGCGGACGCCGTCGCGGGACAGGGCGACGTCCAGTGGCTCGCTGAGAGAGTCTCGGCGAGCGGCGGCGACGAAGGCCGAGCACCTGGGGCAGCCGGAGAGCAGCATGGAGGCGTTGCACAGGTCTGGCTCGGCCACGGCGGCCGCAATGGCCGCAGCAATGGCCGCCTATAACACGCACCAGCAGATGGGCTTCCAGGAGGCGCAGTCGCGGGCGGCGGCCGAGGGGGAGCAGCAGCAGCAGCAGGCGGGCGTTCAGCTGGCTGCAGGCAGTGTCTATGGGGGCCATCAGCACCCGCTGGGCCAGCTGCACGAGCACCACCCGCTGCAGCAGCAACCGCAGCAGCAGTTGCCCATTTCCGGCGCCCACACGCAGACCGCCGGCTACAGTCTGTACACTTCCATGAGCGAGGCGGCTCGCCAGCAGCTCTACTCGTCGGCCGTGGCCGCCCAGCCCGCCATGGGTCAGCACCAACTGGCCAGCCACTTGGGCCCTCAGCACCAGCAGCAACAACAGCAGCAGCAGGCGCACCACCACCACTCTCAATCGCACTCGCACCATGCTCACCACGCCCAGCAGGGCCACCTCAGCAGCGCCTCAGCCAGCACTCTCCACCAGCACCCGAGCCAGCAAGACCAGCAACAACAGCAACAGCACCAACTGCACCAAGCTTACCAGCACCAGAGTCAAGCCTATAATCAGCAGCAACATGAGCAGCAACACGAGCACGAGCACCAGAGCCAACAGCATGCGGCCAGCCTCCAGCAACAGGCCCAGCAACATGGCCAGACGGCTGTTCACACTCACCAGCAACAGTATCACCCGAACCACGCCCACCCGCACCACTACCACCAGTTCTACTCGCACCATCACCAGTGGGCGGCGGCGGCGGCCGCCCACCAGCAGCAGCCGCACGTGCAGATGGGCGCGGTCGGGCAGCAGCACCACGCCCACGCGCACGTGCACCCCGCAGCTCACCCGCAGCAGCAGGCGGCCGCGTTCGGCGAGTACGCGCGGGCCAGCGTTGGGGGCGGGTCGGCGGCGGGCGCAACTAGTGGGGCGGCGGCCGCCGCATCGACCGCCGTGGCCGCCGCAATAGCAGTGGCCTCCAATCAGGCCGGTGTTGTAGGGGCGGCCAGCCACTTTGATGCGGCCGCCGCCCAGTACGCGCAAACCAAATACTCGGCGCTTGCCCAACTGCAATGGCAACAGCAACAACAGCATCAGCAGCAGCAGCAACAATCCCAGACAGAGGAGGCAAAGAGAGCCAGCAGCTAGGGGGAGAGAGTGGGCCTAGAGAAGGAGGGAGACTGTTTGCTGGCGCGGTGTCTGTGGCCGGCTTGTCGTTGTGTTGCCCTGTTGGCTGGCTGGCTGGCTGGCTGGCAATCTCGTGCGCAGCCAGCCACAGAGATAGATGGCAACAAGGAAAAAAAGAAGCAGAGAGAAATAATAATAATAATTATAATAGTAATAATAATAAACAATATCGCGCATGAGTTGCAACCAGATTGATGAGAGAGAGAGAGAGAGTGAGAGAGTGAGCCAGCAAGAGAGACAGAAAGAGGAATTCAATTTAATTGACTGGCTTAATATAGAGCTGGCGCTCTGGTGCCCAAACGGCGAGAGATGAGCTGCCGCTGGCTGGCTAGTCATTGTGTGTCGCACTATTTCTCTTGTTGCACAACAAACTTGCCGCCAGCCAGCCGCTCGTTTCATTCCCACTGGGCCTTTTCCAATTCCAATTCAAACTCAAACTTCCACTTCCATTTCTGCTTCCATTTCTACTTCCATTTCCATTTCCATCTCCATCGCGCAACTGCTGCTCGTGCAATTCTTTTTTTCTTATATAGTCAGACGGGCTATACAACTTGCGGCCCATTTTGCCCCCCTCTTTGGCGGCAAATTATTCCCTCGTGCTAGTCCCCAACACACAATGGCAACAAACGGGGGAGACGCGCCATCGAGCGAGACTGGCCAGTTGATTGCGTTGTGGTCGTCTCCTCGTCGTGTGTTTGTTGTTGTGCTCTAAACAACAGCTTGGCCCAGTGCTTGGCCCACTACTAAAGCTTGGCAGCGGCCAACAAAGAGTCAAGATGCAACGAGCGGCCGGCGAGCCAGCGAGAACAACACCAAACTTCCAACTCAAATGATGGGTGACCGGGGCCTTGGTTACGGATCAGCTGAAGCGCGGCAGCGAAAGTCAATTGCATTTATTCGAATCCTTGCGCCATCTTTCTCTCTTCCCCAACTTTATCGTATTTTATTTTATTCTATCCTATTCTTTATCCCTCTTTTGATTACTTGTTGGCCGCCTCCTCCCGCTTCTCTTGAGCGACTAGTTGCAGTTTCAACCAACAACTCTCTCAAACAGTAAGTGTGCCGCCTTTTCAGCCCCCCAGTCATCGGAGACAAGCGCTAGCAGGGGAGTGGAAAAAAACGGATTCCACAAATACGAATATTGAGACACAAGAGTGCCTTTAGGTGCACTTAATTTATCATTGCAAAGCTTTCTTGAAAGTCTATTCTGCCGTTTCGTTCGCTCTGGTTGAATAATTGCCCTTTGGCCAACTTGACTTTTTCTCCAACTGTCGCGCTTGCACTCAGAACAATGGCTCCTCCCGAACACCAGCCGAGACAAGCACTGTCACAAGCACGAGCAACATGGAGCACGAGAGCTAGAGACTTGCACAAGTGGAGTAACTGAAGCCCCTGGACAAGACTAGAGCCCGGATTATGATTGATCAGTCTATCACCAATTCCTCCGCTTGCGCCCACACACTTGATGCGCCCCTCTTGGCGCCACCCGCCACTTATGCAAAACACTCGCCGAGGGCCAGGAATGTTCTGCTAGTTGAAAATTAGGTAATTATCGCGCCGCAACAACAATCATCATCATTAGCGCAACTGTTTGATTTTCTCCAAGAACAAGATGATCATTCATTTTGCAATGCTCTTTGCAGTAGTCCCGCAAAACGTCCACCCACACGACGGCCTGGGCTGCGCAAATGAGGCGCAGCCCAGGCTCTAAAACTTGCAAAAACATTACCACGTGTGCGCGGCACTGGAATGCATCTGCCTGCCTCGTCGGCAAAAAACACGGCCGCCTCCCCATCCCAATCCCAACCTTTTGTCCTTAGAGACTGCAAATATATTCATCATGATTACGACCAGAGCTTGTATTGGTGTCCGAACAATATTACCAACAGCTAATTCAGGATGGCTGACATGCAATTTCATAAAACGACCCCTCTCAACAACCCAGGCGAGATCCAGAATCTTTGGCCCTCCTGATCCCGAGGGTCCCCCACCGCCGAGGAAAAATTTCAAAGAAAGTCTACTCCCTCAGGATTGGCTAAAATTAGTGGCCAAGTACCCAGACTTTCTACCTGATCCCATGGATAATAATCCGCTCCACATATCCCGCCAGATAGACGACATGCTCAAGCGGCGCTCTGTTATTGAGATACCTGAATTTTATGTTGGAACCATAATGTCGGTCACTACTAGTAATGTATTCTCAGATACCAAGAAAACCAAATTCATGGGTATATGTATCCAACGTAACGGTAGATTATTAACATCTAATTTCACTCTAAGGAACGTCATCGATGGCATGGGAATTGAGATACGTTATGACCTCTATAACCCAATGATATTGAGCATAAACATCATCAAACTACAGAAGAGTCTCGACGATGAACTCATTTATCTCAGAGACGCGTTCCCTGAGTATTCAACATTTCCCGAGGACATGAAACCAGAGGTTCTAGAGGATTCCTCCGAAGTGCCCATTGATAAACGACTAGTCAAAATGAAACCATGGCCTTGGTCTCGCAAGTGGGAGAGGCACTTGTACAAGGGAATTGAAAAGTTGGAAGGCGTGCCCGAGCTCTTTGTCCAGAGAAGGAAGCTGGTCGAGGACGATAACGTTAACAATTACGATACACTTCTCGAGTATAAGCGGCACTGCACTGAGGAGATGCTTTACAATATTTGTAAACGTTTGGCCCACCACGAGAAAACTGTTGTTCAACCCAGGAGAGAGCAACGCGAAAAAGGTTTCTTAACTATGGGTCCGAAACTGGCGACTAGGGGTTCATCAAAGAGTTCAGATGTTGCCGGAGCCACCGAGTCATCAGATTGAATAAAGTCAATAACTTTGTCCTTCGTGTTGCATTACCAGGTAGACTTGAGATAGAGTTGTTGACTCGCAACTGGCAGTCTGGTCTGCACAGTTCAGACCGGCAGTTCGTGGTCGAACGGTCGATCGAATCGGCAGAGCTGGCGTATCCTACCCGTCGGCTCTATCCCGCATGCTGGAGACCGATGCAAGCCATCAACTTGAATCAATAATGATATCAAGTTTAGACCATGAGAACCTCAGCCATCGCCGCCAACGTCTCGCGTGAGTCGCCGAGGGTCACCCAAGCCACAAGGCGTCTGGCCATCGTGGCGGTGCGCTAATATTCGAATAACGCGCTGGGGCTAGAGTCCGAGTTTTTAACGTGAATACGATCGAGATTCTGCTTCAGACAAATATGCAACGGAAGTAGTAACGAGGTTAAACGTTACCGCCGACTTGCGAGCCCCGGCAGAGATAACAGTGATCAGATTGTGGGTCTTGCCAGGCCTTGGTATCTTCGTCTTGAGCTGAATGTCTGTGGGAAGCTTAAATCTCTTACCCTATGCGCATATTTGGCCCTCACGATATCAAC
>Ga0268247_10000361_pt1 | contig 15780 bp, 11 predicted proteins | sample AgamicOrMae_FD_200245 | JGI IMG/M metagenome (GOLD analysis project Ga0268247, IMG submission 200245) | Agave microbial communities from Guanajuato, Mexico - Or.Ma.e (v2) (version 2) | ecosystem: Host-associated > Plants > Phyllosphere > Phylloplane/Leaf | place: Guanajuato, Mexico | collected...
TAATAAAAATTAGAATAGTTGTCATTTATTAAATAAAGAAGTTATTAATAACTTATAATTAAATTTACAATTTAATGCTTTTTATCGGCCACTTTATCTTCATTTCTAACATTACCTAGCCTAGTATCAATGAAATGAAATCAATTAATAATTAAACTTACTAATTGTAAACTATAAGAATGACACTAGGGGTTTAGGAATTTTTTAAAATAATTTATTGGAAGCTTGCAAATTAATATACAGTATATAAAAAGTTCAATAAAGGGGATCATACCCTCACTCATTAAAAAATAGGATTGATTCTATCATTTCTAAAAACATATTAATTAGTTAAAAAAAAAAAACAAGAAATCGGAATTTCTATAGTAAACAAACATTATGTTTTTAAAAAACTTCGTTTTTTTAAAAAAACGAAGTTTTTTAAAAACATAATGTTTGTTTACTATAGAAATTCCGATTTCTTGTTTTTTTTTTTTAACTAATTAATATGTTTTTAGAAATGATAGAATCAATCCTATTTTTTAATGAGTGAGGGTATGATCCCCTTTATTGAACTTTTTATATACTGTATATTAATTTGCAAGCTTCCAATAAATTATTTTAAAAAATTCCTAAACCCCTAGTGTCATTCTTATAGTTTACAATTAGTAAGTTTAATTATTAATTGATTTCATTTCATTGATACTAGGCTAGGTAATGTTAGAAATGAAGATAAAGTGGCCGATAAAAAGCATTAAATTGTAAATTTAATTATAAGTTATTAATAACTTCTTTATTTAATAAATGACAACTATTCTAATTTTTATTAGAGGTGAATTGATTATTTTCAACTAATCATAAAGATATTGGAATTCTTTATTTTCTTTTAGGATTTTGATCTGGGATTTGTGGCCTTTTTATGAGTTTTATTATTCGTTTAGAATTAAGTCAACCAGGAAATATCTTTTTATCAGGACAAGCTTATAATGTTATTGTAACTAACCATGCTTTTTTAATAATTTTTTTTACTATTATACCAATTATAATGGGAGGTTTTGGAAATTGATTGGTACCGATTATGTTAGGTAGACCGGATATGTGTTATCCCCGTATAAATAATATAAGGTTTTGATTATTACCTCCTTCTTTATTTTTACTTTTATTTAGAATAATTTTAGAAGGAGGTTCAGGAACAGGATGAACAATTTACCCTCCCTTATCTTCTTTAAGAAGAGGAATTTCTGTGGATATAACTATTATTTCATTACATATTGCAGGAGTTTCATCTTTGTTAGGTTCTATTAATTTTATTTCTACAGTATTTAATATATCTAATATAAAAATAGAATATTTTACTTTGTTTGTATGATCGGTTGTTGTAACTTCTTTATTATTGTTACTCTCGTTGCCTGTATTAGCGGGTGCATTAACAATGCTTTTAGTCGATCGTAATCTAAACACAAGATATTTTGATCCTTCAGGGGGAGGGGACCCTACTTTATATCAACATTTATTTTGATTTTTTGGACATCCTGAAGTATATATTTTAATTTTACCAGGTTTCGGTATTGTTTCTCAAGTAATTTCTCATGAAAGAGGAAAAAAAAGATGCTTTGGGAATTTAGGAATAATTTATGCAATATTGTCTATTGGATTTTTAGGATTTATCGTATGAGCTCATCATATGTTTACTATTGGTATAGATATTGATACTCGAGCTTATTTTACTGCAGCAACTATAGTAATTGCTGTCCCAACAGGAGTAAAAGTCTTTAGATGATTATCTACAATTAGAGGTTCAACTTTTAATAATTTAAACAAATCTTCTGTACTATGAACTTTAGGATTTATTTTTTTATTCACATTAGGAGGATTAACTGGAGTAATTTTATCTAATTCTTGTTTAGATATTATATTACACGATAGTTATTATGTTGTTGCCCATTTTCATTATGTTTTATCAATAGGAGCTGCTTTTGCAATTTTTGCCGGAATTATTTTTTGATACCCTTTAATTATAAATCTAATTTTAAATGAATTTTTCTTAAAAATTCAATTCTACATAGTTTTTTTAGGAGTAAACTTAACCTTTTTTCCTCAACACTTTTTAGGTTTAAATGGATTTCCACGTCGTTACGTGGATTACCCTGATTTTTATATATTTTGAAATTCTATTTCAAGATTTGGCTCCATAATTTCAGTAGTTAGAATTTATCTATTTTTAATTATTATTTTAGAAAGATTTGTAATAAATCGAAAAATTATAATAATTATAAGAGTTTCTTCTTATGTAGAATGAAAAACTTATATATCATTAGAAAATCACGGATTTTGAGAAACTTTTAAAGTATCCCAAAATTAAAACTATATTTTATTGTATTATGGCATATAAATTTTTGAAATTTAAGGAATTAATAATCTTTATTAATAAATATATATCTTTAATTTTTATCGTGATATTTGATTTGAACCTAATAATATTATGGGAGAAGTCTTGGAAATATATTATAATATAATTATAATATATTTAATTTTCATTTTTTTTATCTTATTTTTTTTATCTTATTTTTTATTTACGTTTTGAACTTCTAAAGTTATTGTGAATCATACTTTGGAATTTTTATTTTTTTTATTCCCTATTTTTTTATTAAGTTTATTTTTATTATTTTCTATAAAAGCTTTATACATAAGAGAAAAATTATTCGGAGAAATTTATTCATTTAAACTAACAGGAAATCAATGATATTGATCTATTGAATTAAAAGATAAAATAATTAATTCTTATATTTTAGATTTTAATATAAATTATAATTTACGAAATATTGATACATCAAATCATATCTTTATTCCTGTGAATGTCCCTTCTTTAATCATGGTTTCATCCCAAGATGTAATTCATTCTGTTGGGTTTCCTGATGGGGGGGTTAAGGTTGATGCTATTCCTGGACGTTTAAATACTTTAGAAATATTTAGATATAACTCTGGTATTTTAAATGGATATTGTACAGAACTTTGTGGTCCTTTACATGCTTATATACCTTTTCAAATTGAATTTATTAATTAAATCTAAAATATTTGCCACAAACTTTTTACTTAAATTGATTTATTATAAGATTAATTTTTTTTATTATTTTTATTTTTTTTTTAATTAAAGTATTTTTTATTAAATAAAATTTTAATAAATTTATTTAATTCATTTGATTTATATAGAGGAAACAACTTTTTTATATTTAACATTATTACAGTAGTTTTAATTTTTTTCTTTCCTTACAGATTTTGATATTTTAATTCTCGAAACTTATTTTTAATAAAAAAAATTCTTTTTTTCTTAAATAAGGAGTTTTTATTATTGGTAGGTAAAAAGCTATTCGGGGGTAATTTAATCTATGTATCTTTTTTTTTATATATTCTTCAATTTAATTTATTTGGAATACTTCCTTACACTTTTACTATGACTAGACAATTAAATATAAATTTATATTTTTCTTTAACTTTTTTTTTCGTTTTTTTTTTATTAGGATGATTTAAGAAGTATGAAATTATATTGGCTCATATAACTCCATTAGGTAGACCTAATGTTTTAGCTCCTTTTCTAGTTTTTATTGAATTAATTAGAAGGTTAATCCGTCCATTAACTTTATCAGTTCGATTAACAGCTAATATCATTTCTGGACATATTTTAATAGAAATTCTTTTAAGTCCATTAGAAAACATAATAATAAGATTAAAGTTTATATTTTATGTTCTTATACTACCTATTTTTTTTTTAGAAATAGTAGTTTGTTTTGTTCAGGCTTTTGTAATTTCTTCATTAAGAAGATTATATTTAAGAGAACCTTTAGGACATTAAAATTAAAATTATTAAAATAATAAAATATTTAAATTTTTTTTTTCAAAAAAATAGTTTTTTTTTTTTTATCAATATAAAGGACTATAATTTATTTAAAATATTTATTTAGCAAATAAAAAACGCTCTAAGCTTGTCTTATCTATTTTGGCAGATAAATGCAATGAATTTAGAATTCATTTATATATTTAAATAAAATATAAATAGATTTATTTATTTAGCTTAAATTAAAAGCGTTATATTGAAGATATAAAAATAATTATTAATTAATAAATATGATATAAGTAGAATTTTTACTTTATAAAAAAAATTATCTGTTTTAGTAATCTTTTTAATAAATTTTAATATTTTTTTCAAAGTTTTTAATGTCTTAACTTAAAAATCAATTATTTGAAATTTACCTTTTGTATCAGGGTTAACCAAATTATATAAATATATTTATATTCTCGAAAAATTTAAAAATAAAAATTTATTTAATTTTTTGTTGTAAAAAAATTTACAATTTCTTTTTAGAAATTAAATGTTTTCGTTACTTTTTATCTAGTTAATTTTAAATTTAATTAAATTAATTTTAATTTTTATAACTATTAATGTATTAACGTTATAATTTTAAAAAAATATTATCTTATTTAAGTAAGATAATTAAAACAATATTTTAATAATTTAAAGATTTAGAATAAAATTTACTTATTTTTTTTATAAAAAAATTAATTTTAAAATTAAGAAGAAAAAAAAATAATGGATTAAATTAGTAATTTTTGGATTTATATTTAAGGAATTAGGCAAATAATTAAATCAAATGTTTAACAAAAACATTTCTTTTTAAGTTTATAAAAAGTAAAACCTACCCAGTGAAAATTTATTTAAACGGTTATGTAATAGTACTAAGGTAGCGTAATAATTTGCCATTTAATTAGTGGATATAATGAAGGTTTAATGAATTTAATACTGTCTTTGTATAAAAAATAAAATTGATGATTTAGTGAAAAAGCTAAAATAAATTTTTTAGACGATAAGACCCTATAGAACTTATTTAAAATTTAAATTTACTGGGGAAGTAAAAATAAAAAAAAAACTATTTTTTTGAAAAAAACTATTAGTTTAATATTTTAAAATCCAATAAAATTTTATTGATTAAAAAGTTACCTTAGGGATAACAGCACAAAATTATAAAAAGTTCTTATTTTAATAATTTATTTGTGACCTCGATGTTGAATTAAAATTAATTTGTTGAGAAAAAACTTCATAAATTGAGTCTGTTCGACTCTTAAAATTTTACATGATTTGAGTTCAAACCGATGAAAATTAGGTTGGTTTCTATCTAAAATTTATTTATTTTTTTTAGTACGAAAGGACCAAAAAAGTTGAATTATTTATAAATTGGAAACCAATAAAATAATCTATTCTAATTTAATTATAAAGTCTAAAGACTAACTTTGTTTTTGCAAAACAATATTTTAATTTAAAATATTATAATTGTTTTTTATAAAAAACAATTATTTTTTATATTTATGTAATTTATTTATTACAATAGGAGTAATCTTAGGTTTAAATAGAATAAGATGAATAACAATGTGAATTAGTATAGAAATTACATTAATGTTTTTTATTCCTTGTATAATTTTAAATAAAAGAATATTAGAAAGTTATTCTTCTTTAAAGTATTTTATTTTTCAATGTCTGGGCTCAATTTTCTTCATTTTAGGATGTATAGACTTTTTTTTTTTAAACACTTTTGGTTTATTTTTAAAATTAGGATTATTTCCAAATCATTTTTGAATATTTATAGTTTCAAAAAGATTGAGTTGAAAAAATTTTTTTTTTATTATAACAATTCAAAAAATTTTACCTTTAATCTTTTTAATTTTATCCTTAAGATACACTTTAAAAATTTTTATTTTAATAATTTATTTAAATTCAATTATAGGAAATCTAGGAAGGTTAAATCAAATAGATTTACGTTTTCTATTAGTATTTTCTTCAATAAATCACATGACTTGAATAATTTTATCTAGAATATTTAACATTTTTTATTTTTACTTTTATTTCTTTTCCTATGTTATTTTAAATGTATACTTATATTTAGTTTTTAATTTTAATAACAGTTATTTTCTTTATCAAATTTTTTTGAAAAAAAATAATAATTTTAAAATATTTACTTTCTTTTTCTTTTTTATTTTTTTTTCTTTTCTAGGATTTCCTCCTTTATTAGGTTTTTTTATAAAGATTATTTCTTTATTTTCTTTTTTAATAATTTTTTTTTTATTTTTTTTATTTTTTTTATTAATTCAAAATTTAATTATTTCTTATTCGTATATACGAGTCATAATTTTTTTATACATAAATTTGTCTCGTTCTATAAAATTTAATAAAGTTTTAAAGCTAAAAAGTTATTTTTTTTTTTTTTTTTTTTTTTTTTTTTTTTTTATTAGATAATATATTTAGTATAATTCTTAATACTTTTATTTTCCAAATAAAAAATTTCGGAAGAAAATATATAAGGAAAATTTAATTAAAGTTATAATATTGAAATGTCATTTCAAAATTGTTTAAATTAACAATTTTCGTTTAAAATTTAGTATTGGTTTTTATATAAATTTATTATTAAAATAATGCATATAAAAGTTTTCTAGAAAAAGTAATTTAGTATTAAACATTTTTTAATTAAAAGAAATTTTAAAAAATTTTAAATTTTCAAAATACTTGTGCCAGAAGTTTCGGTTAAACAGTTGATATTTTTATAAATTCAGATTTTATTAAATTTTAAAAATAGAAAAATTTTTTTTTAATTAAAGTAAAATTTAAATTAAAAATTTTTTATTTCTTAAATAAAATAAAAAAAAGTCATTATAAACTAGGATTAGATACCCTATTATATACTTTTAATAAAATCACTAAATTATTAAAATTTAATTATTTAAATTTAAAATAAATGGCGGCACAATAATTAAATTAGGGAATTTTGTTTATTAATTGAAAGTACACAATAAACCTTACTTTATGTCTTAACTTATTTATTTTCGTTTTTAGAACTAATATAATATTTAGTTTATCAAAATTAATAACTTCAAATTCAGATCAATATGTAGTAAATAATAAAGTTTAAATGAAATACATTTAATTAATAAAAATTAATTAATTAATTCAAATTAGTTATGAAAAAGAACTTAAAAGTAAATAAATAAAGAAAAATTTATTGAATAAAAAATTTTGTGTGTACAAATCGCCCGTCACTCTTATAAATTAGATAAGTCGTAACATAGTAAATGTATTGGAAAATGTATTTAGAGTTTTCATTTATAAACAATAAATGTTATTCTTAATTTACAAAATTAAAGTTTTATATTAAACTATATAAATGACAGTATTTTTATTAATAATTTTAGTTTTACTAATATTTTCTTTTATAAAAAATTATTTACATTTTATAAACATATTAATTATTTTTGAATGTTTTATTTTAATAATCTTTTTTATATTAAATTTTTATCAAGAATTATCTTATTTAATTTTATTTTGTGTTTTTTCTGTATGTGAAAGTTCATTAGGTTTAACTTTGATAATTATTATAGTTCGATGTAATAGAAATGATTTTTGTTCATTAAAATTTTTATCTTATTAATGTTAATATTAAATATATTTTTAATTCACCCATTTATAAGATTTTGAAAAATAAGATTAGTTATAATTAGTACGTCTTTCATTATAATAAAATTTAGAGTAAACAATTTTTTTTCAAATTTAATATACAAATTAGGATGCGACGTAATTAGATATTATCTAATTTTATTAACTATTTTTATTTTTTCTTTATCTGTTTTGTCAAGAAACGTTATTTATAAAGTGAACTGATTTTATTACTTTTTAATTCTAATTTTGTTAAAACTGTTAACAGTTTTATTTTTAACTATAAATTTATTTATATTTTATAGATTATTTGAATTAAGGTTAATCCCTATAATAATAATAATCTTAGGATGGGGAATAAAAGTAGAACGTTTACAAGCTACTATTTATTTTATTTTTTATACAATATTTTCTTCTTTACCTTTATTATATTACTTAATTATATTTATATACGTAAATTTTTCTAATTTTATATTCTTTATTAATAAAAACAACTTGTTGAAAGATTTTTTTTTTATTTTTTTTTTTACATTGGCATTTTTAGTAAAGATACCAATTTTTTTATTTCATTTATGATTGCCTAAGGCACACGTTGAGGCACCAGTAAGAGGTTCAATAATTTTAGCTGGAATTTTACTAAAATTAGGAGGTTATGGAATAATTCGAATTATAGTAATTCTGATGGAATCAATACATAAATATTCTTCCTTTTTTATTTCTTTTAGGATTTGAGGTGGATTAATGATTAGATTTTCTTGTTTAAATCAATTAGACATAAAAATAATCGTTGCTTTTTCTTCAATTTCTCACATAAGATTGTTAATTGGAGGTTTATTTAGGATAAATAAAGTGGGATTATGCGGGGCAATTATAATTATAATTGCCCATGGTCTCACATCATCCGGACTTTTTTTTTTAGTAAATATTTTTTACAATCGAACGCATTCTCGAAGTCTAATTTTTAATAAAGGTTTAATTAATATTTCTCCAAATTTATCTATAATTTCTTTTTTGATAATTTCTTCAGGAATGGCTTCTCCTCCAACTTTAAATTTATTGAGAGAATTTTTACTTTCTTTTTCTTTACTATATTATTATCATGGATTTATAATTATTTTATTTTTTATATTGATTATTAGGGTTTGTTATTCTATATATTGGTATTCTTTTAATTTACACGGAAAATTATTTACAGGAATGTTTTTTTTTAAAAAAGTATTTGTATTGGAATTTTTTTTAATTCTTATACATTGAATTGTTTGTAATTTATTGATTTTAAAAAGGGATATATTTTTTATTTGATAAGAATAATTATCATATAAGAATGTATATATTTTGAAAATATATTAAAAATTTTAAATAAAATTTATTATTCTTAAACAGAAAATAATTTAATTAAAAATATTAAATTTGGAGTTTAAAAATGAAGTATTCTTTTCTGAAAATAAGTGCCTGAAAAAGGATTATCTTGATATGATAAATCATGCATTTTAACTTTGCCTTATTTAAAACTTTTGATAATTATAGTTTAACAAAAACATTTCTTTTACAAAGAAAAATTAAATAAAATTTTAATTATTTCTATCTATAATAAGCTAATTATAAGCTTTTAAATTTTTAATTTAAACATGATAAATAAATCTTATAGAAAATATTAAGTTATATTAAACTAAAAACCTTCAAAGTTTTAAAAAAGAAAAATCTTATATTTTAAGTAAAATAAGCTAAAATTAAGCTAATGGATTCATAATCCATCAATGATTTAAATCTTTTACTATTCTAATATTTGATATGACAGATAAATGTAATGAATTTAAGATTCATAAATGAATTATAAATTAATTCTATCAAATTTAAGAAAACATATGAAAATGTATATAGTTTCGACCTATAAAAAGATTAATTATCTCTTAAATTTTAAAAATAAGGTAATCTCAAAAAGATAAAACCAACATATTAATTAAAAATCATGAAAAATACAAAATAGTAAATGTTTGTCTTAACATAATGTAGGGTTCTTCAATAGGTTTAGCTCCTAATAAAGTTAGAAGAAAAAATGTTGAAACAAATATTCAAAATAAATATTTATTTAGACTATAGAAAGAAGAACCTTTTATAGTTCTTTTCTTTGAAAAAGGTAAAAATATTAGAATTAAAATTGATATAACTAATATAATTACCCCCCCTAATTTATTAGGAATAGATCGTAAAATAGCATAAGCAAATAAAAAGTATCATTCTGGTTGAATGTGAATAGGAGTTACTATAGGATTAGCTATTATGAAATTATCAGGATCTCCTAAAAGATAAGGAAAAAAAATTAAAAAAAGAAAAAAGAAAAAGAAAAAAAAAATATATCCTATAAGATCTTTTAAAATAAAAAAAGGATTAAATCGAATTTTTTTATAGTCTCTGTTAATTCCTAATTTATTTCTAGAACCTGTTACATGTAAAAATATTAAATGAAGAATTACTATAAATATAATGACAAAAGGAAGAATAAAATGAAAAACAAAAAATCGATTTAGAGTTGCATTTTCTACAGAAAATCCTCCTCATAACCACTTTACTAAGTCTTGACCTAGATAGGGAATTGCAGAAAGAAGATTTGTAATAACTGTTGCACCTCAAAAAGATATTTGTCCCCAAGGTAAAACATAACCTAAAAAAGCAGTTGCTATAATTAAAAATAAGATAATAACTCCCGTTATTCAAGTTAATAAAAAGTTATAAGATATATAATATAAGCCTCGCCCAATATGTATATATAAACATATAAAAAATATGGAAGCACCGTTTGAATGTAAAATTCGTAAAAATCAACCTCAATTTACATCTCGACTAATATAAATGATTCTATAAAAAGCGTTTAGTACATTAGGAGTATACTGTATAGCTAAGAAAAGTCCAGAAATAATTTGAATTATTAAACAAAGTCCTAATAAAGAACCAAAATTTCATATAAAAGAAATATTTAATGGAGTTGGTAAATAAAAAAAAGAATTTTTTAAAATTTTAACTAAGGTTATTTTTTTTTGTAAAAAAAAAATCATTTATTTTATTAGTTTATAAAAAACTTTAATTTGTGGAATTAAAAAAAAACTTCTGTTTATAAAATAATTGAATAAGATAATAAGTTTTTTTTTTTTATTAATATTTTTTTTTTTTTTAAACTTTTTTTTTTTATATATTTTTTAAAAAAAAGTTTTATTTTATTTTTTAAGTGAGAAATTATATTATTAAATTCTAATTCTTTAGAATTTGTTATTTATTTTGATTGGATATCTTTTTCTTTTTTAAGAGTAGTATGTTTTATTTCTTCAATAGTTAGTCTATATTCAATAGAATACATAGGATTTAAAAAAAATCAATTTATTTATTTAATTTTTTTATTTGTACTCTCTATAATAATTTTAATTATTAGATCTAATATTATAAGAATTTTATTAGGTTGAGATGGATTAGGTTTGGTATCCTATATTCTTATTATTTTTTTTCAAAGAGATAAATCTAAAAATTCGGGAATATTAACCATTATATTAAACCGAATTGGAGATGTTCTTATTATCTTTTCTTCATTCCTTTTATTTTTAAAAGGAAGATTAAATTTTTTTTTTTATTTTAAAATTTCCGATTATTACATTTTAATTTTAGTTATTCTAGCTAGAATAACTAAAAGAGCTCAAATTCCTTTTAGGTCTTGATTGCCAGCTGCTATAGCAGCTCCTACTCCAGTTTCCTCTTTAGTTCATTCGTCTACTTTAGTAACGGCAGGAGTTTATTTAATAATTCGTTTTAGAAATTATTTTTTTTTATCTAGAACTACAATAAAATTTATTTTATTGATAAGAACATTAACTATATTTATATCTGGTTTAGCTGCGAATTATGAAACGGATTTAAAAAAAATTATTGCTCTATCAACTTTAAGCCAATTAGGATTAATAATTATAACTTTATCAATGCATTATATCTTAATATCATTTTTTCATTTATTAACTCATGCTTTATTTAAAGCTTTACTTTTTTTATGTTCAGGAATTATTTTACATAACTTAAAAAATAATCAAGATATTCAGTTTATAGGAAAAATAGTATATCTTATACCTTTTACTGTAACTTGTTTTAATGTTGCTAATTTGTCTTTATGTGGATTTTTATTTTTAAGAGGATTTTACTCAAAAGATTTAATTTTAGATAATTTTTTCACAAGGAAAATTAACAGGTTAATTTTCGTAGTATTAATAATTTCTACTGGATTAACAATTAGTTACACTTTACGATTAACTTTTTTTTTATCAATAAAAAATATAAATTCGTTTTTGTTTTTAAAAGTAAAAGAATCTAATGTCTTTAGATTTGTTCTAGTATTTATAACTTTTTTAACTATTATTATAGGTTTTTTTTTAAATATAGTTATATTTATAATTTATTATGAACCTAGAAATATTTCTTTTTTAATAAAAAGAATTATTCCTTTAATTGTTTTAATTTTTTTGAACTTAAGGTATATTTTATACAAAAAAAAATGTTCTTTTTTTTCTTCTATATGGTTTTTAAGATTTACAACTTTAAGTTTAAAAAACCTTCCTATTTTTTTTAACTCGAAATCTTTTAATTCTACAAATTTTGGATTTTTTGAGCTTTTAGGAAGTCAAGGATTATATAAATATTTTATAACTTTAAGTAAACATATCTATATTTTAAATAATTTAAAAATTTTAATTTTCTTAAGAATTTTAATTTTCTTAAGAATTTATTTGTAATTTTAATTAAAAATATTTTTATAATGAAAATATAATGTTTTATATAAACTATACAAATAAAAATAAAGATGAATAACAAATAAATTCTTGCTTTTTAAAGTTAGAAACTTTAGTATTTTATCATCTAATTTATAATTAACTGGTAATAAAAATTACATTTTTATTATTAACAATAATATACCTCTTTTTTGGTTTCAGTTAATTGTTATAATCAATTTAAGGATCCTAAAAATCATTCATGTATTAAACCTCATAACAAAATAATTAAAAAAAGAAAAATTAAAATTATTCAAGTTAATAGATTTATGTAAAAAATGTTTATAATAAAAGGAATAAGAAGAACAATTTCAATATCAAAAATTAAAAAAATAATACTAATTAAAAAAAATCTTAAAGAAAAAGGATTACGAGGGGAATTTATTAGATTAAATCCACATTCAAATGGAGATCTTTTTTCTATATCATTATAACTTTTTTTTGTTATTCTATATGATAAAATTATTAAAATAACAAAAATAAAGAAAATTAAAAAAACTAAAAAAATTATTAACATATTAACTTCCTAAAATGTAAACAAATAAATATAAAAACAATCATACTACGTCTACAAAATGTCAATATCAAGCTGCTGCTTCAAATCCAAAATGATGATTTTCTGAAAAATGATCATTTAAGGATCGAAAAAAATTAACGGTTAAGAAAATAGTTCCAATAATAACATGAACACCATGAAAACCTGTTATTAGAAAGAAAGTAGATCCAAAAACTGAATCTGAAATAGAAAAAGAAGATTCTATATATTCATAAGATTGAATTATAGTAAAGTAAACTCCTAAAAAACAAGTTAAAAATAAACTCATTTTAAATTCTTTTTTTTTTAAAGTTAATAATCTGTAATGAGCTCATGTTACAGTTAACCCAGAAAGTAGTAGAATAATTGTATTTAATAAAGGAATTTCTATGGGATTAAAAAAAAAAATTCCTTTAGGAGGTCAAATTAAACCTAATTCAAAATCTGGAGATAATCTTATATGGAAAAATCCTCAAAAAAATGAAATAAAAAATAATAATTCTCTTGTAATAAAAAGAATTATTCCTAATTGTAATCCATTAAAAACTTTTAATGTATGTCATCCTTGGAAAGTTCTTTCTCGGATGACGTCTCGCCATCACTGAATACAAACTAAAGTTAAACAAAAAGTTCCTAATATATTTTGAAAATTAGAATATCCATTAAATCAATCAACTATTCCAAAAATTATAGTGAAAATTCTTATAGCTCCTAAAATAGGTCAAGGTCTTAAAGTTACTAAATGAAAAGGGTGGTTAAAAAATATCATTTATAATGTTTTATTTTGGTTCAAAAAAAGAACCCTTATCTTTTATTATATAAATTAAATTAACTACACAAATTAATCTTAAAAAAAGGTAACCTATTAAAAAAATAATTATATTTATATTGAAAAATAAAAATATTATAGGAAGACAATTTTTAATTAAAGTAAAATTTATTATTTCTATAATAAATCTTTCTTTAAAATTAAATAAAAAAAAGAATAAAATTAAAGTTATTATTATAAAAATTTCTTTAATTATAATGTGAAAAAATATTTCTGTTGAGATAATACTAATATTATATAAAAACAAGATTAAAACTCCTCCTAAGAATATTAAAAAAAGAATATACCTGTTTCAAGAAGAAAAAGAAGTTATTTTAACAAAAATACATAAAAAAAAAGTATTTAAGATAAGTAAAAGACCTATAGCTAAGGGATGTTTAAGTAAGTAAAAAATAATTATAATAATTCAAAATCAATAAATAAATAAATAAATATAATTTATAAATTAATTTAAAGGTATCATTAAAATTAGTCTAATTCTAGAAGAAATTATAAGTGATAAAATTGAAATTGGTAAAAAAACTTTCCAATTTATATATATTAATTTATCATACCGAAAACGGGGTATGGTACCCCGAACTCAAATAAAGAAAAAACATAATAAACTTCTTTTAATATAAAATATTAAAGAAAAAAAATCTCCTCCTATAAAAAGAATAACTGTTAATATTGATATAAATATAATTCTAGAATATTCTGCCAAAAAAATATAAGCAAAAAAAACAGAAGAGTATTCAATATTAAATCCTGAAACTAATTCAGATTCACCTTCTGAAAAATCAAAAGGAGTTCGATTAGTTTCAGCAAAACAAGAAATTAATCATATAATTCTTATTGGGAACAAACAAAATAAAATTCACATTTTTTTTTGTATTAAAAAAAGTTCATATAAATTAAATCTGTTAATTAATATTAATAAAGATAACAAAATTAAAGATAAACTAATTTCATATGAAATTAGTTGAGCAATTGTTCGTAATCTTCCTAATAAAGAATAATGAGAATTAGAAGACCATCTTCTTAAAATAATTGTATAAACCCTTAATCCTGATAAACAAATAAAGAGTAAAATTCTCATATTAAAAAAAATATAGGTAAATAAATAAGGAAGTAAAATTCAAATTGTAATTCTTAAAAAAATGTTTAATAAAGGCATAAGGAAAAAAATTAACAAATTTGAATTTCTAGGTAAAAGAATTTCTTTTCTAAATAACTTAATTCCATCAGAAAAAGGTTGTAATACTCCAATATAACCTACTTTATTGGGACCTTTACGGTATTGAATATATCTTAATGTTTTACGTTCTAAAAGTGTAAAAAAAGCCACTCCTATTAAAATGAAAATAATTAAAATAATAAAAATTAGAATAGTTGTCATTTATTAAATAAAGAAGTTATTAATAACTTATAATTAAATTTACAATTTAATGCTTTTTATCGGCCACTTTATCTTCATTTCTAACATTACCTAGCCTAGTATCAATGAAATGAAATCAATTAATAATTAAACTTACTAATTGTAAACTATAAGAATGACACTAGGGGTTTAGGAATTTTTTAAAATAATTTATTGGAAGCTTGCAAATTAATATACAGTATATAAAAAGTTCAATAAAGGGGATCATACCCTCACTCATTAAAAAATAGGATTGATTCTATCATTTCTAAAAACATATTAATTAGTTAAAAAAAAAAAACAAGAAATCGGAATTTCTATAGTAAACAAACATTATGTTTTTAAAAAACTTCGTTTTTTTAAAAAAACGAAGTTTTTTAAAAACATAATGTTTGTTTACTATAGAAATTCCGATTTCTTGTTTTTTTTTTTTAACTAATTAATATGTTTTTAGAAATGATAGAATCAATCCTATTTTTTAATGAGTGAGGGTATGATCCCCTTTATTGAACTTTTTATATACTGTATATTAATTTGCAAGCTTCCAATAAATTATTTTAAAAAATTCCTAAACCCCTAGTGTCATTCTTATAGTTTACAATTAGTAAGTTTAATTATTAATTGATTTCATTTCATTGATACTAGGCTAGGTAATGTTAGAAATGAAGATAAAGTGGCCGATAAAAAGCATTAAATTGTAAATTTAATTATAAGTTATTAATAACTTCTTTATTTAATAAATGACAACTATTCTAATTTTTATTA
>Ga0268247_10000365_pt1 | contig 15664 bp, 9 predicted proteins | sample AgamicOrMae_FD_200245 | JGI IMG/M metagenome (GOLD analysis project Ga0268247, IMG submission 200245) | Agave microbial communities from Guanajuato, Mexico - Or.Ma.e (v2) (version 2) | ecosystem: Host-associated > Plants > Phyllosphere > Phylloplane/Leaf | place: Guanajuato, Mexico | collected...
TCATCCATCTGTCCAAGATGAAGAGAGTGCTCTCTCAGCACAAGATCTGCATGATTTTATTTCTCCTTTCATAAATTTTTTTATCGCTAACAAGGCCTTTCCTTCCAGCGCCGGAGAGGTGCCATCTGAGAGGAAAGAGCAAGCGAGACAGAGACTGAGACTGGGACTCAAGAGACCAAGATAGACAGAGAGCATGATGTTAGCCCTTTGGAGTGTGTGTCTTGCTTATCTCATTTTGGCTCGGCTGCTTTCTGACTGGAAATGCTTTTATCAAACAGCGTTGCCCAAATGGCCACTGGCAGACCTAAGGGAAGGGATTAGCTTTTTTTGCTGTGTGAGAACAAAAAGCATAAGGCCGCTTGTTAGCATTTGGGCGCAGGCGATTAAAATTACGATTGCCAACTAGTTCGTGGCTGCGCAATGTAGAGGGCGTGTCTCCGTGTCTATGTCTATGTATCTGTGTATCTGTGTATCTGTGTGTCTTCGTGTCTGTGTGTCTGTGTTTGTGTGTCTGTGTCACGACGAGATCGTTGGAGAGACGGAGAGCAAGGCGTAATGATAATAATGATAGAAGGAGATGAATATAAAACTAGATCTCGGCGGCGGCGGCCAACGCGGGAGTGCATGTGGCCTACTGACTGGCGAGGCTGAGGGCAGCAAGGCAGCGGGGCAGCAAGGCAGCGGGGCAGCGGGGCAGCAGCGGGGGAGAAAGGGAAAGGCGAGCTTGCCAGTTGGAGATGGTTTGTGTCTAAGCAAGAGGAGGAGGGTGAGCATTGGTCCAAAATTTGGACTCCAAATGGAGCTCGCCAAGGAGATGGGCTCCATGTGTCGCCGCGAGTGCAGCTCTGCGGGTGTTTCCAGAATTGGTCCACAAGAATTGGATGATTGTCTCTGACTGCACATTTCTCCACATCCACTGCTCGCCAGCTGAGACGTGCTCGTCTCGATAGATGCAGTCTTCCATTGGAACTCTTCACCGCTCGATACTATTTGAATTGATGTCTGTCTCGCGGGCCGAAAGTGGAAACAGTCTCAGGGCAACAGTTTGGACTTGGATCTCGGCCCAAAAGGTTCAACAATCGATCACAAGTTGAGCTTTTCCAGCAACAAGCTGGCCTGCTTCTCGCCGGTTGATTCAATCATCTGCAGGAACATACTTTTGGGACTTCTCTGCTGGGCCAACTCGCGCGGACTAGCAAACTCGCACAAACGACCCTCGTCGATCACCATCACTCGATCCGAGTCGATGATGGTCTCCAGCCGATGGGCCACCGTGAATATGGTGCAATGGTTGAACTTGCGTCTGATTGCCTGCTGAATCAGGCGGTCAGTCTCTCGGTCGATGTTTGCCGTCGCCTCGTCCAAAATGAGCAGCTTGTTGTCGCGCAAAATGGCCCGCGCCAAACACACCAACTGCCTCTGCCCCAAGCTCAAATTGGCCCCCGACTCGCTCACCTCCATCTCGAGGCCTCCTCTGCTTCCGGCCAGTCCACTGCTTCCGCCCGATCCACTGCTTCCGGCCAGTCCACTGCTTCCGGCCGATCCACTGCTCTCCTGCAACTGGTGCTCGTCTCCAGCCTGTGGACAACTAGCGCCGCCAGCCAGCAGCTCGTCCAGGTGCACCGCCTGGATGGCCTGCCACAGTTGGGCGTCCTCGTGCTCGCCAAAGGGGTCCAGATTGTAGCGAATGGAGCCGGTGAAGAGCACCGGATCTTGGGGAATGATGCTGATGGCGCTGCGCAGAGAGTCCAGCTCCAGCTGCTTGGTGTTCTGGCCGTCGATGAAGACAAAGCCCTCGAAGTGATAGAGTCTGAAGAGAACCGAAATGAGACTGGACTTGCCCGCGCCAGTTCGGCCCGCAATTCCTATGCGCTCGCCCGCGCGCACCCCAAAGCTTAGGTCGCGCAACACCAACTTTCCAGCTCCTTCATAGCACAGCGACACGCCCACAAACTCAACCTCGCCTCTGGAGACGTGCAGTTTGCCCAGTGCTGCACTTGAGTTTTCCAATCGGCCGCCAGTTTGCTTTCTGTCTGAGCTGGACACTTCCATGGGGGCGGAGACTAGGTCCAGGTTGGGCTCGGGCTCCAGTTGGGAGTAGTCTCTGATCCGGTCGAGCGCCTGGACGGTGGAGTAGAACTCGACGAAGCGGCTGAAGCCGAGCTGGCACAGGCGAGTCAGCTGGACGATCAAATTGAGGCCCACAAAGGCCAGCTGACCTTGGCCCCCGAGAGTGTCTCTCACGTAGAGCAGCACGAGCACTGCGTAGAAGCAGACGAGCGTCGAGTCGAGCGCCCCATTGACCAGGCGTCTGAGGCTTAGGTTTAGGAAGTGCACACTTGAGTGTCTGTCTTGGATGGCCTGCAACTGGAGCTGGAAGAGTTGCTGGCGCTTGGCGGCGCGCAACACGGGCAGCCCATTCAGTGTGGTGCTGGCGTGCGAGTAGATGGCCGCCCGCCGGAAACCGTCCAGCCGCTTGACGATCTCGATCAGGGGGGCCAAGTGGCGGAAGAGGAGCGCCACCGAGAGGAGGGCGAGCAGGAGGAAGGGCAGAATGGTTGGCATGGAGAGCAGAATGGTGACCAGGCTGAAGACTATCACCGCAAAGCAGTGGGCCATTTCGTCCATTTGTTGCGTGTGCGCCGTGTCCATGTGGCCAATGTCGCTCGAGAGTCTGTTCAACAGGTGTCCGTGGGGCGTCCTATCGAAGAAATGGAGGCTGGTCCACAGGATGCTGGCCACCAGCGAGTCGTGGATCCTGCGGGCGCCCCTAAGGGTCAGCCGGTAGAGCAGACTGCTCTGGGTGAGCGCGGCCGCCACGATGAAGAGCCAGATGGCGCCCGTGCCCCAGAAGGCGCCGCCCACGTCCAGCGAGCCCACGAAACGCTCGAGACTTCCTGAAAAAGTGGCACCAGGCGCCACTTGAAGCTCCCCTTGAGGCGCCACTTGGAGGGCCTCAATCTCGGCCAACTCGGCGCCCAGTCCTGCGCTGCGCTCCAATGCAAGTGCGCGCTGCTGCTGCCTCACGCCCGCCCAGTAGTTGAGCCAGAGGCCGGCCGAACTGTAGCTCGTGCGGCAGAGCAGCAGCGCCACGTAGAAGCAGCAGTAGAGCGGCAAACTGCAGGCGCTCACGTAGAACACGTACGCGCGCCACACGCTCGACGCGCTCCGCTCGCCCTGCTGCTGCAACACCTGGGCCAACTCGCTGGGGGCCGCCCACCGCTCGTCCGGCTGCTCGTCCAGCTGGTCACTCAGGATACGTCGCTCGATGTAGTCGTCGCTCAGCTGGGCCCCATCCAGCTTGTTCAGCTGGCCGGCGAACTGCTGGGTGGCGAGTGGGCTCTCTTCCGCCTCGGGCGCCCCCGAGCTCGGAGGTGGCTCCGCCAGAGCTTCCGGCTGGCCGATGGGCGCCGAGGGGGCGGCGGAAGTGGAGGCGGAGGTGTCGCCGAGGAGGCCGGCCGCGCGCAGCTGGGCGTAGGTGCCGAAGTGGGCGGCCGAGCTCGTCTGAAGGCTACCCGATCCAGAGCTGAGCAGGAGCAGTTTGTGGGCCTCGCGCAGGTACTGCACCTGGTGGGTGACCAGGATGACGGCCTTGTCGGCGAGGAAGTGTCTGAGGGCGCGCCGGAAGATGTGGCGGGCCACGTTGGCGTCCACGGCCGAAAGGGGGTCGTCCAAGAGGTAGAGGTCGGCGGGCTGGTAGAGCGCGCGGGCCAGGTTGAGGCGCGCCTTCTGGCCGCCCGACAGGGTCACGCCCCGCTCGCCAACCAGCGTGCGGTCGAACTGGCCGAACGCGAGCAGGTCGGGCAGCAGGCAGCAGGCGCGCAACACGCGCACGTAGCGGCCCAAGTCCAGGGCACGCCCCAGCAGAATGTTGTCCCGCACGCTGCCCGCGAACACCCACGCCTCCTGCGGCGCGTACGCCAGCGCGCACTGTCCTCCCCCACTGCTGCCGCCCCCCTGCTGCGACCCCCGCGCGCCCCCCTTGCCTCCCGCGGGCCCAAATTGGATGCTGCCGCAGGTGGGCGTGAGCTCGCCCAGGATCAGCTGCATCAGAGTGGACTTGCCGCTGCCCACGCGGCCGCTCACGATCATCAGCTCGCCAGGGCTGAGGCTGAAGTTCACGCCGGCAAGGCAGCAGCGTCGCCCGGGGGGAAAAACCTCCTGGTTGGCGTCCTGTCGCTTCCGCTTGAGCTTGAGGCGAGCCAGCGGGCCGCGCGTCTTGGCCGCCCGCTCCTGCTCCTCGTCGCTGGGCCACGAGAAACCCAAGTCTGTGGCCACGATGGCTGCCGTCTGGCCGCCTTTCGAGCCTCCACTGGAAACGGCCGCACTTCCGGTGCACACCGCGTCCACCGGAAGTGCCTCAGTCTGGGTCTGGGTCTCGACGGTTAGGGTTTGGCGACTGGTAAGCTCACTCGAACCTTCCGCACCTAAGGGAGTAGCTGTGGGCGCGAGACCGATGCTGAGGCGCGACTCGTTCATCTCGGCGGCGCGCAGGTACTTGCCGCAGCGCGAGAACACGATGCCCACGTTGATCCAGGCGAGCAGTCCTTGGGGCAAGTAGCGCGAGAGAGTGCGTCTGAAGATGGAGCTCACGAGGAAGACTTGCGAGATGTTCTTCTGGCTCATGGGCAGCCCTCTGACTGAGTGGCCGAAGATTAGGGTCAGGATTGCAATGCCCGAGCAGGTTGCGTGGAACAGGAAGTTGTCCATGCAAGTGGCGAAGACAATGCGTTTCCGTTGGCCAAGCTCAGCGCGGCGCTGCTCGCAGATGCGCCTCTCGATGGGCCCCGTCCAGGCGTACATTTTGACGATCTTGATGGCATCCAGCGCCTCGCTGGTGAGCGCCACTCTCTTGTCTGCCATCTTCGAGGTGGCGCGCGCTTGTTTGCGGCGCGCAAAGTTCACGTGCGCCCTTTGCACAGCCACCAGGCAGGTGAGCAGCAGGGCGACGAGCGCAGTTTGCACGTCGAGCGACTGGGAAATTATGCTGCTCAAAAGGAGACACTGCAACAGACCAGAGGCCACCCAAGGCAGTTGGCTGAGGCACAGCTCGAGCATCTCGACGTCGCGCGAGATCAAACTGATCGCCTGCTTGCAGTGCACACCAGCCTCCTGCTTGGCCCGCACCTTGTCCATCCTGAGCGACTTCTTGTACACCATTTGCGTGATTGCCGCCCGCATCCTAAGGGCCAGCTCGCCCGTGTACCAGGCGAAGGGGCGCGCCGCCAGCGAGGCCCCAGCGAGCCCCAAAACGAGCCCAAAGGCGTTCAACAGCAGCTGCGCCCTAAGCTCGGCCAAGCTCGCCGTTTCCTGTCCGGGAGCTTCCGTTTCCTGCTGCAGAGCGAGTTCGGTTTTGTTTCCGGCGCCCAAGGAGCTTCCGCTTCCGCTCGAGGTCCAGTTGGCCGGAAGTGCGCCGCTCGGGCTGAGCGTCACTTCGGCTTGTCTGTAGAGGCCGATGGTGTCGATGAGCTGGATGGAGAAGTAGAAGTACATCGGTTCGAAGAGACACTCGGAGAGCAGCAGCAACAGGCTCATGCTCACGTACTTTGGCCCATAGGTTTGGGCGACAGCTCGCGCGAAGCTGCTCTTCTCCTGCTTGCACTTCAACTCGAAGTGCCAGTTCCTCTCCAGCTGCTCCAACGAGTCGGCGGCCGCCCACTTGGCCGGAATGTGCCCGTCGAAGTCGCCGCTCCTTAGGAATGGGCGCCACTTCTGCACCTTCACATTGAGCGGCCACAAAAAGAGGTAGAAACAGCGGCCTAACCAGTTGCATTGCTCGTAGGGAGAGCTCCTTTTCCGGAAGGAGCTCTGCGAGGGCGGCCACCCTTTGCTCTCTTTGCCCTTGGGCATCCTGAAGCTGCCCTTGAGGAGAGTCTGTCTCCACTTCTCTTGAATATTTTTCCAATTGAGTGTTGGTGTATCTCAATCCAAACTCCAATTTGGATTTAAATTTGAGTTTAAATTCGGTTATTCCAATGCCTGTTTGATGGGACCTTAGCTTTGTGGGCCAATTCAGATTCAGATTCAAATTCAGTGAAACTGAATCTGAATCAGTGTGTCTCTTGCAGTTTGTGTCACATTTGGCCCAGTGGAAAACGGAGGCAAATTGGAGGAAAAAGTGGAGGTGAAACATGCGCACTTGCAACAGTCTGTTCTGAACACTGTTGCAAGCCAGCCAAATGGTAAAGTTGCAAAAGGCAAAGTTGGAGGAAAAACGAACGGGAAACACACTGGCCCACTTGTCTAGACGAGAGGCAGTCTCTATGGCTCGCTAGCTGCTCTCTGCAGCACCAGAGGCGCACCAACTGGAGTAAGCCATTTATGGTTGCCATTTGTTGAGGATTATCTACCACTCACTTGGATTGGACTCTCAGAGGCTGGAAGGTCCAATTGCTTCCACATTTCGCTGGTCCAATATTTCACGAGCGGCACTTTGAGTGCCCATTTTGTGTGCAGAAAATCCATCATTATTGCACTTCATGGCAGTGCTCGAACCTGCAGACAGACTAAGAGATTAGACACTCTCATTTTGGGCTTCTGGCCCAAAAGTGGCCCTCTCTTTTTGTCAACTTTTCCAGCGGGAAAACTTTCCAACAGAGAAGAGCTGCTCTCAGTTGCGCGTGTTGCAAATCGCGAGCGCCTTGCAGCTGCAGCGTGCAGGCTCAGTTGGAGGCCACAACTCGGTCTTGGTGCTTCCCGTTTTCTGGCTTTCCAATTGGCATTGTTTCAGAGCAGCCAGAACGACACGCCGGAGCTAGTCTCTCGCCCGTGAGTGCCAATTGTCGAGCGGCCGGCGAGCGAAAGTGGCCAAATGATCGAGCGGAGGGCCAAAAACAATGAGCGTCGTGGAGGTTTCTCTGGCAAGACAGTTGGAAAGTGGCCAGCCAGCTAGCTTGGCAGAGAGACCATCAAGAGCGACTTGGGGCGTGCGTTGCACAATTATTGATTGTTTGGCTGGCCCGTCGAGCTGGCGAGTGTGGACATCGTTTGGCAGCCAGAGGATAGTGCACAATGTGGATACTGCTTGTCTGCATTGGGCGAGAGTTGAGGTGGAAGTGGAAGTGGCAAAAGAGGCGAAAGTGGCCGAGGCTCAGGAGGCGTGTGGAGAGAGAAGGAAGAGTTCGTTATGGCTTGTGTTGTGCTGTGTTGTGTTGTGTCTTGGAGCTCGAGACAAACAAGCATGGCCAAGCCGCAGGAGAAGATAATCAGCCAGTTGGCCCTTAGGACTGGAGAGGAGAGACCACTAGCAACGAGGAATTGTTGGCAACATTTGGACATGTTTTGCGGCAGAAAAACAAGCTCAAAAAGCGAAAAGGAAAGCCCAAAGGAAAAAGGCACGTCCAATGGCGAGACAGTGAACGAGGGGCGGCCATTTTGTTCTTGTTGTTGTCCATTTTCTGGCACTGGTCATGCACACTTTTCCTTGGCCCTTATGGTTCTCTTTGCTTGAGAGACTCGATCGTGATTTCATTGTTCTTTGTGCGCCTTTTTAGCTTGTTGTCCGTAAGTAATTTGCTCTCAAATTTTCTCTGTTTGCCTTCCCAGTTGAGTGTTGTTTGCGGCCCGCAAGTGTGGCTCCTTTGCGGCAACAGTCTACTGCACACTGCGACTGGAACTGCAACTGAAAGATGGACTGCAATCGGCGAGCTGGAAACGGAGAAGGAGGAGCAGGAGCAGGAAAAGTGAGCCAGAAACAAAGCGAGCAGTTTCCCCCAAACGAGCAACAGACTGCACTCTGTGACGTATGCATGAAACGGAGCCGCAACTCCTTCCACTTGCAAACAGTCTCTGGCCGCTTCCTCTTTGGCCAAATCCAAATCTCGCCCTTTTTCGGCCCCTCTTCCATCGTTATCTTTTGCGCCAACTTTTGGCGCTCCTCCAAACGGACCGCAAAAATCCATACGCCACGCAGAACAACCGCAAACAGTCATCCGAGAGAGACAGAGATAGAAAGAGAGACTGAGACACAGAGGTAGAGACTGTCTGGTGTCCAAATGGTGCAACAAAGTGGCCGCTTTTTCCGCCATCTGACACTTCCCAGTGTTCAGTGTCAACCATTGAGAGAGAAAATGGTGATGCAAAGCACAGATACAAAATGGACTAGCACTTTTTGAGAGCTTTTCCAGAGGCAGTGGAAAAATAACAAGTGATGCTATTTGTGCTTGCGGCTCTTGCACTTGTTGCTCTTTGGCGGCATCAAGCTCCTTTGAAGTGCTCGTCCAAAAGTGACTGCTCGTTTGGCTAAGCATCTCTGACACGAGCGAGCACATCAAAACGATGAGAAGTCCACTGGATTGGCGCTTCCATCAGATGCAATTAGAGCAGTGGGCCAAACAGTGTCGCAAACTAGGCTCGCTGGGTGGCGACTGGCACTTGTTGCGCAGTCGCCCTTTGGTGATGCGAGCACTTAGGGATGGGCCAAGCTCGAGCTGAGGTGCGCGAAGTGTCGATGGTTCAAGTTCAGTTCTAGTGGCTGATGGTCGCAAATCGTGCAATACTGCAATGCTGCAACAGTGCAATAGCGCAATTGCAGAAAGCGAGAATATTCCGCCGGCGTGTGGGAACTCCATAGAGCTCCATAGACTGTGTGTGTTCCTGGAAGACTGTCTGCCGCGGACTATCCGCCCCAAAGTGTCCGCGGCAGACAGTCTGCGGAAGATTGTTGCTCGCAAGTCACACCAAGTGGTTGGCAACAGAGGCAAGCAACAGGCCAGTGCTGGAAGCCCGTTTGCTGTCGCCTTTTGCTCGCCTTTTACCGGCCAATTGCGAGCAACGACGCGCCACACAGTCTCAGATGCGAGCAGACACAGTTGCGAGCAGATTGCGAGCAGACTCGAGTTCATCCAAGTGGCTGTCTGGCCGGCGGCCAATCTTCCGCCCGCAATCTCGCCAGTGCTTTGCCCTCACCACTCGATCTCGGCCGCTCGATCTCGGCGGGCAAAGCTCGAGCTGGTGTGTTGATCTCGCCAGCGAAGGGCAGAAGAAGAACAAACAAACAAAGAAAGAGAGAAACAAACAAACGTCTGAACTTGAGAAGAGGAGCTTTCATTTAATTGCGCGTTTCAATTATTATTTTTTCACCACTGTCAAAGACAGACGTCTTTGTTTGTTTCTCCTTTCCCACACGACGCCACAAAGACAGGCCACAAAGACGCCTCCTTGTTGCGCAACAGTGTCCCAACAGTTTGGAGGAGGCGGAAGAAGCGGCGAGTATCCAAGTGAAGAAAGTTCCTACATAGAGGCCTAAAAGAAGAGCAAAGGCGCAGCTTAGGATGATCTTCAAGTCCCAGTTTGCGGCCTCAATTCCCCCAGAGGAGCACAAGGATTTGGTGAGCAACTTTTTCTGGAAACAACTGGACCATTTTGCCCACCGAGAACTGTTCATCGACTTTGAGTCGGGCAGAAGATGGCGAGGCCAAGAGATCAAGCAGAGCGCCAAGCTCATCGCCGAGCGACTAATTGGCCTGCTGGACCTGAGGAGCCACATGGACTGTGTGCTGTTTTGCACCAACTCGGACTACACACTAGTGAGCGCGTTGGCCATTTTGTTCGCCGGAAGCTCCGTGTGTGTGGGCGAACCTGAGGATCCGGAACGCGAACAGGCCTACATGGTTGAACAGATGCGCGCTGCTGTTGTCTTCATCAACGGAAACCTCCTGGAACGCATGTGCTCCCTCAGACAGCGACTGGCTCCCGAGCTCCAATTCAAGCTCGTGGTCATGGACGACCTGCAGCACGAGCTGCCCTCTGGACTGCCCTTCGTCTTCGGACTCCACAAACACCTTCTGGACTCGAAACGGGCGGCAAACGGAAGCGGAAGTGGAGGCCCAGCAAGGGAAGTGCGGCTGGAAAGACCCGTTCAGGTGGCGCCCGAGCGGGCGGCCTTCGTGCTCTTCACCTCTGGCTCGACGGGCCACCCAAAGCCGGTGGGCCGTTCGCAGCGCAACTCGCTGTATGTGGCCTTCAGCTTGCCAGCGCAGAGCACCAGTCACATGTGGGCTCTGAACGAGAACAGTGTCTTGGCGGGCCACCTGCAGCTAGACCATGGGACTGGCACCTTCAGCCTGAAGATGACCCTCAGCAAGGGGCTCAAGTTGGTGGTGATGCAGCGTTACGACTACCAGAAGTGTCTCACCGCAATTGAGCGCTACCAAATCACCGACTTCATACTGGGCTCCGCCTTGCTGCACAACTTCGTCTCAGACCAGCTGGACAATCCGAATGCCAGAGACAGACACCAGCTCGGTTCGTTGCGCAACTTTTTGGCCGTCGGCTCGCCTATTGTGTCGCATTTGAAGAACAAACAGTTCATGGACAAGTATCCCAACTGTTCGATCAGGCAAGCCTTCGGCATGACTGAGTGCGGATTCATGACCATTGTGGAGCGCAGCCAAACACACCACCTAAGCGACAATCGAACAGTGGGCCCTCTGATGCCAAATCTGGAGATCAAGCTGGTCCACGTGGACAGTGGCCAAGAGGTGGACCAGGTGAACAAGGAGGGCTTGCTGCAGGTGAGGGGACCCACCGTCTCGCCGGGCTACATGTTCGACCACTTCAAGGAGCAGTCGGCGCGCTCCTTCCTGTCCGACGGCTTCTACGTGTCGTCGGACATCTGTCTGGTGAGCGTGAACGAGGAGGAGGACGATCCGCAAAAGGTCGAGAGACTGCAGATTAGGGGCCGCGCAAACGATATGCTCTACCTCTACGACGGCTGGAAAGTGTTGCCCTACGAAATAGAGCAGCTTTTGCTCGAGCATCCGCGCGTGCTCGAAGCCGCAGTGGTGGGCGTGCCGCATCCCGAACTGCCGAGCTGCCACGCGCCGCGCGCCTACGTCGTGCTCAAAAAGCGGGACGATTCCGCCGGCCACGCCCACCCGCACGACGACAAGGCGGCCGCGATGCAGCAGGAACTCTACGACTTTGTGGCCAAACAAACGGCCCAGCCGAAGCATCTGATTGGCGGCATCAAGATCATGGACGAGCTGCCGCGCATTTCCATCGGCAAGGTGGACAAGAAGCTGCTCAAACGCCAGGACGGCCTCAGCTGACGATAAAATGAAGAAAGAAAGAAGTCGCCCGAATCAATTAAAGCAAAAAAAGAACCTCCCGAAAAGCGTCCATCCATTCATTCACTGTGCCCCTCTTCTTGCTCTAAATATTCTCACCTTATTCTAGACGATCTCTGCGGCTCCTCCAACGCCGCCGCAGCACGTCCACCAAGCGGCAGGTGTTGCTGGCCGAGAGCTTGGGGGCGCGCTTTTGGTGATTAGGCTGCAAAAGTTGTCCAGACCTAAGGGCAACTTGGCGCCAAATTGTGAGCTCGACGAGGAGCTTGCGAGTGGCAGAAAACCGAGCGAGAAGAAGACGCAAACTCGGGACGTGATGCGAATGGGAAAAGCGGCGAGCCAGTGCAGAGGTGCAGCTGCAACGAGGCGCCAAAGCAAGTCAGAGAGACTCTCTCTGACGAGTTGGTGTGCAATGGAATCGGATGGATTTTGGAGGAAAAAATGACTCGTTTGAGCACTTTTTTGGCTCCTCCTCATCAAAAGGCCGCCAACTTGTTCATTAGGGCCAGTTGGCCGCGTGATCAGAAGTGTAATTGAATTGGATTGTTGTTTGAATGGGCGGAAAAGCAGCGGAGGAAAAAAGTGTTACGCGAGTTTCAGTCTCAAGCCCAAAACAGAGAAAGAGAGAGCAGCTCTTTCCCAAACACCATGAACTGCGGCGCCACAATCGCAATCACAGTCACGGCCAGTCTGCAAGCCGCAAACCAAAAGACGATCAAAAAGAGGCAAGAGAAGGCGCCCTGCAACCTGTTGGCCAAATTGCATTAGCCAATGGCCAACACTGCACAAATGGCCCTCGTTTGTTTGTCCGCCCGAAGCTTAGGACGAGCTTGGCGATCTCGAGCTTGAGCTTGAGCTTGAGCTTGAGAAGACACGCTTCATTTCTGTGTGCTATGGAGCTGAGCTTGGCGGCCAATTTGGGCCCAGCTCGCTCGTTGGCCGCCATTTGCACTAGAGGACGGGTGTCTTGCCAAGACTTGCCGAGACTTGCCAAGACTTTGAACAGACTTAGACAAGAGCTGGCAAGGTGGAAAAACGGAGGACCAGGAGCGGGAGAGAAGCCGGTTGGCCAAATGAGAGCCGATTGGAAGAAGAGGAAACAAAGTCGATGAGTGAGACGAAAAGTTTTCTTGGTCGAAAACAAATCAAACTGCTTTGGGCCACCCGTTTTCATATCAGCCAGTCTCCAATTGGAATTGCCAAATTCCAATTCAAGACTCAGACATAGAACATAGAACATAAAACATAAAACACACTCAGACAGGAAACAGGTGAACTATTCGCTGTTGCTCGTTATCTTTGGCTCCTTTTGGTCCATTTCCTTTTCCTTGTGTCTAATGCCACCTTTTGCTGCAGCCAAGAAGCGAGAGGCCACCTTGTGCCAAGCTCGTTTGCTTGCAAGACACAAGCTCTCCAGCTTCAAGACTCAACAACAACAACAACAACTGGCCTGCTTGTCGTAATAAAAGATTTAATTGCTCTTGTTTGGCTGGTGGGCAGCTAAATGGCTGGCCGCATGAATTGCTTGTTTGCGCCTCGCCGAAATGATACAAATTCAACCTTTTGGAATTTAAATTCAGTCCATCTAATTGCGCAAAGGAGCCATTTTTCTTTCCATTTCTCTTTCCATTTTTGTTTCCATTTTTGCAATCCAAAACTGGCCAAATGCAACCAAGTGCAGCCTTTCGCGACTGACACTTTTCCTTCGGCTGGAAAGTCTCGAAAAAGTCTGCATTATACGACATTATACTACATACACGACGTTTGGGAACTCCGCAAGCTCCCAAAGGCTGTCTGTCGCGGAGAGTTCTCCTAAACTTTGGAGGAGAGACAAGGATGGAGAAGAGAAAAGGAGCAAATCGAGAGGAGCTGTTCGTGATGAAATGGAATTGCGCGATCGTGTCGACAAATGGCAAACGACGAACAAGCAACAAGGCTGACAAATGACACAGAGACACACAGACCAGAGACTGTCTCAGGCGCTTGTCTCTTTCCAAAACAGAGGGCAGCTTTCCCACACTTGTACCTGGCGCCACACAGACAAGCTAATTGAGTTTTAACAATTTATTATGTCACAATTGTCGTTGCTTTTGGGCCTTGCTTGCTCGGCAGGAAGACTGTCTCTTCCTGAGGAGTTTCCATTTGGCTGTGATGCGAAATGCAGAATGGCCAAATAGTTGGAAAAACAATGGGCTCGACCAAAATGGATTACCGCTCGAGTTTAGGACTGTTTGAAGCTACTTGGAAGCCACTTGGAAGCAGTTTTAAGTGGCCACCTGGCCGCCAGGTGGCGAGTCGAGCGCCTTCGAAGTTCAACAACTTGTTGTTGTTGTGCTTCTCCTTGTTGTCGGCCGTTCCCTTTTGCTCATGCTAATTTGGTTTCCCATTGCGCCCGCATAATTTGGAGAGAAATGTATGCGATTGGAGGGCCACTTTGCTTCCTCGGAAGGAGCCAGCATTTGGAGAGTTGGCGCCTGGTTGCTGTTGAGTTATGTTCGTTTGTTGCAAACAGGCTGCAAAAACGGGCAGACCAATGGGAGGCCGAAAGAGAAAAAGATGGAGAAAAACATAGGCCCTCAGTTTTGTCGAAAGAGCGAGAAGAAAAAAAGCTGGTGGCAGAAAAATGAGAAGAAGAGGGCCTGCAAATTGGCTGCTTCTTGCGAGAGGAGGCCACTTGGCAGCTTGTTCGAGTTCTTCTTGTGTTCAAGTGTGCGACTTTCTCTCCTCGATTGGAGGCAACTTTTTGCAGCCAAAATGGTGCCCAAATGGTGGCACTCAAAGGCAGCAACTGCTGAATCCAAAAGAGCTCGAGAGATTGGCTTCACAAGAAGCGGGCGCTCAAAACTTGAGACTACCAGCAGATTTTGGGCCAAGTGAGAAGTTGAAATGTTGAAGCTTTGCTTGCTTGCTTGAAAACAACAGGGCCAAATTGTGCTTCCCATTTGTTGGTAAGCAATCTCTTGGCTCTTCTTGTTCGCCTCTAGTTTTTTCTCCCCCAAAAGCTCACTGCTTTTGCATTATTAACTGGCCAACAAATGGACCAACGAATGGAAATCCGGCCGACAAATTGAGCCCAACAAAAGGCGAGAAGCCGCCGCCCAAAGGCAAAGAGAAGGGCCAACAATTAAAACAATCGCCGATCAGCGAGGACCACTGTTCGCCAGCCAGCCAGAAGCAAGTCTCTTAGACTTGCTAGCAAGTCCAGAGGCAAGAGAGAGAGAAGCCTCCAAGAGGCAACTGGGGGCAGCTCGGCGCTGGCAATCAATTAGTTGCCGCTAATTAGCTACTGGTCGATTAGGATTAGGATGCACCTTTGGGCCGCGTTCGGTGGCAGTTCGGCCGAGTGTGAGCTGTGGTTTCGGCTTTCCAGTTCGAGTTTCACTGGCCGATCTCACAGAAGCGGGCCAGCTGAGCTTAGGGCAGAGCTGGAAATCTGCAATCAGCAATCTGGAATCTGTTCAGTTCGTCTGAAGTGAGAGTGAAATGGCCAGCTGGCTCGAGGGGCCCGCCGGCAGACAGTTGCCGGTGAATTGAGAGGCTGCATGAATGGGCAAGACGGGCAGCTGCTGGAATGGATTTTGCATTTTCCATTTCGCTTTTTGCATTTTGCATTTTTCCAAACTGGCGCCGAAAAGCTGTGGGCGCCCCTTTGGTCTGGCGGCCATAGACTAGGCTAGTTTTAGACGAGAAGTGCTCTCGTCTGAAGCTACTCTTTGCAACATTTTGCAATATTTTGCATTATTTTGCAACTTTTTCCAACTCCAAACAACCTTTTCCATTGAGACTTTGCCTGCTGCAGTCACCAGCAGACCCGCATTCATTGCGTCATCCAATGCGGCGCAATCTAATTGATACAAATGAATCAATGGAAAAGAGGCGGCCCAATGTGAACCAAGTTTGAGCTTCCATTGAATTGGCCTTTCGAAAGGAGGCAAGTTTAGGAGCTTGAGAAGAAGAAGAAGAAGAGAAACAACAAACAGTTCGTGACTTGGGAATTTGTGCCTCCATTTTGTGCCCATTTTTGTGCCCGTTTTGTGTGTCCATTTTAGGCCCAACGCAAAAGGCGCCGAAAGATTGATTAAGCTGCATCCAAACCTTTTGGCCTTTTTCCAATCATTTGGCCGCCGCATCCCAATGGCCACCGAACCAGAGCGGACTTGTGTCTCTTTGAGCTCACCCTTAGAGCTGGCCAGCCCTAAGGATAGGCCAAGCAGAGCGAGAGGATGCAGTCTTCTTTTTCCCACTTTGAGGCTGCTCTCTGGCGTCCTTTTTCGCGATTGTTTTGCTCAAAAGTGCCTCTCCCTCTGGCGCCCAGCCCGTTTGGCTCCCTCTCGCCGCACACAGTCTGCGGTTGGGGGGCGCTCTCTCTTGCTCTTTCTTTAAGCGAGAGCTAAGTCTTTGGACAAGGAGCACAATCATTAGCGCGCCTGCGGCCAGCCAACTCGAAGCAAAGTCGCCCAAAGTCGCTTGCTGCTGAGAAGCAGCTCAATTCAAGCCGCCAAGCTCTCGAGTTGAACGCCGCCGAACTGGATTGGCCATTCGAAGAGGAAATCACGACAAACTGTTGCTCCAAAGGCCTTTTAATATTCATCCCA